>Ga0207653_10000487_pt1 | contig 15616 bp, 11 predicted proteins | sample KBSK5251metaG_FD_184341 | JGI IMG/M metagenome (GOLD analysis project Ga0207653, IMG submission 184341) | Corn, switchgrass and miscanthus rhizosphere microbial communities from Kellogg Biological Station, Michigan, USA - KBS K5-25-1 metaG... | ecosystem: Host-associated > Plants > Roots >...
GAGGGCGCGCCGGCGATTGAAATCGAAGTCGACGAGAATCGCTCGCTCCAGGAAGAGGCCACACACCGCTTTCGACAGTACACAAAAGCGAAAAGGGCCGCTGAAGAGATCGCAGAGCGTCTGAATCAGATCGACCGCGAAACGGCTCAGCTCCAAACACGTTTGCAGCAACTCGAACAGATCATTGCCTCCGGTGATGAAGCGGCTTTGGAGAGTTCTGAAAAACCTCCGCCTGCTCCAAAAACGCCGCCGAAAAAGTCTCGCAAGACTGAAAAGATTTCGGGTGTTCGTCGCTACCTTTCGACTGACGGCTATGAGATTCTCGTCGGACGCGCAGCGCGTGATAATGACCATCTGACGTTTCGAGTCGCGCAACCGAATGATTTATGGATGCACACAGGTGACTATCCCGGCTCTCACGTCGTCGTGCGCAACCCGACGCGAAAAGAGATCCCGCAGCGCACGATCATCGAGGCTGCGCAACTCGCCGGGCGCTTCAGCCAGGCGAGTGAAGACGCAAAAGTCGTCGTGCATTACACTGAACGAAAGTTTCTATCGAAGCCCAAAGGCGCTGCGCCCGGCCTGGTGCGTCTGTCGCGTTTTCGATCGATCACGGTTGAACCAAAGGAAAGCGTAAGCAGGTTATGAACTCCGAACAATTATTTTCCGTCGCGCAAGATCTGATCCCAGGTGGCGTTAATTCCCCCGTCCGTGCATTTCGTGGTGTCGGGGGAACACCACGATTCATTCGATCTGCGCAAGGCGCGACGATCACGGACGTCGATGGAAAAACCTACATCGACTACGTCGGTTCGTGGGGACCGATGATCCTGGGCCATGCGGACGAGGAAGTCGTCGCTGCACTTCGGGAGGTGGCAGTAAGAGGAACGAGTTTCGGGGCCCCCACGGAACTCGAAGTCGAACTCGCGCAGGAAGTCATCGACGCAGTCCCGTCAATCGAGATGGTGCGCATGGTAAGCAGCGGTACCGAAGCAACGATGTCGGCTATTCGACTTGCGCGCGGAGTAACTGGACGCACCAGGCTCGTGAAGTTTGAAGGCTGTTATCACGGGCACGCAGACAGTCTGCTGGTCAAGGCAGGTTCCGGAGTCGCGACGCTCGGACTGCCTGACAGTCCCGGTGTTCCAGCAACGCTGGCTGAGAACACGATCACGGCTCCCTTCAACAGCGTCCACGCCCTCGAACAAATCTTCGCCGAACACAAAGACATCGCGGCAGTGATAATTGAACCCGTCGTCGGCAACATGGGTTGCGTCCCTCCTCGCGACGGTTATCTCGACGCAGTACGTAAACTCACGCGCGCTCACGGCGCACTGCTGATCTTTGACGAGGTGATGACGGGCTTTCGCGTGGCGCGCGGCGGTGCGCAGGAACTCTACGCCATCACGCCCGATATCACGACGCTCGGAAAAATAATCGGGGGAGGTTTACCCGTAGGCGCTTACGGCGGCAGCCGGGAGATCATGAACAACGTCGCGCCCGCTGGGCCAATCTATCAAGCGGGGACGTTATCCGGTAATCCCCTTTCGATGACGGCGGGTCTCGTCACACTCCGCCGGCTGCGAAACAAATCAGTTTATGAACGATTGGAAAGGGCGACTGAAAAGCTTTGCGCGGGACTGGCGTCCGCAGCACAGGACGCAGGCATCCCAACCGCAACCAACCGCGTCGGCTCAATGTGGACCAGCTTCTTCACGCGCGAACCTGTCGTTGACTGGCACAGCGCAAACAAATCCGACCGCCAACTCTACGCTAAGTTCTTTCACGCAATGCTGGCCAACGGCGTCTACCTCGCGCCATCGCAATTCGAGGCCGCTTTTGTTAGTCTGGCCCACACAGATGAAGTTATCGAACGAACCATTCAAGCCGCAAAGAAGAGTCTTGAAAAGTTGAAATAAACTTGGGTGGGGTCAGTACCGTAACGCGGTAGCGTCGGGTCAGTGATACCCAATTGAGACTTCATGAATAAACATCGACCCGACGCTACCGCGTTACGGTACTGACCCCACCCAAGCCACCGCCGCCTCCACTCACACGGGTAGGTCGATACTGAACTTCGACCCCTCCCCGGGTTCGCTCGCGACGCTGATCCGCCCGCCATGCTGTTCCACGATCTGTTTCACAATCGCAAGCCCCAACCCCGTCCCGCGTTTCTTCGTAGAAAAGAACGGTTCAAAGATTCGATCGCGCGTCGCTTTGTCCATTCCCTTTCCGTGGTCGGCAATTGTGATGCGGGCGTAGTTTTTAGGCGGCTGGCCGTCGCCGTTAATCTCAGTCCCCAGCATTTCCGTAGATATGTGTACCGCAGCGTTCTCCTGGCTCGCGTCGACAGCATTGGCGATCACGTTCACGAATACTTGTCGCAGTTGATACGGATCCCATTGGCCCACGATCGCCCCGCCCGCAAACGACTTTTCGACAGTCGCATTCTTTTCACGAATTCTCTCACTCACGAGATCGATGCTGCGCTCGAGCGACTCGTGCAGATCGACGGTCGATCGTTCGAGCTCTTTCTGACGCGAGAACTGCGTCACGTCAACCACCAGTTTGTTGAGGTGCTTGATGCCGCGTTCGACGAGCTCAATCGTGTTTAATGCATCAGCATCTGAAACACTGTCGCGCAACATGGAAACGCCCAGCCGGATACTGCCGAGTGGATTCCGAATCTCGTGCGCAACCTGCGTCGTTGCCCGTCCGACCGCCGCCAGTGATTCACTTCGACGCAGCGTGCGCTCAGACTCGGCTGCTTCCGTCGCGTCGACCAGCGTAACGATCTGTCCGCGATCGCCGTCGATCGCTAACGGCGAGGAGTAGACGTCAAAAGCTTTGTCTTCTTCCCCGACCTGCGCAATCATGCGACCGTGATACGTCGCTTTCGCGACGCGAATGGCGGTCACGGTTTCGAGCATCTTCATCGCGTCATCCGACCCAAGCTTTTCGAGTACTGACGCGCCGATGCTTGCGTTCGGGAAGATCTGGAGGAAAGCGGCGTTCGCGCTGCGGATTCGATCTTCTTCGTCGATGGCGGCAACGGCACTGACCATTCCTTCGAGCAGTTGCGTGGTGAAGGTGCGTTCGCGACGGGTTTCGAGAACGCTGCGACGCATGTCACTAAAATGTCGCTGCACTTGCCAGATTGTTCCGACCGCTACGAGGACACCTACCAAAAGGGTAATTCCAATCAAGTTAATGATTGATTGGTTAGCTTTCCGCGAACCCCTCACCAGTTCTTTATCGACGTCGTCATACGCGGTCTGCGCCGCACCTATGAACGCGTTTACTTCAGTCTGAAGGTTACGAAATCTCAGAAACCCCTTTGAACTGTACTGTCGTACGTCTTGCGTAACATCAATATAGGTTTGCACATCGACAGTAAACTGGTTCCACCGCTTGGTCCAATCCTCTGGATTCACGTTCGGTGGAGGCGGAGGAGGCGGCCCCAGGTTGTGCAAAGCTCTTGTAGCTTCCTCCCGTGCTTTGTTAAGTCTTAGCTGCAGTGGCTGGTTTATTTGCGGTTGCGGTTCCAGAGTTTCACGTAGCGATTCCGAAGCATCACGTACGCGAGCCTCATTATCAACCTGGTTAATCTGGAGCCGAAGTTCTAACAGCCGGGCAAGACGAGCCGAATATCCTTGTGTGAGCATGCGAGCATTTGAGGAAACGTCGGACATTTTGTTCGCACTCACCAGGCCCAACACTAAAAGCAAACCCAGCAATACCAGGAAGCCGACGATAAGAGGCGCGATTGCCGGTGCGTATCCAGGACCACGCTCGGCGGGCGTGGTCTTTGCCCCAGACATCCGCCGGTAGACTGTCTCCGAATGTTTTTCTGGCGCGTTATCCATACAACTCTAAGGCTTCGCGTCCATCCAATTTTCGCCCACGCCAACGTCAGCCACAAGTGGGACATCGAGTGAAACCGCTGTTTCCATCTCGTGCTTCAGAACCTCTGTGACCTTTGCAATCTCTTTTTCCGGAACCTCAACCAGCAACTCGTCATGCACCTGCATCAGCAACCGCGACTCAAGTCCCGCGCGTCTGAACTCATCGTCGACCTTGAGCATCGCGATCTTCACGATGTCGCTCGCGGTTCCCTGAATCGGCATGTTTATCGCTTCACGTTCAGCCGCCTTGCGGATGTTTGCGTTCCGATCTTGTATTCCCGGTAACGGCCGAATACGCCCGTAAATCGAACGCACGTAGCCATGTTCGCGGGCACGAATCGGCACCTCTTCCATGTAACGACGAACGCCTTTGTACGTGTTGTAGTAATCCTCGATGACCTTCTTCGCTTCCTGTCGACTGATTCCCACGCGCTGCGACAGTCCCCACGGCTCGATCGCGTACGCGATCGCAAAGTTGACGATCTTTGCAAACCGGCGAGCGTCTCTCAGCTCCTCGTCAGTCTTCGCGCCGAAGACGAGTCGCGCCGTGCGTGCATGAATATCCTCGCCTTTCTGAAACGCTTCGAGCATCACGGGGTCCTGCGTGATGTGGGCCAGCAGACGCAATTCGAGTTGCGAATAATCAGCGGAGATGATCTTGTTTCCCTTCTCTGCTACGAACGCTCGTCGAATACGCCGCCCCATCTCGCTGCGAATCGGAATGTTCTGTAGATTCGGATCGCTCGAGGATAGTCGTCCTGTCGCCGCGACGGTTTGATTCAGTTGGCAGTGGATGCGTCCATCGGTTGCAATCTGTTGGGGCAAGGCATCGGTGTAGACACTCTTCAGCTTGTCGAGTTCACGATAGTCGATGATCAAGCGCGGTAACTCAAACTGCTGGGCCAACTCTTCGAGCACCGCCTTACTCGTGGAAACGCGCCCGGTTGAAGTTTTTCTGCCAAGGTCGATATTCAAATCTGAAAGCACTTCGCCGACCTGCTTTGGCGAACCGATATTGAACTCGCGACCGGCGAGTTTATAGATCTCGACCGTGAGCTTGTGCAGCTCCTGACCGATGTAACTCGATAGATCGGCGAGCACTTTCGGATCGACCTTCAATCCCGCGCGCTCCATTCGATAGAGCAACGGCGCCAACGGAAGCTCGATCTCGGAGTAGATCGTTTCGAGGTTTTTATCCAGAATTCGATTCCGCAGCACGCGCGAAACCTGCGCCGTCAGATCGGCGGCGCGGGCCGTTTGCCAGGCGGCTTCTGTCCAATCTGCGGCGGGTGCGTTGCCGTTCTCGATTCCGAGCGCTTCGCGTGCGAGATCTGAGAGTTCGTACTTGCTGCGATTCGGATCGAGCAGATAGGCTGCCAGAAACGTGTCGTCTTTCACGCCTTCGAGAGTGATGTTGAAGCGATCCAGCAACCCGACCGCGCGCTTCATGTCGTGAATCGACTTTTCAATCAGTCCATTCGAAAGCACCTCACGCAGACTTCCGATCGCCGCGTCCATTCCCCCGCCGAACTTCTCGAGATCCAGGTACGCAGCCACCCCTGCATTGGTGGAAAAACCGATCCCGCGAGTCGCCTGGAGTTCAGCGAAACATTCCTGTTCACCAGTTCCAGCAGGTGTCGAATCTGCAACTGCAACGCCCACGCTTTCTGCGTCGAACAGAGTTCGCACGAGGTCGTCGAGATCGCTCTTCGTCTGGATTACGCGGTAGTTTCGTGCAGCCTCGGCCGTGGCGGGACGCGCAACAGCAGCGTCAGCATACTCCTTCGTGAGATTGACGAACTCCAGTTCGCGAAATAGTTCGTAAGCAGCCGCTCGATCCGGCGGCCGCGTTTTGATCAGTTCGAGATTCAGTGGCATGTCGAGATCGATTCGAATGCGCGCCAGTTCGCGCGACTGCCGGATCAGATCAGCGTTATCGCGCAACGATTCGCGATACGTCTTGTGCTTCACCGATTCCCAACTCGCGAGCGCTGCCTCGATCGATCCAAACTGCTGAATGATCTGGACGGCGCCCTTCGAACCGATTCCGGGTGCGCCGGGAATGTTGTCGATGGAATCACCCATCAGTCCCAACAGATCGACGAGCTTGTCAGCAGTAACACCAAACTTGTGCTCGACCCACGCTTCGTCGCACCACTCGACGGGCGGCACGGGCTCCTTGCGCTTCGCGACCTGCGAGTTCTGTCGCATGCAGACGACTAAGGGATCGCGGACGAGCTGGCACATGTCCTTGTCATTCGACACGATCACTGCCTGCATGCCTTTGTCGGCGACTTGCGTCGCGAGCGTGCCGATCACGTCGTCAGCTTCATAACCCGGAAAGTTGATCACGGGAATATTCAGGACCTCGCAAAGCCTGAGGATATAAGGCATCTGCTTAGCAAGATCGTCGGGCATTGCGACACGGTTTGCCTTGTAGTCGGCAAAAGTCTCGTGCCGAAAAGTCTTTTCACGCGATTCGAAGATGGCCGCGATGTAGTCGGGCTGCTCTTCACGCAACAGCTTGAGGAGCATGTTGGTAAAAATGTAGGCCGCTTGCGTTACGAAGCCCTGTGACGTGGCCAATGGCGCGACGCGGTTCTGCATCGGAGCGAAGAACGCCCGAAAGATATGCGACATCGAGTCGATTAAGAAGACGCGTTCCGTGGCAGGCATGTAAGTCGATCATAGGAAGGCAGTCTGGGAGTGTCAAACCATACCATCATTTGTTATTTATCATTTGACATTTGTCATTTTTCATTTAAGACCTCCGGCTTCCGAAAATGACAAATGACAAATGTCAAATAATAAATGACCAATGATTTGAATTGAGACTAACGCTCCAACTCAAGTACGTGTGCTCTCACGGTCTCACCGAGTGTTTCAAGGTTGTACCCACCCTCTAAACATGAAACGAGCCTTCCGTTACAACTACTCTCAGCCCACTGCTTCAGCGCGCGCGTCATATCGACGAAGTCCGTATCCTTGAGCAACAACTGACCGAGTGGATCGCCGAGATGTGAGTCAAATCCAGCCGAGATGATGATCAGATCGGGATCGAAATTCGCCGACATCTCATCCAGCGCCGCTTCAAACCCTCGCTTGTGTTCGACAGCAGGAGTCGCCGCACGCAATGGCAGGTTCAAGGTAAAACCCAGCCCACGCCCGGTTCCCTTCTCTCCGCGTGAGCCGGTGCCCGGATACCACGGATACTGATGCGCCGAAAAGAAAAAGACCGTCGGATCGTCATAGAAGATTCCCTGCGTACCGTTGCCGTGATGCACGTCCCAATCGACGATCGCGACTCTCTCGATCTCCGGATACTTCTGTTGCGCGTATCGCGCCGCGACCGCGACGTTGTTGAATAGACAAAAGCCCATCGCTCTCTCTTCTGTCGCGTGATGTCCGGGTGGACGGACGGGAACAAATGCGTTCTTCACCTCGCCGGACATGATCAGATCGATCGCCTGACACGGACCACCCGCCGCACGCTTCGCCGCGTCGAGTGACCGCATTGACACGACGGTATCGCCATCCAGATAGCCAATGCCCTCGCTCACGACTCTTTCGACGTGCTTGTACAGTTGCGGCGAATGGGCGGCCTGGATATCACCGCGCGGCGCTTCTCTGGCTTCGACTTCCAGCAACCTGGACCACAGCTCCACATCACCGCGCAACGCGTTCATGACCACGGTGTAGCGCGAAGGATTCTCAGGATGACCGGGGCCGGTGTCGTGTTCGCGAAAGATTGGATGGTGGATGATGGCGGTCGTCATGGTTCCAGAGAATACAAAGTACCAAGTACTAAGCACAAAGAACAAAGGTAGCGTACTACAAACGTGCTAGCCTCAAATCCACACAGCGTACGAAATTCAAACGACGCACCTTTTGCCCCGACATCACAACTCTCAAATTTCTCAGCATTTTAGCTGGATCCACGCATGCGGAATACTGTTTGCCAAAGCCGAGCATGAAGACCAAGGTCAGATTCAAGATGTAATTTTCAGGAGGAACAAGGAATGAAACGGCTACTTGTCTTGATACTCGTGTTGACCTTGCTCGTGGTTACCGGGACGTTGGTCTCGGCGGATGCAAAAACACAGCTCACGAAATCGAACGACAATATTGAAAATTGGTTGAATATACGGAGGCATAACTGATGGCATACGATGAAGAACAAGCTAGAAGAAGCCGAGTGGTAGTGGAAACGCCAAATGAAAGACGCGAGGTTGTGCATACACAATCAGTGCGGGACAACAATGGTATCTCCGCAGGCATGGTCGGCGTCCTTGTTGTAGTGGCTATCGCGTTAATAACGATGCTGGTCCTTTTCTGGTTGAGCAGTCAGCCAGCCACTGACCCGGCGCTGACGGCGCAACAGCAGCCGACAGTCATCCAGCAACCAGCACCGGCGCAACAGCCTCCGGTCATCATTCAACAACCGGCGCCAGTGCAGACTCAGCCGGCTCCAATTATTGTCACTCCACCAGCAGGCGGCGCCACCACGATGCCGGCCGAGAGTGCAAATACCGCTAACATCGATTCGACGGTCCAGGCAGCGATCGACAAACGGCTGACGGACGATCCGGAGTTTTCGACGCTCGGTATCACGGCGTCAGTGATCGACGGCAAGGTGATGCTGGTCGGAACCGTGAAGAGCGAAGAGTTGAAAGCGAAGATTGAACGTGCGGTGAAACAGATCAAGGGTGTGAAGGCAGTCGATAACCAGATCAGCGTTATTGCTGAGTAGTAAATTCGCCACGGATGAACGCGGTAATCCGCGTCCATCCGTGGTTCAATGATGTTTCGATAACGAGTTCGTCCGTCTCACAATTCATCACTAAACGTCGCTCCTCTCCGTTTTCAAACAATTCAACTGACTCGATCGGGCTTGATTCTACGTTTCTCAGTTCCGAAAACTCTTTTTTCGTCTCATCGTCCACTTCCAACTCCGAGATGGCGAGCCGGTGAGGAACCAAACCCATTTCCATATCAAGATAGATGTTCCAAATGAATCCGATGTCGAGCACTATGTAAGCGGTTTCGTCCCAAATGAAGTGACCCAACGGAGTTGCACCGATGACGTGCGCGATCACGTGATCCTGATGCGTGTTCGTTTCCAGCGCGGTCCAGGTCATATCTCAAAGTCCATCAAGCTCTTCGACTTCACCGCAGCGATCGCCGCGCAAACCAGGCACGCAATTCCACCTGTCACGACCGACAGCGGAGCACCAATCAACGCCGCCAACGATCCCGCTTCGAGCTCGCCGAGTTGTGGGCCACCCATGAAGAACATCATGTTGATCGACGTCATGCGGCCGCGAAGATAATTCGGCGTCACGAGCTGTCGAATCGTCTGACGTAAGACCGTGCTGACGGTGTCTGCCGCACCAGTTATCGCAAGCAACAGCAAAGAAAGCCAGTACAAGGTTGAAACACCAAACACGGCCGTTGCCACACCAAAAATAGCGACGGAACCAACCACTAACCGGCCTTGTCTTTTAAAGCTGCCAAAGCGCGCCATCACGAGCGCCGTCAACACGGATCCGATTGCCGGGGCTGCGGCGAGGAAACCGTATCCACGTGCACCGACGTGCAAATGCTCCTGCGCGAAGATCGGAAGCAGCAACGTTGCCGAAGCAAAAAACGTCGCGAGAAAATCCAACGTCATCGTCTGCACGATGATTGGCGTGTGCCAGACGAATTTCAGTCCTTCTTTCAGCGCCGCAAAACTCAACGCGTCTTTGCGGTCCACTTGCGTGTCCGGGCTGCCACTCGTACGCATCGCAACCAATGCGGCGATGACTGCAAGAAATGATAACGCGTTGATTCCATAAATCACCGCCGGCCCACTTTCCGCCAGCATGAACCCTGCTAACGCCGGTCCGCCGATCGTGGCGACGTTGAAAACCATGATTCCGAGGCTGACGGCGTTGGGAAAGTCTTCGGTGGGGACCAATGTCGGCATCAACGCCTGGCGCGCAGGGACGTCGAACGCGGACGCTGCGGATGCAATTCCGCTGAGGATGTAAATGGGCCAAACGCTTTGAAGTCCCGCGAGTGTGCCCGCGGTCAATAATGCAGCGCTCGCGAGCATGATGGTCTGCGTCACGACCATCAGTCGCCTTCTATTAAGAGCGTCGGCGACGACACCGCCGGCAAGCGAGCAAAGAACGATTGGGACACCACGGAAGAGTCCTACCAGGCCTAACGCGAACGGAGATTTTGTCAGCAGGTAAACGTGCCAGTTGATCGCGACGAACTGCATCTGCGATCCCGTCACGGACACAATCTGGCCGAACCAAAGGAGCCGAAAGTCGCGGTGACGTAAAGCGGCAAATGCGGAGTGACTGGTAGAACTCACGTATCGCCGTACGACTCGTTCAACTTACGAAAATGGTAGGCCATGGCTGCATGACGTAACAACTCGGTCATGCGGTCGCGATGTTTGTGCAAGGCGTGAATGAAGAAACGCCAAAACTCTCGCCGCTCTGCGTCGACCACTCCCAGCTTGAACGCGATGCGCAGGAAAGCTTTGACTGCTTTGAAGCCGTGATACTGGTGTGCTTCGGGCACGTCCTGTGGTGTGCGTTGCAGAGAATCGAGCGCACGGCGGTAGTACTCGCTCGGCTTGTAGATAGTGCGCATGATTCTCTTGTAACCGCTGACGAGTGTTTCGACGTCCATGACCGGAATGAAGTTGACCGTCGCGATCGTATTGTTGCCTGTTGCGTCGTCGCCGAGCAGCCGTCCTTCTCTTTCGAGCCGCTTCCAGAGTTGCGTATCGGGGAGTGCGTTAAGCATTCCTACCATCGCCATCGGAATCGCGCTTTCGCGGATAAACTCAATCATCCGTTCGAAGATGTCTTCGGGATCGTGATCAAAGCCGACGATGAACCCCGCCATCACTTCCATACCGCGACTCTGAATCTTTCTCACGGAGTCGAGCAGGTTGCCGCGGTTCTGCGTCTTCTGTGCTTCCTTGAGACTCTCTTCGACCGGCGTCTCGATACCGAGGAACACACGACGGAAGCCGGCTTCTCTCATTGCAACTAAGAGATTGTCGTCGTCAGCAAGATTGACGCTCGCTTCAGTAAGTAATGAAAAAGGAAATCCGTTTTTCTTTTGCCATGCAATCAAATCGGGCAAAAGCAGCCGGACGTTTTTCTTATTGCCGATGAAGTTATCGTCAACTATGAACACCGGTCCGCGCCAGCCGAGACGTTTCAACTCGTCGAACTCAGCCAGTATCTGTTGATTGCTCTTCGTTCGCGGAACGCGTCCATAGATCTCGATGATGTCGCAAAACTCGCACGAGAAAGGACACCCACGCGAGTACTGCACACACATGTTGCTGTATTTTTTGAGGTTGACGAGACCAAAGTCAGGAATCGGCGTTATCGACAATGGCGGTCGCTCAGGTGCTTTATAAATTCGTTTAGTTTGGCCGCGCTTCAGATCCTCAAAAAACTGCGGCAGCGTTGTTTCAGCTTCGCCTTGAAAGATGTGATCCGCGTAGGGAAGTTCTTCGATCGTGCTGGTGACGTATGGGCCACCTAAAACAATCAACTTGCCCATTGCCTTGCAACGCTTCACCACTTCGTGGAGTGACTTCTTCTGTGTCAACATCCCGGTGATGAAGATCATGTCGGCCCAATCGATCTGCGAAGTCTTCAGCGGTTCGACGTTCAAATCGACCAGGCGGCGCTCGCAATCGCGCGGCAACAGGCTGGAGACGGTCATCAAGCCCAGCGGCGGAAAAACACAACGCTTGCCTTCGAAAGGCAGTGCGTGCCGGAAGCTCCAGTACGTTTCAGGGAACTCAGGATTAACCAGTAAGATTTTCATTGCGTCCTCCTCACAGATTTGGGCGCACCATCATTTCGTTTCTCGCAGTCCACTGAGCAAACCAATGCACCTGCATCGATTGAATGAGATGTCACACTAGAAATCAATTAGGGGCGAGTAATAATTGTGTAAAAATACGCCAATTGCTCGATTGGTGCAAATTCTCTGCGGCCCTTTGCGTATCTCTGCGCTCTCTCTGCGTTAAAACAGTGACTAAACGCAGAGAGCGCAGAGATACGCAGAGGGCCGCAGAGAGAACTGTCTCTTGAAAAACACTTGTGTTATAAATCTACCGCTTAACTCCTCGAAATAAACGCATTCTACGAAAGGCCACGCAATATGACGAAACAGCTTTCACGCGCTCTTGCCACAGTTCTGATGGTTCTATTCGCTTTGTCGCCCGCATGGGCCACCTGCGGTGGCGGCGGTGGCGGCGGAACTGGCGGCGTTGGTGGAGGTAATCGCGGCTCGGGACCGGAGCCAACCGTCTACAACGTGCCGTGGAAGATCTGGGAAGCACGATCCGCTCCGAGTAAAGGACTGATTCTGTATTGGTTCCCTGCAAGCGATAAAGAGCTTAAGGCTTCCAGCTTGCGCGCATCGCGAATTCTTTCGCTCTATTCGGCGCAGTGCGTCTCGATGACGGTCGCCGATGCTAAACAACCGGAGTTACAGCCCATCATCGGCGATTCAGCCGTGCCCGTTGCGGTGTTGGCCAGCGCCGACGGCAAACCGATCCAGAAAGTTGAAAACACCGCCGGTAAACTCAAAGTCGAACAGGTAGAAAAACTCGTCGAAGGCGAAATGAAACAGCGCGAGACGACGCTCGACACGAGTTTGAAGGGTGCGAAGGAGAAGATTAAGGCCGGCGACAACGACGGCGCGATCACTTTGCTCAAGCCCGTCGCCGAAGAGAAGTGTTTGTTCCCAAAGAAAGCGAAAGATGCCGCGAAGGAGTTGAAGAAGCTTGGTATCGACGAGGTCGGCAGCATCCCTGCGGCGCCGATTTTCGATCGCGTCGTGGGCGCACGAATTGAAGCGGTGATGCGCAGAGGTTTGATCGCTGAGACTGCTGAGAAATACGTAGCTGCCGAAAGGTTGTACAAGCAAGCGCATCTGATGGATCCGGCTGATCCGACTCCGCTTCGTTACCTCGGTGAAGTTTATCGACATCACACGGGCGAGTGGGACAAAGCAAGAGCGACTTTCAACACGATCCTCAACATGCCTGCGGATCCTATCGCGCGAGCTGTCGCGCTTCACGGACTCGGCAAGATGACGATTCATGACGGCGAGTTCAAAAAAGGACTGTCGCTGATGGAGCAGTCTGTAGCGGAGTATCCGTTGCCGCTCGCCTATCGCAATCTCGCGGTCTATTGGAATTCGGAAGGCGATTTGGAACAGGGCGGTGCTTACACGCAGAAGGCCCTCGCGCTCGATCCGAAGGATCCATACAACCTCGTGTTCGCAGCGGTGTTCATGGCCGCCGCGGGGCGCGGTGAAGAAGCATTGAAGATTGCGCGTGAGAACCGGAATCTACTGCCGGCCTCGTACAATCTCGCGGCCATCTACGCGCAGACCGGCAATCGTCGACAGGCACTCGCGCTGCTCCAGCGACACTTCTTCCGCTACGAGCGCTATCACGCGGTTCGCGCAAAGGAAATGATGGAAGCGCGCGTCGACGCGGTGTTTGATTCACTACGACAGGATTCGGAATTTCTCGCGCTGACAAGCGGGGCTGACGGGAGGCTCCAGATGCCGATGCGAAACATGACGGGCAGCGCAAACAAAGACTAATCAAAAGCCACGGATCTCACGGATAGGTCCCTGAGATCCGTGGCTCCAAAAGGAGCCCTCCATAGATCAAGTTCGCAGTTACCGCATCTGGCAAGTAATCGCAGCATCAGCAGTCGGAACCATGATCGAGTGGTACGACTTCTACATCTTTGGCAGCCTCGCCGTCACTATTTCACCTCTCTTCTATCCCGAAGGTAACGACACGCTCGCGCTCATCGCTTACCTCTCGACGTTTGCCGTCGGATTTGTAGTTCGACCTTTCGGCGCACTCTTCTTCGGGCGCATCGGCGATCTGGTGGGCCGCAAGTACGCGTTTCTCGTCACGCTGTTGATCATGGGTGGAGCTACTGCGCTGATCGGGTTTCTTCCAACCTACGCCACAATCGGTATAGCAGCGCCGATAATTCTGCTGGTGATTCGTGTGCTCCAGGGACTCGCGCTAGGCGGTGAGTACGGCGGCGCTGCGGTGTATGTCGCCGAGCACGTACCGGACGAAAAGCGCGGCTTCTACACCAGCTTTATTCAAATCACTGCGACGCTCGGCCTGTTTCTTTCATTGATGGTGATATTGGTCGTACAGAACGCGCTGAGTCGTACGGCTTTCAGTGCCTGGGGTTGGCGCATACCGTTCATCATCTCGATCTTTTTGGTTGGTATTTCTCTTTACATTCGCATTCGGATGCAGGAGTCGCCAATCTTTCAACAGATCAAGAGTGCGGGAATGACTTCAGCGCAACCTCTCAAAGAGGCGTTTACCCAATGGGACAACCTGAAGCGCGTTTTGATTTCACTGTTCGGTGCGACGGCAGGACAAGGTGTGGTGTGGTACACCGGCCAGTTTTATGCACTCTTCTATTTGCAGACGATTCTGAAAGTTAACAGCCGTTCCGCGAATTACATCGTTGCGATCGCGCTGCTGCTCGGCATGCCGCTGTTTGTTTTCTTCGGAGCTCTTTCGGATCGTATCGGGCGCAAGCGAATCATGATGGCTGGGTGTTTAATCGCGGCCCTCTCTTACGTTCCGATCTATCGAGCGATGCAGCACGTGGCGGGCTCGGAGGTCGTTACTGCGGTCTCACAGCGAAATGCAACTACCGGAGCAATCAGTTTGACTCCGCAAACCTCTGTTAACGGAACGCTGCAACCCGCGAAGGAAGTCTTGCCATACTCCGATTTCGCTTCGTTGATCGGCAACCCCGTCGCGTGGAAGTTGATCTTGCTGGTGTTTTTACAGGTGATCTTCGTGACGATGGTGTATGGTCCAATCGCTGCGTATCTCGTGGAGGCCTTTCCGGCAAAGATCCGCTACACCGCGCTCTCGCTTCCCTATCACATCGGCAACGGCGTCTTCGGCGGCTTACTACCCTTGATCGGCCTTACCGTCATCGCCCAAACCGGCAACATCTACGCCGGTCTCTATTACCCGATCATCGTCGCGAGCCTCACCTTCATCGTCGGATCGTTGCTGCTGAAAGAGACGAAGCACACGCTAATCTGGGATGAGATCAAGTAGCCACTAAAAAGCACAAAAAACCTTTGTGCCTTTTGTGATCTTAATTCTTGTAAACCACGCCATTCTTCATCACGAACACAACCTTCTGAATGTCCTCAATGTCCTTTGAGGGATCGCCTGAAACTGCGACGATGTCGGCCCATTTGCCGGTCGTCAAAGAGCCGAGCTTCTTGTCCCAGCCGAGTAACTTTGCGCCGCTCGACGTGCCCGCGACGATCGCGTCCATGTTGCTCATACCACCCCACTGGACCATCAGAACAAATTCGTGCGCGTTCGTCCCATGAGGAACGACTCCGGCATCGGTTCCGAGTGCGATCGAAATTTTGTTCGCGACGGCGAGCTTGATCGCATGACGCACCGCCGCCGCCGCCGCAAGCGCCTTCTCCGCGCGCAACCCTTTCAACACCCCGCTCTTCGCTGCTCGCTCGACTGCTTCAGCCGCTGATAGTGTCGGTACGAGGTACGTTCCATGCTCCTTCATCAGCCGGGCGCCTTCCTCATCGAGAAAAGACCCATGCTCGATCGACGACACACCGGCGCGCACGGCGAGTTT
>Ga0207653_10000488_pt1 | contig 15551 bp, 12 predicted proteins | sample KBSK5251metaG_FD_184341 | JGI IMG/M metagenome (GOLD analysis project Ga0207653, IMG submission 184341) | Corn, switchgrass and miscanthus rhizosphere microbial communities from Kellogg Biological Station, Michigan, USA - KBS K5-25-1 metaG... | ecosystem: Host-associated > Plants > Roots >...
CGCGAGCTCCTTGTCGATGTTCTCGATCGACGCGAGCGCCTTCGCGAAGTCGCTGGCCTTCTGGTAACGCAGGTTCGGCTGCTTCGCGAGCGCCTTCAGGACGATTGTGTCGAGCTCCTTCGGCAGCGACGGCCGCAGGTGGCTGGGCGGCACGGGCATGCGCACGACGTGGTCACGCATGAGGACGCCGGCGCTCGTGCTCGTGAACGGCGGCTTGCCGACCAGCATCTCGTAGAGGACGAGGCCGAGACCGTAGACGTCGCTCTGGACCGTCGCCTGCTTGCCCTCGACGCGTTCCGGCGCGACGTACATCGCCGTCGCGTAGAGCTCCGGAGTCGCGGCGTCCTCTTTCGGCGTGCGCGCGATGCCGAAGTCGGCGATCTTTGCGTGGTCGTTCGCGTCGAAGAGGATGTTCGAGGGTTTGAGGTCGGAGTGGATGATCCCCTTGGAGTGCGTGAAGGTGAGACCGTTCGCGATCTCGATCGCGATCCGTACGGCGTCGCCGGCCTTGAGCGGACCGGCGCGGTCGATCCGTGCTCTGAGCGACCCACCCGCGAGGTGCTCCATCACGATGTACGGCAGGTTGTCGACCTCGCCGACGTCGTAAACGGACACGACGTTCGCGTGGGAGATCTGGGCGAGCGACCGCGCTTCCTTCACGAAATTGCGCCGCAGCGTCCCGTCGGCGGCGGCCGCGGTGTCGAGGACCTTGATCGCGACCTCGCGATTGAGCGCGGTGTCCTTCGCCAGGTACACCTGGGAGGAACCACCGGCGCCTAGCGGTTGGGAGATCTGGTAGCGCTTATCCAGTACACGCTCCTGAGCGAGTTCGCCGTGCCGGTCGCGGGCCGACTATACCGCCCGAACTCCGGCCAGCCTGTGAAGAGCAAACGCCCCGGCGACCATGGTCGTTACCACCCGCTGGCGGGCTTGACCCTCATCCGCGGCTCGCCACCGAACGGATACCGGACGGTGCTCGCTCCTAGCGCTTGAAGATCGCTGTCGGGCCCTTGCGGTCGACCAGCGCGGTCACAGCCGAGCCCACCTGTCCCTTGAGCGCGGCAGCCGCAGCGGCCGTGAGCTTTCCATCGGTCGCAGCTTTGTCGATCCTCGTGTTCGCGGCCGTCGTGAGCTGCGCGACCAGCGCATCCCGGCTCTTCCCGGGCGTGGCATTCGCGATGTCGCCGAGGCTCTTGCCTTCACGCAGCGCTTTGGTGAGGTCCGCCTGCGGGATGCCGAGGTAGTCGCGAGCGACACCGATGGCGTCGCCGACGAACTCGGTGACTTTGGGCACGCGGGTCGTCGTCTTCGGCGCGGGCCGCTGCTCGTACACGTGGTCGACGAACTTGGCGATCTGACCTGGCGCGTCGGCCTTGGCCTTATCGCTCTGTTCCTTCGTGATCGTGTTCGCGGCGAGAGCCTTGTCGATGGCGGCGTTCACGGAGTTCTGCAGATCGGCCACGAGGCCGGCGCGGCTCTTTCCTGGCGTCGCGTTCGCGATCGCACCGAGGCTCGATCCCGGAAGCTTTGTCTTGAGGTCGCCCATGGTGAGACCGAGGTACTTCGCGGAGCCTTCGAGGAGGTTACCGAGGATCCGCTTCAACGCACCGTCGCCGCGCTTCGGCTCGGCGTCGCGGACGGCGGCGAGGATCGCGTCCGCCTGCGCTGCCGTGATGACGCCCTTGGCTGCGAGGGCGTCGAGGATCGTCTTGAGCTTGTCAGTCCCACTGTTCGCCGGCGCGGTGAAACCGAGCTGCGCCTCGACCGCGCTCACCGGGTCGTAATCCGTCACGGGAGCGAAAGCCGCCAGAGCCGCGCCACCGAGCAGGGCCGCGGTCAGGGCTGCGGCGCCGGCCGCGAGAAGGACCTTCTTACTGCGGAACGAAACGCTCACGTGCTCCTCCTTGGGTGCGCTATCACCACTACCGCTCAGCCTAACGAGCGGGTTTCGTCCGGCGTACGGTCTCGGTCTCGAAGCGTCATCTCCTTACATCCCCTTAACATCCGGTGGCTCGTGCAGATCGTTTTTGCGGCCGCCGAGGCCGCCCCGTACGCAAAAGTGGGCGGCCTCGCTGACGTGGCGGGCAGTCTTCCTCAGGCTCTCGCGGCTCTCGGCCACGACGTCACCCTGTACCTCCCGCTGCACCGGACCATCGATCGTGCGAAGTTCCAGATCACCGATCGCGCGCCTTCGCGCTCGGTGCCGTACGGAAAAGCGAAAGTGCGCGTCGCGTATCCCAGCGTGGTGCGCGACGGGGTGCGTGTCGTGTTCGTTCGCAACGATCAGCGCATCGGCCGCGACAAGGTCTACGGCGCGCCCGATGACAACAAGCGCTATGCCTTCTTCTGCCGCGCGGTATTCGAGGACCTTCTCGAGTCGCCTCCCGACGTCGTTCACGCGCACGACTGGCACGCCGCGCTCCTCGTGCCGCTCGTCGCGCGAAGCCGCGCGCTGGGCGATACGTCGACGGTCTTCACGATCCACAACCTCGCGTACCAGGGGCGCACCGACGCGAGCGTGCTCGCCCTCATCGGTCTGCCGCGGGCGCGCCTACCGATCGAGGACCGGGGTGAGGCAAACCCGATGGCGCGCGCGATCATGAGCGCCGACGTCGTCAGCACCGTGAGCGAGCGCTATGCACAGGAGATCCTCACCGATGAGTTCGGCGAGCGCCTGCAGGGGCTCCTGCGCGAGCGGCGCCGGCGCCTCTCCGGCATCGTGAATGGCATCGACACGATCGCATTCGATCCGGCGACCGACCGCAACATCGCGGCCCGCTATAGCGCCGAGGACCCGAGTGGCAAGGCCGCGTGCAAAGCGGCGCTTCAGAAGGAGGGCGGCCTCACGGCGGACGCGCGCGCGCCGATCTTTGGGGTCGTCGGCCGGCTGGTCGAGCAGAAGGGCGTTGACCTCCTGACCGCGTCGGCGCCGAAGCTGCTCGACTCCGGTGGTCAGCTTGTCGTGCTCGGAAGCGGAGATCCCGCGTACGAGGCGAAGTGGAAGGCGCTCGCGACGCGCTATGCGGGCAAGCTCTGGCTCACGCTCGGATTCGACGCCGCGCTCGCGCAGCGCATCTACGCGGGCTCCGATCTCTTCCTCATGCCGTCGCGCTTCGAGCCGTGTGGGCTCGGTCAGCTCATCTCGTTCCGCTACGGGACCATTCCGGTCGTGCATGAGGTCGGTGGCCTCGCGGAGACGGTGCGCGATCAGGACCGCGACCCGACGCGTGGCAACGGCTTCTCGTTCGCGGACTACTCACCGGCCGCCTTTGACGACGCGATCGCGCGCTCGATCCGCACGCTGGGGACCGGCGGTGAAGTCTGGACCGAGCTCGTGCGACGGGTGATGCGCGAGGATCACTCGTGGGGCGCGTCAGCCAAGCGCTACGTGGATCTGTACAAGAAGGCGTCAAGGGCGCGCAAGGCCGCGTGACCGGATCCATCGTCGATCTCGAGGAGGCAGTTGCCTCGCTGCCCGCGTCCGCCCGTGCCGCTGCCGGGCGGATCCTCACGATCACGACGACGACCGGTCGCCTCGAGCCGCCGCCGGAGATGCACGATTGGATCCGCAAGTTCTTCGGGTCCGTCGACGCGGTCCGCGAGCAGCGGATCGTGCGCGTGAGCAATCAAGTCACGTTCGAGGGCGCGTTGTTCAACGAGCTCCGCGCTCTTCGGCCGATGGAGGTCAAGGGCGGCGACGAGGTGCGCGCGACGATCGCGTCGTCGGCGAACGATCCGTTCTGCCGGCCAGAGACCGGGACGCCGGCGGACATCTTCGGGCGCGTTGAGGGCGCGCACGGGATCACGGCGTCGAACGTCGCGAAGTACGACGCCTTTCACGGCGTGCTCGTGTTCAAGGAGCACGACCCACTGGCTCCGATGGACGCGAGCGTGATCCGCGACCATCTGACGACCGCGCGCCGGTGGGCGGAGCGCGCGCTCGAGGCGGATCCGGCGGCGCGCTACTACTTCCTGATGTGGAACTGCCTCTGGCGCGCCGGCGGTTCCATCGTCCACGGCCACATGCAGATGACAGCCACGCGTGGCATGCACTACCCGAGGATCGAGCTCCTCCGTCGGCAGGCGCTCGCGTACGACGCACTCCACGGAAGTGACTACTTCGACGATCTATGGGTGGTCCACCACGCCCTCGGCCTCGGAAGTGAGGCCGACGGTGTGCGGTCCATCGCGTCACTCGTCCCGATCAAGGAGCGCGAGATCCTGATCCTGGGACGCCCCGGAGCCGACGAATCGTCGCTCGCCGCGGCGATCGCGAAGGCTGTGTCGGCCTACCGCGCGGCCGGGGTCGTCTCGTACAACATGGCCCTGTACCTGCCGCCTCTGTCCCCGGACGGGGAGGACTGGCGGCGCTTCCCTCCGCTCGCGCGTCTGGTCGACCGCGGCGATCCCGCGAACAAGACGAGCGATATCGGATCGATGGAGCTGTACGCCAGTTCCGTCATCGCCGCGGACCCGTTCCGGCTGGCCGAAGCCCTGCGCGCCTGACTGCTAACACCAATCCGCCACCCTCTGTGCCACGCGGGCTATTGACGCGACGCTCGCTGTCCTGCTTACTTTTGCGCCAATGGCAGATCTGACCTTCGTATCGCGTCGAGACTCAAGCTTCAAGGAGTTCCCGCCCGCCTCTGCGCAGATCGCCATGGTCCTTCCCTTCTATGGAAACCTCACCGTCTGGATGCGGACGCCGGACGCCGGTGGCTGGCACTTCCCGACTAGCGCCCGCCGCTCCGGCGAAACGATCCTCGAGGTCGCGCGTCGCGAGCTCTGGGATGCCGCGCGGATCGTCGCGAATCGCCTCGACCTTCTCGGGGCGATCCGTTACGAGCTTCCGAAGCCGACCACCGCATACGTGTACATGTGCGAGCTCGATCGACTTTCGTGGTGGTACGAGCTCCCCGACAAAGACAAGTGCGCCGAGCTCGGGGTCTTCGCGAAACTGCCCAATCCGATCGCCTCCGAAGCCGTCGAGATCGTGCTCGAGGCCGCCCTTCGCGCACGCCGCACCGGCCTCCGCTAAGCCGCAAAAGCAACGATTTCCTAACGGAACCATTGAGGTCGCTTGACCGAAGGGTGTTCCGGCCACCAACTTGCGGCGACCCTAAAACGCTATGGCCCACGACGAGGAAGCCGAACGGGCGGTCGAGCGCTGGGTTCGCTTGGGCGATGACGTCGTGACCGGGAGAATGGGCGGCGAGCGTGACGACAGGTCATCCCGCTCGTGCGCCGCGTGCGGTACGACGTTCAACATCCTTGCGAGCGATAACCGTGCGCTGTGCGCGCGGTGTTTCTTGGAGCGGGGGACTAGTCGAACGCTCGAGCGATGACGCGCACGAGCTCATCACCTTCGAGCCAGTCACCGAGATAGTCGCCACCGACGCGGATCTCGAAGTGCAGATGTGGTCCACCCTCTTCGAACCCGGAGCTGCCGACGGTGCCGATCACCTGTCCTCGCGTCACGGTCTCGCCGACCTGTAGGTCGGCGACCGTTTCAAGGTGCGCGTAGCGCGTCACCACGTGACGGCCGTGATCGATCCAGACCTGTCGTCCGCGGATGTGGTCGAGCGTCTCATCCGGCGTGTAGCCGAGGACGATCGCGGCCTCGAGCGCAGCATCCAGTGCGGCCGGGTCCCAATCGACGAAGTCGCGGTCCACGCGCACAACGGTTCCGGAAGACGCCGCGCGCACCGTCGTCCCGCGCTCGGCGGGGAAGTCGATCCCCTCGTGCCAGCCCGCGCGGTATTCGCGCGGTGAGTTCGGCAGAAGCTCGGGCGCGGTCGGAATCTCTGCGCCTTCGATCGGGATCAGAAGGCCGCGTACAACGGGGGATATCCCCCTCCCCTGACCGGGGGAACTTCCCATCGGGTGACCGAGGTCAACGCGCGCGGTGTTCGATGGATCCGCGGTAGCGAGCGGAGCCACATTTACTGCACCTGCAGGCACTTTTCGGGGCGTTGCAGCTGCCGTTGCAGCGACCGCAAGCGCCGCGAATGCGAGTACTAGGAGTACAGCCAGCACCGGTCGCATATACGAAGACGCTACCGCAGCGAACTGATAATGCACTCGTGGCACAGGAGCATTCGGTCTTCACTTGGGACCCGGTAGGTCAGCGCTGGATCCACGAACGTGGACCGGAGATGACCACGCCGCCAGTGCCGCCTGACATTCACGCCATCCAGACGTACTTCTACGACCAAGATGGCAAAGAGTGGATCGCCACGGTCCTCGCGCCACGCGGTCGCGAGCTCGCCGCGCAGTGGCAAGGCGCGTACAAAGTTCCAGACCTCGCCGCCCCGGCGCCGAAGACCGGCAAGAAGAGCAGCGCAGCGCCGCTGTTCGCGGTCGTTCTCGTGCTTCTCATCGTGGGTGGTGGCGCAGCCGCGGTCGTCGCGGGCACGCAGAACACAGCGAGCGCGACCCCCCTCCCGACGTACGAGCCTGGCGTCTCGGCGACTCCGTCCGCACTCGTTGCGGTCTCCGGTGAGCCGACCGCGACGCCAGCAGTCGCTGAGACACCCGCGCCAACGCAGCGTCCTGGTGGCACGCCCGTGCCGACGCCGGTCCGCACTCCGGCGCCAACGGTCGCACCGCCGGTCGGAACGTCGGTCAAGTTGGCGGACGGCAGCGTCGTCACATACAGCGGCCCGGCGCGAGTGAACATCGGAGGCGGGTTCACCGTGACGTTCACGGTCCGCAACGCCAACAACACCGCGGGCACCGGAACCTTCCTCGTGAGCTTCGGCGACGCCAGCACCGGCGGCGCGAAGACGTCCTCGGGCACCCTGAACGGAAGCGGCCAGCTGGTGATGAATTACGCCGGCGCGCCGCTGCCGGGGAACTACCCGTTCACGATCAACTACAAAGGACAAACTGGCGTCGTCGCGATCCTCCGCGTCGGGTAGAGCTAGCTCGCGGAGCGCGACCCACTCCGGCATACTCCCCTAAGACACCCCTTTAACGACCGGTCCTGTGAGGCCGGGAAGGAGTCAGGCCTGACCACGCTGCTCGGGGCCGACGATGTTCGTCGCGCCATCTCGCGGATCGCTCACGAGATCGTCGAACGCGACCGCGAACTCTCCAGTCTCGCGATCGTGGGTATCCGCGCGCGCGGCGACATCCTGGCCGTCCGGCTTCGCGACGCGATACGCGCGAACGAGAACGCGACCGTTCCACTCGGCTCGCTCGACATCACGCTCTATCGCGACGACCTCACGCGCATCGGCTACGCGCCGATCGTCCGCGAGTCGGCGCTGGACTTCTCGGTCGACGACAAGGTCGTCGTTCTCGTGGATGACGTGTTGTTCACCGGACGCACCATCCGCGCCGCGATGGACGCGCTCGTCGACTACGGTCGCCCGCGCGCGATCCGTCTCGCGGTGCTCGTCGATCGTGGTCACCGCGAGCTCCCGATACGGGCCGACTTCGTGGGAAAGAACGTGCCAACGAAACCCACCGACGACGTCCGCGTCCACCTCACCGAGGTGGATGGTCGCGACGAGGTCGAGCTCATCGCGCGGGAACGGGTGAGCGCATGAGGTGGTCGCGACGACACGTGCTCGACACGGACGACTGGTCGACGGAAGAGATCGAGGCCGTGCTGGACACGACCGGCGCAATGATCGAGGTGCTCTCGCGACCGGTGCGGCGCGCACCGCCACTGCGCGGGCGCACCGTCGTGCTGTTCTTCGCCGAGGCGTCGACGCGCACTCGCGTCTCGTTCGAGCTCGCCGCGCGAACGTTATCGGCCGACGTGGTGAACATCTCGGCAAGCGGATCGTCCGTGGAGAAGGGCGAGTCGCTGTTCGACACCGTGCGCACACTGCAGGCGCTCGGCGGCGACATCGTCGTGATGCGGCACAGCTCGTCCGGCGCGCCGTACTTCGTGTCGGAGCGCACCGACGCGGCGGTCATCAACGCCGGCGACGGCTGGCACGCACATCCGACGCAGGGGCTCCTCGACGCCTACACGCTGCGCGGTGCCCTCGGTGATCTCGCGAAGAAGCGCATCGTGATCGTCGGCGACGTGGTCCACAGCCGCGTCGCGCGATCCGACATCAACACGCTCGTTCCGCTCGGCGCGACCATCACGCTCTCCGGACCGCCGACGCTGATGCCGAGCGCCTGGCGGTGTGGACAGGCGCCTGCCGGCACCACATACGAAGTGGATCTCGACCGCGCGCTCGAAGGGGCGGACGCGGTGATCGCGCTCCGGCTCCAGAAGGAACGGCAAGAGGGCGGGCTGCTCCCGTCGCTGCGCGAATACACGCGGGTGTGGGGACTCAACGAGGCGCGTGTCGCGCGGATGCGACCGGGCGCCCCGGTGATGCACCCCGGACCAATGAATGAGGGCGTCGAGATCGATGCGTCCGTCGCGCACGGCGCGCGGTCGCTCGTCGAGCGACAGGTCACCAACGGGGTCGCGGTCCGCATGGCGCTGCTCTATCTGCTCGTCGGGACGCCGACGCTGGAGGCGAGCTGATGGAGCGCAGGGAGCTCGAATCGAGGGGGTACCTCGTCACCCCCGGCTTCATCGATCTGCATGCGCATCTGCGCGAGCCCGGCTTCGAGGACTCGGAGACGATCGCATCTGGCGCGCGCGCCGCGCTGCGTGGTGGCTTCACCACGATCTGCGCGATGCCGAACACCGAACCCGCCATCGATTCGCCGGGGCTCGTGACGGAAGTCATGACGCGGGGCACAGCCGCCGCTGCGGCGCGCGTGCTGCCGATCGCAACGATCACGCGCGGTCGCGCCGGCCGGGAGCTGGCCGATCTGATCGAGCTCTCGGCCGCCGGTGCCGTCGCGTTCTCCGACGACGGCTCGCCAGTTGACGATGCACAGCTGTTCCGTCACGCGCTGGAGTACGGACGCACAAAGGACCTGCTGATCATCGAGCACGCTCAAGACTTGGCAATGTCGGGCAAGGGTGTGATGCACGAAGGTGTTGTGTCGGCGCGACTCGGATTGCCAGGCATCCCGAGCGCGGCCGAAGAGACCGCCATCACCAGAGACATCGCGATCGCCGAGATGACTGGAGCTCGCCTGCATCTGACCCATGTCTCCACGAGAGGGGCGATCGCGTCGATCCGCGATGCCAAGGCAAGAGGCATTCGCGTGACGTGCGATGTCACTCCACATCACCTCGCGATGACCGATGACTGGGTCGCTGGAGTGCGGGAGTTTGCATGGGAGCGGGAGGGGCGAGGCCGGGAGGCTTCTCTCGCTCGAAACGGGCCTGCTCCCGCACACGAAGTGGAGCGCCGTCCTGCGTCGCAGTCTCAACTCTCGCTCGAGAAGCCTCCCGCCCTCGCTACGCCTTATGACTCCTCCACAAAGGTCAATCCTCCACTGCGCGGATTGAGTGACGTTCGCGCGTTGTGGGAAGGGCTCGCCGACGGCACGGTCGACGCGATCGCGACCGACCACGCCCCGCATGCGTCTGTTCGCAAGGACGTGGAGTTCGATCAAGCGGCATTCGGCATCAGTGGGCTCGACACAGCGCTATCGCTGCTTCTCGCTGGCACCGCCGCCGGCTGGGCAGACCGTGACACGGTCATTCGAGCACTCACGACTGGACCTGCGGGGATCCTCGGTATCCCAGTCCGCGACGACGACTGGGTCGCGATCGATCTCGACGTTGAGTGGACCGCGACGGCCGAGGCTCTGGCATCGGTGGGGAAGAACACGCCGCTGATGGGACGCAAGCTTCGCGGTCGCGTTGTGTACGCGGTCGTCGGCGGCGAAGCTCGCTATGAGGGAGGTCTGCGTGGCGCGACGCCGGTCGGCTCTCGCTGAGCGAACTCTCGCCGAGGCCCAGTTGCATCTTTATGCATCCGAAACGTATAGTTATGCACCGATGACCAGGGCGGCGGTCTTAGCACTCGAGGACGGCACGGCGTGGTGGGGAGAGGCGTTCGGGGACGCATCCGCCGCGTCGGGCGAGGTCGTCTTCAACACCGCGATGACCGGCTATCAAGAGATCGCATCGGACGCGTCATACAACGGCCAGATCGTCGTCCTCACGTATCCGCTCATCGGAAACTACGGGACGTTCGAGCGCGCCGCAGAGTCGCGCCGCCCATGGGTCGAGGCGCTCGTCGTGCGCGAGCTGAACTCGACCTGTCGCGAAGGCACGGTCGATCTGGATGCGTACCTACGCCAATACGGCGTCCCCGGGATCTCTGGTGTGGACACGCGTGCGCTGGTGCGTCGCCTCCGCGCGAAAGGCACGCTGCGCGGCGCGTTGCTCCAGGTGGCGCCGGGCCTCGCGCAGGACGGGGGCGTTGAGCAAGAGGCGATCGCGAAGGCGCGCGCGTCCGCGCCACTTGGCGCGCGGCCCCTCGTCGTCGAAGCGAGTGGCGTCGGCCGCCAGGTCGGAAGCGGTCCGAAGATCGCCCTGCTCGACACCGGCGTCAAAGAGAACCAGGTCCGTTGTCTCACCGCGCGCGGTGCGACCGTAAAGGTCTTTCCCGCGACGGCGAGCGCGCGCGACGTTCTGTCGTGGTCGCCGGAAGGCATCGTGATCAGCAATGGCCCGGGCGATCCGGCGGCGATCCCGCAGATCGCGCACAACGTCAAGCTGCTCCTCGACGCGGTGTCGCAGCGGGGCACCGCGCGGCCCGTACCGATACTCGGGATCTGTCTCGGTCACCAGCTCATCGGTCGCGCCATCGGAGCTACGACGTCCCGATTGCCCTTCGGACATCACGGCGCGAACCATCCGGTGCAGGACGTGCGCTCGGGTAGCGTGGTCATCACCAGCCAGAACCATGAGTTCCAGGTCGACGAAGGGTCGATCCCGAGCGGCAGCGACTTCTACGTGAGCGCGCGCAACCTCAACGACGGCTCGGTCGAGGGTCTCGCGCACCGAGCTCTGCCGATCCGCACGTATCAGTACCACCCGGAGGGCGCTCCCGGGCCGCGCGACAACGAGCCTGTCTTCGATCGCTTTGTGGCCGACGTTCGCGACGCCGTCGCGCGCCGCGGATGAAGGTCCTGATCATCGGCTCAGGGCCGATCACGATCGGACAGGCCGCGGAATTCGATTACGCCGGTTCGCAGGCGTGTCGCGCGCTGCGTGAGGAAGGCATCGAGACGGTGCTCGTGAATTCGAATCCCGCGACGATCATGACCGACCCCGGCGTGGCCGACATTACCTACATCGAGCCGCTGACCGTCGAGGTGCTCGAGCGGATCATCGTGAAGGAGCGTCCAGATGGCCTGCTGCCCACGCTCGGCGGGCAGACCGGCCTGAACCTCGCGGTCGCGCTCGCCGAGGCCGGGGTGCTGGAACGATATGGCGTGCGACTTCTCGGCACGCCCCTGTCTGCGATCCAGCACGCGGAAGACCGCGAGGCGTTCAAGCAGCTCTTGGTCGGCCTCGGTGAGCCAGTGCCCGAATCGCTGACGGTGCATACCGTCGACGAAGCAGTCGTGTTCGCCGACCGCGTCGGGTTCCCCCTCGTTGTGCGCCCGGCCTACACGCTCGGCGGGACCGGCGGCGGTTTCGCGCTGAGCCGCGACGAGCTCATCGAACGCTGCGCCCGCGGGATCTCGGCATCACCGATCGGGCAGGTGCTCGTCGAGCGTTCGCTGGTCGGATGGAAAGAGATCGAGTACGAGGTCATGCGCGACGCCGGCGACACGTGCATCACGGTCTGCAACATGGAGAACCTCGACCCGATGGGCGTGCACACCGGCGACTCGATCGTCGTCGCTCCGTCGCAGACGCTCACCGACAAGGAATATCAGATGCTTCGCAGCGCGGCGCTGCGGATCATCCGTGCGCTCGGCATCGAGGGCGGCTGCAACGTGCAGTTCGCGCTGCATCCCGAGAAGTCGCCCACAGCCGAGCCCGACGCGCAGGTCCCCTATTACGTGATCGAGGTGAACCCACGCGTCTCACGCTCGTCCGCGCTTGCATCGAAGGCCACCGGTTACCCGATCGCGCGTGTCGCGGCGAAGATCGCGATCGGCAAGCGCTTGCACGAGATCCCGAACGCGGTCACAAAGCGGACGTCCGCCGCGTTCGAGCCGGCACTCGATTACGTCGTAGTGAAGATCCCGCGCTGGCCCTTCGACAAGTTCCCGGGCGCGGATCGCTCGCTCGGGACGCAGATGAAGGCGACGGGCGAGGTCATGGCCATCGATCGCTCGTTCGAGGCCGCGATGCAGAAAGCGCTCCGCTCGCTGGAGGTCAAGGGTCAGGGTCTCCTGTGGGAGGCGCCATCCTGGGTGGAGGTCGCCGAGCCCGCGCCGTTCCTCGATCGTTTCCTGTCGGCAGGCGCGACGGACGATCGACTCTGGCGTCTCTTCGCCGCGCTGCGCCGCGGAGCGACGGTCGAGGACGTCCACGAACGCACGAAGATCGACCGTTGGTTCCTGCGCAAGCTCGCGTCGATCGTGCGCTTCGCCGAGGACGAGCTGCAGGGAAAGACACCGACGCCGACGCTGCTGCGGCGCGCGAAGCGACTCGGGTTCGCCGATGCCGACATCGCGACGCTCGCCGGCATGCTCGCGACGGATGTGCGGCGTCTGCGCGCGCAGTGGGGGATCCGTCCCGTTTACAAGATGGTCGACACCTGCGCAGCGGAGTTCGAGGCGGTCACGCCGTATTTCTATTCGACCTACGAGACCGAGAACGAGGCCGAGCCGCTGCCGGGACGGAAAGCCGTGATCTTGGGATCAGGGCCGATCCGCATTGGTCAGGGCATCGAGTTCGACTGCTGCTGCGTCCAAGCTGCTGGCGCGCTCCGCGAACTCGGCGTCGCGTCGATCGTCGTCAACTCCAATCCCGAGACCGTGTCGACAGACTTCGACGAGTCGTCGCGCCTGTACTTCGAGCCGCTCGACGAAGAGTCGATCGCGTCAGTTCTCGCGAACGAGGGGTCCGCCGCGCCGATCCCCGTATTCACGCAGTTCGGAGGACAGACCGCGCTCAATCTCGCGGAGCGCATCGAGAGCATCGGCGGCGTCATTGCCGGCACGTCGGCCGACGCCATCGGGCTTGCCGAAGACCGCCGTCGATTCCACGAGTTCGCGGATGCGCTCGGCATTCCGCAGCCTCCTGGCGGAACCGCAGAATCCTTCGTCGAGGCTCGGCGCATTGCCGCCGAGATCGGCTATCCCGTCCTCGTTCGGCCCAGCTATGTCCTCGGTGGTCGTGGGATGGAGATCGCGTACAGCGATGACGATCTCGAGCGCTACTTCCGTTCGGCACTCGAAGCGGGTACCGGTCGTGTTCTGGTCGACAAGTACCTGCGTGGTAAGGAGGTCGAGGTCGACGCCGTCAGCGATGGCCGCGACACGCTCGTCGCCGGGATCATGGAACACATCGAGCGCGCCGGAGTGCACTCGGGCGACAGCTACGCCGTGTACCCCGCGCAGAACCTGCTGCCCAGCGAACGCGATCGGGTCGTTGAGTTGACGCGTCAGATCGCCGCGGCGCTTCCGGTCAAAGGTCTCCTCAACATCCAGTTCATCGTTGAGGAGGGGCGGGTCTGGGTCCTCGAGGTGAATCCGCGCTCGAGCCGCACCGTGCCGTTCCTCACCAAGGTCACCGGCGTCCCGCTCGTGCGGCTCGCGGTCGCGATCTCGCTCGGCTCGAGCCTCGCCGCCGAGGGATACGCGCGTGACGACGGACTCTGGCCGTCCGGCGATCTGGTGGCGCTCAAGGCACCGGTGTTCTCGATGGCGAAGCTCCTCGACGTCGACACATATCTCGGTCCGGAGATGAAGAGCACCGGCGAGGTGATGGGCGTCGACCGCACATTCGCTCCGGCGCTGTGGAAATCGCTTGTCGCCGCGGGCCTTGCGCCCGCTTCGAGCGGAAGCGTGCTCATCACGGTCGCCGACAAGGACAAGCAGGAGGTCGTCGCGATCATCGAGGGCTTCCACTGGCTCGGCTACGAGCTCGTCGCGACGAGCGGTACCGCCGCGCTCATCCGCTCTCTCGGTATCGACGTGCGCGAAGTCGGCAAGCTCTCCGAGGGCGACGACGAGATCCTCCGCATCGTGCGATCTGGTCGCTGCGCCGCGGTCGTGAATACGCCGACGATGGGCAAGACGGTCGACCGCGATGGATTCCTCATCCGGCGCGCCGCGGTCGAGGCGCGCGTCCCGTGCCTGACCTCGCTCGACACCGCGCTCGCGGTCGTCACCGCGCTGCGCGCGAGCGCCGTGAGCTATTCGGTCGCGCCGCTCTCTGAATACCGGGCGCCCGCGGCAGTGGCGGCCGCGGACTGAGCCGACCCGCGGCGGCGTCGGACCACCGCGAGGCGCCGGCGCTTTCCACCGCGCTCGTCGTCTCGGCTTCGCTGCTCGGCGACACGCTCCTCTACACGGTCCTTCCGGTGAGCGCCGCTTCGCTCGGCATCTCGCGGCCGATGGTCGGCGTGATCCTTTCCCTCAACCGGTGGGTGCGTCTTCTCACGAACCCGCTCGCGGCGCGGCTCTACGAGCGATTTCCCGCGGGCGCGCTCATCTTCGTCGCGATCGTGCTGAGCGCGGTGTCGACGGCGATGTACGCGCTGCCCGCCGCCCTGGTCGTATTCCTTGTCGGCCGACTCCTCTGGGGCTTCTGCTACTCGCTGCTGCGACTCGGTTCGTTCCTTGCCGCTCTCGAGGACGCGGCGTCGCATGCCGGCAGGCGCATCGGCAACACGCGCGCGGTCTGGGGACTCGGCTACTTCGCCGGCGCGGTGTTCGCGCCGTTCGCGATCGAGACCATCGGGTGGACCGGCGCGTGCGTCGTCGCGGCGGCGCTCACGCTCGTGGCCGGGGTCGGGCCGGCGTATCTCGCGTCGGGCTGGCGGCGGCACGTCCGCGTTCCGGAGGAAGGGCACATTCCCGCGTCGGTGTGGGAGCCGCGACTCCTCGCGCTATTCGTCACGGCGACGGTTCAGCTGGGTCTCTACGCGGGCATCCTTGTGGCGGCCGGAGGCTTCCGCGTGGACGAGCTGTTCCACGACGGTGCGCCGATCTTCGCGTTCATCGTTCCCGCGACGTTCGTCGCTGCGGCGTTCGCGCTGACGCAGCGTGTCGCGCAGGTGGTGTGGACACCGGTCGCGGGTCGCTGGAGCGACCGCTCCGCGAGCTGGGCATTCGTGACCTCCACGGTCATCGCGCTCGTTTCGGTCGCGCTGCTCGCGCTGCTGCGCCCTGACCCAATCCTCTTCGTCGTGATCGGCGGCGTCGCGTTCGTGAACGGGCTGACGACGACGATCGCGGTCGAGCTCGTCGTGTCCCGTCGATCCCGCGATCACGACCGCCCGCGCATCCTTGCCGCGCTGCACACCTGGCAGGACGCGGGTGCGGCAGGAGGCGCGCTGCTCGGTGGCGTGCTCGCGGCGGTCGGCGCTGCACCGGCGCTGCTCGTCGGAGCGGCACTTCTCGGCCTCACACTTCCACTGTGGTGGGCGGCGATGCGGGCATGAAGTCGCAGTTCATGAGCGCGGACGAGTACGGCCGCACGCTCGCCGGGTTGTCACTCAACCTCATCGTGCGCGACGTCGCGCGGAGCACTCCTTTCTATA
>Ga0207653_10000493_pt1 | contig 15384 bp, 20 predicted proteins | sample KBSK5251metaG_FD_184341 | JGI IMG/M metagenome (GOLD analysis project Ga0207653, IMG submission 184341) | Corn, switchgrass and miscanthus rhizosphere microbial communities from Kellogg Biological Station, Michigan, USA - KBS K5-25-1 metaG... | ecosystem: Host-associated > Plants > Roots >...
CAGCGTTCAGCGGTTTCGGGCATACCCATATTGTGCTCGGCTCGGCGGGCGGAGGGCAAGTGGACACGACGCAGCATGAGCAGGCGAGTGTGGAAATGCGGTATCAAATCAATTCGTACGACATCCTGTTCATGCCGGCAAAGCAGATCCCTTCAATCTTCCTTTCTTTCTCATCAAGCAAGCGAGCATGTCATCCCGAGCGAGCGCGCACGCGCGAGCGAGGGACCTGCTTTTGTAGGGCCTCGCGACACGCAATCGTTATGGTGAGATGCAAGGTCACGTCGGACCGCGGTCACAAATCACGTTGCTAACCGCCTGACTCGTCGATACATAGCCCGGTCGGCCCCGGGCACGAACTTCGCCCTTTGGCGGGACGAGACCCCCACCACAGGAGCCAAGTATGGGTCGCCTAAGCCTTCCGTGCCTCGTCGTCGCCGTGCTGCTCGTGCCCGCGGCTGCCGCCGCGCAGAACCAGTGGCAGCGGACCGTGCGCAATCAGGTCAGCGAGCACGGCGATTTCCTCTCGAACCGCGGCTACACGCTGAGCGGCGATGTGTTCGACGGGAGCCTCAGAAACAACTATTACGAAGACCTGACGATCAAGCTGCAGCCGGGGACGTCATATGGGTTCCTGGGAGTCTGCGATCAGGACTGCCACGACATCGATCTGCGTCTGTACGATGCTGATGGTGACGAGGTGGCTTCCGACGTCGGCACAGACGATTGGCCCGTTGTGTCGGTCACGCCGTCCTTCACCGGTACGTATACGCTGAGGGTTGTGATGGCGAGCTGTTCCAATGATCCGTGCTATTACGGGATCGGCGTGTACAAAAAGTAGGGTAAGCGAACCGTGGTGCTCGGCGTGGGGTGGGCATCGCATGACCTCACGCCGAGTCGCCCGGAGCCGATGGGCTCTCCGGCTTTCGTCTTTGGGTGTGGCTGGAGCTTGATGTCCCCGCCGATGCTGGATATCACATCGCAGCTATAGCAAGGCCCTTGCAACTCGGCGTACCATGTGGTCGTATTGGCTCGGCGCTCCCTACTAGGAGGGAACCATGCGCCGCCACCTGTGGTCGCTCCTCGCTCTCGCCTCTTTTGTTGCGGTTGCCTCAGCACAATCGTTTTCCTCCCAAGACACGGTCGCGTACGCTACCGCAACAATTCGCGTCCGCGAACGACCAGCGGTAACCGCCCAGACGGTCGCGATTCTCGGTCAGGGTACGCGAATCCGCCTGTATCACTGCTCGGAGGGGTGGTGTGGAGTATCGATTCAGAAACTCGCCGGGTACGCGCTCGAGGAGTATCTCACACCGAAGTCACCACGGCAGGTGGCGACTGCCCCTACGCAGCAGGGACGCGGTTACATCAATGTCGACGGTCAGTGGGTGCCGTCGCCGACGAGGACGGCCGATGGACAACCTCCACCAGGGGCGTCAGCAAAGTGTCGAGATGGGACGTTCAGCTTCAGCCAACATCGGCAGGGGACATGTTCGCATCATGGGGGAGTGGCGGAGTGGTTGTGACAGGCTAACGACTACTCGATCCGATCACGTTTCGCGATGTTGTGGCGAGCGCAGAGCAGCTGAATGTTCTCAGCGACAAGCGACGAGCCACCCTTGGAATACGGGATCACGTGATCGAAGTGGAGATTGTCGGTAGCCCCACAGTTAACACACTTTCCCTGGTCGCGTTTCCATACCACGCGCTTCACGTCGGCAGGGATCAAGCGGAGATGCTCGAGCTCTTGGTTGGGAACCGCTTCATAAACTGGCTCGTCGATTAGCCGCAGTTTGAACTTGAACACGTCACGGCCCCCGCTATCCTCGACCCACGAGTCGATGAGTTCAAAGAGACCGTTGTACACCCAGATCCCAGATCGAATCTTCTCGTAGACGATCACCTTCTCCGCGGGTCCCTTACCGCTCTTGAACCGATGGGCGACTTCCTCAAAGAGACCGTTTTGCGTTAGACGACCACGAAAATGTGTCCTCGGCTGGTCAATAGTCTTTGGGTGAGGTCCATTGCGGCTTCGCGGGATATCGTGACCTTCATAGATGAGGATTCGCCCGTCGTCCTCGATCCGATCAGCATAAGGAGCGCCGCGTCGCAGGCTCATGAGAATAACGCTGCGACCGCTGCGCAGGCGGAAATTCATGCCGCGCTGAAGAGCGGTTCCTTCCTTAGCGCAGATCGTCGGATAGGAGAGGACATCCCCCGGCTTGAACACTCTTCTTTTTAGCTCGGCCGGGTCCCGACCGCTAGATCAGCGCATGCCCATTAGCTGCGTTGGGGCGGCACTCATGAAGAAGCGCGCGTCTCGCGCGCACGCACGCACGGCGGCGATGGTCTGACGGTAGATGGTTGCCGTGCGAGCTTCCGCAATCGTGCCAGCACCTCCCTTCGCCGCTCGCAAGAGTTGAACGCATCCTGCCGCACCCGAATCGTCCTCACTGCCGCAAAAGCACCCCTCCGTGCAGCAAAAACGCCCTAACCATCCGCGCGAGGTCCAGCAGCTTATCCTGCCCCAGGCCTGTTTCGTCCACGAGGAGAGAACAATGAAAGCCGTCACTTGGAGTGGAGTCATTATCTGGAAGAAATTGCGCGTTGTAGGATCAATTCTCCTCACTCTTGCGGCCGCTAGCGGTCCATCGCTGACCGCGGCTTGTGGCAAGAACGGTACGGGACCAGGCTGTTGTAAAGTGTGCTCGACAGGGAAGGCGTGTGGAGACACATGCATCGCGGCGGGCGCGACATGTCATGTCGGGTCGGGATGCGCGTGCAATCGCTGACTGCGAGGCAATGATGTCAACCTATTCCTACTTGGTCGTACCGTTCATAGGTGTTGTCCGAGGCGGTGTCTTCTCTAAGGAGAACGCTCAAACTGTCAGTAGTCAGCTCCAGACCGTCATTGATGGACAAGTCCGTCAGGGATGGGAGTTTCAATAGCATTGAGAAGGTGGGGATCGAGGTCCAACCAGGGTGCTTGGGCGGCCTATTTGGCGTCAATGCGATTTATCTGAACTTTGATCAGATCATCTTTCGTCGGGCAGCATAATGGGCGGTTTTGCGCCCATTGAAAGGCAGCGGTCATGCGCTTGAAGCGCGGCGTTCTCCTGTGCTTAGCTACATCAGCGGTCATTGGTTGTAGTTCCGCCTTCTTGCAAGGAGTTGCACAAGGTTTGGCGGCTGCCTCCCCATCACCGACGGAAGTCAAATTGCTGGTGTTTGGTGGACCTGGTCATAAGACGTATCTCGGTTGCTTGTCCTGCTCAAGCTACAGCTCAGAATCTCTCTTCAACTCATATGGGATCTATGGCTCGCAGTACTCGAGCACAAGTGTTCTGAACGCATACAGCGACTATGGCTCACCTTACGGCGGCTATAGCGCATGCAATCCGTACGCATCCGATCCGCCAGTAATTGTTGACGGCGCCGGCAAATACTATGGTCGACTTACCGTCAGCTTCTATCGTTCTGACGGACCGCCGACAGCCAAACTCCGAGGCTGGATTGCTGCGGTCTGCCAACATTGATCATTCCAGCACGAACAAGGAACGAGTTGGATAAGGAGCACTGTGTGACTGCCCTCTTTTTGGAATCGCGCCAATGCGCGTAGACGTTTCCGGGCATCAGTTCGTTTTTCCGGCACAATGCGCTTGTTGCGGTGCGCCAGCCGATAGCACCTTGACTGTTTCCGCAAGCCGTTCACGGGGAACTCGCGTGGTCCACACAACAACGAGGTGCTGGGACTTTCCCTATTGCGTTCGCTGCGTGCACCACGCGTCTATCTATGCAAGCGCGGCCGGTAAGTCGCTATGGGTGTTCGTTATCGCTCTTATTCCTGCAATTGTCTTGCATTCAGTTTGGAGTCTCATGCCGCTGACCGTGGGAGTCATCCTCAGCTTCGTTCTCTTTGATAAGACCCGAAAGGAGGCTGAAGCAGCACGGTCATCAAGTTGTGTTGTCGCAGGTCCAGCCGTGTCGTACCTGGGGTTCCATGCGACCGTTAACAGCTTCGATTTTGCGGGACCCTATGCATGGGCATTCGCGAGTGCAAACGCAAACAAACTCGTGAATGAAAGCCAAGAAATGAGACAATATGTGGATGCGAGCGCCCCACAACGACGGTCGAAGAACGTCCATAGGCCGCGTCGGTTTGAATCGTGATTGCGAGTGGGGCGCCCGGTAAGCCGTGCTAGACCTTAGAGCCCGCACGAATACACCGAGGCACCTTGTGGCGAATTCGGTGTCTTGTTCCCTTAGTCCGTTCAGATGAGTACCGTGCGCTGGATCGCCAGTGACGTCTCGAAGTGCTTGGTCCTCTCAGGCGCAATCTTGATGGCTCGACCGCTCCCCGTCATCGCGCAAACAACAGGGGGATGGACTTACGATAGTACCAAGGACGAGATGACTGATGAGGTCCGGTTTGTTGTGTCTACCAACTCACGCCCGACGTACGGTGATCGAGGCGATCTGATGATAGGAATGATTGGTTGGAGATGCAGTGCTCGTGCTGGTCGGGACGTTATGATTGTGACGTACAGGTACTTGGGCGGTAATAACAACAATCAAGTGCTCGTCGAAACCCGTTTTGATTCGGCGCGGGTTGACACCGCCTGGTGGAATGTATCGACTAACAAGCACGGGGCTTTCATACCGAGAGAGAACATTCCGAGCTTCACCAACCGTGTCGAACGCAGTAAACATCTGCTTGTACGCGTGACGGACCCTTTAGACGGTGAAGCGACTATTTATTCCTTTAACCTCGTCGGTTTCACCAACGCGCATCGGCGGCTTGGCCCGCGATGTGCGAAGGAAGAACCGAGGACTGCTGAGGTCGTCGCCGCTTATCCGCGGTGGGCGATCGCGCCCCCTGCTGGCGCGCCCCGAAATGTGCGTGGCAGACGATACGAGGTCCGTTTCTGGGTGGCCGCGGATGGGCAGGTCACACGGATCGAGGTGACGCCCGAGATTGAGAACGAGAGCTACCGTCGCAAATTCATCGAGCGAATGATGGCAACCCAGTTTATTCCCGCGACCAGCGATGGACAACCTATCGATTTCGTCACCACAATTACGATCATCCCATAACGCCCCACGAGTCCCTATGACAGGCGGCGCGCAATGGCGATCGTCTTCCCTTCTCGCGACACCACGAAGCTATCGGCATGAGATGCATGCACCGTGAACTCGAACCTGATTGCGGGATCGTCATTCTGAGCGAAGACGCCTTGGCCCTGGTACAGTAACTGGCTCACCCGTTGACTCGGCGTCGCGATGGTCAAGCCTAAGCCGTTGACTTCAACAGGTATTTCAAGGCCATTGTGTAGATAGATTCCGGCGTACTTTGCAAGCTCGATCTTGGAGATCTGAACGTCCTCGGCCACGGTTTCTTTCACATCGAGGATGTGTCGCGAGATAGTCTTCTCCAGCCGTTCAGCTTCGTGCTTCTCGCAATTCATCAATACAACTACCGAAAGCTCGGCGTCGGGATAGTAAGCTGACTGCACCGAGTAACCACCGCTCGTTCCGTCATGGCCGATCTCGCGGTACTCCCCGCATCTACCAAGAAAGAATCCTAAACCGTAGGACGTTTGCTGGCCGCTGCTCAGTAATGTCGGTGTGGTCATCAGCTGGTACGATTCCGCACTCAGGAGGCGACCTTGATGAAGGGCAGCCGTCCATCGCTGCAGGTCCAACACGTTCGAAAACAGACCACCGGACGAGAAAGTCTGAATGCTCGTAGGAATGTCGACCGAAGCGAAGTCTCCATTCCGGTCCGTGTACCCTTGCGCCAGCAAACCTTGCGGCACGGCGTCCGCGCCGTACCATGTGCTTGAAAGCCGGACCGCTGGGAGAATGTGGTTGGCGAGATAGTCTGCATATGATTCACCGGTGATCTCTTCGATCGCGATGCCAAGCAAGTGGTATCCGAAATTGCTGTACCGCCATACCGCTCCAGGCTGAGCGTCGAATAAATCGTCAGTCACTAGCGCCAAGGCAGCCTCTCCGCTAATGGCTCCGCCGCTTCGGGAGTCAGCCAACATGAGACGCTCCAGATCACCGCGAATACCCGAGGTGTGAGCCAATAGGTCACGGACTGAAGCGTGGGTCATTAGTTCGTTGTTAAGTGGCAGCAGTGAGCCGAGCGGATCGTCCAGACCGATCAGGCCTTTCTCAGCGAGCTGAAGCAACGCAACGGCCGTAAACTGTTTCGTCATCGACCCGAGACTATAGACCGTGGAAGCGGAGGCCTTGTTCGGTGGAGTCAGGTGCGCATAGCCGTGTCCACCGGCGTATACCAGATCCCCCCGATGGGACACGGAAATAGAAACACCCGCGATGTGGTGTTCACGAAGTGTGTTCTCGGCACTGACGTCTACGAAAGAGGTGAGGTTGTCGAGACGCAGCATGAGCTACCCCGGTAACGCGGCGCTGTCGGCGATCTGATTGTGGAGTTGTTGCATGTATGCAAGCGACTTCCCGGAAAGCGGAACACATGGCGCGACGTGGGCGCTATGTCTCTTAGTCGCTGACTGGAAGAACCCGCCGCAGAATTCCTTTACGCCGCAGAGATCGCAGGTGGGTAGGTACACGTTCTTCCAGTCAGAGATCGATTTCCTGGCATACGGCCAGAGCGATCGCGGAATTGTGCAGAGTTGGTGATTGTAGATCGATACGTTCATGCCGCGCGTGGCGAGTCCCAAGGCGGCGTCCTCCAGCTGCCGCGCGTAATCGATTGGATCGATCCACAAGACATCCAGATTACGGGGCGTAAATCCGAACATCTCGAGACCCATGAGCGCCACATGTTCAACGAACGGCAAGTTGCGAGTGATGAACTCGGCTAACTTTGGAAGACGCTCGTACGTCTGTTTGTGTAATACGACGCGCAGCTCTAACCGTACGCCGCTTGCCGCGAGGTTGTAAAAGCCACCGATGGTCTCATCAAAAGCACCACTTGCTTGAACGACGTAGTCGTGTAACTCCGGAAGATCAGAGTACAGGGGAATGCCAAGCATCAGATCGTGATGCCCAATCGCAGCAAGGCGTGTCGCGAACTCCTTGTTTTTGAAGAGCCGCCCGTTAGTCAGGACGTGAAGCGCGGTTTGCGGCAAGGCTGTTCTTGCTTTTTCGATGATGTCGAGGAAGCTATCCCCGAGGAGCGTAGGCTCACCCCCGCTTACGATGAGCGCTATAGCCTGTCGGTCTATCAATTCGAGCAAACGGAGAATCATGCGGACCCGATATGAGTCGTCCGCAGTCTTAGGGGGTTGTGAGCACATCAAACAAAAGCTGTTGCACCGCTCTGTCGTGAGAATCGTGTTGTTACGCGACGACCGTCGATAGAGAACGCTGACTGACCCGTCAGGAGACAGTCGAACCACATCGCCGTCGGATAAGTACTCAAGATTCGGAGCTGAGTGGATTACCGGTATTCGAGGCGCGGTGGCCAATGGTTTGCTACAAAGCACGCCCGCATACTCCAGTAGGTCTCCATTGAACGACCGCAATTCGTGATCGATTCCGTACGCGATGTGGTCGGGTCGTTGTGCACGGTCTTCGACCGGCCGGGTTGCAACCTTCCCCATGACGGATTGGGTAATGCCGGAGGCGGTTCCAACGGCCCATAGGCGCATTTGCTAGGCAGGAAGTCGTTCTATGAGTGAATGCACCGGCACGTTCTCGATCCAGCTCCAAAATAATTGACGAACGAAGTCGTCGCCGCCGTGGTACAGGCGGAGCAGATGCTTGATGATCTCCATGTTGCGCGCACAGAACCGACTCGTCGGGCGGTGACCGAAGACGTCTCCTTGGGTGGCGTAGTTCTCCACAGGATCAGCGCCGCAGAATGTCTGGAACGCGCACTCCGAGCAGCCAGGGAGGGACTCGACGCAGGAAGCGCTTACCAGCGCCCTCAGCAGATCCCCGCCGAACACCTCTTCGTAGCTATTTGAGTGCAGATTCCCCAAGCGCAACGTCTTGTCTCCCATTTCTGCGAGCATTCTGGCTTCGTCGGTCGCATACACGTCACCGTCATAGTTGTAGACGGCCACACTGATGCCTGCACCGGCGGGCGACTGCAGATCTACGTAGCCTGTCGCGTACGGCGTGAGAATCTTCGTGAGCAGGATCCGGGCGTATATCTCAACCATCCATTTGCCGCCTCGATTGATCTCAATCACCCTATCCAAGGCGCGCTTGTAGAAATCCAGGAACGTGTGGACGTCGTAGCCCGTCTTATGTTGGGTTTGTACCGCAAATCCATAGGGACTGATGGGGCGCAGGAAGATTCGGTCAAATCCCTGGTTGAGATACTCGTCGACGATCGCCTCCGGGTGTTCCAGACTAAGACGAGTCGTTGTCATCAGTGCGGACACTGCGCCTTTCCCAAGTGCCGCCCGTGCTCGCCCGATGCCACGGACGGTCGTCTCATAAGCATCATTGCCAGGCCGAGGACGGTTGGTGTTATGAATGAAGTCAGGACCGTCGAGGGATGTAGAAACGCCAATGCTGTGTGCCTTCAGGAAGGTCAAGATGTCATCGCTTAGGAACGAAAGGTTTGTGGCCACCACGAACTCGATGTCCTTATGTGACGCCGCGGCCCGTCGCTCGCCTTCTTCAGTGATGTACCTGATGAGCTCGATATTGAGCAGCGGCTCTCCCCCTTGGAATTCGATCTTTAGATATCGGGATGGTGACCGAAACACCCAATCGAGAGCAGCACGTGCCGATTCCGGTGTCATGTCGTACTTCGATCGGTTCATACTCACGCGCGACACCTGGCAATAGTGACAGGAGTGATCGCATCGCAGCGTGACGACGAAGATGTGAAGTCGAGTAAACCCCTCTAGAAACGCCCGTTTAGTGCGGTATTTCGTCGCAAGCAACTTGATCGGAATGAGAGATTCTGGATCTCTGAGGAAGTGTTTGGCTTTGAGATTGCGGTAGACATCTGAACTCGGAGAGAGCGAATGCCTCACAAACTGATGGAACTCGTCTTGCTGCAGTAGCTCGTACTCTCCCACTTCGTTGACCACAACCACCCGATCATCGAGCCCTATGAACCGGAACGGCAAGAGCTCGTACGCTCCGCACGCTAAGTAGCGAGCGGGAGGGTGAAAGACGGCGTGTGTCATTGTTCTGAGCTGGCTAGGTGAGTCTCGATCGCCGCCGAAAGGACGTAAGAAAGAAACTCGTCGATCGTTTCCGCAGGTGCGCCCTGAGAGGGCGAGATCGTCACACGCAGATCGAGTCCCTCGGCAGAAGTCTTGATGTCGCACAAGTCTACAAATGCCGAGCGAGCCAGATCGATCGCTGACGTGGGATATATGGTGTGAGAAAGAACGACAGTCCTACTACTCACTTAAGTTGGATTCCTTGAAAGCCTGCGCGACGATCATTTCCCGGATTGCGCGAGTTTCTCGTGATACATCCGTTCGGACTTGCTGATTGAGAAGCTCGTTGGTGAACTCACCGATCACTTCGCTGAGCGGCGGCGAAGCTGTCCTAGCCCGAATTTCAACAAATACCGTGTGTTCGCCGTCGGGACGTAGGAAGAGGTAACAGCGGTCCGTAAACTGGTAGCACGCTCGAAACAGGGACTCACGGGCGTACAGATTGGTGTCAACTCGTAGAAGGGCGCCACTCTCTGACTTCTCAAGGGTCTCGAAAGCCTCAGAAGCATCGCCCCTCGCGTCCAACGGCACGGTTACACCCAACCGCCCGAGGAGTGAGAGGAGTGCGATGAATGAGACGCATGCGAAGCGTGAGATGCATGAGACGCGTGAGAGGCATGGCCCGTTGTGGGTCGGAGTGGTCGGACAGCCCGCTGGAAATGCGCTGTGTCGCCCTTGACGCGTACCACAAGAGACTCGGCGCGAGTGAGGAGGAACTTCTCGCCTAGTCGCGTATACCCGGAGTCGATGAAGACTTTGCCCGCTTCCTGTTCAGCAGTGGGTTTTTGAGGGTCTTGGGCCGCGGCGGCGCATGAGATAGACGCGGTCGCAAGGGTCCCACCAGATAGATAGAGGACCAGGGACTTGACCCACCGTGGAATCGCCATTTCCCGCTCGCTTTTTCGACAGGGTATGAATTACTGTCGTTTCAGACAGTGTCAACAGCCGATCAAAAGGCGAAGCGTCGGTGTTCGCCTACCTCAGTGTCCCATCAGGCTGCGCACTCGGCCACCGCTTGAGCCTGAACCGTCTTATCGGTCGCGATGGACCACATGTTGCTCACAACAAGATGGAAGGTGCCCGGCCCGGTGAGGGTCACGGCTATCGATGTTACGACGACGCGGCCTGATTGCCAGTAGGCACGGGCTCCCGTAGCCCCCGCACTCCAATTTCGGAAACTGTCGTCGTCCAGAATGAACGCTTCGAAATCCTTATTCCCGCCCGCGATGCCATTGACGCGGCCCGAAACCGAGCACATTCCGGCGGGGAGCTGGAAAGTGTAGTGGACGTAGTGCTGTGCTTTCACCTCGACCGCCTGCCCGTCAGTGATTGGGATTCGTCTTGCCGTAGGTGTCGGCGATGTGGCGGCCGTTTGCACTTGGGGCGAGCTGCTCTGCGCTACGCCAGCGGAAGGGGCCGCTCCGTTTTCTTGGGCCTGCGTGCTAGTATGATCGTGAATAACCTTCCACTCACCTTCCTGCTTTTGAAAAACCAGTGTCATCGCACCACGTTGCTGCGTTGTTTCCGCCCCAGTTCCGAGGCTCAGCGAGTAGCTAGTGAGCGCCAGCGCGTAACCTGGACCCAAAGGCACCACGTCGATGGACCCGATGTCAATTTTGAACTTTCCCGCGGTCCCAACCAACTGGTCAAACGCTTCGCGGATCCGATCCCAGCCGCGCATTATCTGGCCATCACCAACGGACGTTACTCCAGGCTGTCGACTGTACATGTCCGCGATGGTTGCGGCATCAGAACGATTGTGGGCCTCGATATAAGCTCGAACAGCCTGCTGAATCTCGGCGCGCTGAGTCGCCGCTGGAGTTGCTGGCACCTGAGCCTGCAGCGCGGTAAACGCAACGATCTGGGTCAGCACGGCTCCGACAGTGTGTCTGCGCGGCATAGCAGCCCTCGATGACGAGTCGTTGACAGGTCTAAGGTATGACCGCTGAACCTCGACGCAATGCTTCAGTCACGGGCAGTACGTCAATTGCCGCAAATCCGCCTGTCGATGCAGCAAAAAAGCCCTAGTTCTGAGTCGCACAAAGAGAGAATGTCGAAGGACGCTCCAGTAGCCTTATCTGCAGGATATCAAGTGACGGGACCGATCGGAGGCTTGGACGGCGTGACTTCCGAACTACGAGATCTAGCAACTAGCCTGCTGACTGCGAGTGCAGCACTATCGGGCCTCGTTCTCGTGTTCCTGGGTTCGCTTCTGAACGCCTATGATCAATTCACGGCACCAGAGCAGGAGTCGATTAGGGCTTCGTACCGCTTTCGCGCGTGGATGGGACTCTGCGGTTTCGTCCTGGCGCTGGTGTGTGGGGTTCTTTCGGTTCTGGCCACACTCTACAGTGAAACCGTTTGGCTCGTTCTTGCAACGGTCTGTCTCTGGGCATCGCTCATACTATTGCTAGTAATGGCAGTGCGAGCGGTCTGGGAGATTTAGATGGCCCTCACTCTGGAGGTTGAGCAACGACTCCGCGCCGTTCGACTAACTGAGTTATTTGAGGAACATCGCGAGGATTGGCTTGGCTACGCCAAACGTGTCTACGGCTTTGTGAAGCAGAACTTTCCTGCAGGTTCCGAAGTGCGTCAGGACGATGTCGCAATGAGTCTTTTGCCATTGATTTCTGTGGACAAGAGGCTTACAGATAAGCTTGCGAGGCAAAAACTTCGGCAGAAATATTGGAAGCGTGATTATTGTGACCTTATTGTCGCCCGTTGCTGGGAGGAGATTAGCGGATGACTGCGAGACAAAAACTTCAAGAACTCCGTACAGCGGCCCGCAAGTTCACGATCGAAACCATCAGTTCGATGTCAGGTCAGCGGCCTTCGCCTAACACCGTGGAGCGCGTAGCACGTGAACTCGTAAACGCGCTCAAGGGTGTAATACAGAACCAATACTCGGCACAGAAATAGTTACGGTTTTCTTGAAGCGAGCGCCTTATCAGTACAATGTTCTAGGCCGGGGGGGCACTTCCAGCGCCAGTCGGACTGAGTAAGGCGCGGCAGTCAACCACGCCACCGCGCCGCGCCGCCTCCCCTGTCACCTCAGGCGCCATCATACCGCCTTCGGCGTCTGACGACCGCCCGTCTCCGGCTTGTCCTTGGGCTTGAATGGCCCAACCACCTTGCGCGCGCTGGCCCACGGGGCCCTCAGCTCCGTTCCCCAACCGGTGCCCCACCAGCCCGTCACGCATCCGCACCCGCTCATCGAACTCGGCGGATACTCCACCATCTAACCTTCGTCTGCTTTCGAGCTCGTGCCTCGTCGGGCTAACCAGTCAACCAATGCTCGCACACAACGATCAACCTCATCGCGAACCTCGTAGACCCAGAACCGGCGTACGTCCCAGCCGAGTTCGATCAGCCGCTGATTCCGAAGCTGGTCGCTGAGGCACAGCTCGCCAGTCCAGCTCCGGTGATAGCGCTCGCCATCGACTTCGATGGCAAGCCTGCGCTCGCCGTCGATGAGTGCGAAATCCAGATCGTACTGTTCGACACTGAACTGCGGAATTGGCCTAAGGCCAGCGCTGACCATAGCGCGGTACAGAGTACGTTCCCATTCAGACACGCGCTCCGGATGGGTTACCGCTGGGTAGTCCGGCGAGACATCGGCAGATCTGGTTGCGTCAACAGATTCGCGATTCGTATCGAGACCGCTGACGTACTCCGCGAATTCCTCCAGGTAATCGACCCCACATCTCGCCGCGGCCGCACGATCACCGACCACGTGCAAGAGAGCTCGCGCGCGCGTAATTGCCACGTTGAAAAGGTTACCGTTGCCGCGCAAAAAGCTCAGAGCCCCCGGAGAGATCCCGCTCGAAACGACGGGAGAGAAGAACATCACGTCGCGCTCGTCCCCTTGAAACTTGTGTACAGTGTCCACGAGCAACTCCGCACGTCCTGCGACCTGCTCAATCTCGGGACGTGAGCTGAGCATCTCCTGCAGCACCTGGGCCTGGGCGCGAAAGGGTGTGACGACACCGACGGTGCCTGTATATCCGCGCGCAACCAGCAGATTGGCTACGGCATCGGTCAACGCCTGCGCTTCCACCGCGTTCTGCGCCCCTCCGTCTCGTGGTCTCGTAACGGAGCCGCCGACGTCCTGCCATACGATGCCCGGCTCGTTTACGTTCGGACGCTTGAGCTGCTTGTAGCGCGTCGCTACACGCAACTGACCCTCGTAGAACGCCTCGTTCGAAAACCCGATGATGTCAGCGTGCGAGCGGTGATGATCGCGAAGCTTGACGATGCTTCCGGGTGACACGATTCCCGCTGCGACGTCGAACAGCGAGCTGACGGAGTACATCCAGCCGAGGCGCGTCTCGACGAGGCCATACTTGTACTGCAGTTCGCTGTCGCGCGGCCTGGTCAGTGCGCTGATGTGTCGGAGCTGCATCGGGTCGCCGATGATGACGCTGCGCTTCGCCCGATAGAGTAGCGGCAACGCGGATGCAATATCGCATTGGCTCGCCTCATCGATCACCACCAGGTCGAAGTACCCCGCTTCCATCGGAATCCGGTTCCGCGCCGAGAGCGAAGTCACCCCCCAGCATGAGAAAAGCCCCGTAACCTTTGACTGGAGCACCCGTACTCGCTGCTTGACGGACGTATGTACCCGCTGAGCGCCAGGGCCGGTGATGAGCTGCAGCCCGGCCGCATAGTCGGCGATGTCTTTGCGCTGCGCCGGCGTCAGCCGCCTCGGCATGAGCTCCACCCAATCGCGCCAGAGCTGCGCTGAGTTCTGGCTGACTCCCTCCGTGAGCGCTGTTCTTTGTCGGGCGATGTCTTCGAACGATGGCAAGCTCTGAAGGAAACGGAGTGCTTCCCTGTACTCGACAGCCCTGCTGACAGCGTTGACCCGTAATCGCACCTGCTCTAGCCGCTCATGCAGCAGAGATACGCTGTCCTCTTCCTTCCAGTCCGGCCATGTGACCCCGAGCTCCCGGAAGGTTGGCGCCGCGTTCTGAACTGCCTGCGCGAGACTCTGGTAGCGCCTTGCACGAAAGGCTTTCCACAGAGTTTGGACGATAAAGCTCAGCTTCCGCCGATCGACTCCGTCGACCGCGCCACTCAGCGCATGGAGATCGGCTTTCGCGCGGTCTCGCAATGCTGCGGTCAGCCTGACGAACTCGGTTCCAAAGAGCGGTCTGAGATCGTCGGTTTCCGCATCCAGGCGATCGACCACGTTTCGGCATACCAGCGTTTTCTGCTGAATTTGGTCGAGTTCCACAAGTCGCTTCGCCAGGGTCCGGTGGCGCTCCAACGCCTCGTCATAGCTCGTCTGCGCTACGGCGCCCGGAGTGCCGGCAAGCAATTGCGTTAAATGTCCTGCGAGGCTCGCCTGGTAATCCTGGGAACCCATCCGCAGCAAGACCGGCCGATCGCCCAAGGCATTGACGCGAGCTTCGACGACGTCAACTGCTTTGTTGTTCTTGCTCGCGAACAGCACCTTCATGCCGCGCCATGCGGCATTTACAAGCATGTTGGTGACGACCTGGGACTTTCCGGTTCCGGGCGGCCCGGTGACGACAGTGTGCTGCGCCGTCAGGGCCGCCCGAACCGCCATGCGCTGCTCGGTGTTCATCGGCACTACTTCGATCAGCGGTTCGTCGTCGTGCGTCGGCCCAGATAGCGAAGGGATATCGGCCGTCAGCCAACGTCCGAGCGCGGTTGAACCAAGTCTTTCCGCGGGCGTGTCTCCCAGCGCCTTGAGCTCGGTCTCGAGTCCATACGTGTACGGAGACCGCTCGCTTGGGATCATGACAGCGCGGTTGTAGATGCCGGCTGTCGTGATGTCGGCAATCGGCGGTGAATCTGAGCATGCAGCTGGATCGAGCGCTTCCCTCCAGTCCCAATCCGCGCGTATTCGCGCCAGCCGCTCCACCACCTCGCGAACATCGGGCAACTCGGCAGCGGGAACACCTAGGCCGAGCTCGTTGGAGAGACGGGCGGCCTCTTCGGCGAGCTGCATCCCGTCGCCAAGCGCCATTGAGCGGAGAAACTTCGTATTGATCATCGGCATGTGTTCGTCTATGCTGGGCGCATCGCCAGCCGCTTCCGGCACGACCACAGGCCACATCAACACCGGCTCGACGAAGAAGCCGGCGCGATGCTGGCGCAGTCGCACCGGGTAGCCGAGCCACAGCATGAGCTTTCCGCGCTCCGCGCGGACCTTGCCCAACAGTCGCCCGACATCCGG
>Ga0207653_10000494_pt1 | contig 15370 bp, 17 predicted proteins | sample KBSK5251metaG_FD_184341 | JGI IMG/M metagenome (GOLD analysis project Ga0207653, IMG submission 184341) | Corn, switchgrass and miscanthus rhizosphere microbial communities from Kellogg Biological Station, Michigan, USA - KBS K5-25-1 metaG... | ecosystem: Host-associated > Plants > Roots >...
GAATCCGGCCAGCTCCTGAGCCGTATCCGGACGGTCGGACGGATCCAGCTCACGATCGGCGCACTCATCATCCTCGCGATGGTCACCGCGCGCCTCAGCTGACCGGTGGCCCTGGTGTTCGCAGCGATCGCGCCGCACGGCAGCATGTCGATCGCGGAGTGGTGCAAGCCTGAGGAGCGCGCGCTCGCGGCGAAGACGCGATCGGCGATGGAAGATCTCGGTCGCCGCTTCTCCGCGGTCTCGCCCGAGGTCACCGTTGTGCTCACGCCGCACAACATCCACGTCGAGCGTGGCATGGCCGTCGTCCTCGCGGGCACGATGGCGGGAACACTTGAGAGCGGCGCCGCGCCGATCACGATGCGCGTACCCGTGGACCGCGCCTTCGCGATCGACATCGCAGTCGCGGTCGGCGAAGCGGGGGTGCCGATCGCGGCGGTGAGCTACGGCGCGAACGACACGGCGGCCGCGGTGTTCCCGATGGACTGGGGCACGCAGGTGCCGCTCCACTTCATGGGCGGCCGCGACGACCCGCCCAAGCCGATCGTCATGGTCGCTCCCGCGCGCGATCTTCCGTGGGATGCGCACGTGGCCGCCGGGCGCGCGATCGCGAAGGCGGCGGAAACATCCGGCAAGCGCGTCGCGCTCATCGCGTCATGCGATCACGGACACGCGCATGACCCGAAGGGTCCGTATGGATTCAGCCCGGCATCGAAGGAGTTCGACGACAAGGTCGTGGAGCTCGTGAAGCGCGACGCGCTCGGCGAGCTGCTGCGCTTCGACAAGGCGTTCGTCGCCGAGGCGAAGGCCGACAGCTTCTGGCAGATGCTGATGCTCCACGGCGCGGTCGCCGACGGCTGGACGGGTGAGTTCCTTTCGTACGAGGCGCCGACGTACTTCGGGATGCTCTGCGCGGCGTATTTGCCCAAAAACCAGGCCTAGGGAACCTTCCAGCCGGCTAGCCGTCATATCGCCATCCGGCCAATGCCGGAAGGAGGACACGGTATGAGACGGTTCATCGCCGGCGCGGCCGCACTTGTCGCAGCATTCGTCATGGGCACGCAGCCAGCCGCAGCCTGCGCGGGCCTCATCGGCCCCAACGGCGCGGTCAACCTGCTCCGCACCACGACCTTCGCGGGCTACCACGATGGCATCGAGCACTACGTCACCTCGTTCAAGTTCCAGGGCGGCAGCGGGCAGTTCGGCTCGCTGGTGCCGCTTCCCGGCGTCCCGACCTTGGTCGAAAAGGGCGGCGACTGGACGCTCCAGCGCCTCATCCGCGAGACCGAGATCGCGAAGCGCGGCGTCTTCGGGCCGGTCGCTCTGTCGAGCGCGGCACGTGAGGACGCGGTGGTCCTCATGCAGGTGAAGATCGACGCGCTCGATATCACCGTCCTCAAGGGCGGCGGCGAGGCCGTCGGCCGCTGGGCCACCGAGCACGGCTTCCGTCTTCCCGCCGACGCACCCGAGGTGCTCGACTTCTACGCCGCGCGCAGCCCGATCTTCCTGGCAGCGGTGTTCGACGCAGACGCGGCGAAGGCGAAGGGCCAGAACATCGGCGACGGCACGCCAGTCCACATCACGATCCCGACCGCGAACCCCTGGGTCCCGCTGCGGATCCTCGGCACCGGCAAGAACGCGAGTGACCGCATCGAGGCCGATGTCTACCTGCTGACGGATCGCAAGCCCGTCCTGCTCCCGGCTCCGTTCGCGAACGGCATGCAGATCGAGCACAGCGCGACCGCGTCAGCCTCGCTCCTCGACGACCTTCGTTCCGACAAGGGCATGGGTTGGGTCCCTGAGATGGCCTGGCTCACCAAGATCGGCATCAACGCTTCGGCCGGCCAGCTCACCTATGACCTCGCGGTCAGCGCGAACGGCACCGTGCCGTCGCGCGTCGCCGCCGGACTCGAGACGCCCGCCAACCCGACGACTCCCGCGAGCAACAACTCATCGAGCCAGCCGATCGCCCTCATGGGCATCGCGATCCTCGGACTCGGTTCGCTCCTTCTCATCGGCAAGTTCGCCCCACGGTCGGTCAAGCCGTGAGGCGCGTCCTCGTGGCGCTCGCGCTCGCCGCATTCGCGGCGAGCGCCTGCGCCACAGCGCAGGCCGCGACGCCGACGCAGGTCGGCATTCGGATCCACTACTCGCACTTTGCGCCGACCCGCATCGAAGTCCCCGCGGGAGTTCCGATCACCTTCACGATCGTCAACGACGATCCCATCGACCACGAATGGCTCATCGGGGACGCCGCGTTCCACGAACGTCATCGCACCGGGACAGAGCCCGTCCACGGCGACCGGCCCGACGAGGTCTCGACACCCCCGATGTCGGTGCGCACGACGACGCTCACATTCGCGCCCGGCACCTACACGTTCATCTGCCACTTCCCCGGGCACGAGGCCTACGGCATGGTCGGAGTGCTCGTCGCCAAGGGCTAATGGGGTCCGGCGAGATTCGGTAGCGCGAAGCTCGTAACGCGCCATCCGCCATCGACGTAGCCGAGCGTCGCCACGTACTTGCGATCGAACAGACCCGTCACACCGTAATGTCCAACCGTCGCTGTGATATCGCGACGCTCGAGAGTCAGTGGACTTGAAAGTGCGTCCCAGCGGCGCATCTCTTCCGAATCCCACGACCCGAGAAGGCCGGAGTCGCCGACCCAGTACTGCGACTGAGTGATCAAGAGCCTTGCGCTTGCGATCGCGCTCGCAGTTCCGACGTCAATAGCAAGCTCCGGACGCCCTGCTGCCATCGCGCCAACGAACGCGTTGAGCGCGAAACCCGGCCCAATCACTTGTCGCTCGGCAGCGAGGTTGAAGCCGGCGGCAGTGCGTTCGTACAACCAAGCGTGTCCGCCAGGCAGGCAGCAGTTCTGGTCCCAGCCCCAGGGCCGATCCGGAAGCTTTCGCGCGCTCACCAACAGGTGGGTGTCGTCCATCAGCGACGCAGACAGGTGCGACCCCGGGCGGATGTTGAGCAGAATGGTCGCCACGGGACCGGTAAGTCGAACCACGAGCACACCGGTGTCCCCGGCACTGCCCCCGCTCGCGATCGTGAAGTAGAGCTCTCGCGCAACACCAACATCGCGGTCCGCGAAGAGCTGCGAATACTCGTAGCCGACCGGGAGGCGCGCGATGCGCCACCAACCGCGATCCACCCAGAGCAAAGCGCCTGGGCCGACGTAGTCGCTCACGACGACGATCTCCTTCGTGCCCACGCCCCAGGTCATTGCCAGCGGCCCGCAGTGCGCTCGGTCGAGCACCGCAGCCACCTCGCGGCCCGACCGTCCATCCGAAAGCGCGGCGATGACGTCGAGTGGAAGCGGGGGCCGAGGCGGCGCGCCGGGACGCAGCAGTGAGCACCAATCGATGAGCCGGTCGACGAGCGTGGCATCGCGTGGAGCGAGCGTCGGAGTCGGCGCTGGGGTCGCGGGCGTCGGTATCGGCGTCGGAGTCGGCGTTGGGGTCCCAGTCGGTCGGGGTGCGACGATCGGCGTCGATGGTGAGGGTGCCGGAGACGGCGTCAACGTGTTTGTTTCGATCGCAGTCGGGGTGCAGGCCGCTGCGATCAGAAGCATGTACGCGATGAAGCGCCGCACGGGTTCATCTTCCGGCGGCGCCTCTCTTCGCGCGTCCGAGTTCGCCCGCGCGAACTCTTATGAGATCAGCGAGATCGAAGCACGGGATCGAAGGTCATGTCGCCCGAGATCACGTATTCCTGAGAGAGCAGATCGGGGTCGGTCGGGTACTGCTGCCAGTTCCTGAAGCGCACGGCCGCGGTCGGAAGGACGATCGAGAAGTGCCCCGAGCTGTCGCTGCGGCCGTTGCACCACCCGCAGACGATCTGCGTGTCAGTGGGCGTCACACCGAAGTTCGTATCGGAAAGCGGCTTGCCCGCGGCATCGCGAAGCGTGCCGCTCACGATGTTGCCTCTGTCGAGCGTGAGGACGAGACCGGATACATCGTTTTGCAGATCGAGATCCAGCATCGTGAACACCGGACCCGATCGGCCGGTCGCCGAGACAGAGAGCTGCACCTGCATCGCCACGTGCGGGAGAGTGAATCGCCCTCCCGCGTCGCTCGTAGCACCGCCGAACGGGAACTGGATGCCGCCGACGTAGCGGGAGAGTGAGAGCTGTGCGCCTGGTACACCGACCCCGTCCCTTCCGACGACACGGCCTGAGATCGTGACGCTGCGGAGTAAGGCGATGTCCGCCGCGACCGCGCTGCCGCTCACCACCAGATCCCTGCCGAGACCGATGACGAATCCGTCGCCGTACCACGTGACCCACGTGTACCCGTCGCCGAAGTCCCTTACCGGATCCGCGTAGTCGCGGAACGCACCCACGCGGTAGGTCCCTGGAGGCAGCGCGACCTGGTAAGCGCCGTGGTCGTCGGTCATCGCCGTGCCCGCCTCAGGCGGCACCGGCGTTGGCCCGTGATTGGAGGAATCCGAGGGATAGACCTTCACCGTTGCCCCACGCACGGGCGCTCCGCCCTTGGTGATCGTTCCCGTGAGCATCGTTTTGGTCCCGGTAAAGGGTGTCGTGATGGGCGTGGGCACGACCGTCCGCGCCGCAGGCGACGGTGTCGCTTGCTGCGGCGGAGCGGTGACTTGCAGCGTCGGCAACGGCGTCTGGACCGTCGTCGTCGGCTGGACACTCGCCGCACTGCCAGCCTGACCCGTCCCGACCCGCTCTCGCGACGCGCGCAGCTGCTCTCCCACGACCAGACCTGCGGCGATGATCGCGACAGCCAGTACGCCCTGTAAGAAGAGACGAATCATGAATACATCATCAGGCTCGCCTGGTTGTGCCTAGCGCGTTGCCGAACCCACCAGGCACAGCAAGAGGCGCCGCATGGAGTCATCCTCCTGCGGCGCCTCTCTTTGCGCGTCTGAGTTCGCTCGTGCGAACTCTAATTAGCTCTGTTCCTTGAACTCGCCCTCGATGGTGTCGCCGTCCTTCTTGTCGCCGGCCGTGGCACCCGCGGGCTCGCCCTCGGGCTGCTGTGGCTGGCCGTCATTTGACGGCGGGGGCTGCTGCTGGCTCATCGCCTCGCCGATCTTCATCGACGCCTGCCGGAGGTCCTCCATCGCGGTCTTGATCCGCTGCGTGTCGTCGCCCTTCAGCGTTTCGCGCAGCGCGGCGATCTTCTCCTCGACATCCTTCTTGATGTCGGCGGGAGCCTTGTCGCCAAGGTCGCGAAGCGTCTTCTCGATCTGGTACGCGAACGTGTCGGCTTCGTTGCGGGTCTGGATCCGCTCGACGTTGCGGCGGTCCTCCTCCGCATGCGCCTGTGCGTCCTTGACGAGCTTCTCGACCTCGTCCTTGCTGAGGCCGCTCGACGCGGTGATCGTGACGTGCTGCTCCTTGCCGCTCGCCTTGTCCTTCGCCTTCACGTTAAGGATCCCGTTCGCGTCGATGTCGAACGTCACCTCGATCTGCGGAACGCCCCGCGGAGCCGGGGGGATGCCGTCGAGGATGAACCGCGCCAGGCTCTTGTTGTCCCCGGCGAGCTCGCGCTCACCCTGGACGACATGGATCTCCACCTGGGTCTGACCGTCGCTGGCCGTGGTGAAGATCTGCGACTTCGACGTCGGGATGGTGCTGTTGCGCTCGATGAGCTTGGTGGCGACGCCACCGAGGGTCTCGATGCCGAGCGACAGCGGCGTGACGTCGAGGAGGAGGATGTCCTTCACCTCGCCCTTGAGCACACCCGCCTGGATCGCGGCGCCGATGGCCACGACCTCGTCGGGGTTCACGCTCTTGTTCGGCTCCTTGCCGAACAGCTTCTTCACGGTCTCGACCACGAGCGGCATGCGTGTCATGCCACCGACGAGGACCACCTCGTCGATCTTGTCGGCGCTGACGCCGGCGTCGGCGATGGCCTTCTTGACGGGACTGACCGTCTTCTCGACGAGGTCACCGACGAGCTGCTCGAGCTTGCTCCGCGTCAGCGTTATGACGAGGTGCTTCGGACCGGCTTGGTCCGCCGTGATGAACGGCAGGTTGATCTCGGTCTGCTGCGTGCTCGAGAGCTCGATCTTCGCCTTCTCCGCGGACTCCTTCAGACGCTGAAGGGCCATGCGGTCGTTCTTCAGATCGATGCCCTGATCCTTCTTGAACTCCTCGATGAGCCAATCGATGATCCGCGCGTCGAAGTCGTCGCCACCCAGGTGCGTGTCGCCGTTGGTGGCCTTGACCTCGAAGACGCCCTCACCGAGCTGCAGGATCGAGATGTCGAACGTCCCGCCGCCGAGGTCGTAGACCGCGACGAGCTCGTCCTTCTTCTTGTCGAGTCCGTAGGCCAGAGCCGCCGCCGTGGGCTCGTTGATGATGCGCAGGACCTCGAGGCCGGCAATCTGGCCGGCGTCCTTGGTCGCCTGACGCTGGCTGTCGTCGAAATACGCGGGAACGGTGATGACCGCCTGCGTGACCTTGTCGCCGAGGAACGCCTCGGCGTCGGTCTTCAGCTTGCCGAGGATCATCGCTGAGACCTCGGGCGCAGTGAGCTTCCGGCCGTCGGCGAGGACGACCTCGACGCCACCGTTGCCCGCCTGACTCACCTTGTATGGGACCTGCTTCAGCGACCTTTGCACCTCGGGGTCGGTGAAACGCCGTCCCATGAAGCGCTTGATCGAATAGATCGTGTTCTCGGGGTTCGTGATCGCCTGCCGCTTCGCGACCTGGCCGACCAGACGCTCCCCGCTCTTGGTGAACGCGACGACGGACGGCGTGATCCGTCCACCCTCCGCGTTCGGGATGATCGTGGGCTCCCCACCCTCCATGTACGCCACGGCCGAGTTGGTGGTGCCCAGGTCGATACCAATGACCTTTGGCATGTCGCTACTCCTTCTTCTTGGCGACCGTGACGAGCGCTGGCCGGATGACCCGGTCGTGCAGTCGGTACGCCTTTTGATGTTCTTCGATGACAGTGCCCTCGGGCTCGTCGGACTCGACGTACGCGACGGCCTGGTGCACATACGGGTCGAATGGCTTGCCGAGCGAGTCGATGGGTTCGAGGCCCTCGGCATCGAGGATCGAGCGCAGCTTGCGCTCAACGAGCCACATCCCTTCGACCCACGGCTGACCCTTCACCTCATCAGGCACGGTCGCGAGCGCGCGGTCGTATCCGTCGAGGACGTCGAGCAGCTTCGCGATGAGATCCGACTTCGCGAACTTTGCGAATTCGTTCCGCTCGCCTTCATTGCGCTTGCGGTAGTTCGCGAAGTCCGCGGTCATGCGCTGGAGATCGTTGGTGAGCTCCTCGACCTTCGCCTGCGTCACGGGCGCTTCCACTTCCGCATCGGCGACCGCGCCGTGCGTCGGCCCATTCGTCCGCGTTCGTAGACGCTCCTCGAGCAGCTCCTCTGCCTTTCGTGCTTTGTCGTCCATGATCTAGTGACCCTCCATGACTCGAACGAGATCGCTCATCAGCGATCCGACATAGCGCACCGCACCGATGGTGCGCGCGTAATCCATGCGTGTCGGACCGACGATGCCGACGTACCCGAGGTACTCCGTGCCGGAACCGTACCGTCCGAAAACAAGGCTGCAGCCACGAAGCGGCTCCAGCCGGTGCTCGCTGCCGATCGCCACATGCACCTCGTCGTCGCCCAGCGTTGGCGGCAGCAGATCGATGAGGCGCGTGCGGTCCTCGAGGAGCCGCAGCATGTCCTGCATCCGCCCGCCGACCGCGAACTCCGGTTGCGCGAGGATGTTCTGGATGCCGTCCGTGTAGACATCGTGTGTCCGGGCCGCGTCGTGGTCGTCCAGCGCTCGCGCGATCGCACCAGCGACCTCGGAGTCGACGCCCGTCTCGCCGCGAGTGGCGCTGCGCACACCCGCGGCGTCCTGCGACACCAGCGTTTCCGTGAGACGCGCGGACAATGAGCGCAGATGCTCGGACGTGGTCGCGACGCGGAGCTCGACGAGCTGCTGCGCCACCGCCCCGCCCTCGAAGACGACCACGACCAGGGCGCGCCGCTCGTTGATCGGTACCACCTCGACGTGCCGAAGCGTTGCGCGGCCGGCCGCTGGCGGCGTGACGATGGCCGCCTCGGTCGTCAGGCGCGCGAGTGTTGAGGCCGCAAGACGCAGCCACTCCGATGTGTTCGACAGCGCCTGCTGGAACTGATGGCTCACGGTGAGCTGCTCCTCCGGGTGAAGGCTTGGTCGTGGCATCAGGCTCTCGATGAAATAGCGGTACCCCAGATCGGTCGGCACGCGCCCGGCGGAGGTGTGCGGGTGCATGAGGAGACCGAGCTCCTCAAGTGCCGCCAGCTCATTGCGTACCGTCGCGGACGAGACGTCGAGGTGGTACTGGCGGACGAGGGCCGCCGACGCCACCGGCTGGGCCGTGGCGATGTACTCGCGGATGACGGCGCGCAGCAGATCGCGCTGCCGCTCGCCGAGCTGTGGGAGCTGATCGCTGGTCTGAGGCATTAGCACTCTCCCATCGAGAGTGCTAAGAGCCTATCAAGGCGCCGCGGTCGTCGTCAAGCGCCTGTCGTGTTTGTAACGCTCGCTAACCCGCTCGTTGGGCTGGCACCCAGCGTGCTGATTGCCACTCGCGACGTAGGCGTGGAGGTTCCATCGATGGGGTCCGAGTTCAAAGACTTCTTGCTCAAGGCGAACGTGCTCGCGCTGGCTCTCGCGTTCATCATCGGCGTCGCGCTCGCGGCGGTGGTCAATTCCCTGGTGAAGGACATCATCATGCCGCCGGTCGGGCTGGCTCTGGGTGGGGTCGACTTCAACAACCTCTTCATCGACCTCTCGGGAAAGAACCCGCCGACCCTGAAGGCGGCACAGGACGCTGGCCTCGCGACGATCAACTACGGCGTGTTCATCAACACGGTGATCACGTTCATCATCGTCGCCTTCGTGGTGTTCCTTATCGCACGAACGTTCGTGCCGAAGGCCCCACCGACGAAGTTCTGCCAGTTCTGCGGCGAGGAGATCAACGCCTCTGCGACGCGCTGCCGCTACTGCACCAGCCAGCTAACGGCGGGGGCCGCGCGCGTCTAGACCGGCGTCGGGCTGATCAGCGCGCGGACGCGACCGACAAGATCATCGAGCTCGAATGGCTTGGTGACGTAGTCGGCCGCGCCAAGCTCTGTCGCGTAATTGCGCTCTGAGAGGCCGAACATCGCGGTCACCACGACAACGGGCATCTTCACAAGGCGGCCGTCCGAGCGAAGCTCGCGCAGCACCGAGAAGCCGTCACGTCTCGGCATCATGAGGTCGAGAACCATGCACGACGGCTCCAACGAATCGACCAGCCGCATCGCCTCGTCGCCGTCACTGGCGAGCTTGGAGTCGAGGCCATCGTCCCTGAGCGCCGTGACGATCACGTCCCCCAGAGCGGGATCGTCCTCGACGACAAGGACGAGAGGACGCTTGCGCGCCACCTAGACCCGGATCTCCTTCGCGAGCCGCTCGGGATCCACGATGACGATGTGGCGCCGACGGATCCCGATGATCTCGCGGCGCTCAAGATCGCCGAGCACGCGGTTCACCGACACGCGGGACGCACCGATGAACGCCGCGAGCTCGTCCTGCGTCAGGGTGAGCTCGAGCTTCGCGGTGCCGTCGGCCTGCGCGAGATCGAGCAAGTACTTGGCGACGCGGCTCGGCACGTCCAGGAAGATGAGGTCCTCGACCCGATCGGATAGCCGGCGGATGGTCTTCGCGAGCGCGTCGAGGACGACGCGGACCGACTGTGGGTGCGTTTCGAGGAATGCCAGGAAGTCGTCGCGGGCCAGGAGTGCGGCGCGCGTGTCCTCGAGCGCCGTCGCCGAGGCGGAGCGTGGGCTGCCGTCGAACAGCGCGAGCTCCCCGAAGAAGTCGCCGGTCCGCATGATCGAGACGAGGGCCTCCTGACCGAACTCGCCCGGGAGCGCGATCTTCACGGCGCCAGCCAGCACGACATAGAGATGCATCCCGGGATCGTCCTTACGGAAGAGCGCCTCGCCGCGTTTGAACGATCGCATGCGCATCCGCTCGGCAAGCTGCGCGACTTCGGCGTCGTCGAGCTTGGCGAAGAGCGGATACCGCCGCAGATGGTCCGGGAGACGTGTCTCCGGCACCGCGCGATTCTAGGTTTTCGACCACTCCGCGTATCCCGTTCTGTCCTTGACGAACGTGCGAGCATCGACCGCCCATGGACGGCGAGACCACGGTCCGCACCGGCGAGGCGTACGTCTCGGGCGCGCTCACAGCGCTCGAGGAAGGCGCACGCATGCGGCTCTTCTACGAGCTGCTGGCCGAGGTGGTGGAGTCGGTAGGCCTCCGCGCCTACCTTCCCCACCGCGTCAGCGATCCTGTGGCCGCCGCCCATTTGGAACCGCGTGCCGTGTATGACATCGACCGCGCGCACGTGACGTCGGCGCGCGTCGTCGTGGCATATGCGGGCATCCCGTCGTTCGGCGTCGGCATCGAGGTCGAGCTGGCTCGCGAGCATGCCGTGCCGGTCGTCCTCGTCGTCGAACGCGAACGGACCGTCTCGCGACTATTGCTCGGTAACCCGGCGGTCGTCGAGGTCGTGCGCTTCGCGGACCTCGACGGACTTCGACGCGGGCTGGCCGCGGCGCTTGAGCGCATCGCGGCCATGGCTCCCGGAGCCGCTCTCCCCGCCGTGTCCGACGATGTCGTGGTCCAGCGCTTCCTCGCGTCGCTCGAGCAGGCGAGACACCTGCCGGACGGCGAGATCGCCGCGCTCCTGCGCATCGGGGAGCTCGACGGGGAGGCGGCGTCGACGATCCGCGACGCCGTGGCGACCGGACGACTCTTCGGTGCGGGGCTGCGCGACCTTGTCGGTCGCCACGCATTGCGCGGCGCGGACCTCGGTGTCTTCGTCCTACGCGACGTGCTCGAGCGCTCGCTCGCCGACACCGCGCGCACGATCGGCCTCGATCCCCGCGCGACGCGGAAGCGTCTCGAGAACGCGAGATCGCGCGTTGGCCTCGCCGCGGACGCGCCGGGCCCGGACATCGCACAATGGCTCGTGACCGAGCTGATCGCCCCGCCGACGCGGGCGCTGCAGCTTCATCTCTTCAGTGGAGGGCACGACGCCGCATGAGCAAAGGGCAAAAGAAGCAGAAGACGACCGGCAAGCTGGGCTGGCGGAGCAAGAAGGCCAACCACGGGCGCAAGCCCGGGATGGGTCGCGGCAAGCGCAACTAGGCCATTTTTCTTCGATAAATGAAACACGCCGCCTTTTGGGCGGCGTGTCTCGTTTCTAAGGAGCTGCGCCTAGCGGCGGCGCTTGCGTGCGGTGCTCTTACGCGCGGTGGACTTGCGGCCGGTGCTCTTGCGGGTCGCCTTGCGCGCGGTCGACTTGCGCTTGGTGCCCTTGCGCGCCGTGGTCTTCTTCTTGGCGGTCGTCTTCTTGCGACCGGTGCTCTTGCGAGCCGTCGTCTTCTTCTTCGCGGTCGTCTTCTTACGGGCGGTGCTCTTCCGGCCGCCGCTCGGCTTGGAGGCGCCTCCCATCGAGCCGCCGCCACCCATCGACCCACCCGTACCCATCGAAGAACCGCCGCTCTTGCCTCCGCCCATCGATGACGGCGGCGTTGGCGGTGTACCCGACGGCTGCGGTGCGGGCCAGATGGATCCAGGCTGCTTTTGCGATGACCAATCGTTACCGGTGTTCTCGTCCTGCATGAGGCCTCCCCAAATTTCTTTCGCGCTGGGAGAAGTTCTGTGTGTGACGTGTCATATCGCGTTCGGCACTTCGCCGCAAGCGCGTAGTCGTACTAGACCGACGCTGAGAAGTTAACGTCATCGGGAAGAAGGCGCACGAACACCTCACTCGCGAGCAAGCGACCCCGCGCGGTGAGGCGCACGCGGTCACCCGACCAACGCAGAAGGCGCGTGCCGTCCAGCGTGCGTAGCGCGTTCCGCACGCGCGTTGCGGCGTTCAGCCCGAAGCGCGATCCGTAACGGACCAGATCGAGACCCTCGTCGAGACGCAGCGCAAGCATCGCGCCGTCCACCGCGGCGTCTGCCGCTGTGTCGACGATCCGCTCATCGTCTCGATCGATCGCGGCGATGTATGCGGGCAGCACGCCCACGTTGCGTGAGCGAACGCCGGCGAGATGTGAATGCGCGCCGGCGCCCACACCGAGCCAGTCACCGTTACGCCAGTAGCCCAGGTTGTGCCGACAGCGTTTGCCGGGACGGGCCCAGTTCGCGATCTCGTAGTGCCGGTAGCCGTTACGGCGCAGGAACTCCTCGGCGAGCTCGTACAGCGTCGCGATGCCATCGTCGTCCGGCTGGGCCGCGGCCGAGCGTCGCCGCCAGCGCTCGACGGACCGCCAGCCGGCCCCAGGCCAATTGGCGACGGCTTCCTCCGGCTCGAGCGCGAGCTCCAGCGGATAGCAGGAGAGGTGGTCGGGCCCCAGCGCCGCCGCGGCCTCGAGGTCTTCGCGCCAGGTAGCGGCGGTCTGCCCCGGCCAGCCAAAGATGAGGTCCAGGTTGACGTCGAAACCGACCGAGCGCGCCGCCGCCACCGCCGGGGCGACATCCGCCGGCTGGTGGGTGCGGCCGAGGGCGCGGAGGCCCACGGGCGAGAATGACTGGGCGCCGAGCGACAGACGCGTGATCCCGAGCGCTGCCCAGGCCTCGACGCGCACACGGTCGAGCGTGGCGGGATTCGCCTCGACCGACGCTTCGGCGGGCCGCAGATCGAACGAGTCGCGCAGGGCGGTGCCGAGGCGCGCGATCTCGGCTGGCTCGAGCAGGCTTGGCGTTCCGCCGCCGAAGAAGACAGTCGACACGCGAGGCTTTTCCAAACGCCGACCCTCGCGACGAATCTCGACATCGAGGGCATCCAAGTACCGAGACCGGAGGGCGCTCCGAGCAGGCGCTGTAGCAAAATCGCAGTACGGGCATCGGGCCGCGCAGAACGGGATATGAACATAGAGCCCGAATCCCGTGGAGCTCATCGGCGTATTGCTCCGAGGAGATCGGGTAGCTCGGCGTCTGCGCTCAGTTCGGCCGTTTTCGCGAGGTCGACGAGCCACTCACGTGACTCGTTCACGAATGCGAGGAGGTGCGAGGGACGCCACTCGCTCTCGGTAACGACGCGCTCGTCCCCGAAGTCCGGAAGTAGCAGCACGTACGCCGTGTTGCGATCGGCCAACCGCGCGCCGGAGACGCCGTAGCCGCCCACCAGGTCCGCACCACCTAGCGCGGCGATGACCGACTCGCGCAGCGGCGCGACGATCTCGACCAGGCGCGCGTCGGCCGCGGTCCCGTCGACTCCGGCGGCGTTCCGCAGGGCCACGCCGGCGGCCGCCGCGTAGAGGCCCTGCAGCAGACCGCGCGTCTCGCGCGACAGGTGCGCCCAGATCGCGGGGGCATCACCGGCGACGATCGCCTGCAGGAACGTTGACGCGTTCGTCTGGGTCGGATGGTCGAACTGCATCTTGGGCTGCTTCATGCGTCGTCCTTGATGCGCAGCACGGCGAGGAAGGCTTCCTGGGGGATCTCGACCGATCCCACCATCTTCATGCGCTTCTTGCCTTCCTTCTGCTTCTCGAGCAGCTTCTTCTTGCGCGTGATGTCGCCGCCGTAGCACTTCGCGATCACATCCTTGCGCTTCGCGCTGACGTTCTCGCTCGCGATGATCTTTCCGCCGATCGCCGCCTGGATCCGAACGTCGAACATCTGCTTGGGGATGAGGCCGCGCAGCTTGTGGACGAGAAGACGACCAATGTGCTGTGCCTTGTCGCGGTGCACGATGACCGATAGCGCGTCGACCAGCGTTGCCGCGACGAGGATGTCGAGGCGCACGAGGTCGGCAGCCCGGTACTCGGCGAATTCGTAATCGAGCGAGGCGTAGCCCTGCGACCGGCTCTTCAGCTGGTCGTAGAAATCGACGATGACCTCGGACAGCGGCATGTCGTACTTGAGCATGGCGCGCGTCGGGTCGACGTAGCTCATGTCGAGGAGCGTGCCGCGCTTGCCCTGCGCGAGATCCATGATCGGCCCGACGTAATTCGTCGGCGTGATCAGCGTCGTCTTCATCCACGGCTCGCGGATCTCCTCGATCGTCCCCGGATCGGGGAGCATCGCGGGGTTGTCGACCGCGATCTCCTCGCCCTTCTGGGTGATCACGCGGTACTCGACCGAAGGCGACGTCGCGATGAGGTCCATGTCGTACTCGCGCTCGAGACGCTGCTGGATGATCTCGAGATGGAACAGTCCGAGGAAGCCACAGCGGAAGCCAAAGCCGAGCGCCTGTGACGTCTCGGCCTCGTAGATCAGCGAGGCGTCGTTCAGCCGCAGCTTCTCGAGCGCGTCGCGCAGCGATGGATAGTCCTCGGCGCGCTGCGGGTAGAAGCCGGCGAACACCATCGGCTTCGCGGGCCGGTAACCGGGAAGCGGCGACGCGGCCGGTCGCGATGCGAGCGTGAGCGTGTCACCGACGCGGCAGTCCGCGACGGCCTTCAGCCCGGTCGCGGCGTAGCCGACCTCGCCCGCGGCGAGACGCGTGATCGGTCGCGGCTCGGGCGCGAAGACGCCGAGCTCGAGCATCTCGCTCGCCTTCTGCGTCGCCATCGGCAGGATGCGGTCCTCGGCGCTCAGAAGACCGTCGACGACACGCACGTGCGCGACGACTCCCTTGTAGGCGTCGTAATGCGAGTCGAAGATGAGCGCGCGCAGCGGCGCGGTCGGGTCGCCCTTCGGCGCGGGCACGCGCTCGACGACGGCATGCAGGAGATCGGCGACACCCTGGCCGGTCTTGCCCGACGCGAGAAGGATCTCGTCGTCCTTGAACCCGAGCGTCGTGCGCAGGTCCTCGCGAACGATGTCGAGGTCGATGCTCGGCAGGTCGATCTTGTTGATCACGGGGATCACTTCGAGGCCCTGCTCGATCGCGAGATACGCATTCGCGAGGGTCTGCGCCTCGATCCCCTGGGACGCGTCGACGAGGAGCAGCGCGCCCTCGCACGCGGCGAGCGATCGGCTCACCTCGTAGTTGAAGTCGACGTGACCCGGAGTGTCGATGAGATTGAGCTCGTAGATCCCGCCGTCGCGGCCGGTCCACGCCATGCGCACGGCGCGGGCCTTGATCGTCACGCCGTGCTCCCGCTCGAGCTCCATCGAGTCGAGGAGCTGGTCCCGCATCTGCCGCAGCGCGACGGTCCCGGTGAGCTCGATGAGGCGATCGGACAGCGTCGTCTTGCCGTGATCGACGTGCGCGATCACGCAGAAGTTACGGATACGGGATTGCGGGTCGGACACCGGTCGAGGATAGGGTGCCTAGAGGGGCTCGATCACCAGGCGCCCGTACGCGACGGCGAACGCGAGCGCACCCAGAACGAAGTTCAGTCCGATGTTCGGCCACTCGCGGCGCGTGAC
>Ga0207653_10000499_pt1 | contig 15201 bp, 16 predicted proteins | sample KBSK5251metaG_FD_184341 | JGI IMG/M metagenome (GOLD analysis project Ga0207653, IMG submission 184341) | Corn, switchgrass and miscanthus rhizosphere microbial communities from Kellogg Biological Station, Michigan, USA - KBS K5-25-1 metaG... | ecosystem: Host-associated > Plants > Roots >...
GTCATCATCGTGAATGCCTTATGCACCGCCGTCACGTTGCCGCCGTTCTTGAATCTGTTTCCATTCGCCGAAGCGATAACGAGCGGCTTCACGACACTCTGTTCGAGGATCATCGGAAACCCTTTGACCTCAGTCGCTGCCACAGCCAGCCCCGCAACCGCACTGTTACGCATGAAATCACGGCGTTTCATTCTTTTGCTCATGGTGGGCCGCAGATTAACACGAATTGATTGCCACAAAAAGGCACAAAAAGCACAAAATAGATTAGTGCAAGCTTTTGTGCCTTTTGCCTTTTGTGGCTTACTCCAGCGCCTCTTTTATTTTCTCGGCGGTCTTCGGGCCGATGCCGTCGACCATGTCGAGGCCGCCTGAGGCGACGAAGGTTTTCAGGTCGGCGAGCGAAGAGACCTTGAAGCGCTGGAGCAAGAGCGCGGCGGTTTTTGGACCAATCCCCGGGACGTCGGTTAAATCGAGTACGCTTTCGGGTGTTTCGGCGGTGAGCCGCTCCCACGCGTCGAAAGTCCCTTTCTCCAGCAGTTCGACGACCTTGCCCGCAATCGCTTTGCCGACGCCGGGAATCTCCTGTAACCCTGCGACACCTTCCTTCTCCGCGATCTCTTTCAAAGGCGTCGGCCAGACCTCGATCGCTTCCGCCGCGTTGCGATACGAGCGCAGCCGGAACGGATCGTCGCCGCGAATCTCCATTAACCCTGCGAGACGATAGAATCGTCGCGCGATTGCTTCATTATCCATTGATTTACCCTTAGTCTAACGTCGCGAGCAGAGTAATATCAAAGGCTTTCAAGATCGAAACGCCGAGGAGATTTCAACTTGGACGAAAAACGAAGACAGCTACTGACAGGCATTTCACTGGCAAGCGCGGGTGTTCTGCTCAACGCGTGCCGCAGCGCGTCGAATTCATCCGGCAGCGCAACGAATGAACAGAAGAGCGAACCAGCGCCTGGCGAACACGAGCCTGTTGAAGTGACGGCGACGGAAGACCTGATGCGTGAACACGGCATTCTTCGCCGCGCTTTGCTGGTCTACCAGGAATCGGCAACGAGGTTGCGCCAGGATCCGGCCTCAGTTCCACCCGACACACTCGAGAAGGCCGCCAACCTGTTTCGCGTTTTCGGCGAAGACTACCACGAGAAGAAGCTGGAAGAGGTTTTCATTTTTCCAACTGTGAAGAAGTCGCCCGGCGCGCCTGCCTCGTACGTCGACGTGCTGCTGGCCCAACACGCGCGCGGCCGCGAGATCACGGAGTACGTGTTGTCGATAACCAAGGAAGATCGAATTCCATCGAACAGCATCGAGCCTCTGGCAAGAGCAATGGAGTCGTTCGTGCGGATGTACGCGCATCATGCCGCCATCGAAGACACGATCATCTTTCCCGCGTGGAAGGCGGCCGTAGGAGAAGCAGAACTCGACGCACTCGCAGCGAAGTTCGAAGAGATCGAAACGGAACAGTTCGGCGGCGATGGATTTGAATCTGCATTGGCAAGAATGGAAGAGATCGAGACGAGTCTCGGAATGTCGAATCTGGACATGTTCACAGCTCCTGCACCACCCAGGGAGACACGGTGACGGGGAGACGCGGAGACACGGTGATTATTCTCCGCGTCGCCGTGTCTCCCCGTCTCCGCGTCCCCCGTCTCCGCGCCTTTGCGCCTTTGCGCGAGAAAGATTAGTCTATGCGCCACGGACGGAGGGCCTCACAAACTCCACCAGGGCACCTCAAACCTTAACCTCTAACCTTAAGGAGCCAGAAATGTCATTTATTCAATTCGCAGACGAACCCAGTCAGGAAGAACGCATCGCGAAACTCCGCGCTGAGTTGGAAAAACTTGGCGGCAGCACCACGACGCTCGAGTCGATGCCTGCCGACATGGAAGAAGAATTTCTACGACACGTACTCGAATACGAAACAGCCGAGCCGATCAGCCTCATGCGCCTGCTCGAGAATTCCGGACTGGAGGTCCCGGCTCCGGACACGCTCGACAAAGACGGATTGCGCATCCAGTTGAAGACACTCATCGAGCGACTGTCGACGCTCGGAGCTTACGTGTTTCACACAAATCACCTGTCCGATCGCGAACTCTACGACTATCTTTACCACGACGCTTTGCGTGAAGAAGCGGTGCTCTTTCCCGAGAATCCCAGCTACGCTTACATGATCGATCTGACTGGAAGCGGCAGCGACGAAGACAATCAGACGTACCTGAAATACTACGCTGACGAAGAGCATCGCCGGCAATGGGCCCACGACTGGCCCAACGACGTGATCCCCGAACACGAAGATCCACCGTTCGATCGCGATCGCTTCCTGCCGCAGTCGCCGATAGTGTAAGGACGCGGGGACGCGGGGATGGGGAGACGCGGAGATGCCGCTCCGCGTCTCCGCGTCGCCCCGTCACCGTGTCTCCTCGTCTCCCCGTCAGGCGACGATCATCGTGCCGGTGCCTTTGTCGGTGAAGATCTCGGAGAGAAGGGCATTGCGTTTCGTGCCGCTGATGATGTGGGCGCTGTGAACGCCTCGTTCCAGCAGCACCACGATGCTTTGGAGTTTCGGAATCATGCCGCCAGAGGCAGCGCCACTGCTTATCAGTTCGCCTGCCTCGGTTGCTGTAAGTCGCGAGAGCTTCGTTGCCGGGTTGCCGGCGGTCAGGTAAATACCGTCGACGTCGCTCAGCAGGATCAACTTTTCGGCACGCAATTGCACCGCGATCTCCGCGGCGATCGTGTCGGCGTTGATGTTGAAAACCATGCCTTCCGCGTCGGCGCCCAGAGACGAGATGACCGGTAGATAGCCGTGGTCCAGCAACACCGTGAGCAGTCTTGCGTTGATCTGGACCACGTCGCCAACGTGACCAAAGTCCACCTTGTCTCGCACTCCGGTTTCGCGGTTCAGGATCTCTTTGGGCGGGCGTCGTTCTGCGTGGACGATGTTGCCGTCGACGCCGGAAAGACCGACTGCCTCGATTCCGCGATTGCGCAGGGCGGCGAGAATATCTGTGTTGATCTTGCCGGCGAAGATCATCTTTGCCATGTCGAGCGTGGCGTCGTCAGTCACGCGGCGACCCTCGATGATCGTCTGTTCGACTCCCAACTGCTTTGCCAGCTCGCTTAGCTGTTTGCCGCCGCCATGGACCACGCAGATGCGAATGCCCACCTGGTGCAGGAGCGCCAGCTCCTCGGCGATTGAGATTAGGTTCTCCTGGTTCTCGGTGACCTTGCCGGAGAGTTTGACGACAAACGTCTGCCCTTTGAAGCGCTGAATGTACGGCAGCGCCTCGCGCAGGAGGTCGAGACGGAGTTGATCGTCGACGGTTGCAGTGGTCATTTACCAAGTACCAAATTCATTACTGCCTTTTGCACATGCAAACGATTCTCAGCTTCGTCGATCACGACGGAAGACGGCGAATCGATCACGGCGTCGGTCACGATCACGTTGCGGCGAACGGGCAGGCAGTGCATGAAGATCGCGCTGTCGGTGCGTGCCATCTTGTCTTCGTCCACGATCCACTTGCGTCGATATTGCGCTCGGGTGATCGTGTCCTGCTCGCTGTTTCCGTAAAACTGTTTTCCACCCCAACTCTTTGCGTAGATGACTTCGGCGTCTGTGAAAGCCGCTTCGATATCGTTTGTGATTTTCAGACTTCCACCGGACGCGTTCGCGACGTCTCGCGACGTGTCGATGAGCTCTTCGTCAAGCTCGAATCCGGGTGGATGTGCGATCACGAGATCGTGGCCCATCTGCGCTGCCGCGAGTGCGAAACTGTTTGGCACCGCCATCGGAAGCGGCTTCGGGTGCCAGGCCCAGGTCAACACGACGCGCTTGCGCCCGGCGCCGAGCTTTTCACGAATCGTCATCATGTCGGCGAGTGACTGGCAGGGATGATGCATCGCGGATTCGAGGTTGATGATCGGCACAGACGCATACCGCGCGAACGCGTTGAGCACCGGATCGATGCGTTCTTCCGGCCAGTTTTTTAGAGTCGCAAATGTTCTGACGCCGATGGCGACGCAGTACCGCTCGAGTACGCGCACGAACTCCGCGACGTGCTCGGTCTTGTCGGAGTTCATCACGACGCCTTCGCGATGCTCGAGCGTCCAGCTCGTTCCGCCCGGTTCGAGCACAACCGGATTGCCGCCGAGTTCATAAATTCCGACCTGCATCGACGCGCGCGTGCGCAAGCTGGGATTGAAAAACACCAGCGCCACAGACTTGCCGACCAGCGGTGTAGATCGATCCTCACCGCGCTTGAAGCGCAACGCCGACTCGATCAGTTGATCGAGCTGCTCGCGAGATAAATCGATGGTGGTAAGAAAATGCATCACGCAAGCGCCTTTACAAACAGATCCACGTGTTCCTCTGTCAGGCACAACGGCGGCAACAACCGCAAAACGTTTGGATTGCTCGACGTGCCGGTAATGATCTTGCGACCGAGTAGTTTTTGGTGAACCGGCGCTGCCTTGTCGTCGAATTCGATCCCGAGCAGGAAACCAAGACCATGCACGGCTTTCACTTGCTCCACTTCCTGAAGTCGACTTCGCAAGTAAGCTTCAACCCTTTGCACATTCGCGAGCATGCGATCGTTTTCGATCGCTTCGAGCGTCGCCGTGACTGCTGCCATCGCCAACATGCCGCCGCCGAAGGTCGTTCCGAGATCGTTCTCTTTGATCTGTGAAGCAATCGCTTCATTGACGACACACGCGCCGACAGGAACACCGCTGCCCAGCGCTTTCGCGAGCGTCACAACGTCAGGGACAACGTGGGCGCCTGCTTCACTGCCGGCAAAGAACCACTCGCCTGTGCGTCCTACGCCGGTCTGCACTTCATCGTAGATCAGAACGATCCCGCGCTCTTCGCACAACTCGCGCAGCGCGCGATAAAAATCGGCTTGGGCCATGCGCACGCCCGCCATGGACTGAATCGGCTCGAGCATGATCGCCGCCACCGTCTCGTCTGCAAGCTCTCGGACGGAGTCGATATTGCCAAACTCGGCTTCGAGGTGGCCTGGGACATTCGGCTTTCCGATCTCACGATACTTGCCCAGGAAAGTTGCGCTGATGGCGTCGGCGGTCCGCCCGTGAAAGCCGCCTGAGAACGTGATGATCTTCTCGCGCCGCGTAGACATCCGCGCCATACGCATCGCATTCTCGTTGGCCTCCGTGCCCGAGTTGCAGAAGAAGACTTTCGTCAGCGTCGCCGGCGAAATTGAGACCAGCTTTTCCGCGGCGCGTGCACGGGCTTCAGAGTAGACGAGATTCGAATAAAAGATCAGCGTACTCGCCTGGTTGCGGAGCGCTTCGACGACATGTGGATGACAATGGCCCGTGCCCGCGACCGCGTGACCACCGTACAGGTCGAGATATTTATCGCCGTCGTTCGTGTAGATCCATACCCCTTCGCCGCGTTGTGCGGCGATCGGCATTTTTTTGTAAGTGGCGAGCTGGAACTGATCTTCGTTTGTGACCACAATAAAAACCTTGGACAGGATATAAATCCTGTCTCGTTATGGGTTAGTTCCCACTAACATAAGACCACTCTTTTCATCCAACCCAAACATCAGGTTCATGTTTTGCACTGCCTGGCCGGCCGCGCCTTTGACCAGGTTGTCGAGCGCGGAAAAGATCGCGAGCTGCTTTCCGCGGACGGCAAAGCCGATGTCGCAAAAGTTTGTGGTCTTCACCCAGTTGATGTCGGGTGAGCCGTCAACCAAACGCACGAAGAAAGAGCCGCGATAGTAATCCGCGAAGAGCTCGCGCAATTCCGCGTCAGTGATTTCGTTTCGCGCTTCGGCGTAGATCGAGGCGAAGATTCCGCGTGCGACGGGCAGCGAGTGAGTCATGAAAACAAGCTCGCTGGTCCAATCGCCGACATGCTCGAGTTCCTGTTCGATCTCAGGCACGTGCTGATGTGTGAACGGCTTGTACGCGTAGAACGAGTTCATCCGTTGTGGATGGTGGGTGTTCGCCGCCGCTTTCGCGCCCGAGCCCGACGAGCCTGTCTTTGCGTCGACAACAACGCGGCCCGTGATGCGCCCATTCGCCACGAGCGGCGCCAGCCCGAGCAAGGTCGCCGTCGCAAAACAACCCGGATTCGCGATCAGGCGCGCTTGCTTGATCGCTTCACGATTCGTTTCAGTCAGGCCGTAAACAAATTCCGCCTGCGCGCTCCAAGCAGTGTGCGCTTGTTTGTAATGCTTCTCAAAAACACTCTGATCGCGAAGTCGAAAGTCTCCCGAGAGATCAATCGCTTTCAGATCTCCGGGCAGGCGTGGAACAACGTCCATCGCCTGCCCGTGCGGGAGCGCGAGGAAAACACAGTCGAGGCCATCGAGCTTTTCCGGAGCCTTAACGAAAGCGAGTTGCGTCAGTCCATTCAGGTTGCGATGCACTTCGCTGATCGATTTACCCGCCTGCTCGTGCGCCGTCACAAATACCAATTCGACGTTCGGATGAAATAGCAGAATGCGTAGCAACTCCGAGCCGCCATACCCGGAGCCCCCAAAGATCCCCACCCGAATTTTATTTTGCTTTCCCATTTCTTTCTTCTCTGCGTCCTCTGCGTATCTCTGCGATCTCTGCGTTCGATCAGGCGTTTAAACGCAGAGAACGCAGAGGTACGCAGAGGGCCGCAGAGAATGCTTCCACTTTCGCCATCACGAACTCGAAAAGCGCGGCGCCGTCGCGTCGCGCGTTTGCCGCAGGTACGCTGAACTGCGTCTTGATGTAGTCCTCGCCCATGCGCGAGTCAGTCACCGACCCCGAGATTACATCGACTTCGACACCTCGTCGTCGCAGCAGTTCGATTCCGCCCCACGCGCCAACATAATCCGACGCACAAAACACGAGCGCCGCCGTCGCGTCGAGTAATTCAGAATCGCCAAACACAGTGTCGACCGAATAACCACCGAGAATCCCGTCGCCCAGCTCAATCACGATCAAATCCGGGCTGACCTCATTCAACCGCGCGATAATCGCCTTCGCCGGCGGCGCGAGATCTTCGATATCAACCGTCGACGGCAGACCACAATCGAGAAAACTCGCGGTCGCAACCGCACCGTGGTCTGACATGTTCAACGTGTCGCGCAGGCATGCGATTCCTGAGAGTTTTCCTGCCGCCACACGCAGACCCGCGCGTGTCGCCTGCTTGATCAATTCCGTCGCCGCGTAGGTCTTGCCACTGTTCATACTCGTGCCCGCGATCATCACGATCGGCGCCGTCTCGCCGAGATTCTTGAGCGGCGGCAAAGCAGCGTCCGCGATGTTCAGAACCGTGCCTGCTTCATCACACACCAGCCCAATCACTTCCAACTTGATCGCATCGCCGAGACTCGAATGGTGTCCGGTGCAATGACCGATCACGCCACCCATGTTGAGCAGGTGAAGCTGATCGCCGCTCTGGAGTGACGGCGGAACGTCGCCGACAAAACCTTTCAGCGCCCGGCGTCGCCCGAGAACACCGATCAACAAGTCGCCGGGATTGATCTTCGCGAGCCTGCCGGTCGGCAGTTCGAGCATGTTGTACGTTGCGCTGTCAGTCAGCGCGCGAACGACGACGACATCGCCCGCCGTGGTGGCGTCCGACGAAGAGACGAACGCGATAGTCTTCGCGAGAGCCAACGGCGACGTAGCCGATCCGATCTTGTCGACGTCGATGACTTTGATTGCGTTATTCATCTGCCACCTCCTAACCGCAGCCGCAGCGCGTTCAGCTTGATGAAACCTTCCGCATCGCGCTGGTTGTAAACAGTGTCGGCTTCGAACGTCGCCACCTTCTCGTCGTAGAGCGAGTTTGGCGAGCGGCGCCCGACCACGATCGCGTTTCCGCGAAAGAGCTTTAGACGTACATCGCCCGTCACAGTTGCCTGAGTCTCGTCGATCATCTTCCGCATCAACTTGAACTCGGGCGCGAACCAGAAACCGTAGTAGATGCTCTCGGCAAACTTCACTCCAAGCGAATCGCGCAGGTGCATCACTTCGCGATCGAGCGTGATCGACTCGAGCGCGCGATGTGCTGCGTGCAGGATCGTGACGCCGGGCGTCTCGTACACGCCGCGTGACTTCATGCCGACGAATCGATTCTCGACGAGATCGACACGACCGATGCCGTGTTCTCCTCCGATCTTGTTCAGCGTGTCGAGCAGCGCGACCGGATCGAGTTGTTTACCATCGATCGCGACCGGCTCTCCCTTCACGAACGAGATCTCGATCATCTGCGACTCGGTTCGAGCATTTTCCGGCGAACGCGTCAGTTGAAAAATATTTTCGGGCGGCGCGGCCCAGGGGTCTTCGAGAATCCCGCCTTCGTAGGAGATGTGCATCAAGTTCGCGTCGGTCGAATACGGTTTCTCCGCAGTCGCGGTCACGGGGATGTTGTGATCGCGCGCATATGCGATCAGATCCATGCGGCCTTTGAAGTCCCACTCACGCCAGGGAGCAATGACTTTGATGTCCGGTTGCAGCGCGTAATAGGTCAACTCGAAACGCACCTGGTCGTTGCCCTTGCCGGTCGCGCCGTGCGCGACGGCGTCAGCACCTTCTTTCTTCGCGATCTCAATCTGCCGTTTTGCAATCACGGGACGCGCCAGTGAAGTTCCCATCAGGTAGACGCCTTCGTAAACCGCATTTGCTTTGACGGCGGTCCAGACGTAATCGCGCACAAACTCTTCACGCAGATCCTCGACGTAGAGTTTTGCGGCGCCAGTCGCGAGCGCTTTTTCTTCGAGTCCCGAGAGTTCTTCGCCCTGGCCCACGTCGGCGCAGTAACAGACAACTTCGCAGTGGTAGTTTTCTTTCAACCAGCGAAGCATGACGGAGGTGTCGAGACCACCGGAGTAAGCCAGGACAATTTTGCGAATGTTTTTGGTCATCGAGTTTCGTTTAGTTTCCAAACAAGTTCCATATCTCTTTTATCGCTGCTCGCTGATCTGTTGCATTCCGGACGGCGATGAAAATCGTATCTTCGCCAGCGATGGTCCCGACGATCTCTGGAATCTTGGCGGCGTCGATTTCAACTGCGACGGCCGACGCGAGACCGGGAATCGTGCGAGCGATTACCAGACTGTCGCCCGCCTGGTCTAAACTCACCAGTCCGCGCACCGCCGCGCCGTTTGTTCGCGGCAATGTGTAATGCCCGTGATGCTTGACGACGCCCAATTCTTCCAAATCGCGCGATACGCTCGACTGTGTCGCCGGGAGGCCAGCCCTCTCGAGCAGCGTGCGCAGGTCTGCCTGCGTGCCGACGGGCTTGGCCTGAATCAAACTCAAAATCTTTTGCTGCCGCTCTCGCTTATTCATACGTGCGTTATGCGTTACACTTGCATAAACAATGCATAGATGCATAAACTATCACGCCGGTTGTGCGGGCGTCAAACTTTAGGGCAGAGGTTTTTATGGCTGAGTCGAAAAATCTTTGGGGCGGGCGGTTCGAAGGAAAAACGGACCCTGGTTTCGCGGAATTCAATAACTCGTTTCGCTTCGACCGCAGACTCTTCGAAGCCGACGTCATCGCCAGCATCGCATATTGCGCGGCGTTGGAGAGCGCGGGAGTTTTGCGTCCTGAAGAGGGAATGCAGATTCGCACGGCGCTCGACTCAATCATCAAACGAGGCCGCGAAGATCAAGATTATTTCAACGACGCTTCCGCGGAAGACGTGCACTCGTTTGTCGAAGCGCGATTGATTGCCCTGGCGGGTGATGTGGGTCGCAAGCTGCACACGGGCCGCAGCCGCAACGATCAGGTCGCAACTGACTTTCGACTCTGGATGCGCAAGTCCGTCGACGAACTCGATCAGGTTGCCCGCAGTCTCCAGACGGCGTTACTCGAATTTGCTGACGCGCATCGCGAAGTAATGATTCCGGGATACACGCACCTGCAACGAGCGCAACCCGTGTTGCTGGCCCACTGGAGCCTGGCTTACTTCGAAATGCTTGCGCGCGACCGCGAGCGACTCGCGGAAGTGCGGCGTCGCGTGAACGTCCTGCCGCTCGGCTCTGCGGCGCTGGCGGGCACGTCGTTCCCGATCGATCGCGAGGCCCTGGCGCGCACGTTGGGGTTTGAAGGAGTTGCGCGGAACAGTCTCGACGCTGTGAGCGATCGAGATTTCTGTGTCGAGTTCTTGAGCGCGTGCTCGCTCATAATGGTCCACCTGTCGCGGCTTGCTGAAGACATCATTCTCTACGCCACAAGCGAGTTTGGGTTCTTCGCGCTCGGCGATGCGATCGCGACGGGGTCGAGTCTGATGCCGCAGAAGAAGAATCCGGATTCGATGGAGCTCGTGCGTGGGAAGGCAGGCCGGGTTTTTGGTGATTTGCTTGGGCTGCTTACGACCTTGAAGGGTCTGCCACTCGCATACAACAAAGATATGCAGGAAGACAAGGAAGCAGTGTTCGATGCGTTCGATACGGTGAAGTCGAGTTTGGAAGTGACGACGACGGTGATGCGGAATATCGCTGTCAACGAAGATCGACTGCGAGCGGCGTCGGCGGGTGGGTATATGAATGCGACCGAGCTTGCAGATTATCTCGTGCGAAAGGGCGTGGCGTTTAGAGAGGCGCATGAGATCGTCGGGAAGATCGTGATGCGTGCGATTGAGTTGAAGCAGGAGTTGCAGGACGTGAGTCTCGATGAGTTTCAGAAATTCTCGTCGCTCATCGAGCCTGATGTTTACGATGCGTTATCACTCGAGAGCACGTTGAACTCGAAGTCTCAAATCGGAGGCACTGCGCGCCAGAGCGTCGAAAGTGCTTTAGAGGAAGCCACAAAAAGGCACAAATTGGGTCCACAAAAAAGCACAAATTAGCTAATTCTTGTATGCCCTCTTGTATGCCTTTTTGTGTGCTTTTTTGTGTGCTTCGGTTTGTGCCTTTTTGTGGCCCTACTTCGTCTGTGGCTGGATCGTTTCCTGGTAGATGGATCTCACGTCCTGCAACTTCAGCACAACGGCGGGTTTTATTGCATTGCGGTCGGCGTCCATGTTGATAATCCCCGTCACGCCGCCGAAGTTCTTCGTTTGCGCGAGTGCGTCGCGCAGCTTGCCATTCTCCGTACTTCCCGCGCGCGCGATCGCGTCAAACAGCAGCCGCGCAGCATCGTACGCCAGCGCTGCATGCGCATCCGGCAACAGGTTCCCGTAGCGCTGCTTATACCCTTCGACAAACTTCTGAATCGCCGGTGAAGGATCGTCGATCGAATAGTGAGTTGAAATGTACGAACCGTTCAACGCGTCGCCGCCTAACTGCCAGAGCTCAGGCGCATCCCAACCATCACCGCCCAGCAACGGCTGCGTCAATTCGAGCATGCGAGCCTGTTTCGCGATCAGGGCAACGTCGCCGTAGTAACCCGGAATGTAGATCACGTCCGGTTCCGCCGATCGAATCGTGCTCAACTGGCCTTTAAAATCCGCATCACCCTGCGTGTACGACTGTTCGCTCACGATCTTGCCACCAAGCTTCGTAAAGCTGAGCGCGAAAAAGCTCGTCAAACCGCGACCGTACGGTGAATTGAAATCAAAAAGCACCGCGGCCTTGTGTGCCTTGAGCGTGTTGGCCGCAAAGTTCGCCATCACTTCACCCTGAAACGAATCGACGAAGCATGCACGGAAGATGTAATCGCCGACTTGCGTCACCGCGGGATCGGTCGCGGAGGTCGAGATGAAAGGCACGTGTGACGACTGTGCCTTCGGAGCTGCCGCGCGGCTGTTGCCCGACGTGCCGCCGGCAATAATCGCAACAACCTTGTCGTCGTCGATGAGTTTTGCGGTCAGGCGCGCCGCCTCTTCCGGACTACCGCGGTCGTCTTCGATCACGACGTCGATCTTGCGATTGTTGATGCCGCCGCTGTCGTTGATCTCGGAAGCGGCCATGAGCACGCCGTTGATGGCCGACTGTCCGAAATTGAAAGTTGGACCAGTCAGATCGCCAAAGTAACCGATCTTGATGGTGCTGCGGTCGACCGCGTCGTTTACTTCTGACCGTCGTGTACAGGAGAACGCAAGTGCCATCAGGACGATGGCGGCTGGTAGAAAAACTTTTCGGAGGTGGAGACCGCTGGGTCTACTCACCGAGATAGGCTTCTTTAATCCGCGGATCATTGGCGAGGTCTTTTGATGGACCTTCCATAACTATTCTTCCGGTCTCGAGAACGTAGGCGCGGTCGGAATGGCCCAGCGCCGCGTGCGCGTTCTGTTCGACGAGGAGAATCGTAGTACCTTTGCTCTTAATTTCGTCTATAGCTTCAAAAATTGTATGGACCACGAGGGGCGCGAGCCCGAGCGAGGGCTCGTCCAGCAGCAGCAATCGTGGACTGGACATGAGCGCGCGACCCATCGCGAGCATCTGCTGTTCGCCGCCCGATAACGTTCCTGCTTTCTGAGCTTCGCGCTCTTTGAGACGTGGAAACATCCTGAAGGCACGTTCCATATCGTTCGCGATCTCGGTCTTGTTCTTCTTCAGGTACGCGCCCATCTGTAGGTTTTCTCGAACGGACAGATTCGCAAACACGCCACGGCCTTCGGGCGACATCGAGATTCCACGCGCCACCAGTTTGTGCGTGGCTGTGCCGCTGATGTCTTCATCTTCGAAAATGATTCGTCCGTGTCGCGGCTGGAGCAGGCCGGTAATGGTGCGAAGCGTCGTGGTTTTGCCTGCACCATTGGCGCCGATGAGCGTAACGACCTCGCCCTTCTCGACGCGCATGGAGATGCCCGTGAGCGCCTCGATGGCGCCGTAATTTACTGAGACGTTTTCTAGCGTGAGCATCTGTGTAATCTGTGGTTAAAAAAACTAATCTCCAAGATACGCTTCGATCACCTTCGGATCATTCTTGATCTGTTCCGGCACGCCGAGCGCGATCGACTTTCCATAGTCCACGACCTGGATTCTTTCGCACACGCCCATCACCACTTTCATGTTGTGTTCGACCAGCAGGATCGTGAGTCCGAAGCGATCGCGTATCTGCTTGATCAACTGCATCAGGTCTTCCTGTTCCGAAGGGTTCATGCCCGCCGCCGGCTCGTCGAGCAGCAGCAGCTTTGGCCGAGTTGCGAGCGCGCGCACGATCTCGAGTCTTCGCTGACTTCCGTACGGCAAACTGGTTCCACCTTCGTTGCAGAATCTCGCGAGGTCGAAAATCTCGAGCAGCTCCATCGCAAACTCTCTGTGTTCGCGCTCGTCGCGCTCAAACCGCGGCAGTCGCAGAACTGCGTCAAAGATCGTCTGCTTCGCATGCCGGTGACATGCGGTCATCACGTTTTCGAGCACAGACATGCTCGGAAACAGTCTGATGTTCTGAAATGTTCGCGATATCCCGCGACGCGAAATCTCGTACGGCTTCAACCCGTCGATTCTCTCGCCCTGAAAGTAGAGTTCACCGGAAGTCGGCTCGTAAACACCCGTCAGCAAATTGAAGATGGTGGTCTTGCCGGCGCCGTTCGGACCGATCAAGCCATAGATTTCACCTTCCCGCACGTTCATGTCGAGTTCGTTCACGGCGACGAGACCGCCAAAACGGATCGTGCATTTGGAGGTCCGCAGAGGATGGTCGCCGTTAGTTTTATTCTCGACTTTTTCTTCAGGCATGTTCTTTCCCTTGTTCGACTTCCTTGGATGCTTCCAGCGTTGTTGAACTTTGCTGCGCGATGGGTACGCCCTTCTCGCCGACTGGCTTGTCGCCCTCCGGACGGCGCTGCGCTCGTTTCAACCACGACAGTCCAAACTCCTTCGCGCCCATGACGCCCTGTGGCCGCGTCAGCATGATCAGGATCAGCAGTGCTGAATAGATCACCAGGCGATAGCCGTAGAGATCGCCGGGCAGTTTGCGCAGGAGTTCGGGCAGAATTGTGATCACGATCGCGCCGAGCACCGCGCCCGTGATGGATCCCATACCGCCGAGCACGATCATGATGATGATTTCGATTGACTTGATGAACTGAAAATCGTTCGTGTGCAGGAACTGCCGGAAGTGCCCGAAGAGCGCGCCGGCGACACCTGCGAACGCTGAGCTGATGACAAACGAGATCACCTTGTAGCGGGTCGTGTTTACGCCCATTGCTTCCGCGGCCAGCTCGTCTTCGCGAATAGAAATGAGCGCGCGCCCAACGTCGGAGTTGACGATATTGTAGACCACGACGATCGTGATGATTGCAAATCCGCCAATCCAGATGAAGTTGGCATACTGCGGAATGATCGCGCGACCCTCCCACGGTGCGACTGCACCGCGAAAACCTGTGGCTCCGCCAACCCGATCGATATTGAGGATGATGATGCGGATGATCTCTGCAAACCCGAGTGTGACGATCGCGAGGTAATCACCTCTCAATCGCAGACTCGGTATTCCGACCACCAAACCCGCCAGCGCCGCGACCAGTGCGCCGAAAATAATTACGAGGAGAAATACGATTGACTGAGCCACCGTCGCTCCCACCAGCGACGTCAGCGACGTCTCGAGTCCTTGCGAAAAGTAAACAGTCATGAACACCGACGCGTATGCGCCGATAGCCATGAAGCCTGCGTGTCCGATCGAAAACTGGCCGGTAAATCCCGTGATCAAATTCAGCGAGACTGCGAGTATGACGGCGAAGCCGGTGAGAGCAAGGATTTCGGCGTAATAATAAGGAATGCCAAACCCGAAAAGACCGTCCGTGCTCATCATCGCGTTCACGCACGAGCTCTCGCTGCTCTCGCCCGAGGCCTTCGCCGAGCAGGTGCTCGCCGCCAGGGCCGGGGCGGTGCACGTGGTCGTCGGCGAGAACTACCGCTTCGGGCATGCGGCCGGCGGCGACGCGGCGACTCTGACCGCGCTCGGGCAGCGGCTGGGGTTCGGCGTCACGGCCGTGAAGCTCGTGACCGCCGACGGCGAGCGCGTCTCGTCGTCCTGGATCCGCGAGCTCGTACGCCAGGGCGAGGTCGAGCACGCCGCGCGCCTGCTCGGCCGGGCACCCTGGCTCGACGGCACCGTTGTGCGCGGGTTCGCGCGCGGCCGCGCGCTCGGCGTGCCCACTGCCAACCTGCGCTGGACACCGGGCCGTGTCGTGCCGGCGCCCGGCAAGCGCGAGTCGGCCGGTACCGGGATGCAGTACGGCGTGTAGTCGGCCGGAGTGAGCGCACGATTATGAGTGTCGACCGTACCGCCACTGATCGAGAAATTGCCGAACCACCGGTAGAAGAACATCGGGCTGACTGATACCCGGG
>Ga0207653_10000500_pt1 | contig 15187 bp, 16 predicted proteins | sample KBSK5251metaG_FD_184341 | JGI IMG/M metagenome (GOLD analysis project Ga0207653, IMG submission 184341) | Corn, switchgrass and miscanthus rhizosphere microbial communities from Kellogg Biological Station, Michigan, USA - KBS K5-25-1 metaG... | ecosystem: Host-associated > Plants > Roots >...
TCGGAAAAATAGTTTTTCTCTGCGTAATCTCAGCGCGCTCTGCGTCTCTGCGGTGAATTTGACCGACAAAAAAGCACCGCAGAGGCGCCGAGAACACAGGGGCCGCGCAGAGTTCTTTTTCCGACAGACTCCTTCAGGCGGAAGTTTGTCAGTCCAGGTTACGAACGTTGATCTCAGCTACGATCTGGCGATTAAACACTTCTCCGAAATTCGCGGCCGCAGTCGCAGCGACTTCTCGCAGATCAGCGTCGTATCCGAGCAATCTCGAAATAGAAGTCACTCCTTTATCGGTTATCCCGCACGGGACAATCATCTGAAAGAATTTCAAATCGGTGTTTACATTGAGCGCGAATCCGTGGCTGGTTATCCATCGCGCAATTCGGACTCCAATCGCTGCGATCTTTTCATTGCCAACCCAGACACCTGTAAGCCCCTCGATGCGCCCGCCTTTAATTCCGAAATCCGCAATCGTGCGAATCAATACTTCTTCGAGGTCGCGCACGTAGCGATGAACATCACAGCGATCAGGTTTGAGATTAATGATGGGATAACCGACGAGCTGACCGGGGCCGTGGTAGGTGACATCGCCGCCGCGACCGGTTTCGTGAACCTCTACTGAATTGGTTTGAAGCTGATCTTGATCCGCAAGAATATTGTTCGCATCGGCGCCGCGCCCGAGGGTAAAGACGTGAGGATGTTCCAGAAGCAGCAATTGCTCGGGAGCATCTCCTGATCGAAGGCGTTCTACGGCGAGTTCTTGCAGTCGGAGACCATCGTCGTAGGGAACGAGCCCTAGAAATGTGGCTTCACAGATTCGCCGGTTTTGTGAAAGTGATACCTCGTTACTAATCACGCCAACATTTGATCGCACGGGATCTCCACCCTAGAGTCGATCTCGCTCTTCGGGTTCCACGTCAGGTACCTTTGAGAGCAAGGAGTCAAACCGATCCCGTTTCGCGCGTCGCGCTCGCGAATCCAGATACTCGACCGTCAGAATACAGGATAGCTTTTCGGCGATAGCCAATACGGCTAGCTGTTCAGGCGTGCTGTTATCCTGCTCGGCAATTTCCTTTAGCTTCTCGTGAAGCGATTCAGGTATGTTGATCGTTATCGCGCTCATCTTGCTTCTCCGATCTCAACTAAGAACTCCTTCGGCCTTAGCACCTTGATGCCGAAAGTCTTCATTCCGTGAAAATCCTTTACATTGTGCGTCACGATTGCATCGACCCCGGCAGTGACCGCTAGTTCCGCAACGAAGTCATCACCAGGGTCTCTCGAGAGCGGTCTCCATAAATACCAAATATCATGTTTGATCCCGAAAAGACAGATGATGTCTAATAGCTCGTCAATCTCATCGAGAGTCCACTTGGCACCAAGCGTGGTGCCCTTTAGCGACGCCTCATATTCAAAAATGAGAGGAACAGAGAGATGAAAGTCGAACTTACCGGAAGCGATGAGAGAAAGTATGCGGAACGAGGCCCCTCGGCTTGACTTGAGAGATGATACCAGAACCGATGTATCGATCACTATGTTCCATTGCTTCACCTGAACTTCGCTCATGGTTTGCACATTCCGGGCGTGAGGCGAGAGGTATACGCAGCGCTTTATTGGCTAAAGCAGGCCTTCCCGTTCTAGCACACGGCGCACTTCTTCGAACCGGGCCGAGATATCGCTGCGCGGGAATTGGATCTGGGAAAGCCCCGCGATGTTTGAAAACGCTTCGCAGCCCTCTTCCAGCATCACGACGGCTCGGCGCGGGCCAAGCTGAGCTTGGAATAGACCTACTTCGTGTATAACGTTCTCGCGCGCGTGAAGGGTTTCGTCTCCGCGTTCCTCCTCACCGGTCATTATTAGAAAGGCGAAGGCAGCCCCGGCGAGCATCATTTGGAGTCGTTCGGATGTCGTAATACCTGCAACGGCTTCTCGATTGAACTCGTCCCAAGGAAGCCCGAGCCGCTCAAAGATGAGGTCCTTGAGTTCACGCCACAGCGGAGAGCGGCCGTGGCCGATGAAGATCCGCTTCCCGAGTAACGGAGTCTTCGTCGCCTCCAGCGAGATCTCGAGGTTCTCGATAAGCGCCGAAGATGCTCGATCCGGTCACTCAGTGTCGCCCGAAACTGGTCGTCCGTAAGGTCGTTGGGAATAGGCTGGAAATGATCGAGTTGTACTGAATTTCTTGCACCATAGATCGCTCCGAGTTCATCTCTCACGGCCCGTATCCACGGGTTCCATATACGGGGACTCCGATCAAAGCCCTTGGCCCGCAACAAGAGCGTTGTCCTGTCAAGCAATCGCCGCAGAACGACAATCGTTGGCACTTTCAGTTGAATTGGCACTTGGTTTGACGGAAGCATAACCTCATTATTACAAAAGTTCGCAACGACTACGAAGTATACTCCGCGGTCTCAATCACATCCCGAACAGTCGCAAGAAACTGATCCGCGACCGCGCCATCGATTATCCGATGATCGAAGCTCAGCCCAAACACGCCAATCTGTCTTATCGCAATCGCATCATCGATAACCACCGGCCGCTTCTTGATCACCCCCACGCCGAGAATCGCAACCTGAGGTTGATTGATAATCGGAGTCCCCGCCCAACCCCCGAACGATCCCGGATTGGTGATTGTAAAAGTCCCGCCTTGCACTTCATCCGGCTTGAGCTGTTTGGTTCGAGCGCGCTCGCCGAGATCATTCACCGCTCGCGCGATGCCAAGCAGCGATTTCTCATCCGCGCCTCGAATCACCGGAACGATTAAGCCCCAGTCCAACGCGACTGCAACGCCGATATTGACGTCCTGCTTGTAAACAATCTGATCGCCCCACAACGATGAATTCACGATCGGCCATTTCTTTATGCCTTCGATCACCGCCTTGATGATGAACGGCATGAAAGTCAGCTTCACGCCGTCACGCTCGAGGAAGTCACCCTTCATTTGATCGCGCAGCCTCGCCGTCTTTGTGAAGTCAACCTCCATAAACGAAGTAACGTGAGCCGAAATGTGGCGGCTTTCAACCATTCGCTCGGCGATGCGTCGGCGCATAACCGACATCGGTTCGATTTGAACGCGATCGCCTTCGGTGTAAGGCGCGGGGCCAACTTCAGCTTCGGCGGCGGCGGGCGCTCGCAAAGCTTGCGGGGCGCGAGGAGGCGCAGCGGCCGCGGTAGAAACGGCAGCAGTCGCGGGAGCGGCGGCCTTCTCGGATCCTTTATTCTCGATGAAGCTGAGGATATCCTGCTTGGTCACGCGCCCGCTGATACCCGTTCCATCGATTCGCGAGACATCGATGCCGTGTTCCTCCGCAATCTTGCGCACGAGCGGAGACGAGCGCGTTCGTCGCAAGTCTTCCTTCGAAGGAGCCTCGCCTTCAGCCGCGTCAGGTTGGATAGTCGGCGGAGCGGGTTTGCCTGCTGGCGGTGTCGCGGCGGCCTCAGTTGGCGGCGGCTCCGCAGGAGGCTTCGGTGGCGCGGCCGGTTTGTTTTCTGCCGGTTTGGCTTCTGCCGGTTTCGCTTCTTCCTTTGGTGGAGCGGCCGCCGGCTTCGCCTCGCCGCCGTTGATTACAGCGACGACAGTGTTGACGGCAACGGTCTGGCCTTCGGCGACTTTTATCTCTGAGAGCACTCCGGAGGATGGCGCGGGAATCTCCGCGTCCACCTTATCGGTTGAAATCTCAAACAGTGGTTCGTCGCGTTTCACCGAATCGCCAACCTGCTTGAGCCATTTGACGATTGTCCCTTCGGCGATGGATTCACCCATCTGCGGCATCTTCACTTCTTCACTCATAGTTCTCCAATCTGATTCGTGATGCGTGAAACGTGATGCGTGAACAGAAGTCGTTCCTTTCACGCATCACGTTTCACGCATCACTCTAGTACGCTGCGAGTGTCCGCGCCGCTTTCAACACATCATCCACTTGCGGCATGAAGAATTCTTCGAGAGGCGGCGCGTAAGGAACCGGCGTGTCGATCGAAGTCACGCGCATCACCGGTCCGTCCAAATACTCAAACGCCTCTTCGTTTATGACGGCGGTCAATTCGCCGGCCATCCCGCCGGTGCGTGTGGCTTCGTGAAGGATGATGACCTTATTCGTTTTCTTCACCGACTCAACGATGGCTTCTCGATCAAACGGCTGAAGAGTTCGCAAGTCGATGACTTCAGTGTCCACGCCCTCTTCCTTCAATTTCTCAGCCGCATCGAGCGCCGTGTAGACCATCGCTCCATAAGTAATGATTGAAAGATCGCGCCCCTCGCGGCGAATCGCGGCTTTGCCAATCGGCACAATGTAGTCGTCGCCGGGCACTTCCTGTTTGATCTTCGGATTCCGATATAGAAACTTGTGTTCGAAGAAAATCACCGGGTCTTCATCGCGAATCGCGGCTTTGATCAAGCCCTTAGCGTCGTACGGCGTCGACGGCTCGACCATCTTCAATCCCGGTGTGTTGAGAAAAAAGGATTCGACGTTTTGCGAATGAAACGGCCCGCCATGAACGCCGCCGCCGCTTGGGCCTCGAACGACCATCGGGATGCCGATGCCCTGGCGATAGCGGCTGGTGGCGGCGTAGTTCCTTAGCATATCGAAGCAGCACGAAATGAAATCGATAAACTGCATCTCGGCCACCGGGCGCATTCCCATCATCGCCGCGCCGCAAGCGGCTCCGATTATCGCGGATTCGGAGATGGGCGTATCGATCACGCGCCCGTCGCCGAAGCGATCGAGAAAGCCTTCGGTGACTTTGAACGCGCCCCCGTAGACGCCGATGTCTTCGCCGAGAAGAAAGACGCGCTCGTCGCGCTCCATCTCTTCCCAGATTCCCTGCCGTATCGCTTCGAGTAGTGTTATGGATGCCATATTGAGTCCGTGATGCGTGAAATGTGATGCGTGAACCGTGATGCGTGAACCGTGATGCGTGACAGCCCGGATCACGAATCAGTTTCCTGTCATTCCTCGCTCCCAACTACGAGCGACTTATCTTTGACGTCGCTGGCGTAAACTCCGCCGAGCGCATCCTCCGGCGCGGGAGACGGCTGGCTTTCCGCCCACTCGAGATCTTCGTCCAACACCGCTGCGACGCGTTTTACTACATCATCAATCTCTGCGCCGCTGGCGACTTTGTTTTCCTTTAACTGCTTCTCGAATTGAGCGATCGGGTCTCGCTTGCGCCACTGTTCGAGCACTTCCTTGGCGACGTAAGATTGATTGTCGTGAGCAGCGTGGCCGCGCATGCGAAATGTTTTTGCTTCGATAAAAGTCGGGCCTCCACCTTCGCGAGCTCGATCAACCGCGCGCTCGGCCGAGCGATACACCGCGACAACGTCATTGCCGTCCACGATCTCGCTTGGCATTCCGTAAGCCTTGGCGCGATCAGCCAAATTGAGAATCCTCATCTGCTTCGTTGTCGGCGTCGTGTACGCGTAAGAGTTATTCTCGCCCACGATCACCAGCGGCAGGTTCTGAACCGACGCGAAGTTTGCAGCTTCGTGAAAGGCTCCGGTGCTCGTGCCCCCATCGCCGATGTAAACCATTCCAACGGATTTCTTCTTCTGCATTCGAAGCGCGAGCACCACTCCGTTCATAACCGACACGAGAGATCCAAGCGGGCTGATCGTCCCGATGAATCCTCGATTGAGATCGGTGATGTGAAGGTTCTGATCCCGGCCCCGTGAAAGCGAAGTAGCCCGCCACAAATAATTCGCGAAGACTTCGCGCGGCAATGCACCAATCACGAGCAACGCACCCAGGTCGCGCGTCAGCGGAGAGAGAATATCGCCTTGTTTTCTGTCGAGCGCGTAAGCGGAACCGACGGCCGTTCCTTCCTGACCGAGGCTGCGAAAGAGTCCGCCGACGATCTTGCCCTGCTTGAATAGATTATCGAGCCTGTCCTCGAGCGACCGAGTCAGGTGCATGAAGTAGAGCAAATCGAGGTGTTGGGTTTTGTCTAGTTCCATATGTGCGGTTTCTGGTTGCTGGTTTCTGGTCTCTAGTTTTCCGAACCAGAAACCAAAAACTAGAAACCAGAAACTCCGTTAGATGTGGATCACCATTCCGTGCGCGTCTTCGAAGGCTTCGTGCATGCTTTCTGAAACGGTTGGGTGCGCGTGCATTGTGTTGATCAACTCTTCGACCGTGGATTCCATCTGCAAGGCGACGCACGCTTCCGCTATCAACTCAGTTGCGTGCGGGCCGATCAAGTGCACGCCCAACAACTCGTCGTAGCGAGCGTCGCTCACAACCTTCACCATGCCTTCCGCCGCTCCGAGGATCTGAGACTTTGCGATTACTGGAATCGGAAAGTGACCGACCTTGACATCATAGCCGCGCTCGCGCGCTTTCGCTTCTGTGAGGCCGGCGCTTGCAACCTCGGGCTGGCAATACGTGCAGCCCGGCACGCGGTCGTAGTTGATCGGGCGCGGATTCTTGCCGGCTATTGTTTCAACGGCGAGTATCCCTTCGGCTGAGGCCACGTGCGCAAGCCACGGCGTCGGAATCACGTCCCCGATCGCATAGACGTTCGGCTCGGCGGTGCGCATGTGATCGTCGATCTTGATGTAGCCCTTCTCCAATTCGACTCGCGTGTTTTCAAGTCCCAGTCCGTCAGTGAAGGCGCGCCGCCCAACCGCAACCAAAAACTTTTCCGCGGTGAACTCACGGTCCTCATCACCGATGCGCGCAGTAACTTTCACGATCCCGTCTTCCACGACGGCTGATTGAAAGTTTGCGCTGGTGAAGGCCTTGATTCCCTGCTTCTTGAATGATTTTGCAAGCTCTCCGCTGATCTCTTCGTCCTCGATTGGTAACAGCCTCGGCAACAATTCGAGAATCGTCACATCGGTTCCGAAGCGCGCGAACATCGAGGCGAACTCGACGCCGACCGCTCCCGCGCCGAGCACCACAAGCGATTTCGGTACTTCTTTCAGCTCCAGTATCTCGTCGCTCGTGATGATGTGCTCGCCGTCGATCGGCAAGGTGGGAAACGAACGCGGAACCGAGCCCGTTGCGATGATGATGTTCTTTGTATCAACAGTCTGACTGGCGCCGTCAGCGCCGGTAACCGTTATTCGACCCGGGCCGTCGATATGAGCCGAGCCCGTAAGGACCTGCACTTTGTTCTTGCGCATCAGAAAGTCGACACCTTTGGACAGCTTGGTAACGACTTTACCTTTGCGCTTCTGGGCCTGGTCGAAATCGAGCGAGATGCCTGTCGCGATGATGCCATGTTCTTTCGCGTGTTTGAACTCGTCAAACAGATCGGCGGTGTGCAGCAGGGCCTTGGTCGGAATGCATCCCCGGAGGAGGCAAGTGCCGCCGAGGTTCTTGTCTTTTTCAATTATTGCGGTCTTGAGCCCTAACTGACCTGCTCGAACCGCGGCAACGTATCCGCCGGGTCCCGCTCCGATGATTGTTACGTCAAACACTTCAGTGGATGAACTCAATTGAGCTGGCTCCTTGCGCCGGCACTACTCCAGCGCGATTTTGACTTCGTCTCCTTCGACCTTAACCTCAAAACTCTCGACCCTTGCCAATGAATTCATCGGCGACGTCCCGCTGGCCAGACCATAGACCCATCCATGCCAGGGGCATTGGACCGTCAGGCTATTCTGATCGACGAAGCCTTCGCCGAGGGGTCCGCCGCGATGAGCGCAAATATTGTCGAGCGCATAAAACTGACCGTTGGCATTGAACAAGGCTATGGACCGTCCGTCGATCTCGACGACGATTGCGCGCCCGGGCGGGAGGTCGCTTGTGTTCACAACCTTCACAAACTCGGACATCGCAAACTCCCGTCGTTGTTCGGCTCGCGTCGATTTCTAAGTGAGTGGTCGATCTCTATCAACATTATTGTTGTACCGAGAACCCAGCATCTTAGCAACCGGCAAAAGGCGCTTTCAAGTTGCATTGCGTGGCCCACACTCGTGAAACAGTTGTTGCGAAATCTTCGTTTCAAGCATCAGACCGGTGCGGCCTTACGTCGATAATAGCGTAAGGCTCACTGAAGGTGAGAAGACGGCCCAATCAGGGCAATCACAGTCGAGTGTGTTGAACCGGAGTTAGGAGGTAAGCAGTGATGGCAGCGACGGTTAGAAGTCACATCGCGCCAGAGAATCTGAGGTTGATCCTTTTGGCTTACGGAATGAATCATTCCTACCGCGTGCTCGGCCTCGAAGAGATAACGCAGGCGATACCGCACGTGAAACGAGATGAAGTGTCTGAAGTGCTTGAGGGCCTCGCGCATGATGGGTTAGTGACAAGGTTTTCAGGACGATACTGCTTTAATAAATCAATTCCCACGGAACTCAGGCACAACATCGAGCAGCTCATTACGCCGAGCGGCACAATCCGAAGGATTGCTTAGGTGAGGGCGAGGTTGAGTTCCTCACCGGGCTGTAAAATGAGTCTCTAGAATTCTGATTCGGCTGCGGGTTCCGATCCGCGCCAGGGCGGGTTACGGCCGCTTGTCGACCACCACGCGGTGATCCAGATTAGCCACGCGCCAGCCCGTCGCGAAAATCATGCGGTCGATCCGTTCCATCTTCTCGAAGTCGATCTTCTCAACCACATCGCTCGGCTTGTGATAGTCGCGGTGCACTCCAGTGAAGTAAAAAATAATCGGCACGCCGTGCTTGGCGTAGTTGTAGTGATCGGAGCGATAGTAGAAACGCTCGGGATGATTCTCGTCGTTGTAAGTGTAGTCGAACTTCATCCGCGCCGTTTCGAGGTTGGTCTGCTCGTTTAGCTTGTTGAGTTCCGTTGAAAGCTTGTCCGCCCCTATGATGTAAATCGAATCCTTATCGGTTAATCGCGCGTCGAGCGGATCATCGTCCCCCGCAGGACGGCTGCGCCCAACCATATCGATGTTGAAGTCCGCGACCAGCTTCGCCAGCGGCACAACCGGATCGTAGTCCGTGTTGTATTCAGAGCCGTAGAGGCCAAGCTCTTCGCCGGTGTGAAAGACTATCAGCAATGAACGGCGCGGCCGCGGGCCTACCGAGAACGCCTGCGCTATCTCCAGCACAGACACCGTACCCGAACCATCATCGTCGGCGCCGTGATAGACCTCTCCCTTCTCGCTTGTTTTCAAGTGATCGTAATGTGCGCTGAAAACGACATACTCGTCCTTAAGTTTCGGGTCGGCGCCGTCGAGTATCCCAACAACGTTTTGCGCAGGAGGCGCGTCCTTTATATCGACCTGGAGCTTCACCTCCGCAGTCGCCGGAATTTCTGCCGGCGCTACCTTGAGCGGAACCGACGTGAGATCCGAACTCTCTTTGCCCATCGCCTTCGCGAGCGCCCTTATCAACTCCGGTCCGGCGGTGATCTCTGGCAGAGTCTTGCCCGAAGCGGTCGGTTTCGGAGGCAGGCTCATTTGCTGTTGGCTCGCGAGAAACGCCCTGGTCTGATCCCACCCGAGCAACGTCTGAGCATCAGCGAGCCTGATGATTCCCGCCGCCCCGTGCGCGGCCGCCGCAGATGGTCCCTGCTCTTGATCCGTCAGCCGGATGCTCTTGAGCGATTCGGGCTGGCCGTTCCCTATTACCACAATCTTGCCGCTTACGTTGATGCCCGAGTAGTCATCGTGCTTGTTCTTTGGAGACGAGATTCCGTATCCAGCAAACACCAGGCCGCCGTTGATATTGATATTTGCAGGAATTTCGGCGATGAATGCATCCAGGTATTTGAAATCGCGCTTCTCGCTGGCGCTGGTGATCGTTGTCCGGCTCAACCCCGGATCGACCGCGCGATAGCTCAGCGGAACCGGTTGAAAGAACGAGCCGTTCAGCCCCGCCCCGCGATAACCATACGACTCGAGTTCCGACGCTAGATAACGCGCGGCTATTCGATTCGAACTACTGAACGTGTAACGCCCGCCCAATTCATCCGATGCTAAAAAGCTCAAATGCTTTTTGAGATCCCGCACGGTGATGCTTGACGTTGCCTCGCCCGCCGGAAGTGGCAGGCTCGCGGCGCCAACCGCCGACGACATCATTAAAGCGGCGAGCATCAACAAGGCGAGCGCGCTGCGAATCGAGTTTCGGTGATTCATCAATCTCCCTCTTTCTTAATTACGTTACCGGTCTCGTCGACCGGGCCGACTGCTACCGTGGTCAAGCTCATCGGATCAATGTGCTTGCGCGCTACGCGCGAAATATCTTCAACGGTCACTGCGCGAATGAGGTCAGGGTAGCGCTCCAGATAGTCGAACCCCAGACCGTAAACCTCGGCGTCGATCAGAAAGTCCGCGATTTGCGCGTTCTTCTGAAAACGAAACACGAAGCTGCCGGTGAGATACAGCTTTGCGACTTCAAGCTCCTCGGCCGTAACCGGCTCGTCGACGATGCGCTGGATCTCAGAACGCAAGCCCGCGATCGCCCGCCCAAGATTCGCCGGCGCCGTGCCGATGAAAGCTATGAAGCGGCCCGGGTCCAGTGTCGCACTCGAAGTGATCGTGCTGAAAGTGCTGTATGCGAGTCCCTGTTCGTCGCGCAGCACTCGCGGGATTCGCGAGGTAAATCCGGGACTCGACCCAAGTATCGTGTCCATCACCAACAGGGAATAGAAATCGGAATTGCGGCGCTCGATGCCGACGTGCCCGATGAATATGTTTACTTGTTCCTTAGACACGGTGACGAATCGCGCGATTGGCGCAGTCTGCCGTTCAGGCTTGATTACGGTTGGACGCTCGAACTCGGCACGTTCCCAGCTTCCGAACAGACTTGTGACTCTTGCTTTGATCTCGCCTTTGTCGATATCGCCAACGATAGCGATGATCGTGTTATTGGGAACGTAGAAGCGCCCGTAGAACCCTTCAATGTCCGCGCGGATCAGCGCATTGACTGTTCGATCGTAACCTACCGAAGGCCTGTGGAGCGGCGCCGCCCCGAAGACAATTTCGTTAAACACATCTGAAGCCTGAATCCGCGGCTCGTCGAGTCTGGACTTGAGTTGCGCCACGCGGCGCGCGATTTCCTGTTGTACCTTGTCATCCGGGAACGTGGCGTTCAACAGCAGGTCCGAGGCGATCTCCAAACCAAGCTGCGTATCCCTGGAAAGCAACGTCACCACCACGCCGCTGGATTGGTATTCGCCAAAGGTCGCAAGGTGCCCGCCCACCGCTTCGACGGTTTCAGCAATTTGTTGCGAAGTCCGCGTTGTTGTCCCGCTATCGAGCAGCGCACCGGTCAGCGAAGCTAACCCGGCCTTGTGGTCCATCTCGAACCGCGAGCCGGCAAGTACCATTCCGTTTATTGAAACAGAGGGAGTCGAGTGATTCTCCGAAAGCAGAAGAACCAGGCCGTTTGGAAGCGCGACTCGCTCGACATCAAGCTGTGGGTGTGCGACTCGCTTATGACTATGCTGCACGATCGCGCTCCTCATCCGGCTCTCGATCATTTCTCAAATAGCCAACCGTTCGATTATCGCCGGTGAAGTATTTCCTGGCGACTTGCGCTACGTCGTCGACGGTGACCGCCGAGATTCGTTCAAGAAGCGTGTCGAGATAGTGATATCCCCGTGAATCCGCGGGCACGCGATCATCAAAAGCGATGGTCTCGAACTGGCCAAGCAGCGACGCCTGTTGCAGCGGCTCTTCGCTGCTGAGCACAAGCGAGGCCTCGATCTGCCGCTTTGCCTTCTCGATATCGGCGAGCGACAGTTTCGCTTGCTTGAGCGCCTCGATTTCGTCGTAGATTGCGCGCTCGACTTCAGCGAGCGTGAAGCCGGGTTTCAGTTCGGCTTGAAAGTAGAATAACGGCGAATCGGCATGATCGTGATAGCTCGCATCGACTCTCGTGACCGATTGATCCCGCTCGATTAGCCTCTGATAGAGCCGCGAGGACTTGCCGGTTGACAGCAGAACTTCCGCGACCTTCAGCGGATATGATTCCGCGTCCGCGACTGGCGGAACGTGATAGCCGATCAGCAGTCGTTCAACCGGCGTATGCTTTTTGACAACCAGACGCTTTTCGCCACGCTGTTGCGGTTCGACAATCTTCAAAGGCATCGGGATCGGGCCGGGCGGAATGGGACCGAATAGCTCTTCGACTTTCTGAAGCGTTTCGCCAGTGTCGAAATCGCCGACGATCACCAGAGTCGCGTTGCGCGGGTGATACCATTTATCGTAGTAGGCCTTCATATCGGCTCCGGAAGCCGATTCCAGGTCATCGAGCCATCCGACAGTTGGCCAATGATAAGGATGCTGGCGAAAGGCCGCGGCCCAAACTTCATTCTCAAGCGCCTCCCACGGACCATCGAGCCCGATCCTTAGCTCCTCCTCAACCACCTGCTTCTCCGCGGCAAATTCATCCTCGGCAAATGTCGTATTGCGCATTCGATTCGATTCAATCTCGAGCGCCGCGAGCCACCGGTCCGAAGCAAACATGAAATAGTAAGCCGTAAAGTCCAGCCACGTGAACGCATTGTTCGCGCCGCCGTTCAAGTGCGTGATCAGGTCGATATCGCCCTTCTTATATCGATCAGTGCCTTTGAAGAGCATGTGCTCGAGGAAGTGTGACTTGCCAGTCTGTCCGAGTTCCTCGTTTCGCGAGCCAACCCGGTACCAGATCATCGTCGCGACCAGCGCCTTATCGTGCAGCTCCTTCGTCAAAACGGTGAGCCCGTTCGAAAGAACCAGTTTTTTCACCCCACGAGTTATGAACGAGTTGGACTGGACGAGGCCGTGTTTACTCGGGCGGGGACTGGTCAGTGTGGTCATATGATTCTTATGAAAACCTCGAACTCATTACGATGAGTCAAAATTCTAGAGGGGCGAAAGAAGAGGTGTCAAACGACCGTCATTTTTATCCGGAATGACGACTCACTCAAAACAAAGAAGCGACGAGGCAAATCCGGCGTCTTGTAGAAATGCGCTCAGGACTTGATTTCTCGTCTTTCGCTGTAGATACTTGAGCGTGCTGTTGGATACTAACCCTTTGGTCTTAGCATCATTTGAAGTGACGTTGCATCTCGCTTATTGAACTTCGAGTGTTGAACACACGCTAATAAAATCGCGAAACAGCCGCTGCCGCGGCGCACAGGAGAAAGATGACTAAGGCAGAACTAGTTGAAGAAGTGGCTCGCGCCGCTGAATTAAACAAGCGCGACGCCGAGGTCATTGTCGAAACTGTCTTCGACTCGATAATCGGCGCCCTGCACAAAGGCGACAAAGTTGAGCTCCGAGGCTTCGGCAGTTTCCGAACGCGCGAACGAGGACCGCGCCGCGGGCGCAATCCCAAGACCGGAGAGCCCGTCGATGTCCCGGCCAAACGTGTTCCGTACTTCAAGCCAGGCAAAGAGCTGAAAGAATACTTCACCGAGAAACCAGGCGCGCCTGAAGCTGCAACTGCTCCCGAACCCGCGCCCGCAAGCGTTCCACCCACGGTCACGCCTGACAGCGCCGGCTCCGCTCCCGCTGACAGCGGTCAGCCGACAGGCGAAGGTCACGAAGGCGGCGGCTCCGCGAGCGGTTCGGGGTTCTAAGCGAGAAACGTGATTCGCTGACGGCACCTCGTTAATTGACTGATGCAGGCGAGTAATTACCTCGCCTGCAAAGTATCGACAGGGTTCGATTGTACTTAAGGGAAAGCGAAGAATGAGTTCACTGAATGGGAAGGAGCGGCGTGCCGAGGCTGATCGTCGAAAGAAAGAACGCCGCGAAGCATCACCAAAGTCCGGGCGTCCCGTACTGACAACCAGAACCGGTGAACGCCGCGAAAAGAGCCGCCGGACCGGGGATCGAAAAGCATCTGGCGAAAGTCGCTAACTACTTCAGCAACCCAACACTCGTTGCGAACTTCGCAACCGCCTCATTGAATCGCTCGGGTTTTTCCATCATCAGGAAGTGACTCACCCCATCCCACATTTGAAACTCGAGCTTCGGCGCGATGCTTCGATAAAACTGCTCTGTATCGGCGGGCCAGAATGGTGACTTCGCCAGGATCGCCAGCACCGGTACGTTTATCTTATCCTGCTTCCAGATCGACTCATCGGCCATACCTTCCATCGCGCTCACAGCGACCTTTTGCGGAGTGCTGAGCATCGCGGATTTGATCCGCGTCTTCAGCGCCGGATTCACTTGTGGGCCAAGCATGCCATCGATGAAACCGCTCGCGGCTTGTTCATAATTCGGTCCGCGCAACGGCGCTATAAACTGCTCCATCATTTTCCTGTCGCCGAACGGCCTGAGCGCGCCATCGACGATCACGAGCCCGAGCGTCTTCTCGGGATACTTGCGATAGAACTCCCTGATCACCGGAGTGCCCATGCTGTGTCCGACCAGAACCGCGCGCGCGACACCCGCATCTTTGAGTACCGCATCAACCGCGCGGGCAAACAGGTCCATCGAATAGGTGATCTCGGGCTTGTCGCTCATGCCGTGTCCAGGAAGATCGATCGCGATGACTCGCGTTCGATTGACGAAGGCGGGAATCTGCTCGGCCCAGAAACTCATGTCGCAAGTCCACCCGTGAACAAAGACCAACGCGTCGCTGCCCTTGCCGTAGCTCTTATAGTGAACGCGATGGCCATCAAGCTTCGCGAATTTCGACGGCGCATCACCTGGCAAACCTCTCTCAGCAGCGTTGATCGATTGACCAACCGCAAGAAGCACCAGCAGCGCAGCGCCCAATGAGAACAATCTCCGCTTAATCATATTCTCTTCCCCCGCCCCAAAATCCCAAATCCCAAATCCTAAATCCTACCTACGTTCCCGCTTCCCACGTATTCATGTACTCGATCATCTCGGGTGTGAGATTGTCGATCTTGATTCCCATCGCCGCAAGCTTGAGCGAGGCAATCTCGTTGTCAACTTCCTCGGGCAACAGGTGCAAACCCGGCGCGAGCTTGCCGTGATTCTTCACGAGGTACTCGCACGAGAGCGCCTGATTGGCGAAGCTCATATCCATCACCGAAGCCGGATGACCTTCGGCTGCGGCGAGATTGATCAGCCGCCCTTCGCCAAGCACCATCACGCGATTGCCCGAGCCCTTCAGTTTGTACTGTTCGACGAACGGCCGCAGTTGCTCTTTCTCCTCGCTCAGCTCCGTAAGCGCCACCAGATTCAACTCGACATCGAAGTGACCCGAGTTCGCAACGAGCGCGCCGTCATGCATCTTCGCAAAATGATGCCCGTCGATCACGTGACGATTGCCGGTGACCGTAATGAATATGTCACCGAGCGGCGCGGCTTCTTCCAT
>Ga0207653_10000501_pt1 | contig 15166 bp, 11 predicted proteins | sample KBSK5251metaG_FD_184341 | JGI IMG/M metagenome (GOLD analysis project Ga0207653, IMG submission 184341) | Corn, switchgrass and miscanthus rhizosphere microbial communities from Kellogg Biological Station, Michigan, USA - KBS K5-25-1 metaG... | ecosystem: Host-associated > Plants > Roots >...
CGTAAACGCCTGTGCTACCTAAAAGTCATTCCAAATGAGGCACTACAAAGCGTTTCCCAAAGATTCGTCCGCGCCCACATTCAATTCGCGCGCCAGCCGCTCGGCTTCGCGGGTAAAGCGCGGTGACTGGCACTCTGCGACCAAACGTTGATAGCGGCCGAGAAGTTCCCGCGCGCGTTGCCGCTTTTCCTCGGCCTCGGCCGTCCGCTGCTCGTTCTCGAGTTGCTTCGCCACGGCCAACAGCACATCCAGATAAATTGGTCCCAACCATAAACGGCTCACGCGTGATTCAGTGCCGGAAACAATTGCCGACGCCGCCGCACAGATGCGCTCGGCGTCTTCCAGTTCGCCGCGACGAACGTAAACTTCAGCCAGGCAGCGATGGCTGTCGAATCGCATGTACAGCAGTCCGGTCTGTTCACTCGTTTGCAGATTCTGAAGTGCGGTAACCAATGCCTCATCCAATAGTCGCCGGCCCTCAGGCGTCCCGGTGCCAACTTGCACAGCTTGTTCTGCCTGCACCACGGCATAGTTTCCTTTGAGCAGAGCGGCAACGCGACGTTCGCCGATAGTTTCGGCCAGAGCGATGCCGGCTGCGTAGTCCTGTTCGGCGCGGGTTAGATCTCCCAGCAGGAACGAATTGAACGCGGTACTGAAATAGGTCCAGGCGCGGCGCTCTCGTGAATGAATTCGCTCAGCGATTTCCTTTTCTTTCTCACCGAACTGTAAGCCCGCCTGGTAGTCGCCCGAGTGAATTCCATTCTCAGCCAGAAACTCGTAACCAATCGCCTGGGCAAACGAGACGTTGCGTCGTTCGCCAAATTCAATCGCGGTTCGCGCCCACTCGTTCGAATCGTGATAGAGGCCGTAATGTTGATAGGCGCCCGAAAGGTAGGCGTAGATGTTGCTGATTATCGGCGCGGCGAACGAAGTGACTTCATCGCCCGCGGCAGCTGGCGCGACCAGATCGGCGGCGCGTTTAAGTAAGTCGATAGCCTCGCGATGTCGTCCCGCGAGATGATGAAACCTTGCCTCGTTCGATAACGCATTGGCCGTTTCCACCGGTTCTTTGACCGGATCGAGAAACTTCAGAGCCTCGTGAAGATATTCGACGCCGCGCTGGTCGCCGGTTGCGACGAGAGAAGTGGCCGCCTCGGTTTGCAGGCGCGCGCGCACGTGCGGGTCGCTGGTCAAGGCCATGGCGCGCTCGAAGTGCTCGCCCGCCGGAATCATATCGCCGTGCAGCAAATAGGTTTTTCCAATCGCTTCTTCCAGTGACAGTTGCTCTTCAACCAGTCCGAGGGCTTCAGCGCAATCGCGGGCGTGAGTGTAAGCAGCCACGACTTCGTCGATCGCAAAAACACGCTCAGCCTCGGCCGCCGCGCGTTTTGCATATATCAATCCATTTTCGTAATCACCGGCGCGAATGTAGTGATGGGCCAGACGCTCAACCGCGCACGCTGAAGTTCCGCCGCCGCGTTGCAGCCCTTTGGCTGCGTTCCGGTGCAAGCGCCGGCGACGAATGGGATTAAGCTCCTCGTACAGCACTTCGCGAATCTTGTCGTGCGTAAACACAAACGATTCCGTCCCCCGCGCGACTATCAGTTGAGCGTTGACCGATTCATCAAGAGCGTCGAGCAAAGCATCTTCGGAGATGTTGTCGGCCGCAGCTTGCAGTTCTTCGAAGCTGAAGGTCTTACCCAGTACGGCGGCTACGCGCAGCACTTCATTAGTCTGATCGCCGACCCGATCCAATCGATTGCCGATCGCTTCTTTGACACTTTGCGGAATTACCAGCTCGCCGACGTCGCAACGCTTCCAGCGACCGCTTTCGCGGCGGACTGAGCCTTTTTCAATCAGCGCCTTCAAAACTTCTTCGACGAAAAATGGATTGCCCTCAGTCTCGCGGTGAACCGCTTCGCCAAATTCGCCGCTGACTTCTTCGCCCAGAAGGGCACTAAGCTGCGCGCCGGTTTCGCCGGCATCGAAACGCCGCAGGCTGATGCGCGTGGCCAGCCGTTCACGATTCCAGTCCAGCAGCGATCGCGACAGCGGATGCGTGCGGTCAAGTTCTGTTTCGCGATAACAGCCGACAATCAGCACGCGCTCGTCGCGCAATTGCCGCAAGAGATGGCCCAACAACCAGAGCGTGCCGCGGTCGGCCCAATGCAGGTCGTCCGCGTAAAAGAGCAAACCTTTTTTTCGCGCCAGTGTGGAAAACACGTGCGCGACGGCGTCGAAGAAAAGCAGACGCTCTTCATGCGGCGGCAACTCTGCACGTGCGGGAAAAGGACCCAGCCGCATTTCCAATTCAGGCGCCAGCTTGGCGATTTGCGGCGCGGAGTCGCAGAGAATCTCACACAGTCGGGTGTCGTCCTGCTCTTCACGGATCAGCCGGCGAAATGCTTCGACGAAAGGCAGGTAAGGAGTCGTGGCTTCGTATTCATAGCAACCGCCGCTCAAGACAACCGCGCCGTCGACGGCCGCCTGGATGGTGACTTCGCGGGCGAGCCGCGTCTTGCCCGCGCCGGGTTCGCCGCTCAGGAGCACTGCATGACCCTGGCCTGAAAGTGCGCGTTGCCATAACTGCCTGACTTCGGCAAGTTCCGGCACTCGTCCCACCAGACGCCCGCGAGACAGAGCGTCAAGAATTGCAACGGTGCTGGCCGCCTCGTCTGCTTCGGGATATTCGCTTTGTTCGAGTGACAGGCGCAGCGCCGCCACGGTTTCCGCAGCGGTTTGATACCGGGCCTCGGGATTCTTTTCCAACAGTTTGAGAATGATTAGTTCCAGGGCCCGGGGAATGTGCGGCGCCAGCACGCGGGGCGGAACCACGGGAGCATGAACGTGTTGCGAGACAACTGCGAGTGGATCGCCGCCCTTGAATGGCAGCTTGCCGGTGGTGAGCTCGTAAAGCAGCACACCCAACGCGTACAGATCTGTACGAGCGTCAACCGCCTGGCCCAACGCCTGCTCCGGCGCCATGTAAGATGGGGTACCCAGAACCAAACCGGCTCGCGAAATGCGGGCCCCGTAACCGGGCAGCGCCAGACCGAGATCCGCCAACTTCACAGACTGTCCGGTCGCCGACAAGAGCACGTTGTCGGGCTTCAAATCGCGATGGATGATCTTGCTGGCGTGCGCGTGTTCGAGCGCGGTGGCAATCTGCAGCGAGATTTCCACTATCCGTGGTAAATCGCCCGGCGGAGAGTTTCGCAGATTTGGCCCCTGGACCAACTCCATGACAAAAAACGGCGTTCCGTTCTCGTCGCCTACGTCATAGACCGAAACAATGTTGGGATGATTGAGAGCGGCGGCCGCGCGCGCTTCGCGAATCAGACGTTCTCGCGCATCCGGCGAGGATCCTTCAGAAATAATCTTCACTGCGACCTCGCGCCTCAGCTCCAGGTCGGTGGCCCGGTAGACGACACCCATTCCGCCGCGGCCGATTTGAGCATCAAGCCGGTAACGACCGCGCAGAATGTCTCCCGACGAAAACGTCCGGCTCAGATGCTCGCGCGTCATGATCTGAGTCAGCTGGGAATCGTTGGTCATCAGGAAAAGGATAGCAAGGACACAGCACGGTACGCACGCGTCTGGCGTGCTCGCGACGAGATTGAGGGATTCGTGAGGAGCGCCGGCCGAGGAGCTTTGCTGCAATAGTCCTTCTCACTCGCGGCGGTTTCAAACCGGGATGCAGAGCGAGCAGAAAACGAACGATCTCGATGATTCCAGCCTGCATCGCAGAGCGCTCGCCGAAGGGCCGTTAGGCTCGGCATATTTGTAGGACTGTAGTAGAAACGAGTTCAAGGCCCGCAGGGCCGGCATATCAAAACAAGGAGGGATATTCTTCTGACATCAAACCGAGTTTGCAACAAGGCGCGCCGGAGGCGTGCGTACCTTCAAAACTTCATTCGCCCAAGGAGTTCGCCAAAACGCGGATCGGAGCGAAGACTTTCGAATCGCGGGTCGACTTTGAGATTCACCATCCAGTCAGCGCGATCCTGCAAAGCCTTGTTCAGCCAGTTGAAGGCCTGGTCCTTGTCCTTCAGTCCGACGTAGATGGCCGCGATGTGGTAGGCCGAAACGTACTTCTGTTTTGAAGTCTCCAGCAGACTATTAAGTTGAGCCTGGGCCTTGTTGGTATCGCCTGACAAAGCCAGCGCGCTGGCGTATTCGGCTTTCATCAATGCGGAATCGCCGGAAGCATTGATCGCCTTTTCAAACTCGGCAACCGCTTCCTTATGCATCCCCATCTGCGAGTAGGAAAGCCCCAAATATCTTTGGGCCGCAAAGAAGCTGGGATCGAGCTCGATCGTCTTTTTGCATTCTGCGACCGCTTCTTTGTATTGATGCTGGAAGTAATAAACCAGTCCGAGCTGGATGTTGATAATCGGTGAAGTCTTTTCAATCTGTTGAGCCCGACGAGTCTCTCTGATCGCTTCGTCGAAGCGGCCCTCTGAGGACAGCAGGCTCCCATACCACAAGTGTGTCCAGGCGTAATTGTCGTTGAGACTGATCGCTTGTTTAAATTCTTTCTCGGCTTCCGTCCAATTCCAATCACCACGAAAAGTCGTATAGGCCAGCGCGGCATGACCTTCGGCCAGTTTGTTGTCGATCGTCAACGATCGGTTCGCCGCGTCGCGCGCCTGGCGAAATGCTTCGGCGGGCGATTTACCACCATAGACCGCGAGCATGTTGTAGCAATCAGCCATGCCGGCGTAGGCCAGCGCGTAGTTCGGATTCAGATCCACCGCCTGCTTGAAAAAGCCAACGGCTTGCTCGATATCAGCAGTCTTCCGTTTGTTCCAGGCGTTGCGGCCTTTGATGTAGAGAGCCTCGGCGTCGCGCTTCTTTTTCTCGTCGCCGGTCAGGTTGAGACCGATGGTGCTGGAAACCGAAGTGACAATTTCGTTCACCAGGAGTGAATGGTCCTGGGTCTTTACCGTGCGTTCCATGCCCCAAAGCTGGCTGCCGTCGCGCGTGTTAACCAGCTCGAGATTGACGATGATGGAAGATTCGTCGCCCTGAACTTTCGAAATCCGGCCATACAGGATCGACGGGACATCCAGTTCGCGGCCCACGGCTCGCGGATCAACTTCCTTCCCTTTGTACTGTTGCACCAGGTTGAAGGACAGAACTCGCAACCCGGACATCTGGGAAAAAGAATTGATGACGCCCTGCACCATCCGATCAGCCGCCTGTTGGGTGCGCGGATCCGGATTGTCAATAAAGAAGGGAAGGACGGCGATCGAATTGGTGGGGCGGCGGAACAGGTAAGATCCAAAGCCAACAATCGCAATCAACGCGACCACGGCGGCGCCAATCGCCACTACTTTCTTGTTCCGCTTAATGCCGTTGAAAATGAATTCAGCACTCGACGGCTGCGCCTGGACCATCGGCTGCGTTTTAAGCGGGTTGTATTCCCCGGTCGGTCCTGAGCCGGCACCGGACGGATGGGTTTTGATCGGTTCAGAGATCTCAAACTCTTCCGACAATTCCATCTGGCGCTTGACCGTCTTCAGGTCAATCAGCATGTCCTTGAGAGTTTGATAACGATCGTCTTTCTTTTTGTTGAGAGCTTTGGCGACGATGCGCTCCAACTCCGGAGAAATTTCGGTTGTGTACCGGGCCAGCGGCGGCTGCCGCTTGTTGCTGATGATTGCCGAAATAACGTCGGTCTGCGTCTGACCTTCAAACGGCAGCCGGCCGCAAAACATTTCGTAGAGCAGCACTCCGAAACTAAAAATATCTGTGCGCTGATCGACGCGCGTGCCGCGTGCCTGCTCCGGTGACATGTAGGCCACCGTTCCCATCACCACTCCGGGACTGGTGTTCACGACATGCTCGGTTTCCGCATTTCGATCGGTCGGCATTGAACCGTGCGAAGCCGTCTCCGTAAACTTGGCCAAACCAAAGTCGAGCACCTTTGCATAACCGTCCGAACGCAACATGACGTTCTCAGGTTTAATGTCGCGATGAATGATGCCGGCTGAGTGCGCGGCTACCAAAGCGGTGGCTACCTGAATAGCAATGTCGAGCGTCTCGGGAATGGTCAGGGTTTGTTCGCGCAGTCGCTGGCGCAGCGTCTGACCGTCGATGAACTCGGTGCTGATGTAGTGAGTGTCCTTAACCTGTCCGACTTCATAGATGGTAATGATGTTGGGATGATTGAGAGCCGACGCCGCGTACGCTTCCTGCTGGAACCTGAGCACCCAATCTTCGTTGCGAGTTACATCGGTGAACAGAATTTTAAGGGCGACCTTGCGGCGCAGCCGTTCATCCTGCGCCAGGTAAACTTCGCCCATGCCACCGGCGCCGAGGTGGGAAAGTATTTTGTAGTGGCCGATGCTTTCTCCAACAACTAATGGCATAGCTGATGCGCCTCTGCAGGAGCTTGAGGAAGACAATTTTGAGTGAACCTGTGAATTCTAAAGAGCGAGATCCACGGGTACGTGAATGGGCAGCAAGATAGTGGAAGTCCGCCGGTTTTGCAAGAAATTGACCTTTGCGGGTCGTGATCTCAATCGTGTTGAGCCTATCATCCCCGAAAGATTGGACAAAAGCATCGGAGGTGTCCGATGCTAAGACCACTTCCGAAGCCCAAAAGACCTGAACGGCTTCCCAAGCCCAAACCTGTGACTATTGCTCTTGGATTCCAGTTTAATGACGGGCTGCTATTCGCGGCTGATACCAAGATCACCACTGACGTAAAAACAAACCAAAGCAAAATTGCTTACTTCAGATCGGATTATTGTGCCGTGACCTTTGCGCTCGCGGGCGTTCTACCGTACGCAAGGTCCGCAATTGAAAAATGCGAAATGGAGTTATGTCAGGTTGATTTCCTTAACGCAACATTTGATGACGTCCAAAATGCGCTAGAAAAAGCCTTGACGCAATTTTATCAGATGCACGTACACCCTAATCCAGAGAGCCGGGATTTCGGCCTCTTGATCGGGGTATGGTTAAAAGGTAAATCGCGTTTCTTTTCATCGTACGAAAGTACTCTACACATCGTCCAGGATAGTTACGAATGCCTAGGGACCGGGGCTTATCTAGCTCGGTATTGGATTCGACAATTTCTTGCTTCGGAGGGAACCGCGAACAGCTCGCCGCGTACGCTCTTGCCGGAAAACTTGAGTCTTAAAGAGGCATCGCTAATTGTGGAATACGCGCTCGACAGCGTTATGGAGTATGACGAATCATGCGGCGGCGAGGCTGAGTTCTTTATCATGAAAAGCAACGGCGAAATGGGAGACCTGCGAGAGTATGTCTACCCTAGTGGCTCATTCGCCAGCGAGCTGCAACGATCTACTTGGAGACTATTGAGGAAGCTGGTTCAAGCAGAAGACAAAGCAGACACTGAAATTGCAATTGACGAATTCGGAGAAGCCGTTCGCGAGGCTAATAAGGCACACGCGGGACTCTTTGAACTCATCAAGGGAACAATAAAGTCGTCGAACAGAGAATCCTAATCCTCACTTGCCTTGAAACTCGTGCCGGGAAATGGGTGACTAGTGTCCGATATTCTGCAAAGATTTTCGCGAGCGTTTTCAATTCATCGATCTTCCTGTTGGTATAATCAATAGCTTTCTGCCACGTTTCAGAGGCCAATTCATCCCGTACCTGCTATAAACTCTTCAATCTCTGAGCTACTATCTTTTTCTTGACTCTGCTTATTTGTAGTGATATAAGACTCTTCAGGCATGGATAATACCTTTCTCATTAAACATCTAGAGCAGGCTCAAGAGCACTTGCGAGCTAAGCTTGCCAGGCACTCGCAACTTGAAGCTGAGCAAACAGAACTTGAGCACGAAATTGCAAGGCTCACGCAGGACATTGCGCAACTTCACGAGATGTGCGGAGAGATACCAAAAGACACTGACTCCGCGAAGCTGACAGCGAACATTAAAGAGTGGGGGCTTACGGATGCGATTCGCATTGTAATGAAGGCCGCTGATCGTCCCCTCAGTGCGGTGGATATCCGAGATCGGCTGAAATCTATCGGTTTCAACACTAAACAGTATCAGAACGATATGGCGACAATAGCTCTGACGATTCAACGAATGGTCAAGCAAGGAGAGATTGACGCAACCCGGAAACCAGTGGACGGAAAAACACTCTACATTTGGAGTCCAATTGGACCGAATATTAAGGAAGTCGTTCTCGTTAATCCACCTTATGCGAAACCTAAAGACAAGCGCTATCGGATTAGCCCTGATCCTGAATTGATCAGACAGATGATGGCAAAGAAGAGACCGAAACTTGAATTGAAAAAGAAGAAGTGAAGATGTTTGAATTGGCGGGGCCATGCTGACCCCGCTTCCAGTATGCCCTATTGCTCAGATGGAAAGAGCGTCTTGCCGCTAACGAGAAGGGCGCAAGTGGGGAAAACCTACGATCCGCTGTGGCGTTGTTCGTGTTCTCGTATAACTTCCGTGAAATGCATCGCCCAATCCGCTGTACACCCGCGGTGGCTCCTGGCGTAGCTTCGACAATTTGGACTTGGGCTGATTTATTCGCCGCTTGAAAGGCGTACCATGAGGCGAGATTGGGAAGATTTTTATGGCTCAACACGACTTAGATCACGACCGTCTTGCGGGCAATTACCTACCCAACGCACAATCACAAATCGCAACCCTGCCGGGCTGGCCACGATCAAAAAAAAGAATCAGAAGCGGAAGCATCAAGTGAAGAAACGGAAGCTACGTCTTAAGGTTAAGAGTCAATGAAATTCAGATACAAAAAGATTCCCGATTTAGAGCACCCATCTCGAAAATGGGTTAGCCGTCCCTACCTTTTAGTGACACTGTTTTATGGCGCTAATAACCGTCGCGTGCTTTCGCTGGTAGACTCGGGCGCAGATTATTGCCTCTTTCATTCTTCTGTCGCGGACGAGCTTGGAATCGATGTCAAGAATGGCTGGATTAAGGAATTTGGAGGAATTGCCGCCGGGCACTCAGTCCAAGCTTATATGCACACCATAGAAATCGAAATTCAGGGCTTTGGAGAACGAGTTGAGATCGAGGCGGGCTTTGTTGATTCAGATGCAATAGGCGGTCTGCTGGGAGGCGTGGGCTTCTTAGATAACTACAAAGTAACGCTCGAAAAATACAAGGGGCGATTTCAGATTGATGCGCGGCCCGTTCCGCTTACGGAGCGTAGCTAGCATGGAAAGACGGAACTTTGAAAAGGTAGGTCTCAAGATATCCCTTTGCCTTAGCCTCGCGCGTAGCCTGGGTCGCGTCGTCACCGCTCCCAACGACGGCTTCCTTGCCATCGATATCCGCAATGGCAACCCACTTATTCTCGAACTTCGCTATGAGTTCTGGGAAGCGTGAGTCGATGTCCTGTTCTTCTATCATGGAGGACAATACCGTAACCCTCTGATATGCTTCCAGTCAATGCTTCATTGGCCGCTCGGCTGGCATGATTACAAACATGCGCCGGTTCGGGCTCAAAAACCAGTTTTGACCTTACAACATTCCCAGCATGAAGTCGCCCTATAGAGGCGATGTCATCCAACGTCCGTGTTAAGATAAGCCCGTCGCGCCCCCTTAACTCGCATCAAAGAAGTCACATCGTTATGATCACTTTTCGCAAACATCGCTTCGCATTCATTCTCATGAGTCTCAGCACAATTTTTGTCGCGCTGGCGCCTTTGTTCCTGATCGCCAGTTGCCGGCCGCTGCAGTCGTCCCCAGCCGAGTTGAAGGCGCGCGAAACGCTGCGCTCGATGACGCGCGGCGGCGTGCTGCCGGCGGAAGACGCCGTTGCGCGCATCGAAAAAGACTTTCCGAACACGACGGCGGGTTCGTTAGCCCGCATGGTCCACGCGCGAATCAGATTAAAGGCGACAGACTTCGCGGGGGCAGCGACGCTGCTCGATGGAAAAGTGTTCCATGATTACACCGTGATTGGCGACTATGCGCTGTGGATGCGCGGCAACACGCTCGAGTTCCTTAACAGAAACGCCGAAGCGCGCGCAGCCTATGAACAACTCGCCGCGCAATACCCAAATTCTTTGCGCGCCCGCGATGCCATCCTGCACGTCGGGCAGATGGAAATGAATGAAGGACAAGCGGCGCCGGTGCCGACCATCCTCGCAAAGCTGGTAGCGAAGGACGATGCCGCCGCCTTGTTGTTAACCGGAAAAGCGCAAGAGCAGACCGGAAATCCGACGGGTGCCCTGGCAAACTATCGACGACTCTATTTTTATGCGCCGGCTTCGATCGAAGTGAGCGAAGCCGCGGCAGCTATCGTTCGTCTGAAATCCAGCACGGCCTCCGCCAACGCGGCCGAAGGATTAGCGCGCGCGGAAAAACTTTACGCCGCGAAGCGGTACAGCGAAGCGTACGATGCTTACACCGATGCACTCTCGCGGTTCACCAACAGCGCCACTCCGGAATTGCAAGTGCGTCGCGCTATTTCGGCGGCGAATGCGCGCCGGTATCCCGAAGCCACCGCGGCGCTGCAAACTATTCCGACCTCAAATGAAGGACGCTCGGAAGCAGCGTTCAATCTCGCGCTCGCTTACGGCCGCGCTAAACAGTGGGCCCAGGCGCGAACCACGGCGGACGAATTGCGCCGGACCAGTCCGAACAGTCCCTGGACTATGCGCACGTTCGTGCAGTTGGGCCAGCGAGCCGAAGATGCCAAAGATGACTCTAACGCCAGCTACTACTATCGCGCCGCGGTGAGTTCTTTCACCGGCAACGCTGAGGTCACGCCCGCGCAGTTCTATCTCGCGTGGCAGGCGCACGACTCGAAAAATTTTGCCGAAGCGTCAAGACTTTTGACTGAACATCTGGCGCTTTACGCGGGCAACAACTCGGACTTTCGCGGCAAGGCTGCGTACTGGGCCGCCCGCGATAGTGAGCGCGCAGGCAAGCTCGCCGAAGCTCGCGCAATCTACCAGGGATTGTTGGCGCGTTACGATGCGAACTGGTACGGCTATCTGGCGAAGCAGCGTTTGGATGATATGGCCCGCAATGGCAACGCGCCGCAGACAAATTTTTCCGCGGACTCGGTGGTGGGACGTGCGGTTGCTAATTTACAGACGGTCACCGTTGCTGAGGAAACCGCCGGCCCGGGCGAAGATGAAAGGATCGCCAAGTCCGACCAGCTTTCGATCACCGGCTCAGATGACTGGGCCATGAATGAGCTGAATTCAGCTGCTTCGGCCGGGCCGTCCAGTCCGCGCGTGAATCTGGCGATCGCCAAAATCTATCGCGCGAAAGATGACAACGTGCAGGCGCTTAATTATCTGAAGCGTAGCTATCCCGACTATTCACAAATGAAGCCGGAAGAAATGCGGCGCGATGAATGGGACGTCTTCTATCCGCTGGCTTATTGGGACATCATCTCGCAAGAGTCGCGGGCGCGCGGGCTCGACCCGTATCAGGTTGCAGGTTTGATTCGGCAGGAGACAGTTTTCAATCCACGTGCAGTTTCGTCAGCGAGAGCTTATGGCCTGATGCAATTGCTGGTGCCCACGGCAAGCACTACTGCCAGACAAGAGGGTGTGAATCGCGCGATCACTATGGACTCGCTCTTCGAGCCGCGCCTGAATATTCAGTTGGGTACCGCTTACTTCAAGGACCAGTTGAGTAAGTACGGCCGGATCGAATACGTCGCAGCGGCATACAACGCCGGGCCCGGTCGCGTGGTGCAATGGCGCGCGTCTCTGCCGCTGCAAATGGATGAATGGCAGGAAGCGGTACCTTTCCGCGAGACGCGTCTTTACATTCAGGGCGTTGTGCGCAACACGCTTCAGTATCGCCGGCTTTATGACGAGAACGGACAGTTCCGCGCGGGCGTGGGTACCCGCGCCGTTTATCCTTCGCCGAATTCAAATGCTTCGCCTGCCGATTCAACGGTGAAGGTGAAGCGTTCGATCAGCGAAGAAGATTGATCAGCTGCGTAGCAGCGCCAGAGTTAAGCCCAAGGTGAGGCTTTGCGAGCCTTGGGTAATGGTTCGTGGGATTCGGCGAGCCGCTAAGCGGCGACAGAGACTGCGTAGACAGGGTCCCTTAATTACCAGTGATTGCTGTCGCCCCTTCGGGGCTCGATTACCCTAAGTGGTTGACCCAAGGCTCGCAAAGCCTCGCCTTGGGCTTAACTCTGTCCGCTGCTACGCAGCTCGTTGAAGGTTCATGTCGAGGGAACACGATTGGATGTAACCTTCTCGTACAACTCGTGTCTTTCTCTGTCCTCTTAGGTAGCCACAGAGTCTTGCTCAACGGTCGCCTGCACTCCACAACAGAACGCATCTGCTCGCTGAATCACGCAACTCACCCAAATAAATGACGTGGCGCGCAAGTTGTTTGCTGCTCGCCACGAGTCATGTGGAAATTGGGTGGATTGAGTTGGAAGAAGCTCGGCGTTCGCGTGTGGGCCGAGATCAAAGCCGACGACGTCTTCGGCGACGCGGCCAAACTCGCGTATTACTTTTTGCTGGCGCTTTTTCCTTTGCTGATATTCCTGACGTCGGCGATCGGTCTGGTGATCGGCTCAGGAACCGGTCTGCGTCATGCCCTCTTCAATTATTTGTCACGAGTGATGCCGTCGTCCGCATTTCAATTGATCGATTCCACAATGTGGGAGCTGAGCAACGCCAGTGGCGCCGGCAAGCTCTCGTTCGGACTCCTGGCTGCGCTTTGGGCGGCCTCGAACGGTATGGGCGCGATGACGCAGGCACTTAATACTGCGTATGACGTTGAGGAGACCAGGAGTTGGTGGAAGCAACGCGTGGTCGCCGTGGGCCTGACAATAGCGCTTTCGGTGCTGATCATAGGTGCGGTGGGCGTGGTGCTGGTTGGCAGCAAAATCGCCGGATACCTCGCCGCGACTTACGGTTTTGGTGCTGCCTTTGTTTTGACGTGGAAGATTTTGCAGTGGCCGATTGCCCTCGCATTCATGCTTTTGTCTTTTGCTCTGATTTATTACTTTGCGCCGGACCTGCACGATCAGGATTGGAAGTGGATCACGCCGGGGGCAACCACCGGCGTGGCGCTCTGGCTGCTGATCTCGTTTGCCTTCAAAGGTTATCTGCACTTCTTCGATTCCTACAGCAAGACTTACGGTTCGCTCGGCGCAGTTATTGTGTTGATGCTTTGGCTTTACCTGACAGGTTTGGCCGTTCTCGTTGGCGGCGAGATCAATGCGGAGATTGAAAATGCTGCGGCGCGCAAAGGCGCGGCTGACGCCAAACGAAAAGCGACAAAGCGTCCTCGGACGAAGCGTCACCAGCTGGCAACGTGAACCACGAAGATTGGAGAACGAATGGCTGATTCCAGAACAAGCAGGGCGATGCTTAAAGCAAACGAAAGCGATGAGGGGCGCGACTTGCCGTCGCTGATAGAGCGACTGGCGGGCGACCTGACGACGCTGTTGGATCAAAAGCTCACGCTGTTAAGGGTTGAGATCAGAGAAGAAGTTGACACCTATGTTCGCGGCAGCATTCTGATCCTCGCCGGTGGCATCGTCGCGGCGATCGGATTTGCCTTGGCGAATATCGCGCTCGCGTTTCTCGTTTCGACTCTCATTGGGACTGCGGACATAAGTCAGCCAGCGAAGTACGCGCTGGGATTCGTCATTACTGGGATTGCCTACCTGATAATCGGCGGAGCACTAATCGTGATTACAAAGAAACGGCTCGCAAAACAGGGAATTCTTCCGCGCCGGACTATGCAGGAATTGGAACGCGACAAAGATTGGTTGCAAGAGGAACTTTAATAATCAGGTGTACGAATTCCAGGAGGGAGAATAAATGACGCAAACTGCGGCAAGAAAATCATCGGCTACAACTGACGACGCGCCGTCCAAAAAAGAGCTGCAGCAGCAGATGGCGAAAACCCGCGAATCAGTCTCTGAGACTGTCGAAGAAATCAAAGAGACAGTCAGCCAGCAAGTGGCCGCGGCGAAGGAAACCGTGGCCGGGGTCATGGATTTTCGCGAGCACTTTCAGCAGGAGCCTTTGGTTTGGAGCCTCGGGGCATTGTCGGCAGGATTCGCGCTTGGCTACACAATGGGTTACGCGCATAAGGAAACCAAAGGAGGGAGGAACAAGTCTCAGGTGGCCGCGTTCACCAATAGTCTGGTTGAGGAGTTGTCGCTGGTTGGAAACAGCGTTGTCATGCCGGCGCTGAATACGCACATTAAAGAGATGTTCGGTTTTGATTTCTCAGCTGTGCTCGCCTCGATTGGCAAGGAGCAAAAGAAGCCCGCGAAGCGCCAGCCAACAAAAAGAGCTAAGCCGAAGAAGGCCGCGAGCAAGTCGCTCAGGAAGGCAGCGTAGTCATGAAGCTTTAGCTTGTCGAAACGCGGGCGACAAACTAAAAGGAGGCTCTGATCAAGTTCGCCGAGCGGACGAGAGACTTCTCTTGCGTGTCCTCGATCACGAAATGAGTCCAATCAGGCCGCGAAGCGGCCGGCAGAGTTAAGCCCAAGGCGAGGCTTTGCGAGCCTTGGGGTACGGTTGGTAATCGTGAGTGAGCCTGCGAAGCTGGCGACAGAGTGGCTCGAGTCTTGGCTTCCCTGAAGGAAGAGGCGAAGCACAAACGACCACGCGCTAAGAAGCCAACTCGCCGGAAAGCTGTCGCCTAAATGTTACAATTTGTGTCTATGTTCACGATCAAAGTCCGCTCGCACCAACGCGAAGAACTCGTTGAATTTACCGATCAGGTTCAGCAGCAGCTCACTGAGTCAGGTGAAAAAGAAGGCATCGTCGTCCTGTATGTGCAACACACCACGGCGGGATTAACTGTCAACGAGAATGCCGACCCGGACGTGCCGCGCGACATGCTGCATGCGCTGCGGACGCTGATCCCACAACACGGCATGGGCTTTCGGCACGGCGAAGAAAACTCAGACGCGCACATCAAAGCGAGCGTCGTCGGCTCGAGCGTCACCGTTCCGTTCGCTGAAGGAAAACTTTTGCTGGGACGTTGGCAGGGAATTTTTCTTTGTGAATTCGACGGCGGCCGCGAGCGCAAGGTGATCATGATCATTCGATGATCCGTCGGGGGATCTCCCCGTCAAGAGTCTTCTCCATCTCTCGGTCGAGTTCGCATACTTGTCCACCCCAGGGCCCTTAGGTCTCAGGGCCGTTAGGCCCGACATCTTTGTAGAAAGATGTCCGCAATTATTGGCAGGCCCGCAAGGG
>Ga0207653_10000503_pt1 | contig 15135 bp, 13 predicted proteins | sample KBSK5251metaG_FD_184341 | JGI IMG/M metagenome (GOLD analysis project Ga0207653, IMG submission 184341) | Corn, switchgrass and miscanthus rhizosphere microbial communities from Kellogg Biological Station, Michigan, USA - KBS K5-25-1 metaG... | ecosystem: Host-associated > Plants > Roots >...
CGACGATCTGGCGGCGACCGTGATCCGTCGCGAGGGTGCCAGCGCCCTCGGGTACACGATGACCGAGGGCGAGCCGGAGCTGCGCGCCGCCGTCGCGGCCGACGCACGCGCGCGCGGGATCGCCGCCGATCCCGAAGAGGTGCTCATCAGTGCCGGGGCGCTCCAGGCGATCGATCTCGCGTGTCGGGTCTATCTCCGGCCGGGTGACGTGGTCGTCGCGGAGTCCCCGGCGTTCGCGAACGCGCTGTCCGCCTTCCGCAACCACGGCGCGCGCGTCGTGGAGGTCGCCGTCGACGACGAAGGGCTCGATGTCGCCGAGGCCGCACGCGTCCTGCGTCGCGACGGGCTCACACCGCGGATGTTCTTCATCGTGCCGAACTTCCAGAATCCCACCGGCGAGACGATGTCGGATCGCCGCCGTGATGCGCTGCTCGCGCTCGCGGCGACGTACGGCGCCGTCGTTGTCGAGGACGATCCCTACGGTCTCCTTCGATATCGCGGCACGGACATCGCACCACTCGCGGCGCGCGACTCCGCAGCCGAGGTCGTGTCGATCGGCAGCTTCTCGAAGACGTTCCTTCCGGGTCTGCGGGTGGGGTGGGTCATCGCGGATCGCGAGGTGATCGGACGCATGGCCGCCGCGAAGCAGACGATGGATTCGTCGACGGGAACGCTCGGGCAGCGCATCGTGCTCGAGTTCGAACGTCGAGGGGGCGCTCCGGCGCACGTCGCGAAGCTGCGTGACATGTATCGCGCGAAGCTCGAGCGGGGTGGCGCCGCGCTCGAGCGCGAGTTCGCGGGGACCGGCGTGCGCTGGAACGATCCCGACGGCGGCTTCTACTTCTGGGTGCGTCTCCCGAGCGGTGTGAGCTCGCGCACGCTGCTGACCGTTGCGCTCGAGGAGGGCGTCGCGTTCGTGCCCGGACACGCCTTCGCGATCGCGCGCGATCATTCGGAGGCGTTCCGCTTTTCCATCAGCGGGCCAACGCTCGATCGCATCGACGAAGGAGTACGGCGATTGCGGCGCGCCTTTGACCGGGTCGCATCATGACCGTCGTGGAGAAGCCGGCGCTCTCGCGTGCCGCGGTCGTCGAGGCCGCCGCGCGCATCGCGCCGCACGTCCGCCGCACACCCACTGAACGATCGCCGGCGCTCTCGCAGCTCGCCGGGCGCGAGGTGTATCTCAAGCTGGAGAACCTGCAGCGCACCGGTGCGTTCAAGATCCGCGGTGCGCTGAACGCGCTCACGCGTCTCGATGCCGATAAGCGTGCCGCGGGCGTCGTGACCGCGTCCGCCGGGAACCACGGGCAGGGCGTCGCGTTCGCGGCACAGCTCGTCGGCGCGCCCGTGACGATCGTCCTGCCGCAGGGGGTCCCGCTCGCAAAGCTCACGGCGATCCAGCGCAGCGGCGCGGAGACCGTGCTCGCGGACGGCGGCTACGACGAAGCGCACGCCGTCGCGCTCGAGATCGCGCGCGAGCGCGGGCGCACGTACGTGCACGCGTTCGACGACGACGACGTCATCGCCGGTCAGGGCACCGTGGCGCTCGAGATGCTCGAGGACGCGGACGAGCTCGACACGCTCGTCGTGCCGGTGGGCGGAGGCGGGCTCATCGCGGGCATCGCGCTCGCGGCGTCGGAGCGGAAGCCACGCCTGCGCATCATCGGCGTGCAGTCGAACAGCGCATCGGCGTTCGCGGAGTCGTTCCGCGCGGGAAGTGTCACAGAGCGCGCGGCGGCGACGATCGCGGATGGCATCGCGGTGCGGCGTCCCGCGGAGCGGACGCTCGCGATCGTCCGCAAGTACGTCGACGACGTGATCACCGTAAGCGACGAGGCCATCGCGCGCGCGATCGTCGTGCTCCTCGAGCGCACGAAGATGCTCGCCGAAGGGGCGGGCGCCGCGGGCATCGCCGCGGTCCTCGAGGCGAACGGCCACGTCGGCGGGCAGAAGATCGGCGTCGTCGTGAGCGGCGGGAACATCGACCCGAACCTCCTCGGCAAAGCGCTGCAGCAGGGCCTCGCCTCGGCGGGCCGCTATCTCGCCTTCCGCACGTGGCTCGACGACCGGCCGGGGATGCTCCACGAGCTCACCGGCATCCTCACCGCGGAGCGGATCAACATCCTCCACATCGGCATCCATCGCCTCGGCCCGTACGCCGCGATCGGTCGTGTCGGACTCGATGTGATCGTCGACACGCGCGACCGCGCGCACGCGGACTCCGTGCTCGCGTTGATCCGCGGCAAGGGCTTCCCCGCCGAAGAGCTGCTCGACACCTCCGCACCGTGACCGCGCGCACGCTCGCGGAGAAGGTCTGGGACCAGCACGTCGTGCGGCGCGCCGCGGGCGAGCCCGATCTTCTATATATCGACCTTCACCTCGTCCATGAGGTGACGTCGCCGCAGGCGTTCGAAGGTCTGCGGCTCGCGCATCGCAAGGTGCGGCGTCCGGACCTCACGCTGTCGACGATGGATCACAACGTACCCACGACCATCGCGACGCCCGCGGACGACACTTCGGTGAAGCAGATGGACGCGATGGCCCGCAACGCGCGCGAGTTCGGCATCCGTCTCTTCCCGATGGGTGCGCCGGAGCAGGGGATCGTCCACGTCATCTCGCCGCAGCTCGGACTCACGGAGCCAGGCATGACGATCGTGTGCGGCGACAGTCACACCTCGACCCACGGCGCGTTCGGCGCGATCGCGTTCGGGATCGGGACGAGCGAGGTCGAGCATGTTCTCGCGACGCAGACGCTCTGGGCCACGCGTCCCGGAACGATGGCAGTCACGGTCGAGGGCGCGCTTCCGCCCGGCGTGTGGGCGAAGGACGTGATCCTAGGGATCATTGCGCGCATCGGCGTGAGCGGCGGCGTCGGCACGGTCATCGAGTACCGCGGTTCCGCGATCCGCGCCCTGTCGATGGAAGGCCGCATGACGATCTGCAACATGTCGATCGAAGCGGGGGCGCGCGCCGGGATGGTCGCGCCCGACGAGACGACCTACGCGTACGTCGAAAAGCGCCAGCACGCGCCGAAGGGCGCCGAGTGGGAGCGCGCCCTCGACGACTGGCGCGCGCTTCCGACCGACGACGGCGCGCGTTTCGGTCGCGAGGTGCGCATCGATGCGTCGGAGCTTCGACCGTACGTCTCATGGGGAACGAACCCCTCACAGACGGTGACCATCGACGGCCACGTGCCGGATCCAGACGCGCTCGACCCGGCGCAGCGCGAGGCGGCGGGTCGCGCGCTCCGCTACATGGACCTCCGTCCCGGTACGGCGATGCGTGACATCGCGGTCGATGCCGTGTTCCTCGGCTCGTGCACGAACGCGCGCATCGAGGATCTGCGTGTTGCCGGCGATGTCGTCCGCGGCCGCAAAGTTCGCTCGGGCGTTCGCGCCCTCGTCGTGCCGGGGTCGATGGTCGTGAAGGCCCAGGCGGAGCGCGAAGGGCTTGACCGTGTCTTCCGCGACGCGGGCTTCGAATGGCGCGACGCGGGATGCTCGATGTGCCTCGGCATGAACCCGGACATCCTCGGACCCGGCGAGCGCTGCGCGTCGACGTCGAACCGCAACTTCGAGGGCCGGCAAGGACCTGGCGGCCGCACGCACCTCGTCTCACCGGCCGTCGCCGCGGCGACAGCGATCGCCGGACACTTCGCGCTCCCGGAAGATCTTTCGTGAAAGCCGTGCGGCGCGTGACGGGGCGCGCGATGCCGCTGGACCGCGCGGACGTCGACACCGACCAGATCATCCCGGCGCACTGGCTGAGGCGCGTGGAGCGCACCGGCTACGGCGCGGGCCTGTTCGAAGCGTGGCGGCGCGATCCCGCGTTCGTGATGAACGATCCGCGCTATTCGGGCGCCGCGATCCTCGTCGCCGGCGCGAACTTCGGGAGCGGCTCGTCGCGCGAGCACGCGGTCTGGGCGCTCGAAGAGGCCGGCTTCCGCGCCGTGATCGCGCCGCGTCTGGCGGACATCTTCCGCGCGAATTGCCTCAAGAGCGGGCTCGTTCCGGTGGAGCTCGATGCGAACGCGGTCACGACGCTGCTGCGCCTGGCGGAGCGCGATCCGGGGGCCGAGATCACCGTCGACGTCGAGCGTCGCACGGTCGAGGCTCCGGGCGTGCGCGCGACCTTCGCGCTCGATGACCACGCGCGCACGCGGTTGCTCGAAGGCCTCGACGACATCGCGGTCACGCTCGCGCATGCGGACGAGATCACCAAGTACGAGTCCACGCGAGCGACCTGGTTACCGAGCCTCCGCGACTGAGATCCGGTCCGCGACCTAGGATTTCGTCTTCACACAAGGAGGTGTCCGATGGCTGCGACACGACAGGCACGCGCGAAGTGGAACGGCGATCTTGCGACGGGCAGTGGTGAGGTAGGCGCGGTCACCAGCGGCAAGTTCAATGCGCTCCCGGTCTCATGGGGCGCGCGCACCGAAGCGCCGCAGGGCAAGACGAGTCCGGAGGAGCTCCTCGCAGCAGCGCATGCGAGCTGCTTCGCGATGGCGCTCTCCGCTGGTCTCGCGAAAGGCGGCACGCCACCGGAGACGCTCGAGGTGACATCGACCGTCACGTTCGACAAGGTCGGCGCCGACTGGACAGTGGTGTCAAGCGACCTCCAGGTCACCGGCGTCGTGCCGGGTCTCGACGAGGCCGGATTCGCCAAGGCAGCGGAAGGTGCGAAGGACGGCTGCCCGATCTCGCGGGCGCTCAAGAACAATGTGAAGCTCTCGGTCAAGTCCACGCTCGCGCCTTAGCGCGAGCTCGTGTCGCGCGCGACCGCACTCCTACCGGACCTCTCGCCGCTCCGCCGCCACCGGTCGTTCCGTCTCCTGTGGTTCGGACAGCTCGTGTCGAACGTGGGGACGCAGATGCGCCTCGTTGCGCTGCCATACCAGATCTATGTGCTCACCGGCTCGCCGTTTCACGTCGGACTGCTCGGTCTGTTCCAGGCGATCCCGCTCATCAGCCTGCCGCTGCTCGGCGGAGTGCTCGCGGATCGGGCTGATCGCCGCCGCGTCCTCATCGCGACGCAGAGTGGTCTTGCCCTGAGCTCGCTGGTACTCGCCCTCGTGACGCAGTTCGGAAGCACCGAGCTCTGGATCCTCTACGCGCTCACCGCGGTCTCCGCGTCGTTCTCCGCGTTCGATCAGCCGGCACGAGGCTCGCTCGTGCCGACGCTGGTCGAGCGGTCCGAGCTTCCGGCGGCGATCGCACTCAACCAGATGCTGTATCAGACCGCGGCCGTCGTCGGGCCGGCGATCGGCGGACTCGTGATCGCGTCATTCGGTGTCGCCGCCGCCTACTGGGTCGACACGATGACGTTCGCCGCCGCTATCGCCGCCGCGATCGCGATCACGGCGCCCCGCCAGGTGCTCGCTGCGCCGCAATCGATCGTCGAATCACTGGTCGAGGGCGTGATGTACGTCCTCAGACAACGCCTGCTCTTCTCGACGATGGTGCTCGATCTGGCTGCGATGTTCTTCGGCTCGATCCGCGCGCTCATGCCGTTCTATGCCGAGCAGGTCTTCAAAGTCGGTGCCGCCGGACTTGGTCTTCTGTTCGCCGCGCCCGGCGTCGGCGCACTGGTCGCGGTGCTCACGTCAGGGTGGGTCTCACGCGTACGCCGCCCTGGTGTCGCGGTGCTCGTCGCGGTCTGCGTGTGGGGAATCGCGATCGCGGCGTTCGGTCTCGTGACGGGGGAGCTCTTCATCCTCGGCCTCGTGCTCTTGGCCATCGCGGAAGCGGCCGACGTGCTGAGCGCGATCTTCCGGCACACGATCCTGCAGGGTGTCGTGCGCGAAGAGCTGCGCGGCAGGCTCACGGCGATGAACGGTCTCTTCGTGATCGGCGGTCCGAACCTGGGACAGGTACGCGCCGGTGCGGTCGCTGCGCTCGCGTCCCCGCCCTTCGCGGTGGTGAGCGGTGGCCTCCTGTGTGTCTTGTCGGCGATCGCGGTCGCGTTCTGGGCGCCGGAACTGCCCCGCTATGACCGCACGGCCGCGACGCGGGAAGACGTCAGTCCCGAACCGGTCTGATCACCCAGCTGGCGTTGAAGCCTCGGCCGATGATCGCGTGCGGGTCCGCAACGAAGAAAGACGTTCCACTTTCGTTCGATTCGATCTTGGTGATCGTGCCAGTCACCGGGTAGGTGTGCAGGATCCCGTCCTGACAGCTGAACACGACCTCACGCACCGTCGAACCGATCCACGAGCACGCCTCATCCATGACCGTACGAATGTTGCCGTTACCGGCGTCAATGATGTCGACGGTCGTCACAGTTCGAGCGGCTGCTACGCGCGGCCATACGAGCTGAGTGTCCGCGAATGCCGGTGGTCCGCCGACGCCGCCTCGATCCCCGAAGGCGTCTCGCCACGTGACCAGCCGCGGGATGGTCGTGGTGCCGCCGATCACATAGAGCTCCCATCGCGTGCCGGTCGGGCAGAACCCGGGACGACGGCCCGGGGGGCACGCGAGGCTGACGACCGCGATGCGCCCGTCGTCCGCGATCGCGTAGCTCAACTCGCTGAGCCAATCAGTCCTCCAGATGATCGTCTTGTCACCGCCGCGCCAGAGCACGAGCTCGCTCGCTCCGAGCTGGCCGCCCACGCGCGGCGTGCGGAGCCAGATGACGTCGCGACCGTTCGTATACGCACTGGGCATGTAATCCGGGGCGTTCGGCGCGATGGACTGCTCGCCGGGTAGGGCGTCGAGCTCGGTGACCGATCCCGTCCGCCAGTTCGCGACCATCACATGCCAGATGACCACTGGCGCGGGGGCGCTCACATCCTTTGCCTCGATCTCGGTGTACGCGACCAGGTCGCCTCGCAGAGCGCCATGCGGTGAGAGAAAGGGCTGACGGCCAGACGTCGCCGTGATGGTGTGTTTCTGACCGCCGAGCTCCGTGACCACGATCCGCGAAGAGTGCTGTGCGACGACGGCGAGCGCGTGATCGTCCGCTGCGAAGCTCGAACCTTCCTCGGTGAAGTCCAGGATCGTTCCCGCCGGTCCGACTACTGCGGTCCCCCTCGGCGGCGGCGATCCTGACACGTCGGGTGTCGGTGTCGGGCGCACGAGCGTGGGCAGCGTCTGAAGCGGTCGCCTGCTCGCGCCCGGGAAGCCGACGTCCGCGAAGCCCACAACGCCGATGGCTGCGACGAGCAGCAACGCAGCTGCGACCGCGCCGCCGGTTATGACGTTCCACGCGGCGCGGCGACGATGTGACGAGACCGGTACCCACTCGCCGTGTTCCGGCAACTCGACGCGTGACATCAAGCGCTCGAGATCCCGTTCGAGGTCCGGATCGCTCGACATCTACTGGCCCTGCGGCGCGGCGCGCATTCGCGCGAGCGATTGAGAGATCGTGGCGCTCACCGTGCCGCGGCTGACGCCGAGGTCGCGCGCGATCTCCTCCTGCGTCTGGTGCAGGAAGTAGTGCGCGACGACGATCGTGCGCTGACGCTGCGAGAGCCGCGTGAGGAGCCGACCAACTTCATCACGCAGGAGGACGTCGTCGAGCGCGCGATCTGCCGTCGGACGATCGACGAGCGGTCGCGCGACCGGCAGGCGGAACCGCCGGCGCCCTTTGCGCAGCGCGACGACGTAGAGCCAACCTTCCACGTTGCGGCGGTCGGGAGGCGGATTGCGCAGACCTTCGGCAAACGCGTCGTGGAGTGCGTCGAGCGCGGCGTCACGATCCATGAACGTCACCGCGAGCGCTGGATAGACGCGTCGAAACGCGGAGCGGTAGAGGTCTTCCCATTCGTCTGGTCGCATCCCTCCACCATGAGAAGCCAGGAGGGAGCAAGAACGCTTAGTGGAAAGCGCTCGGTCGCTAGCCCTTTACGGTGACCACCCAGTACACGCCGTAGTCCTCCATCCATTGCGCGCCCTCGATGAGCGGCCGTAGATAGAGGCGGTAGGTGCCGGGTGTGGTCGGCGCTTGGATCGTGAACTGGAACCAGGAGACCTGGCCCGGGCCGACGTAGTCCGCCGGCTGCGCCGCGATGCGGTTGTAGCGCGGCCATCCCGTCGCGGGCGATCCGAGCTGACCGTCACCGCCGAGCGGCGTCGCCATGTCCTGTCCCGGCTCGGGACCCCACGTCCCGAGATACGCGACCTCGCCCATGCGTCCCGACACCCAGCCGAACGATCCGCTGTTCTTGAATGCGACGATCGCGGTCGACGTCTCACCGGGGCACAGCGTCGGATATCCGCTCTGTCCGAACCACGACGTGTGGAATCCGCGCACGCCCGATGGAACGTTCGCGGGCGGAGGGATGCCCGGCCCGACACTGCCCGTGCATCCGACCGGTGGGGGTGGGGGCGGCGTTGGAGTCGGGCTCGGAATCGGCAACGGTGCCGCGGTGGGTGTAGGTACCGGCGCGGGAGCGCCCTGGCCGAGGGTCGTGAGCCGGCCGGTGATCACATCGGCCGTGCCGAGCGCCTCGCCGGCCGCGTCGACGCGGTAGTTGTTCGAAGGCAGATCGACGAACGCGAACCAGCCTTTGCCGTCGGTCTTCGCTGAGCGAACGATCGCCCCGCTCGCTTGAGAGAACAGGAGCACCTGTGTTTGCGCGAGCACCGCGCCATCGCTCGACACCGCGATGCCGCGGAGGTGGCCAGTTGTCGGCTGCGTCTTCCACGTCATCGGCGGCACGTTCGCGGTCGCGGCGAAGATCGGCGGCGTGATCGGGTCGTATGACGAGACCTGCGTCAGCGCGCGCTCGAGCTCCGCGCGGCTCGCGGTCCCGCTGCGCGTGCCCGCGTCGGTCATCGCGTCCGGCGTGCGGTACGAGTACCCGACCCAACCCGCGCCGTAGTTACCGGCGGTCGACGGAGCGATCGCGGTGCGCACCTGGCGAACGGTCGCCGCGATGTCGTTCAGATATGGAGCCGACCCGATCGCGACCTGGCGGCCGTACTGCTGGTCCTTCGCGAAGTCACTCCACTCCTGATACATGCGCCGCTGATCGCTCGGGGTCGTCTGGTCGCGCTTGTAGTTCATCGGGATGTTGAGATCGAGGATGCCCTCGCGCATCCAGCCGTCCCAGTCCTGCAGCTGCTCGTAGTACGCGCGCGTGTTCTGCCAGCCGCCCTGCGTCTGCGGCCCGTTGCCGTACGTGATGGTGTCGGCGCTCACGCGCACGCTCGGCCGGATCGCGTAGCTCTCGATGTAGACCTTTCGCACGATCCCGGTGATCTGATCGCGGCGCCACTGCGCCCACTGGGGATCGGACGCCACGGGCCGATCGGTGCGACCGGTCGCCTGCTGGAAACGCGCGACCGCGACCGGGTTGTAGCCCCATGTCGGCTGCCCGACCTGGCTGTTGCCGTCGGGATAGCGGATCCGGTCGAGGTTGATGCCGTCGACGGCGTAGTTCGCGACGATGCTCGTCGCGGTGTCGACGATCCACTGCGCCGCATCTGGGTGGCCGGGATCCACGAGCCAGTCGGTCCCCGACTGCATCACTCCGTCATCGCGCGACATCAGCCAGTTCGCGTATCCGGTGGCCGACGGGCCGTGCTGGTTGAACGCGTGCGCCGGCGATCCGGGCGTTGCGGGGGTGCCGCCGGTCCGCCAGAAGGCCGTCGCGATCACCCAGGCATGCACCTCGATGCCCTGCGCATGGGCCTTATCGATGAGGGTCTGCAGTGGATCGAACGGGAACGGCGCGAGGCCCGGCTGGTCGGTGCGCGGAACCGATGCGCGGTTGCAGAAACAGTCACCGCGCCGCACAGCCTGCACGACGATCGCGTTGAGGTGCGCGGCCTTCGTGCCTGCGACGATCGCATCGATCCGTGGCGCGTCGAATAGGTCGTCGCCGAAGGCGTCGACCCAGTACGCGCGGAACTGGCCTCCCGGCGGCGTCCCCGCATCGAGCTCCGCGGACTGCGACTGCTGCGGGAGCCAGACAAGTGCCAATACGGCGACCACCGCCAACGCAACCTTCCTCACTACCCCAGTAACGATGAGGCAACGGCGTGTGTCGCGGGCGGGTGAGATTTAGTTCTTTCTTCTCACGCCGCTATGGCATAAGCGGCCGAGCGAGCCCGCCTAACTAAACTCCACCGATGCCCCGACCCTTTCGTTTCGCGGTCACGGCCCGCTTCGCGGGCAGCGGGACGAAGTGGCGCGATGTCGCACGCCGTGCAGAGGATCTCGGCTACGACGTGATGCTCGTGACCGACCACATGGGTCCGCAGCTGGCACCCATACCAGCGCTCATGGCCGCGGCCGATGCGACGACGCGTCTACGCGTCGGCAGCTTCGTGTTCGCGAACGACTACCGCAATCCGGTGATGCTCGCGAAGGAAGTGGCGACGATCGACGTGCTCTCTGGCGGCCGCGTCGAGGTCGGCATCGGGGCAGGATGGAAGACAGGCGACTATCGCGAGCTCGGCATCCGATACGACGCGCCCGCGGTGCGCGTGAGCAGGCTCGAGGAATCCGTCGTTCTGCTGAAGCGTCTGCTTAGCGAGGAGCATGTCGACCACACCGGCGAGCACTACACCGTGCATGGCGCTCAGATCATGCCGCGGCCGCTGCAGCGGCCGCATCCACCGCTGATGATCGGCGGCGGCGGGCCGCGCGTTCTTCGCCTCGCCGCGAAGCAGGCCGACATCGTTACGTTCGCCCCGCAGGTGAACGCGAGCGGACGCCCGCGCCTCGATGCGATCACGGAGCAGGCGCTCACCGAGCGCGTGACGCGCTTCCGCGCCGCGGCAGGCGACCGGGCGGAACGCATCGAGCTCAACGTGTTCGTGTTCGACGCTGCGGTGACCGATCGCGCGCGGTCGCTCATGGCCGCCGTGAGCGGACATCTGCGTCGCGCGGCGAACGGCCTGGTGCACAGCCCGTTCGTGCTGTACGGCTCGCGCGCATCGCTGCGCGAGCTCCTGCTGGAGCGCCGCGAGCGCCTCGGCCTGAGCTACATCTCGGTGCCCGGCAATGCGATGCGCGAGTTCGCGCCGATCGTCGCGGAGCTGCGAGGGACCTAGGGCGTCTTCGTCGGTGTGGCTGTCGGGGCCGGCGTATTCGTCCTCGGCGGTGTCGGTGCCGCGGTCGTCGGTGCGGCGGTCGGAGCCGTGGTGGTCGCTACCGCAGTCGGAGTAGGGCTTGGAGTTGGGCTCGGCGCCTGCGTCGTGGGAGGGGCGGTGCGGATCTGGACCGTCGGGCTCGGGGACATGGATGCGGACGGGCTGGCGCTTGGGGACGGCGAGCTCGATGTGCCCGCGAAACGGGACAGGCCGCCGCCCACCACCACGCCGATCAACAGGAGCGTGAGGAGACCGCCGGCCACGGCGGCCAGGATCAGGTCGATCCAGCGCGGCCCGCGCCGCGGTGGAGGGATGATCTGCGTCGTATCCGACATGGGCCGTTCGAACCGCAGGTTGCATGCCGGGCAGACGTACGCTCAGTTCGCATGAGACTGCTGCTGGCGGCGGCCCTGATCTCGGCTGTTGCTTGCGGCGGAGCGCCGCCCTTCACGGGGATCGAGTGCGGAACGGCGGACGAGGGGTCTGGCACGTCATTCGACACCACTGGTCGCGACTGCATCTGGAACGCATACGAGAATGGACGCGCGGCACGCTGGACCCTGCGGAGCTACACGATCGAAGGCGATCCCATCCCGACGACGCTCTTGTTCCGGCCCGAGGGCCGGATCGGTCTCGTCGTCACGCGCGATACGAGCGCTGACAAGTTCGGGGGCGTTGGGAACCAGCGGCTATTCACGTATCGATGCATCACGATGACGAGGGTCCCGTACGGCGGGGACATCTCGCGCTACAGATTCATGCTCACGAACTGCACCGGAGACGGACCATCGACAACGATCCTGTAGCCGCGGCTCCGCGCGAGCCTCGTCGACTTACGCTAGTCCGAATGAATCGCGTCTTCCTCGGGTTTGCGCTGATCTTTGCGGCGTGCGCACCGGTGGCGGCGCCGGCGAGTCCGACGCCGACGTCGATACCGTCAGGCGCGGCGACGACGGTTCCGTCGCCGACGGTCGCGGTGACGTCGACGCCGACGGCATCTTCTGATCCGGGACGCTACGGATACATCGTGCCGTCGGGCGGTCGCATCGTGGTGCGAGCGGAACGATCCAATTCCGTCGACAACGTCATCGCGGTCGGCGGCGAGCAGCCTGCGGCCTCCCCCGATGGGAAGCGCGTGGCGTTCTGGCGGACCGGTCCGCAGGGAAACAATTCGCAGGAGCTGCGGGTCGTTGACGTCCCCGGCGGGACGGAACGGATGCTGATGTCGATCCCCGCCGGCTCGGTCGGCGGTCCGATCGTGTGGTCCAGCGACGGCACCGGCTTGCTGTACGCGGTCCACAGCGCTGCGTTGTTCCCCGGAGCGGGCGGTGGACCGAGGTCATCTCGTCTCGAGAGCTTCGACATGTCAGTGACGCCGGGGGCAGGCGCCTCGGATAGTCAGCTGATGCTCGGCAACGGATCCGTCTTCGTACCGCTCGGTTGGGACAAGGCCGGTGCGCTCTCGACGGCACTCGTCACGGGAGAGGGTGGCCAGGGCCGGAGCTACGTGACGTGGGATCGCCGCGTCCAGCCCCCGGGTCAGTCGGCCGTGACCTTCAGCCCCTTCCCATGGCAGGTGACCGCGGACACGGTCCAGGCGTCCCACGACGCGAAACGCATGCTCGCCATCGACGGCGCCGCCAATGTGCTCCGGATCTGGCCCGCCGGGGATATCGCGGCGGCAGGCACGGTCGGGCCGGGCGCCGCAAGGATCTCCGACGCCCGGTGGCGGCCCGGAACGCCCGCCGATATCGCGTGGGTGATCGATCAGAACGTGGGAGTGTTCACTTACCAGACTTCGAGCAGCGGGATCATCCACCGCGGCCAGGCCACGGTGCGGATCATGGCCTGGCGACCCGATGGCTCCGGCCTCGTGCTTAACGAGCTGGGTCGCGGAACGCTTGTCGTCGAGCTGTCATCGGGGCAGGCCACCACGCTCAGCGGATTCGATGGCGTGATCGCGGGCGCAGTCCTCCTGCGCTAGACGAAGCGATTCGCCAGATCGTGAGTTAGTTCCCGGGCACCACGAACGCGGTCGCGGTGACGGCCTCGCCGTCGGTGAAGCCGTCATTCGGCGTCACAGTGACCGTGATCATGTCGTGCGGACTGCCGTTGTGCGGAAGTGAGAGATCGAATTGGTCGCTGGTTGCCGTCGTCGTCACCGTGCGCCGCACTTGTCCTTCGACTCGCCAGACATACGTGAGCGTGACCGAGTCCAGGTCCGCATCGCTGACCGTGACGTCGGCGGTGAGCATGTCCTTGTGCGAGGGCTTGATCGGGGTCAGCGTGACCGATACGGATGGTGCGCTGTTGATCACCGTAACGCTGGCCGATGTCAGCGGGGCGCTGGTAGCGCTGCCGTCGCTCGCGGTCACGCGCACCGCGATCGCATCGCCGCGGTCGCCGTTGCCGCTGAGGGCGAGATCCAGTGTGGCGCCCATCGCGCCGGCGATGTCAGTGCCATTCTTCGTCCACTGGTACGAATACGTGAGCGGATCACCGTCCGGGTCTTGGGCCGCTGGGGTCGCGGTCAGCACATCGTCAGTGTCCGGTGACGTCGGTGCGATCGTGGCGGAGATCATGGTGGGCGGCGCGTTCAGCGGGATCACGCTCACCTCGCCGCTCAGGGAATTCGTGACGTAGAGACGGCTCGGGCCGAGGGTGGGCACAGCTACGCCGGTCGGCCGACCGCCGACGGCGATCGTCGATAGGAACGTCAGCGCGCCTTGTGTCGAGAGCACCGAGACTGTTCCGCTGTTGCTGTCCGCGGAGTAGAGGCGCCCGTGCGCGGCATCGAGTGCCAGTGCGATCGGGTTGCTGCCGGCCGCGGCTACGGTGGTGCTGTAGGTCACGCCGTTGATGGCCAAGATCTTTCCCGTCGACGCGAACCTCGGCACGTAGACGAGGTTCGCAGCGACGTCCACGGTGATGCCGAAGCGGCCCTGGCCGAGTCCGATCGAGATCGGGTCTACCACGGCCGTGAGGGTCGCCCCATCGAGCACCGAGACGGCGCCCTCGAGGATCGCGATATAGATGCGGTCGGTAACCGGATTCACCGCGACGCCCTGCCAGTTCACGCCGAGCGACACGGTCGTGATGAGCGCCAGCGTGTTCAGGTCGTACACAGCCATGCCGCCTGGGCCGAGCGTCGCGTAGAGCCGGTCTCGAGTTGGGTCGACCGCCAGGCCGAATCCGCCGGGCGTGAGCGTCGTAAGCACTGTGTTCGTGCTGCCGTCGATGACCGACACGCTTCCCGTCGCGGAGTGCGCCGCGAAGATCTGATTCCGCTCTTCGTCGACGGCGATCTGCGTCGGCGTGCTCACGGTCGTGATCGTCGTGACGACCGCATCCGTGGCGGTGTCGATGACGACGAGACTGCCCCCGCACGTGCAGTCGGCACCCACGTACGCGAGGCCGGTGGTGTGGTTGATGGCGACGGAGTACGTGGCGGCGCCCACGGGAATGTTCGCGCTGGCTGGACTGCCGAGCAGGGCGCTGAGTGCGAGCACCGCCGGCAGCGCGATCCCAAGCTTGCGCATCGATCCCTCCGTCAACCGCATCGTTTAGACCGAACAGCGTCGATTAACCGAGGCTGAACATAACAGCATCCCCAGCGAGGGCAATGCCCAATGCTCGTTACATCGGCAGGGTCAAACGAAGCGCTCCGCCTTCCACTCGATGCCGAGCTCGCTTGGTGGCCCCATGTAACCGAGCATCGCCGAGGACGCGACGACCGCGGGGCTCGCGAGGTAGCCGAGACCGCCCACGCCCATGCGGTTTGCCCAGTTGCGATTAAAGGACGTGATCGCGGTCTGTCCCTTCACGAGCGCGTCGGGACCCTGGCCGAAGCAGGGACCGCACCACGATTCGCGGATCTGTCCGCCGACGGAGCGGAACACATCGGCGATCGACTCGCCACCGAGCCGCGCGTCCGTGCGCTCGATGTCCTTCTTCACACCGCCAGATCCAGGGAAGATGACGAACTCGTTCGCGGCGCGCTTCACGCCCTTGTCCCGCGCCGCGCGCAGGACCAGCGCCGCCTCGAGGAGGTCTCCGTACCCGCCATTCGTGCATGAGCCGATGAACGCCTTGT
>Ga0207653_10000504_pt1 | contig 15096 bp, 15 predicted proteins | sample KBSK5251metaG_FD_184341 | JGI IMG/M metagenome (GOLD analysis project Ga0207653, IMG submission 184341) | Corn, switchgrass and miscanthus rhizosphere microbial communities from Kellogg Biological Station, Michigan, USA - KBS K5-25-1 metaG... | ecosystem: Host-associated > Plants > Roots >...
ACGGCGCGCGATCTCCGCGGGTAAGTGCTCGCGCACGACGGCGCGATCGAAGCCGGCGAGGTAGACCGCAAGGAACGCACGCAGCGCGAGCTTCGTCGCTCGGCTCAGGTCCGCGGCCGCGAGGATGACGATGGTCTGCGCGACGTCGTCCGCCCAGTGGCCGGCGCGGGCGTTCGCCCAGTCGATGACCAACACGTCTTTCCGATGGAGCATCACGTTCTCCGGGTGAAGGTCGAGGTGCAGGACCGTGTCCCCGGGCCCGATGGCGGGTAGCCACTCCGGCGCGGGAATGCTGTGCAGCCGTCGATGGAGATCGGCAAGGAGCCGCGCGTGTCGAAGAAGAGTCCACGGCCGCCGGGCGAGGTCCACGCGCATCGTTGGACCGCTCGCGCGCTCGAGCACGAGGTCAGCACCATCGACGCTCACGATCTCAGGTGCGGGGTATCCGTGCTCGCGCACGTAGCGCATGACCGCAAGCTCATTCGACGGGACATCGCGTCGGCGGTAGCGACGCAGGACGGTATGCGCATCGAGCGCATACACGTCCGCGTCACGACCGCGTGCGAGCGGCTCTAAGAGTTCTTAGACCCGGACGACGTACGTGCTGGCGATCTTGTCGTGCCAGCCCTGCTTGTTTGCATCGAACGCGGCCCAGATGACGCCGATGAAGAGGCACGCGATCGAAACGAATAGACCGACGTAGCGAATGAATGCCTGCACGATCGTGAGAGAAGAACCATCGGTCCGAATGACCTTGATGTTGAGCACACGCATGCCCAGCGTCTGTCCGCCGCCCTGGGCTGACCAGAAGTAGCAGAAGTACAGAACGCCGAGGAGCGTGTTGATCGAGCTCGAGCCTGTACTCATCGGGTCGGCGCCCATCACGCCACTGATGATGTTCGAGACGATGCCGACACCTAGACCGTCGATGAAGATCGCGAAGAATCGGACCCAGAAGCCCGCTTTGTTCGTGGTTACCGCGACCGCCGTCGCCTCAGCTGCCATAGACATGGACCCCCTTCCTCGGCCTCGGAGTCTAGATTCGGCCGCAAAAGGCTCCTAGTACGACCTTCCTACTGGCTGGCTTGACGTCTGGGCAGGCAGACTCACGCCCAGTCACACGAGAAAGGGGGAGTTACACATGCTGACATTCATCCGTGAAGACGAAGGCCAGGGCCTCGTCGAGTACGCGCTCATCATCGCAGTCATTGCCATCGCCGTCATCGTCGCGATGGTCTTCCTGCGAGGCCAGATCCAGAACATCTTCAGCAACATCGGCAACAACCTCACCTAGCTTTCCCCGCGTGTAGGGTTATGAGCGGCGCCGGCAGCGGCGCCGCTCATTTTCTTCAGAGGGCGGAGGTTTTTGACAGTGAGCGTCGAGACCGTGAGGGGCATCGAGAACGTCGTGCTGACGGCGCTCCTTCTTGCGGTCATGTACACCGACTTCCGCTTCCTGCGCATCCCGAACGTGTTCACCTACCCGGCGATGCTCGCCGGGATCGTCTTCGGCGCGTTCGAGGGACTGCCCGGTGGCCTCTTCACCGGCGGGCTCGTCGACCACGTCGCGGCGCTCATCCTCGCCTTCGCGATCGCGTTCCCCTTCTACTCCGCAGGCGGACTCAAGGCCGGCGACGCCAAGCTCCTCATGGCGATCGGCGCGCTGCGTGGCATCAATTTCCTCCTCTTTGCGGCGGTCTACGGTGCTCTTATCGGCGGCGTCCTTGCCGTCGGATTCATCTTGCGGCGAAAGCTGGCCCGCCCAGTCGCAGGTGCTGCCCCGAACACGCTCGCCGGGATCATGAAGTCGTCGATCCCGTACGGCGTTGCGCTCGGTTTAGGCGGACTGGTCGCACTTGCGCTGGAGGCTGCCGGCTACGTGCAGGTGACCGTTTAGACTCGCGCGAACACCGCAAAGGGGAGCGATGACGGTTGGCTGACGGCGAAAAGATCCGCATCCTCATCGTCGACGACATCGCCGATACGCGAGAGAACCTCGCCAAGCTGATCGGGTTCGAGCCCGATATGGAAGTCGCTGCCACCGCCGGCGGTGGGCAGGAGGCCGTCAACCTCGCCAAGCAGCACCGGCCTCACGTGATCCTCATGGACATAAACATGCCGGACATGGACGGGATCACGGCCACCGAGATCATCTCGAACACTGTTCCCGAGTCGCCGATCATCATGATGAGCGTCCAGGGCGAGCAGGATTACCTGCGCCGCTCGATGCTCGCCGGAGCTCGCGAGTTCCTGGTCAAACCCTTCTCGGCTGACGAGCTCATCAACTCGATCCGCCACGTCCACGAGCTCGAGAAGGTGCGCCGGGCGCGGTACGCGCCGATCGCTCCGGTCGCCGCGCCAGGCGCCCCCGCAGCCGCACCGGTGGCGGGACGCGAGACGGGCAAGATCATCACGTTCTTCTCCCCAAAGGGCGGTGTCGGCCGGACGACGATCGCAACGAATCTCGCGGTCGCGTTGCACCAGCTCACCGGCAAACCCGTCGTCCTGGTCGACGGCAGCCTGCCGTTCGGCGATATCGCGGTGATCCTGAACATGAGCCCGAAGGCGAAGACGATCGCCGACCTCATCGGGTCGTTCGAGACAGCGGACTCCGACGTCGTGGAGTCGATCCTCGTGCAGCACTCGACCGGCATCAAAGTGATGCTCGCGCCGCCCACGCCGGAGTCGACCGAGCTCATCACCGGCGCCCACATCAAGCACGTCCTTGAGCTGCTGAGGGAGAGATACGCGTACATCGTCGTGGACACCTGGCCGTCCTTCCAGGAGCAGGTGATCACGATGCTCGACGTCGCCGACGTGATCCTCACGCTCATGACGCTCGAGATCACCAGCCTCAAGAACGTCCGCGTGTTCATGGAAGTCGTCGAGAAGCTCGGCTACGACGAGGCGAAGGTCCAGCTCGTCGCCAACCGGAACGACAGCTCGGGCGGCATCAAGGCGTCGGATGTCGAGGCGAGTCTGGGTCGCAAGATCCCGCACACGATCGTCTCCGACGGCCGCACGCTCGTGCTCGCCGTCAACCGCGGCGTTCCTTTTGTCATCAGCCACCGGGACAGCCAGGTCGCCAAGGACATCTTTGCTCTGGCGCAGCGCGTCGCGACGGCCGAGACCGCTCCCGCCGCGGCGGGCAAGCAAGCGCCGGCGCGCGGCGGGCTCAAGCTGTTCGGAGCCCGTTAGGGCGGCGACGCGGGCATTAGTCACCGGTCTGATCCCCCAAAAGGACGGTCAGAGAGCGTTCATCTGGACGTAGACTCCATTAGCCGAGGGAGCAGGCGCCCGCCATAACGGGAGCCGGAGATGAGGGTTTCTTAGAGGGATGTCACTGCTTAGGCGCATCGAAGGTCAGCGACCGTCCGGGCAGCAGCCCGCCGCACCAGCGCCTGGCACCCCGCCCCCACCGGGCGGACCCCCGAAGCCGCCGTCCGAAGGACCCCTCACGCAGAGCGCCTCGCCCGCTCGCGATGCGAACCGCGACGTCCGCATCAAGCTCCAGACGCGGATCATCAACAACCTCGACCCGCGCCTCGATCTCGCGGACGCGAAGGCGGTCCGCTCGAGCATCGAGGAGATGTTCAACAAATTCATTGACGAGGAAGGCGTGGTCGTCACGCGCGTCGAGCGTCAGAAGATGCTCGAATCGATCCTCGACGAGATCCTCGGGTTCGGTCCGATCGAGCCGCTGCTCAAGGACGACACCATCACTGAGGTCATGGTCAACGGCCCGTTCCGCTGCTACGTCGAGCGCAAGGGAAAGCTTCTGCTCTCCGACGTGACGTTCCAGAGCGACGAGCACGTCATGCGGATCGTCGAGCGCATCATCGCGCCGATCGGCCGACGCGTTGACGAGTCCAAGCCATATGAGGACGCGCGTCTCCCGGACGGCTCGCGTGTGAACATCATCATTCCGCCGCTCGCACTGAATGGGCCCGTGGTGACGATCCGTAAGTTCCCCAAGTACCGCATCACCGTCGAGGACTACATCAAGTTCGGCACCGCGACCGCCGAGATGATGGAGTTCCTCCGCGCGTGTGTCGAAGCACGCCTCAACATGTTCATCTCCGGTGGCACGGGCTCCGGTAAGACGACGCTCCTCAACATCATGTCCGGCTTCATTCCCGAGGACGAGCGGATCGTGACGATCGAGGACGCGGCCGAGCTCCGTCTGGTCCAGGACCACGTGGTCCGCCTCGAGTCGCGCGCCGCGAACATCGAAGGCAAGGGCGCGGTGACGATCATGGACCTTGTGAAGAACTCCCTCCGTATGCGCCCCGAGCGCATCGTCGTCGGTGAGATCCGTGGCGGCGAGGCGCTCTCGATGCTCCAAGCCATGAACACCGGTCACGACGGCTCGCTCTCGACGGGTCACGCCAACTCTCCGCGAGACATGCTCGCCCGGCTCGAGACGATGTGCCTGATGGCCGGCGTCGACCTGCCGGCACGTGCCATCAAGGAGCAGATCGCGAGCGCGCTCGACGTCATCGTGCAGATCTCGCGTCTGAAGGACGGCTCGCGCAAGGTCACGAACATCACCGAGGTCCAAGGTATGGAAGGCGAGGCGATCGTCCTTCAAGACGTCTTCGTCTTCGAGCAAACGGGCTACGTCGAAGGCAAGGTCCAGGGCCGTCTGCGCCCGACCGGCATCCGCCCGAAGTTCAGCGAGAAGTTCGAGGCCGCCGGCATCAAGCTCCCGCAGGGCGTCTTCGGCGACATGAACGTCGGACTCAGGTAGGTAGATGGAGTACGCCCTTCCCGCCGGGATGTTCGCCGGCGTGCTGTTCTTCTTCTGGGGCATCTCGACGATGCTCTCCGGCGGCGGCGCCGGCTCGGTCGAAGAGCGCATGGCGCGCTACGCCGGCGGCAAAGCAGAGGTCAAGACGGCCGACGGCAGGACGCGCGGACGCCAGCGCAACCTCGTCGACCCGTTCGCGACGCTGTCGAGCGACGTACAGGACAAGCGTTTCCAGATCCGCGTGCAGCGCGACCTCGCGCGCGCGAACCTCAAGCTGCGTGTCGCTGAGTACTACTCGATCCGCATCGGCCTCGCGGTCGGGCTCGGCCTCCTCCTCGGAGTGCTGCGCGATCCGCTCTCGGGCGTCGTCGGCGCGCTCCTCGGTTACTTCGTGCCGCGGTTCTGGGTCGGACGGCGCATCGGTGGCCGCCTCTCAGCCTTCAACAAGCAGCTCGCGGACACGATCACCCTCCTCTCGAACTCGCTCCGTGCCGGCTCGAGCTTCCTTCAGTCGATCGAGCTCGTCTCGCGTGAGACGCCCGATCCGATGGGCGAGGAGATGGGCCGCGTCGTGCGTGAGGTCAACCTCGGCCTCGGAATGGAAGAGGCGCTGTCCAACCTCGTGCGCCGCATCCGCAGCGATGACCTCGACCTCATGGTCACCGCCATCGGGGTGCAGCAGCAGGTGGGTGGAAACCTGGCCGAGATCCTCGACACGATCGCGTTCACCATCCGTGAGCGCGTCCGCATCAAGGGTGAGATCAATACGCTGACGGCCCAGGGGCGCTACTCGGGTTACCTGGTCGCGTTCCTTCCCATCGGCATCATGATCACCCTGAACTTCATCAACCCCGAGTTCATGCAACCGCTCTTCACGCAGCTCCTCGGCCAGATCCTCCTCGGCGTCGGCGCCGTGATGATGATCATCGGCTTCATCGCGATCCAAAAGATCACGAACATCAAGGTGTAAGTGGTGGAACCTCTCGTCTTCGCCGGGCTCATGTTCTTCGGGATCCTGGTGGTCTTCGTCTCGATGATCATCGGTGCCCAGCTCGACCCGGTGCAGGCACGTCTCCAGCAGATCGCGGTACGCCCGCGGACCCTTGAGGAACTCGAGCTGCAGCGCCCGCTCTCAGAGCGGATGCTGAAGCCGATCATCGATGGCTTCGCCGGCCTTGTCGGCCGCTTCTACCCGCAGAACACCGTCCGCAGTCTTTCGCTCCGGCTGAAGCGCGCTGGCATGGAGAGCACGAGCACCGAGTTCTTCCTCGGCGTGAAGGGCTTCGCGTCGATCGTCGTGGGCGTCCTCGTCTCCGGCTTGGTCAACGCCATCACCGGCGATCCGATCCAGACGCTCATCGGACTCGTCGTCGGGATCATCCTCGGCTTCCTTCTTCCCGACTTCTACCTGTCGAGCCGCGCCGGAAGCCGTGCGAACGCCATCGTCGAGCAACTCCCTGACGCGCTCGATCTGCTCACGATCTCGGTCGAGGCCGGTCTTGGCTTCGATGCCGCTCTCGTCAAGGTCACCGAGAAGCTGAAGGGCCCGCTCACCGAGGAGTTCAAGCGTGCCTCTGGCGAGCAGCGGGTCGGTAAGTCACGTCAGGAAGCGCTTCGGGGCATCAACGAGCGCGTCGAGGTGAAGGCGCTCCAGAACTTCATCTCCGCCATCATCCAGGCCGACCAGCTCGGTGTTTCGATGTCGAAGGTGCTGCGGATCCAGTCCGAGCAGATGCGGCAGGACCGCCGCCAGCGCGCCGAGCAGAAGGCGGCGCGCGCCCCGATCCTGATCATGCTCCCCACGGTCGGCTGCATCTTCCCCTCGCTGTTCATCGTCATCTTGGCGCCGGCCGCCCTGTCCGCGATGTCGTCCTGCTCGCAGATCTAGGTCCGAACCTCGCGCCTCCGCGTCCGGAACACCACCAAGGGCACCGTCCTCGCATCGGACTGCGATGTGGCCGACTCGTTCCTCTCGCGCGGACTCGGCCTTCTCCCACGGTCTAGCCTCAAGGCGGGCGAGGGCCTGCGGATCACCAAGACGTCCTCGATCACCATGTTCTTCATGCGCTTCGCGATCGATGCGGTATTCGTCGACCGCGCCGGTCGCGTCGTCCGGATAGCGGAGCGCATCGGTCCCTGGCGTCCCGCGGTCGTGGCGCGCGGCGCGGCGGAGGTCATCGAGCTTCCGGCCGGCACGGCGTCCGAAACGCGCACGCAAGTGGGCGACGAACTCGTCTTCGAGCCCGCGTGATCTCCAAAGCGGCCGCGGACGCCGCGCTCGACTTGCTCCTCGCAGCGCGCTGCGCCGGGTGCGGCGCCGCAGGCGCCTGGCTGTGCCTCGCCTGCCGCGAGCTCTGCGAGCCCGTCCGCCACGGGCACGTGACCGCCGCCGGCACGTACGGCGGTGCTCTGCGGGAGGCGATCCACCACTTCAAGTACGGCGGCGAGCGCGCTCTGGCGAATGAGCTCGGCGAGCTCGTCGCGGCGTGCGTCGCAAAGGATCTCGCGACGGGTGTTGCCCTCGACGTCGTCGTGCCAGCCGTGCTGCACCGGGACCGCGCGCGGTCGCGCGGCTACGACCAGGCCTGGCTGCTCGCGGATGTCGTTGCCAGACGCACCGCTTTACCACTGCGGGTACCGCTCCGCAGAATCCGCCTCGCAGTGCCGCAGATCTCGCTCGACCGGGCCGCGCGCGCCGAGAACCTGCGTGGCGCCTACGTTGCGGAGGCGGGTGCGCTCCGCGGCGCGCGCGTCGCCCTGGTGGACGACGTCGCGACGACCGGCGCCACCCTCGCCGCTGCGACGGGTGCGCTGCGCGCGGCAGGCGCCCGTGCCGTCCGGTCGTACGTCGTCGCGCTCGACGCTTGAACGAGCGTGTCGGCGTCGCCCGGTGGCAGATGCGCGCTTTGCTGCTGTTCGCGCTCGCCTTCGCGAACCTGAACGACATCTGGTCTCCCGACGTCCTGCCGAATGCGCTTTTCGCGTGGACCGTGGTCCAGGAGGGCGACCTCGATTACGACGAGTTCGTCTTCCGGCCAGCGGACCGCGGCATCGCAGATGTCGCGACCACCCGGCTCGACTCCGAGGCGTACTTCTTCAGGGCGTGCGGTGAGTCGACGGCGACCGAGCCGCCGGGAACAGCGCGCAGTCCGGGTGGCCCACCGGCGCCGGGGCCGAACGACCGCGTGTGTTCGATCTTCCCGCCGGGCATCGCGTTCCTCGCGTTCCCGTTCTTCCTGCCGTTCGTGCTCGCGGGCGCGGATCCGCTGAACCTCGGGCTCCTCGTGCGCCTCGGTCACGTCGCCGCGGCCACGATCGAGGTGATCGCGACGCTGTTCCTGTGGTCGCTGATGCGTCGCTTCGCGAGCGAACGTTGGTCTCTCGCGCTCGTGCTGCTCTATTTCTTCGGAACGAGCGTGCGCACCATCGCCTCGCAAGCGCTGTGGCAGCACGCCGGTGTGCACCTCGCCATCGCGATCGCGCTGTGGCTCGTGTTCCTCACCCGACCGGTCGCGCTGTGGCGTGAATTCGCCGCCGGCGTGGCGCTCGGCTTTGGCACCGTCGTCCGGCAGACGACAGCGATGCTCGTCCCATTCGTCCCGGCCGCGAACATCAGAGCGACGATCGTCGCGATCGTCGGCGCGGCGATCGGCGTGATCCCGCTGCTCGTGTACAACGCGTACGCGTTCGGCAATCCGCTCGAGCAGGGCTACGGCACAAAGCCGTTCGACACATCACCGGTCGTCGGGCTCTACGGCATCCTGCTATCACCGAGTCGCGGACTGTTCGTGTACGAGCCGTACATGCTCTTCGCGTTCGCAACGATCGTGCTCATCAAGCCAAGCCGCGGTCACCTCGAGCTGCGCCTGCTCTCGCTCGCGTACGCCTGGGCCGCGACGGCCATCCTGTACTCGACCTACGCGGAGTGGTGGGGCGGGCGGGTGTTCGGTCCGCGCTTCCTCGACGATCTCGCGCCTGCGCTGTTCCTGTTGATCGCGTGGGGGATCGGACACGGGCTGCTCGCGCGCCGGCTCGCGCGCATCGCGTTCTGGATCTGCGCCGCGTGGTCGCTGATCATCTTCCAAGCCGCGGCATTCGTGTACGACCAGAACACGTGGGACCTGCACCCGACGAACATCAACGTGGACCCGGCGCGACTGCTGGACTGGAGCGATCCGCAGTGGCTCTTCGTCCTGCGCAGCGTGCCCGAGGGCGGCGTGAAGGTGATCGTCGCGGCCGGGCTCAGCGCCCTCGCCCTGCTGTTCCTGCTGCGGGTGGAGTCGGTGTTACCGTCCCGTCGGTGACGACGGCGTTCATCGTCTTCTTCGGCCGCGGCGGCACATCGGAGATCGAGCGGCGGCTGGACTCGATCAAGATCGCGATCGGCGCGATGGTGTTGACGCGCGCGGGCGACGCCGGCTTTGCGCCGCTCCTCGCCGTGACCGCCGATGCCGAGGCGCGCACCGCATTCGAAGGCGCGGGTGCGGATGTCGTTCCGCCGCGCACCGATCCGTTCCATTTTGGCGAAGAGCTCCTCGCGCTCTCTCGCGCACGCGGGCTCGAGCGGATGGCGACGATCGGCGCGGGTGCCGGCGCGCTCATGAGCACGGCGGAGCTCACGCGGCTGCGCGAGGAGATCGACGCCGGCGAGGCGCTGGTGCTCTCGAACAACTACTACTCCGCCGATCTCGTCGCCTTCACACCGGCGTCCGCACTCGGCGTCATCGATCTGCCCGCGACCGACAATCCTCTGCCGCGCCGTCTGCACCAGCAGGGCGGACTCTCATCGCGCCAGCTGGAGCGCTCCGCGGCGACGCTGCTCGACGTCGACACGCCGGCCGACGCCGCGGTCCTGAAGCGTCACCCCGCATGTCCACCGCAGCTGCAAGCGCTCGACACCTGGGACGGCGAGCTTGGCATGCGGATCGACTCTCTGATGCGCTTGGTCACGACGCCGGAGCGCGAGCTCATCGTCGCCGGTCGGGTCGGCGCGCCGGTGTGGTCGTATCTCGAGTCGCAGACAGCGTGCCGCGTGCGCATGCTCGCCGAAGAGCGCGGCATGCAGGCGGCCGGACGCGACGCGTCGGGCGAGGCGCGCACCGCGCTCGGCTTCCTCTATCGCGAGATCGGCCCCGAGGCGTTCTTCGCGCGACTGGGCGAGCTCGGTGACGGGATGCTCTTCGACACGCGCGTGCTCTTCGCGCACCTCGGCTGGCAGCCATCTGCGCAGGACCGCTTCGCGTCCGACCTCTTCCGCGCGGACTCACTCGCGCAGGGCGAGCTGCGCGAGTTCACGGCGGCGGCGCGGGCCGCACCCTTCCCGCTGCTGCTCGGGGGGCACACCCTCGTGTCCGGCGTGCTGTGGACGCTCGTCGAAGCCGCGTGGGCGGGCCATCCCGAGCCTTGACCCTCAAGTTATTCGATCACCACATCCACACCGAGCGCTCCGACGGCACGGTCTCGCTTGCGGAGCGCGCGAGCACGGTCTCCGTCCGGCCGCACGGCATCTCGGATCACTTCCCGTGGCCGGGCAAGATGCGTGACGACGACGACGTGCTGCGCTATCTCGACGACGCCGCGCGACTGGGACTTCGCGTTGGCCTGGAATACGACCTCGGCGTCGCGCCGCCCCTCCGTGCCACGACGCGCGCCTCGCTCCACTACGTGATCGGCGCGTTGCACCAGCTCGAGGTCGACGGCGTGCGCATCCCGTTCGACGAGGCGGGCGCCTACCTCAAGGGCAAGCTCGCGTCTTTCTCCGAGCGCGAGCGCTTCGGCGACGGTGCGCTCGCGAGCCGCATCCGCGAACGCATGCTCGAGCTCGTGCGCCAGGGCTTCGAGCGCGATGGGATCGACATCCTCGGCCACGGCACGATGTCGCCCCTCGCGGCACTCGGCGACCCGGAGCGCGCGTATCCCGCGGAGTGGCAGGAGCGGCTCATCCAACTGTGCCTCGATGCCGATGTCGCGATCGAGGTGAACGAGGCGTACGGCGTCCCGCACCGCCAGTTCCTCGAGCGCGCTAAGCGGATGGGGGCGCGGTTCTCGGTCGGGTCGGACACGCACGGGCCGCTCCTGCCACTCGACAAGACCGCGGCGATGATCGAGGCCGCTTCGCTGCCTCACGAGCGATTCCTCGTGGGCGAACGGGTGCACGCGGCGCGCTAAGAGACGGCCTGCGCCGGCTCCCTTAGGCGGCGTCCTCGACCAGGAGCTCGTAGACGAGGATCCCGATCGATCCGAGCAGCAGGAGATGGACGAGGTTGCCCGCGACGTTGAGCGCGAGCGCCACGAACCATGCCACGACGAGCGCCCAGACCAAGATCCAGCGGATGCGGTGGCCCATCGCGGCGCTCACGAGGGGAGGGTATCGTCCGTATACTTTCGTTGCAGGGGGCGCTCCTGCTAACCACCAAGCGGGAGGGGAGCCGTGTACGGGGGCCTGTCCGTCTACACCGGCAACGCTCATCCCACCTTCGCGCGCGACATCTGTCGTGCCATGGAGATCCCGCTCGGCGCAGCCGAGGTCTTCAAGTTCGCGAACGACAACATCTTCGTGAAGGTCAACGAGAACGTGCGCGAGCACGACGTCTTCGTGGTGCAGTCACTCACCGGGACGTCCGTGAGCGACTCGATCATGGAGATGCTCATCATGCTCGACGCGTTCAAGCGCGCGTCGGCTGGGCGCATCACCGCGGTCATGCCGTACTACGCCTACGGCCGCAGCGACAAGAAGGACCAGCCACGCGTGCCGATCACGGCGCGCCTCCTCGCCGACCTTATCGCGGTCGCCGGGGCGAATCGTTTTCTCACCATGGACATGCACCAGATGCAGATCCAGGGCTTCTTCAGCATCCCGGGCGACGAGCTGTCGGCGCGCAACCTACTGGTCGAGCATCTCCGTTCCATCGTTGAACAGGCACCCGACCAATGTGCGCTCGTCGTGCCCGACCTTGGCTACGCGAACCAGGCGCGGCGGATCGGCGAGATGCTGGATATCCCGCTCGTGTTCATGCAGAAGACGCACCGCGACAACAGCGGCCGCAGCGAGATCGTGGGCGTGATCGGCGACATCGATCGCAAGCGAGCGATCGTCATCGACGACGAGATCGATCGTGGGACGACGATGATCAACGCGATCAAAGTCCTTCAGGAGCGCGGCGTCGACGAGATCTGGGCCGCCTGCACGCATGGCGTGTTCAGCGACAACGCCGCAGAGCGTCTGACCGCGACCGGCATCGTTGAGCTCATCACCACGGATACCAGCCCGATGACTCCAGTGGTGCGCAACAACGAGAAGGTGCGCATCCTCACCGTCGCACCGCTCTTCGCGGAAGCGATACGGCGCATCCACGAGGGCGAGTCCGTCGGGGCGCTCTTCAATCCGCCAGGATCCCAGATGCCGCTCCCGGTGACCTAGCATCGAAGTTTGAGCGGACTAGGGCGTTTCTTCGACTCCAACGAGGGTGAGCTGCGACGACTGAAGAAGGTCGTCGCGAAGATCAACGCGCTCGAAGATGGAACGAAGGCGCTGTCCGATGACGCGCTCTGCGCGCGCACGGCCGAGTTCCGCGATCGGCTTGCGAAGGGGGAGAAGCTCGACGACATCCTCCCCGAGGCGTTCGCCGCGGTTCGCGAGGCGGCGCGCCGGACGCTGAACCAGCGCCACTTCGACGAGCAGCTCATGGGCGCGATGGCGCTGCACAAGGGACACATCGCGGAGATGAAGACCGGCGAGGGCAAGACGCTGGTCGCATCCGCGGCGCTGTACCTCAACGCCCTGCTCGGCAAGGGCGCGCACCTCGTTACGACGAACGACTACCTCGCGAAGACCGGTGCCGGCTGGATGGCGCCGATCTACCACCTCCTCGGCATGAGCGTTGCGTACATCGCGCATGAGAAGTCCGCGATCTACGACCCCAGCGTCGTGCTGGAGGCGGTGGACGAGCGCCACCGCCACTGGCGCAACGTCGATCGGCGCGAGGCGTACCTCGCCGACATCACCTACGGCCAGAACAGCGAGTTCGGGTTCGACTACCTGCGCGACAACATGGTCGACGACCTCGCCCGCATGGTGCAGCGCGACCTCTACTACGCGATCGTCGACGAAGCCGACTCGATCCTCATCGACGAGGCGCGGACGCCACTCATCATCAGCTCACCCGCCGAGGACGCCACCGAGCAGTACCACCGCTTCGCGTCGGTCGCGAAGAAGCTGCAGCCCGAGACGGACTACCTCCTCGAGGAGAAACAGCATGCGGTGTCGTTGACCGAGGAGGGCATCGCGAAGGCCGAGAAGATGCTCGGGCTGCGCAACATGTACGAGGGCGATATCACGGCGGTGCACTTCATGGACAACGCGCTCAAAGCGCACGCCATGTACCACCGCGACAAGGAGTACGTCGTCAAGGACGGGGAGGTCGTCATCGTCGACGAGTTCACCGGCCGCCTCATGCCTGGCCGCCGCTGGAGCGATGGACTGCACCAGGCCGTTGAGGCCAAGGAGAACGTCAAGATCCAGCGCGAGACGCGCACCTTTGCCACGATCACGATCCAGAACTACTTCCGGATGTACGAGAAGCTCGCCGGTATGACGGGAACCGCCGCGACCGAGGCCGAGGAGCTCTTCAAGGTCTACAAGCTCGAGGTGACGCAGATCCCGACCCACCGGCCGATGGTCCGCAAGGACGATCCCGATCTCGTGTACGCCACCGAGCAGGGGAAGTGGAACGCGGTCATCCAGGACGTCAAAGAGCGCAATGAGCGCGGCCAACCCGTGCTGATCGGCACCACCTCGGTCGACAAGAGCCAGCGTCTGTCCGAAGAGCTGCGCCGGCACGGCATCAAGCACGAGGTGCTCAATGCGAAGAACCACGAGCGCGAGGCGCTGATCATCGCCGACGCCGGACAGCAGGGCGCGGTCACGCTCTCGACGAACATGGCCGGCCGCGGTGTGGACATCCTGCTCGGCCCAGGTGTCGTCGAGCGCGGAGGCCTGCACGTCATCGGAACGGAGCGGCACGAGGCGCGGCGCATCGACAACCAGCTCCGGGGACGTGCCGGCCGGCAGGGCGATCCGGGAACGACGCGCTTCTTCAACTCGCTCGAGGACGATCTGATCCGCATCTTCGCGTCCGAAAACGTCGCCGGGCTGCTGGGTCGGATGGGCATGAACGATGAGTCGCCCATCGAGTCGCGGATGGTCACCGGCGCGATCACGCAGGCGCAGATCAAGGTCGAGACGCGCAACTTCGATATGCGCAAGCGCGCGCTCGAGTTCGACGACGTCCTGAACAACCAGCGCAACGAGATCTACAAGGACCGCCGCAAGATCCTGGAGAAGGGCGACGTGCGCGACACCGTCCTCGACTTCCTGCACGACGAGGCAGCCAACATCGTCGACGCCGAGGCATCGTCGCCCGACTCCGAGGATTGGGAGCTCGAGAAGCTCGCTCTCGCGCTCGGCGCGCTTCTCGGCCGCGAGGTCAAGGTGTCGGAGTTCGGCGAGCCGTCGAATCTCGAGGAGCTGCGAGAGACGGTGGAGAACCTCGTAGATGACACCTACGAGGCGAAGGAAGCCGAGCTCGGGAATGTCGAGGCGGATGGCGAGTCAACGCCGGTCATGCGTGCCGTGGAGCGCTGGGTGATGCTGCGCACGATCGACACGCACTGGATCGAACATCTGACCGCGATGGAGGAGCTTCGCGAAGGGATCTACCTCCGCGGATACGGCCAGCAGGACCCGCTCGTCGCCTACAAACGCGAGGCGCACGACTACTTCCAGCAGATGCAGGCGCGTGTCGCCACGGGCGTCGCCCAAACGATCCTGCGCGTGTCAGTGCGTACCGCCGAACAAGCCGAACAAGAAGAGCAGAAGCAGGGCCAGGCGCCGCAGCAGACCTCGACCTCAGGGAACGGAACGACTGCGACAGGCCGAGCCGATCTGCGAACCAATCGCGACGAGCAAACGCCGACAACATCAACAGGCAAAGCGAAGCTGGGTCGAAATGATCCCTGCTGGTGCGGGTCGGGGAAGAAGTTCAAGAAGTGTCACGGCCGCTGAGCGCCCCGCGCCGCGGGTCCTGCCACGGCTCGGGGTTCTCGCTCGCTCGAAACTCGCCCGCTCGGCCCCCCTCCGAGTCGTCCCCTCGTCCCGCGGGCTCAACTCTCGCTCGCGAGAACCCGCTCGCCGTGTCACCCGCGGCGCCGCGCGCGTCGTTTCATGATCACTATTCCGTTCGATCCCAACGTTCACATCGGTCCGCTCGCGATCGCTTGGCATGGCATCTTCACCGCGGTCGGCATCTTGTTCGGCGTGTGGCTTCCGCTGCGGCTCATCCAGCCGC
>Ga0207653_10000506_pt1 | contig 15048 bp, 14 predicted proteins | sample KBSK5251metaG_FD_184341 | JGI IMG/M metagenome (GOLD analysis project Ga0207653, IMG submission 184341) | Corn, switchgrass and miscanthus rhizosphere microbial communities from Kellogg Biological Station, Michigan, USA - KBS K5-25-1 metaG... | ecosystem: Host-associated > Plants > Roots >...
TCGCCACCGAGCCGCGCGTCCGTGCGCTCGATGTCCTTCTTCACGCCGCCAGATCCCGGGAAAATGACGAACTCGTTCGCGGCGCGCTTCACGCCCTTGTCCCGCGCCGCGCGCAGGACCAGCGCCGCCTCGAGGAGGTCTCCGTACCCGCCATTCGTACATGAGCCGATGAACGCCTTGTCGAAGGCGATGTGCTCGCGCGCGACCTCGTCCGCGGGAAATGCGTTGCCGGGGCTGAACGGCTTCGCGATGAGCGGCACGACCTCGGATAGATCGAGGACCTCATCGATCTCGTACACGGCGTCGGCACCGGGGCCGAAGCGAGGGTAGGGGAGATCGGTGAATCCTTTCTCCCGGTACCACGCGTACGTGAGGTCGTCAGGCGCGAAGATCCCGTTCGTCGCTTCGCCCTCGGCCATCATGTTCGCGATCGTGTTGCGGTAGCTCATCGGCAGCTGTTTGTCCGCGTCGACGAACTCGACGCTCATGCCTTCGGCCTGCTTCGCGCCCCACCGCGCGAGCAGCGCGAGAACGACGTCTTTGCCGCTCACCCACGGCTGCAACCGTCCTTTGAATACGACGCGGCGCTGTCCCGCCACCGTGAAGTACACGTAGCCCGTCGCCCATCCGAAGCCCAGCGTGGTCGAGCCAACGCCATATCCCAGTGCGCCGTACGCGCCGTACGCGCGGCTGTGCGAGTCGGCCCCGGGAACGAGCGCGCCGGGGACGACGAGGCCCTGCTCCGGGAAGTAGAAGTGGAAGATGCCGTCGCCCGGGGTCGCGTAGTGGGGGCGCGTGATGCCGTGGAGATCAGCGAACTGCTTGCCGATCGCGGTCTGCTTGTCGTCGGCCTCGCGGTGGTTGAACACGAAATGGTCGTTCGCGACCGCGATCTGGCGTGGCCGGATCGTGTCGCCGCCGGTGATCTGATTGAAGGTGTGGATCGAGAACGGCGCGGTGCCGTCCGAAGCCGGTAGGAGGTCCGCGTACACGCGCAACGTCGCCCCGGCGCGAACGGCGGCGTCCTTGTCGACGCGGTGCGCCCACAGGATCTGCTCCGTCGAGGTCAGTTTGCGCGCGGTGTCGGCGTCCGGCCACGAGATCTCGGGCGCGCGCAGGACGGAGTCGCGGAACTCGCGCCGACCGATCTTGATGATCCCGCCGGAACGGCGGATGTCGTCCTCGGCCGGCGAGAGCGCGGCTGGCTCGTAGGTCTTGCCCTGCGTCTGGTTGGTGAGCGTGCGCGTCTCGGGATCGAACGCGAACCAGTCGCCCTCCTGCGCATCCTCCACCGCGGCGCGGCTCTGCACGACGTGAAGGCCAAGGTTGAGCGCGTTGCGACGGAAGATGTCGCCCATCCCCGCGCCGCAGACGATGACGATCTCGCGGCCGGCCTCCTCGCCGACGCCCTTGAGCCCGGCCGGGCTCATCTCGCGCGAGGAGCCGATCGCGAAGCGGTCGCCGGCGATGACGAAGTTCTCGCCGCGCTGCACGCGCTCGCGGAAGTCGGGCATGAGGAAGCGGAACGAGCCCGCCTTCCAGCGTTGGTCGAGCGTCTCCAGGCTCTCCGACACGCAGTCGGTCGCCGGCGTGATCTGGTCCGTGTCGATGGCGTTGAGCTTCTTCCCCGGAACCTTGGGATCCCAGAAGATCAGCGCCTTTCCGTGGATCGCCGACGCACCGTTTCCGCGCGTGCCATCCGCGCGCTCGGGCGCGGCGATGCGTTTCGCGTCTATTCCAGGCAGTAGCTTGGCTGCTCGGATGGTCTGGGTCATTGCTTCGATTGTGGCACTCTGCCGCTCGTGTGCTGCGTTCTCATCCTGCTTGCGTTCTTCACGCCGCGGATCGTGCTCTTCGTCCTGTTCCTCTTCACGAACTATCTAGTTCGCGCGTTCGACGGATTCGTGTTGCCGTTCATCGGCTTCTTGTTCCTGCCCGCCACGACACTCGCGTATGCGATCGCGCAGAACGAGCTCGGCGGACTGAACGGCCTTGGGATCATCGTCGTTCTCATCGGCCTCGCGGTCGACATCGGTCTGATCGGAGGCGGTGCCAGCCGGCGGCGCGGTTAACCCTTCGCGAGCCGCTCCAGCTCGGCATCGCTCAGGAGACGATCCGAGGCTTTCGCCGCCTCGAAGACACGCGCGATGCGCTCGCTCGTCGGCTCGTGTCCGTGTGACTCGAGCCAGTACACGACGTTCGACTCTCCGCTCATCGGGCCGACCTCGATGCGCTGTTCGCGGCCGAGCACGGATGCCGGCACACCGCTGTATACGCGGTCCGCGAGAGCGCGGTCCCCCTTGCGCAGCGCTTTGATGACGGCGGCCGCGTGGACGCCTGTGCCGGTGCGGAACGCGTCGGAGCCCAGCGCGGGATAGTTCGGCGGGATCGGGATGCCGCAGTGCTGCGCGATCAGGGCCGTGTATTCGACAAGAGGCGTGAGATCGCGGTCGATGAGGCCCCAGAGCTGCATGTTCACCAGGAGCTGGTCCATCGAGGTGTTGCCGACACGTTCGCCGATCCCGAGCGCGCAGCCGTGCACGCGGTCGGCGACCGCCGTCGCCGTGAGCGCGTTGATCGTTCCGAGGCCGCGGTCGTTGTGCCCGTGGTAATCGAGCTTCACGTCTCGGCCCTTGATGACGTCCTCGCGGAGGAACGTCAGTAGGTTGCGCACGCCTTCGGGCGTCGCATGCCCGACGGTATCGGAAGCGCAGATCCGTTTCGCGCCACAGCCGATCGCGACCTCATACAGCTTGCTGAGCGTCTCGGGATCCGCGCGCGTCGTGTCCTCGGTCACGAACATCACCGGCAGCTCGTTCTTCACGAGCGTCGTCACCGACTCCTCGACGTTCTTCAGCATCGTGTCGAGCGACCAGTCCTCCGCGAGGCGGCGGATCGGCGACGAGCCGATGAACGCGCAGCTCTCGATCTTGACTCCCGCATCCACCGCGGTCTCGATCGCGCCTTGCACGTCGAGCGGATGTGTGCGGATCGCCTGGTTCGGCCGCAGCTTCTTGAGCTTCGTCGTTTCCTTCGCGAGCTCGACGATCTCCGCGCGCGCTCGCGGCGATGCGCCTGGGAGTCCGATGTCCGCACTGTCGATCTCGAGCTCATCCATGAGATGGAGCAACCGCTTCTTCACTGCGAGCGGCGGGTTGCGCACCGAGGGGCCCTGCAGCCCATCGCGGAGCGTCTCGTCGTCGAGCTCGACGGCGCGGTAATCCGCCTTGATCGCGCGATCGTCGCGGTTCCAGTCGTAGATGAGGTGATCGAGCTCGCTCAACGCTCTTCCTTCGGGGCTGGTTCAGGCGCGAGCGCGAACCCCACACGCACGCCAACGCTCCAGCGCAAGAAGACGAGATCGACGGTGTCGAATCCGGCGTGGCGTGCCGCGGTGAACGTGTAACGGGTGGTGATGCCGGCGAACGTAGTTGCCTCGAGGCGGTCTCGCAAACGCGCGCGATCCGGTGTGCCGCCCACGCTTGCTGCCGCGGCGTCGACGAGAGCGAGCGCGTCGTAGGCCGTGGCCGCGAGCGTGCTCGGCGCACCGTGGCGGGAGATGAACGTCTGCAGGAACGCGGCGCGGTCCGCGGTGGTCGGGGCGGTGGAGATCGCTGCGAGGTTCCGCGAGCCGGGCCAGAGCGCGAGGTCGGCGCCCTCCCGCAGAGCGAGGGCGTCGCCAGCCTCCATTAGATAGGAGAGATAGACGCGAGGCGTGATACCCGCGTCGGCCAGGGAGCGCGTTGCCTCGACGTAGGTGGCGGCCGGGCCGGTGAAGAACGTGCTCCGGGCGAACGAGGCGCCCGCGCGGACGCGTGCTGCCGCGTCCTGGGCGCTCACCGTCACGACGGTCGGGGCGACGAGGCCGCGCTGCTCCAGCTCGGTCGCGAGCGCGAGGCGCTCGGCGATCGCCGGTGGCGACTCATCGCTTGCGAGAAGGACCGGCAGCAAGACGCCGCGGGCCGTCGCGTCGTCGACCGCCGCCCGCGCGAGGCGGGCGTACGTCGGCGCGAGCGCGAACGCCCAACCTCCGCCGGCGAACGACATCGGCTCCGGTGCGGGAAGGGTGAGCAGCACCGGCACGCGCGCGAGGGCGACCGCGCGGGCGAACGTCTCGTCGTAGGCGAACGGCACGCCGATGACGACGGCGTCCGCGCGTTCCTCCTCGACCGCGCGCCGGAGTTCGATGAGAACCCGCCCGTCGCTTCCGGCGAGATCGACGAACGACACTCGCACGCGCCGCTGACCGCCGAGGGCCTGGTCCTGGTCGAGCCACAGCTGCATCGCGTTGCGCTGGGCGACTCCGCTGGGGGCGCGACTGCCGGAAAGGTCGAGCAGCACGGTGACGGCCGTCGTCCCGGGCTCGTGCGTAGGTGACGGCGTCGGGCTGATCTCGGTCGGCGGCGCGGTGCAGGCCGCGAGAAAGAATGTCAGCGCGACAACGAGGCCGCGCACGGCTGTTAGGAGCGCGTGCCGTCGGGGCGCGGAGCCTCCTCGGCGTACACGTGCTTCATCGCGTCCTCGGGCCTGGGATCAGGCTCGCTCTCCGCTTGTGCGATCGCGGCCTCGATCTCCGTATCGAGCGCGCCGCGGATCGACTCGAACTCCTTGTCGGTCACGCCCTGCTCCACGAGGTACTTGCGCGCGCGGTCGATGGGATCCTTCGCCATCCACCCGCGGACCTCGTCCTTCGTGCGGTAGCGACTGTCGTCGTCGTCCGACGTGTGCGGTTGATAGCGGTAGCACTTGAGCTCGACCAGCGTCGGGCCTGCACCGGAGCGCGTGTGCTGCACCGCCTGCTTTGTCTTGTCATAGGAGTCGAGCACGTCCATGCCGTCGGCGATGAAGCCGCGAACGCCGTAGCCCGCGGCCTTGTCCGCGACGTTCGGCACGGCCATCTGCTGCTCGAAGCGCGTCGAGATGGCCAGCAGGTTGTTCTCGATGACGAAGACCACCGGCAATTTGTGGATCGCCGCGAAGTTGATCGCCTCATGGAAGTCACCGGGGCTGGTGGATGCGTCGCCGCCGAAGGCGAAGACGATGTTCTCCTCCTTCAGGTTGCGGATCGCGAGCGCGAGACCGACCGCGTGCGGGAATTCGGTGCCGACGCACACCGAACGCGTGACGATTCGGTCCTTCGGGCTCGAGAACTGATTGAGGATCTGGCGTCCCGCGGAGTGCGTGTCCGTCGCCTTCGCGAGGACCATGCGGAACTCCTCGAGCGGCGACATGCCGAGCACGAACGCGACACCCATGTCGCGGTAGTACGGAACGGTCCAGTCCTTGCCGCCGCGGATGTTCCACGCAGCGCCGATCTGCGCGGCCTCGTGGCCATCGGTGCCCGCGCCGAACGGGGTGCGTCCCATTCGGTTGAGCTGCAGGATCCGCTCGCTGACCATGCGCGTCTCGAGCATCTTCCGATACATGCCTTTGACGTCGTCAAGGCTGAGTCCGAGCGCATCGTGACGCGCGCGAGCAGTCACCGCCATCGTCGCGATGGTATCGCGCAGAACGTTCTCGACGGGTCGATCAGCGATGGTCCAGCGCGCGCTGCAGTGAATCCGCCGTCGCGTTGCCGCCGCTGACCCAGCAGACCACGCGCTTGCCCGCGAGACGCTCGGCCAGACGGCGCGCGGCCGCGACGGGTGCGGCGCCCGCGCCCTCCGCAACGATGTGTCCTTCTACCAACAGCAGGCGCATCGCGGCGTAGAGATCGTCGTCGCTCACGAGCACGAAGTCATCGAGTAGCGCGGCGAGCATGCGCCGCGGCAGATCGAAGGACGTGCGCGTCGCGAGGCCCTCGGCGAACGTCGCCGCGCGCTCCGTGGTGCGCGGCGTGCGATCCCGCCACGAGTTGTATGCCGCCGCGGCGCCCTCTGCTTGCACGCCGATCACCGTCATCTCGGGTCGCAGCGTCTTCGCGACGAGCGCCGCGCCAGACGCGCCGCTCCCGCCGCCGACGGGAACGATGAAGACGTCGATATCCGGCCGCTCGGTCAGTACCTCGAGCGCGGCCGTGCCGACACCCGCGATCAGGTACGGCTCGTTGCCGGAATGCACGTAGCGCATACCGGTCGCGGCGGCGCGACGCTCGCACTCTTCGCGCGCATCGTCGTAGTCACTTCCGTGCTCGACGATGGTCGCACCGTTCGCACGCATCGCGGCGATCTTCAACGGGTTCGCTCCCTTCGGCACGACGATGGTCACGGGAACTTTGAACACTCCGCCCGCATACGCCAGCGACTGGCCGTGATTACCGGTGGACGCGCCGATGACGCCGGTCTTGGCCGTCGGATCTCGCCCGATCAGATTCAGGCCGCCGCGCACCTTGAAGGCCGCGGTCGGCAGCAGGTTCTCGCACTTGAGCCAGACATCGAGGCCGAGCGCGCTGCTCACCGCGTCCCGCCGGATCAGCGGTGTCGGCGACAGATGCGCCGCAAGGAAATCACGCGCCGCGAGCACATCGGCGAACGATGGTTCGCCGGTCCACGCGGCCGCGCCCGCCCCAGCGGTCGCGCTCGTCACTCGAATGCGGGTCTCTCCCGCGATGTCCACAGGGCGAAAGAGAGCGCGAGAAGCCAGATTCCCAGTAAGACCCGGAGCGGCAGCCACGCGACGGCCATGTCCGCCCCTATCGGGCCGAGGGCGAGCACAAGGGCGAACTCACCCACAGCAAGACCCAGCGTGACGGCGCCGAGCCAGCGCGGCATCACGTCCGTCTCCCACCACATCTTCCCAATGACCCACCACCAGATCGCGCGAACGAACAGGGCCGCGACAGCCAACTCGGGTGAAGCTGACGCGCTGATGCCGACCACGATGACCGCCGTGCCGCTGATCGTGGCGAGCATCGCGCCGCTCTCACGCACGCTGAGATGACGTACGTGCAACGACGCGATCGCGGGGAGCATCAGTCCATACGCGAATGCCGTGAGGAGGAAGAACCAAGCTGGGTAGAAACCGGGTCCGAACGCGGGGGCCACGATATGCGCGATTCCCGCGATGGCCGTCCAGATCGCGGCCTTCCAGACCGCCTCGTATTCGTATGTGTCCCTGACCTCGTGCCTGTCCACGACCTCGTGCGTTTCCGGGACCTGCTGAGCGGCTTCGTTCCCAGCGACGTCTATGGCTTTCGTTTTCCGTTCTCGTCGTACTCGTAGAAGCCCTTGCCCGTCTTCACGCCCAGATGGCCGGCGAGGACCATGCGCTTGAGGAGCGGGGGCGGCGCCCACGCCGGGTCGCGGAACTCGTCAAAGAAGGTATTCGCGACGTGCAGGTTGATGTCGAGCCCGGTGTAGTCGATGAGCTCGAACGGGCCCATCGGATGCCGCAGGCCGAGCTTCACCGCTTTGTCGATGTCTTCGGCGGTAGCAACGCCCTGCTCGAGCGCGCGGATCGCCTCGAGCATGATCGGGATCATGAGCCGGTTCACGATGAAGCCCGGCGTGTCCTTGCAGACCACCGGCGTGTGACCGAGCCGCGTCACGAACGCGCGCAACGCCTCGACGGTCGCGTCACTCGTCGTGATCGCCTTCACGACCTCGACCAACTGCATCACCACCGGAGGGTTGAAGAAGTGCAGGCCCGCGAACCGGTCCGGTCGTTTCGTCGCGGCGGCGATCTCGATGATCGTCAGGCTTGAGGTGTTCGAAGCGAAGATCGTCGACGGTGGACACACCTTGTCGAGCTGCTCGAAGACCTCCTTCTTCGCGTCCATGACCTCGATCACGGCTTCGATGACCAGATCGCGGTCATTGAAGTCCGCGAGCGCCGTCGTGCCGCTGATGCGGCCGCGCGCCTTCTTCGCGTCCTCTTCGGAGAGCTTTCCGGATTTCACGACGCGGGCCAGCGACCCGTCGATCCGCGAGAAGCCGCGCTCGATGAACCTCTGATCGATCTCGCGCGCCCGCACGTCGAGACCGGCCATAGCGCACACCTGCGCGATGCCGGAGCCCATCTGTCCGAAACCGACGATCCCGACGCGCTCGATGGCCATGGCGTGCGCAGCATACCGAGATGCTCGATACCATCGGGTCAGATGCCTCCCTTCCGTGGACCCGACGCTGTCGACATATCCCTCACCGTGAATGGCCAGGGAGCGACCGCGCACCTCTCGCCGCAGCGCTCGCTCCTCGAGCTTCTACACGGCTCGCTTGGCCTCACGGGAACGAAGCTGGTGTGCAACGCCGGCGACTGCGGCGCGTGCACTGTCCTCGTGGAGGATCGTCCCGTCTACTCCTGCATCACGCTCGCGGTCGCGTGTGAAGGCAAACGCGTCGAGACGATCGAGGGCATCTCGAAGGACGGCGCGCTGCATCCCGTGCAGGAGGCCTTCATCGAACACGACGCCTACCAGTGCGGCTTCTGCACGCCCGGGCAGGTCATGTCCATCGTCTCGCTGCTGCGCACGACGGCGAAGCCGACAGAGGACGACGTGCGGCGCGCGGTGTCCGGGAATCTCTGCCGCTGCGGCGCCTACGTGAACATCGTGAAAGCCGGTATGTCCGCGGCGAGGCGGAGCAAGTAGTGGCCGGCCTCCGAGTCGTCAAGAGCCGCGACGAGTTCGAAGGTGAGATCTTCGAGTCGCTGTCGATCATCCAGGGAAGCGATCTCCCGCCACACGGCGCGGGCACCGAATTCGTCGAGATAGGAAAGTCGCGCAAGCGCGTCGATGGTGTCCAGCGCGTGACCGGTCGCGCGACGTACACGCACGACATCACGCTGCCGGGGATGCTGCACGCGCGCGTGCTTCGCAGTCCGTATCCGCGCGCTCGCGTTCGCGCGATCGACACGACAAAGGCCGAAGCACTGCCCGGCGTTCATGGAGTCCTGCATCGCTTCAATGCGCCGAAGGCGGCGTTCCGCGGCGAGGAGACGATCTTTCGGGACGAGGTCCGTTTCATCGGCGATGAGGTCGCAGCGGTCGCGGCCGACAGCGCAGAGACCGCAGTTCGTGCGCTCGCGCTCATCGAAGTGGACTACGAGCTGCTGCCGCACGTCACCGATCTCGAGGAGGCGATCGCGGACGGCGCGCCGACGGTCGGGGAAGGCGGCAATGTCTTCGAGGCGGGGTCGCTCAAGCGCGGCGACGCGCGGCAAGCCTTTCGCGGCGCCGACGCCGTCGTCGAGGGCACCTATCGCACGTCGACGCAGATGCATAACTCGCTCGAGTCGCACGGCGCCGTCGCGCGCTGGGACGGCGAGAACCTCACGGTGTGGGAGTCGACGCAGCACGTCTTCGGCGTGCGCGAGGGCCTTCGCGCCGCGCTCCTCCTCCCGCTCTCGCGGATCCGCGTCATTTGCGACTACATGGGCGGCGGCTTCGGCTCGAAGGGTGGCGTAGGGAAGTACTCGATCATCGCCTCTCTCTTCGCGAAGCAGCTCGGCCGGCCCGTCCGCTGCGTGCTCACGCGACACGAGGAGAACCTCGCGGCAGGCAACCGCTCCGCCACGCTGCAAAAGGTGAAGATCGCCGCGAAGGACGGACGCATCACCGCGATCGAGCACACGTCGTGGTCGAACGCCGGACAGGCGCGATGGGTCGCGAACCCGACCGGACCGACGAACACGCTGTACGACTTCGCGAACCTCACGACGAAGTCCTATCGCGTCGCCACGAACGCGGGCTCGCTCGCCGCGTTCCGTGCGCCCGGGTATGTTGAAGGCACCTTCGCGCTGGAAGGTGCGATCGACGAGCTCGCTGAGAAGATCGGAGTCGACCCGCTCACGCTTCGTCGGCGCCACGCCGCTGCGCAGAAAGACCCGCGCACGAACAAGGCGTATTCGCTGAAGCGGCTGCTCGAGTGCTACAGCATCGGCGCGCGGGAGATCGGCTGGAGCAAGCGCAAGGCAGGGGGAACGCGCGGCTCGGCGCCGCACCGGCGTCGCGGCATCGGCATGGGGACGCAGATCTGGGGCGGTGGTGGTGGTCCGCCCGCGTACGCGACGGTGCATTTCAACGCCGACGGCACGGTAGTCCTCCGCGCCGGGACACAGGACATCGGGACCGGCACGCGGACCGTGCTGGCGCAGATCTGCGCTGACGAGCTCGGAGTGGACCTCGATCGCATCTCGGTGAGCATCGGCGATACCGAAGGTCCATACGGACCGATCTCGGCCGGATCGCTGACCCTCGCGTCAGTCGGACCCGCGGTGCGTCTCGCTGCGCGCGACGCGCGCGAGCAGTTCCTCGGCGCCGCGGCGGGTGTGCTCGAGGTGCGCAAGAACGAATTACGAATGGAGCGCGGTCACATCGTGAGCAAGGGCGCGCGCACGCCGATCTCCGATGTCAGCAAGAAGCTCGAGAACAACACGGTCATCGGCAAGGGCTCGCGCTGGCCGAATCCCGAGAACCTGTCGATCAAGACGTTCGGTGCGCACTTCGCGCAGGTCGAGGTCGACACGCTGACGGGCGAGATCGTCGTCGAGAAGGTGGTCGCCGTGCACGACATCGGCCGCATCGTGAATCCCATGACCGCGGCGTCGCAGGTCCAGGGCGGCGTCATCCAGGCGCTCGGCTTCGCGCTCACCGAAGAGCGCGTCGTCGACCGTTCGCTCGGCCGCGTCATGAACGCCGATCTCGAGTGGTACAAGATCCCGACCGCCCTTGATGTTCCCGAGATCGTCGTGCGCTTCACGGACCGGCCCGATCGCCGCGCCAACAATCTGGGCGCGAAGGGACTGGGCGAGCCGCCGATCATCCCGACCGCGGCGGCCGTTGCGAACGCGGTCGCGAACGCCATCGGCGTGCGGCTGCGTCACGTGCCGATGACACCCGCGCGCGTGCTCGAGGCGCTGGCGGTCGTGCGATGAGCCTGTTCTCGTACGCGAAGCCGCGCGCGCTCGGCGAAGCGCTGAAGCTGCTGAAGAACGGCACCGTCGCGCTCGCCGGCGGAACAGATCTCGTCGGTCTCATCCGCAGCGGCCTCGCGAAACCGAACGCGCTTGTCGACCTGACCGGGATCGAAGGCCTGCGCGGTTGGACACGCGAGAAGGGCAAGGGCCTGCGGATCGGAGCGCTCACATCGCTCTCGGATCTCGAGACATCGCCGCAGCTGCGAAAGCTCGCGCCGATCATCGCGGAATCCTTGCGCGACGCGGCGACGCTGCAGCTTCGGAACATGGGCACCGTCGGCGGCAACCTTCTGCAGCGCAACCGCTGCTGGTATTTCCGCGACGAGGCCGTGCCGTGCTGGCTGAAGGGTGGAACGCGGTGCTTCGCCGCCGAGGGCGAGAACCGCTATCACGCGATCCTCGGCGCTGCGGAGTGCGTGATGGTCTCGCCGTCCGATCTCGCGCCCGCTCTCATCGCCTACGACGCCGAGATCGATCTCGCATCGAGCCTCGGCCGTCGCAGCGTGAAGCTGGGCCAGTTCTACGTCACGCCTAATGGCAAACAGCGGAAGGAGCACGCGATCCGCAAGGGCGAGCTCATCACGTCGGTGCGGATCCCCGAGGCCGCGCTGGAGCGCCGCGGCACGTTCCTGAAGGCGATGGACCGCAAGGCGTGGAGCTTCGCGCTCGTGTCGGTCGCGGCTGCGGCACGGATCAAGGACGGCAAGGCGCACGACGTTCGCGTCGTGCTCGGTGGCGTCGCGCCCTGCCCGTGGTGGGTCCCCGCCGCGAACAAGCTGCTCGAAGGCAGCGCGCTCGACGACAACTCCTGCCTCGCCGCGGCCGACGTCATCCTCGCGAACGCGCAGCCGCTGCGCGATAACGGCTACAAGGTGACCCTCGCCCGCGAGCTCATCCGCCGCGCGCTCCGCTCACTCGTTGGCTAGGCCGCCATCTGTCACGGCACCAGCTGCAGGCCGAGGAATTCCGGCACGTCCTGCTCCTGAGGCGGGTAGGCGGCGTTCATGCCCACAGGCGCTAGAGCCGTCCCGTAATTCCCGTCGGCGCTGAGATAGTTCGCCCCGGCATCGCGTGCCGGTTCGGCTCGGCCGGATGCGGCCTGGCTTGTTCCGCACGCCACGACGGTCGCTGCAAGGACCGCCAGAATGCCGCTTGTGATCCGACCGCTCTTGCTCTTCATGTCTGGTGCCTCCATTCGATTCGCTGAGTGCGAATCTGCGGCCGAGGAGGTAGTCCGGCATCCGTAGAACTACGGGTTTTCGGTGCTGGGTGTCATCAAGATGACAAAGTCCGAGGACGACCTCATTCGGGCGATCGAGTCGAGCCTGCAGGTCTATCCGCCGGTGTCAGGTCTCTCCGAAGACCTCGCTATCAAAGGAGTTCGCGGGCGGGTCACCGACCTGTCGCATCCGCTCGCCAACCTCGTGGGTATGGCGGACATCGCGCCGGATGAGGTCGATGCGACGCTCACGATGGTCCGCAACCGGTACTCGCGCGGGCGCAAGGCCTACGGCTGGGTCACCGGCCCCCTCACGCGGCCGCACGACCTCGGCGCGCGGCTCGTCGCCAGCGGACTTAAGAAGGAAGACGAAATGGCGGGGATGGTGCTGACCGACCTCGCCGTCCCGATTGCCGTCGATCCGAAGATCGAGATCCGCGAAGCGACGCTTCACGAGGCGCAGGCAGCGAGCGCGATGATGGCCCGCGCGTACGACATGCCCGAGGAGATCGCGCGCTTCTTCAACGTTCTGCTCGCGATGACCGACAGCAAGGTCCAGAACCGCGGGTACTTCGCGTACGTCGACGGCGGGACCGAACCGGTCGGTTGGAGCTACCTCGTGTATCTGCCGGATTCGCCGATCGTCTTGCTCGGCGGTGCTGCGACGCTGCCCGAGCACCGCGGTCGCGGCATCTACAGCGCGCTCGTCGCGAAGCGGCTCGCCGATGCGCGAGCCGATGGACGCAGCGCCGCGGTCATCCAGGCGGTGCGCTCGACGTCCGCGCCGATCGCCGCGAAGCTCGGCTTCCGCGAGGTCTGCGGTCTCGAGTTCTACGCCTGGGAGGGAGCGCCGCACCAGGAGATCCCGATGCTGAAGCTCGAGGAGTAGGCGGCCTAGGACTCCCGTCGCGCGAGACGCCACGCGAGCGCGCCATAGGCGATCGCGACCCACGCGAGCAGCACGGCGTACGAGATCCAGATGTCGGTGAAGAGTGGCTTTCCCGCGAGGCCGTTGGTCATGACGCGCATCCCCTGGAACGTCGGGAAGGCGCGCAGCGCGAGATCCAGCGCGTCCGGCACCGGCAGGCCCGCGACGAACGCCGGTCCGATGATCGGCAGCAGCAGGACGCTCGACCACGTGTAGACCTGGCTAGCCGTCTTGAACATGCCACCGAGGAGCAGTCCCAGGCCGATGAGCGCCACCGCGAGCAGCGCGGTCCCGATCGCGAACGTCGGTATGTCGACCGGCCGCAGACGCGTGAGCCCGAGCATGACCGTGACCGACACCGCGCTGTACGCGAGGCCGACGAGCGCCTTACCGAGGATGACCTCGCGGTAGTTCGCGACGAGGAGAAGAGCATCGAGCGTCTTCTTCTCGGCCTCCTCGGTGAGGATGATCGGCACCGCGAGCACGGCGATCATGCCCAGCATCATCACGACGGTTGCGAGCACGAAGTAGCGGCGCGCGCCGACTTCGCCGAGGACGCCGGCCTCCGCGGAACCGGCCTGCACGCGCTCGACCGCGACGGTCGCGATCGGCGGCTGACCCGACAGCGCGCGGATCCCGGTCTCGAGGGAGGCCGATACGAAGTTCGCGGTGGATCCACCTGTGGTCGGCTGGATCAGCGTGATCGTCGGTCGGCGGCCCTGGCGTATCGCGTCATCAACGTCGGCGGGGAGCACGAACGCGGCGTCGACGTCCTGCGTCACGACAAGATGGCGCGCCCCCGCCTCGCTATCGACATGACGCAGCTTGAGGCTGACGGTCTGGCCGGCGCGTTCCTCGAGCGTGCGAACGAGCGCCGAGTTCTCCGGGCCGGCGAACGCGATCTTCGCCTCGACGAGACGCTCCTCCGGGAAGATCGAGTTGTAGAGGATGGCGAGGATGATCGGCGTGAGCAACGAGACCAGAACGCGTGAGTCGCGCACGGCGTCGACGACGTCCTTGCGGAAGATCGCCGTGATGATCGGTATGCGCATCTAGAGCGGACGCCCCGCGAGGGCAACGAAGACGTCCTCGAGGGTCCCTTCCTGCGAATGGATGGTGAGCACCTGATCGGCGCGCATCCATTCCGCGAGCTTGGCCGCGTCCTGCGGATCGTCGAGTCGCAGGTCGTGCTCGGTGCGGTCGCGCAGCAGCACCTTTGCGGTGCGCTGGCCGTACCGCAGCTTGAGCTCGCGCGGGGTATCGAGAGCGACGATGCGGCCCTGGCTGAGGAACGCGACGCGCGTGCAGAGCTCGTCGGCCTCCTCCATGTAATGCGTCGTCAGGAAGATCGTCGTGCCTTCACGAGCGAGCTGCGCAACGAGCGCACGTACCTCGCGCGCAGACGTCGGGTCGAGCCCACGCGTCGGCTCGTCCATGAACAAGACACGCGGCGAGTTGATGAGCGAGCGCGCGATCATGAGCCGCTGCTTCATTCCGCTGGAGTACGTCTTCGCCTTGCGCTTCGCGGCGTCGCGCAGGCCCACCAGGTCGAGGAGCTCGTCCGCGCGCGATGCCTTGACGCCGTAAAGCGTCGCGAAGAAGCGGAGGTTCTCGATGCCGGCGAAGCGGTCGTAGAGGTTCGGGTCCTCGAAGACCGCGTTGATGAGCGGCTTCACGCGGTCGCGATCGTTGACGGCGTCTAGACCCGCGACGAACGCGCGGCCGGCGGTCGGTCGTGCGCGACCGGTCAGCATCCGGATCGTCGTCGTCTTGCCCGCGCCGTTGTGCCCGAGCAGGCCGAAGACCTCGCCCTCGGCGACGCTGAAGGTGATCCCGTCGACGGCGCGCACCGCTCCGTAGCGCTTCTGGAGGTCCTGGACCTCGACGGCGGCGGTCACCTTGCCGAGCCTAGCGTCGGTTGATCGCGAGGGCGGGAGGCGGCCGCTACTCGATGGTCGCCGCGTGCACCGAGGTCACGTAGGGCAGGTACTGCGCGGCGCGCTCCCAGCTCTTGCCCTCGTCGCGGCTGGCCCACACGTCGCCGTTC
>Ga0207653_10000511_pt1 | contig 14871 bp, 16 predicted proteins | sample KBSK5251metaG_FD_184341 | JGI IMG/M metagenome (GOLD analysis project Ga0207653, IMG submission 184341) | Corn, switchgrass and miscanthus rhizosphere microbial communities from Kellogg Biological Station, Michigan, USA - KBS K5-25-1 metaG... | ecosystem: Host-associated > Plants > Roots >...
CGTGACGACAGTCCGAGGTGCTTGCATCGCAAGATGGACGCGGCCTAACGGATGGCGCTTAAGCTGCGGCGCCGATTATCAATGTTCACAAACAGATGGCCTCCACAAAAGAGCGGCGCCGACAGCTTCAAGCGCGTGTTAGGCAGCGACAGGTGCACGCTATCCCGACACCACCGTGAATTTCTCAAGCGTCTCCACGATGGTCCACACTGATCGCGTTCCCTTGCGAAAAGAAGCGACATCACCTGCTCGCAGCTCGATCACCTGGCCACCTTCCTTGAGGGTGATCCGCACCTGCCCGGCGATCACGATGAAGCTTTCGTCGCCAGCAAAGATGTAGTCGAAGCTCATCGGCTGGCAGCGCCAGAGCATCGCTGTATGCGACCAAGCGCCATCGTTGCGCCGGCGGAGCCATTCCGCATCGCCGATCGTGCGGCCATCCGAGGTGATACAGGGCTCCCAGGCCGCGGTACGAACGTTTGTGCGACGGACTTGGTCAGGTGCCTCCATGAGATCGTCCTCGATACCTGGAAGAAGTGTCCGCTGCCTAACGGAATGCGCTTAAGCTGCGGCGCGATCTTGAGGTGTTCACGAACGGAATTCTACAACACCGTATTTCAGGAAGTCCACCGGATGCATTGACGACGGGCGCCGGCAGCTTCAAGCGCGTGTTAGGCGGCAACGCTTGAGCGTTCAGCAACATGACCAGAGCCGCCGGAATGACTTTGCAGCGGGCTCCCACGAAAGCGCGATCGTGGTTTCGTAGCCGAACGCGACCATAATCTCCTGGCCCGGCGGCCGGCGCAGAGTCATTGAGTCAACCGGATCAGCCATCTGGACGTATTCCGTCGAATCGAAGGGCTCCACGCGAACGACTTCGAGCGTGCGCTGAAGTTGACGACGCACGAAGGCTGCACGACTAACCTCGCCCTGCGGAAACTCGGGATGGTCAATCAACATGTAGTCGCTTTGCCACTCGTCGTGCCAACGCTCAACGCCATCAACCACGAAACGGAGCGTGACGGTCAGACTGTCGCTCGACCGGCCCTCCGCACGCAAGACGACGGTATCTGGTCGTCCGTCATCGGTGAGGTCGAGCTCACGGTCTTGCAAGAACCAGGGCGCCTCAGCCGGCCCGTTCGAACCAGGTGGGGGTGTTTGAGACGCGAGTTGGGTCGAGTCCACGACATTGCGAGCGCTTCGTTCCTGGGACCGACACGCACTGAGCACAAGGACCGCGAAGAGGAGACAGTAGGACTTCATGTGGCCAGGGTTGCCGCCTAACTAGTAATTATGCGGAGTCGCGAAAGGACTCCGCTGACGGTTGATGTCTGCATAAGTCGCCCTTGCAAGATAACTCCGCATCTTATCGAGACGGCAAGCTGCATAATACGCCGACAGGCGCGTTAGGTTGCAGATTCCCGATGGTCGTCAGAGAGCATCCCCTGGGCTCCGGACCGCCAGGCCGCCGCGATTCAGCACGTGCGTATACATCATGGTCGTCCGCACGTCGCGATGCCCTAAAAGCTCCTGCACCGTGCGAATATCGTACCCTGCTTCCAGGAGGTGCGTCGCAAACGAGTGCCGCAGGGTATGGCACGAGGCCGGCTTGGGAATCCCACTCTCCCGCACTGCGGCCCGAAATGCACGCTGCACCGCCGTCGGATGCAAGTGAAATCGTCCTCCCCGCCCCGGAAAAACCCACTGCCACGCCCACTCGCGCTCGGCATTCGGAAACTTCTTCCGGAGCGAATCCGGTAACTCCACCGTCCCAAAGTGGCGGCGGCGCCGATCCAGGTAATTGGCCAGCGGCAACCGATGCGTCTGCGCCAGAACCGTCACCCGGTCCTTGTCCCCCTTGCCGCGCCGCACCGTGATCTCGTGCCGCGCAAAATCGATGTCCTTCACCCGCAAGCTCAACGCCTCCAGCAACCGGAGCCCCGAACCATACATCAGCAATACCACCAACCGCTCCACCCCACGCATGCGCTGCACCACGGCCCGCACCTCGGCGCGCGTCAACACGCACGGCATCCGCCGCGGACCGTGCGCCCGCGCGATCCCGTTGATCCACCCGATCGGCTGACGAAGAATCACCCGATACAAGAACAGAATCGCCGCCAGCGCCTGGTTCTGCGTCGAGGCACTCGCGGCCAAGCTGCTTAAGAATCCTGCGACTTCTTCGGGCCCCAATTCAGTCGGATGACGGTTCCCATGAAACCGAATGAAGCGACGGATCCAACGCACGTACACGAGCTCCGTCTTGGCGCTGTAATGGCGCAACCGCAACGCCTGCCGCACTCGGCCCAACAGCTTCACGATCTAGCATCGGGCAGTCTCCACGTAATCCATCATCCCAAAAACGCAACCGGGAGCGAGTCACTGCACTCACTCCCGGTCTCACGCTACCGCTTCGTCTGTGTTCACGTGTCCCCCCTACGCTGCAGGGGCAACACGTCCCGGATCGGTCGGCGTCACCTCCTTCGCCTTCACCGCCTGATCAGCCGGCCGTGAGGGAGGCAGGTGACGCGCGGCTTCCCACTCCGCCATCACCTCGGGATCCTTGCCGAACCGCCAGCGATTGATCCCGTCGAGCACCCGCACCTCCTCCATCAACGTCCCGGTGATCTTGTCCAGATCCGCGCGGGCGCCGATGTGGGACAACTTCTTGGCACGGGCCTCCTCGCTCGCGGTCTCGAACTCCGCGAGCTTCTGCTGCAACTCCTCGAGCAACGCGGGCGCCATGCCGGCGGCCACCAACACATCACGCTGCTGCTCGGCTGCGGCCACGAGGGCCTTGACCGCGGTGAGAAACGCCTGGTTGTTGGCGCTCACACTGGGTAGCCGGAACTGCGTCGCCAGCTCCGAGCGGCCGTGGGCCGCAACGTTGCCGACCGCGACGAGGTACTTCAGGAGCTGAAAATGCACGATGCGCCGCAGCTCCCTCCGGTTGTTGCGCGCGCCGCGAGCCGCGACGCGTGCTTCGTGCTGCCTGGTCGCGATCGCCTGCGCTTCTGCGAGGCGCTCCTCGAGCCGGCCGAGCACGGTGGTGTACGTGGGCTCGGTCGAGGGGTGAGCCCGGCTGAATGTCCGGACCCTCGTGACCATTTCGAGTTTGTTGCGAACGATGATGTTCACAAAAAACTCCTTTCAACGGTTCTGATGACGCAATCGTCAGGGTTTCGCGCCACAGGTGCATAGTGGATGTCTCGACTCGACACCCTGACTGTCGAGTCTCACATGTTGACGAAAGCGAAAAGCGGGCCACGATCGATCACGCACAGGTTGACGACGCGCGCGACGACTCGCGACGACGTCTCACCATCTTTAAGGTGTTGTGAGACATGCTGAAAACAATTCGCGCGCGGTTGATGAAACGATCACCGAACTACACAGTGACCAACATGTCGTTGTTGTTCGATTGTCCTATGTGGAGGACACGTCGAGAACACTTGACGAAAGCCGCGAAGAGGTTGACGGTCGTGATGCGGGTGTTGCCCTACAAAACCTGAGTCAATCCCTGGTTATCAACCGCGCCGCCCGTTCATAGAAGAAGTAATCCCACGCCCAGTTGATCAGCACGAAGAGCTTGTTGCGGAACCCGATGAGCTGAATGATGTGAATCCCAAGCCACATCACCCACGCCAGAAAGCCGCTCGCCTCGATGCCATAGACCTTTGCCACGGCCGCATTGCGACCGATGGTGGCAAGCGTGCCCTGATCGCGATAGCGAAACGGCTCGAGCGGCTGCCCGCGGAGCTGGCGCTTGATGTTGCGGGCGACTGACTGCCCCATTTGAATCGCCACCGGCGCGACCATCGGTAACGGCTGGCCGTCCTGCTCGCGATACGCGGCATCGCCGATGATGAAGACCTCGGGATGATCCTTCAGCTGGAGCGTGGGCTCGACGGGAATGCGGCCCTGTCGCGCGGTGGGAAGGCCAAGGGTGGCATTGAGCGGCGACGCGCGCACGCCCGCCGCCCAGATGACCGTCTGCGCCGGGATGACCTCACCGCTCTTGAGTCGCGCCTGCTTGCCATCGTAATCAGCGACGCTCGCGCCGAACCGGACCTCGACGTATTTGCGCCACAACGTCTTCCCTGCCGCTTCGCGCAGCCGCTCGGGCAGGGCCGGCAGGAGCCGATCGGTCGCCTCGAGCAGGAGAATGCGGACGTCTTTGATATTGAGCCGCGGGTAGTCCTTGACCAGCACCAGCCGGATCAGCTCCGACAACGCGCCCGCCATCTCGACGCCGGTCGGCCCACCACCAACCACGATGAACGTGAGCAACGTCCGCCGCCGCTCGGCGTCGGGCTCGAGCATCGCTTGCTCGAAACAGGTGAGCACGCGATTGCGAATCGTGACCGCGTCGGGGATATCCTTGAGCCCGAGGCCGTGACGCTGCATCGACTCCAAACCGAAGAAGTTCGTCTCGCCACCCGGCGCCAGAACGAGATAGTCGTAGGCAATGGGTCCGGCGCTCGTGTCGAGACGCTTGGCCGCGAAATCCACGCGCGTCACGTTCACCAGGCGAAAATCAAAGTTCTTCTGGCCGCGGAGAATCGAGCGCGCCGGCTTCGCGATCTCTTCCGGCTCGAGGCCCGCGGTCGCGACCTGATAGAGCAGCGGTTGGAAGCAGTGGTAGTTGTTGCGGTCCAGCAGCACGACCTGCACGGAGGCGCGACGCAACGCCCGCGCGGCGTTCAACCCGCCGAATCCGGCGCCGACGATGACGACAGTCGGGGGGGGCGTCACTCCTTCGCCCGCTTGGAGAACTCCCACATCCCGATCATCGTCTTCTGCGTGATCGGATGGCCGAGCAGCCGCGCCTGCAGCACGATCTGACCGCGATGATGCGCGTCGTGGATCATGTAATACATCAGGTAGCCGGTCGCGTCGTGATGGAACCCGACGATCCGGCCGCCATCCTGCAGCGCCGCCCCCACGATGGCGAGCACGGCTTTGCGCTTGGCCTTGAGGGCGCGCAGCGCCTGCGCTCGGGTGACGCGACCGCGATTCAGCTCGGCGGGGACGGGAAAGTCGGGGGCGGTACGCTCGAGGTAGCGGAGGCCGCAGTTATGGAGGTGGGCGACATGCGCCGCGATGGTGCGGGTTTTCGGACCAGGCGCCGGCGCCTGCCACACCACCGGATCGAGGTGTTCGACGAGATACTCGTTGATGCGGGCGTTCCCCGCATACGCCTTGAGCAGCGCGTCGGCGGTGTTCAGCCGGTGAGTTTTCGCCACAGCGCCGCCAACGGATCGTAATTCGCGTCGACGACCCGTTCCTTGAGCGGGATGATCGCGTTGTCGGTGATCGTAATTGATTCGGGACAGACTTCGGTGCAGCACTTGGTGATGTTGCAGAAGCCGATCCCGCCCTCATGCCGCAGGTGATCGCGGCGGTCCGCTTCGTCGAGCGGATGCATCTCGTAGAGCGCGGCCCGCACGAGCATCGCCGGCCCCATGAACTGCTCGTGCTTGTCGTGCGCGCGCAGCACGTGGCAGACGTCCTGGCACAGGAAGCACTCGATGCATTTGCGGAACTCCTGCGGCCGCTCGATTTCGTACTGATACATCCGCCAGGTGCCATCGGGAGCATCGGGTTTGCGCGGCTGGAACGCCGGAATCCGTTTGTTGACCTCGTAGTTCCACGACACGTCGGTCACGAGATCCTTGATCACGGGGAACGCCTTCATCGGCGTGACCGTGATCGTCTCGTCCGGTGCATAGTCGGACATCCGCGTCATGCACATGAGCTTCGGCTTGCCGTTGATCTCCGCGGAGCACGAGCCGCACTTCCCCGCCTTGCAGTTCCACCGCACCGCGAGGTCGGGCGCCTGCTCGGCCTGGATCGCGTGCACGGCGTCGAGCACCACCATCCCCTCGCCCGCGGCGACCTGGTACTCCTTCAGCTCGCCGCCTTCACGCGTTCCTCGAAATACGCGGAACAGGGTCATACGCTTTCCTTAATGAGGGCCAGGAGATCGGCGGGGATCGGCGGTTGCGTCTCGCGCCGCACACCCATGCGGTCCCCCTCTTTCTTGATCACGATTTGCTCGCGCGCCTGCTTGTCGTCCGAGTCGGGATAGTCGCTGCGCGTGTGGCCGCCCCGGCTCTCCGTGCGCTCGAGCGCGGCGCGCGCGGTCGCTTCGGAGACGACGAGGAGCGAGCGCAGGTCGATCGCCGTGTGCCAGCCGGGATTGTATTCGCGGCTGCCCGTGATCCCTACTTTCTGGGCCCGGGTCTTGAGCTTCTCGAGCTCAGCGAGCGCCGTCTCGAGCCCGCCCTTGTCGCGGATGATTCCTGCGTTGCGCTGCATCACCGCCTGCAATGCCGACTGCACGGCGAAGGGGTTTTCACCGTTGCGCTCGAACGGCGCCAGCGCCTCGCGCATCGTCTGTTCGACCTCAGCATCCGGAATCGCCGCCGGCGCGCCGCGCTTCCCCGCCGCGTACTGGCCGGCACGACGTCCGAAGACGAGCAAGTCGCTGAGCGAATTGCCGCCGAGGCGGTTGGCGCCGTGCATGCCGCCGCCGACCTCCCCCGCGGCGTAGAGTCCGGGCACCGTCGACTCCTGGGTCTCGGCGTCCACTTTGACCCCACCCATCATGTAATGCGTCGTCGGGCCGATCTCCATCGGGTCTTTGGTGATATCGACCTGCGCCAGCTCTTTGAACTGGTGATACATGCTGGGCAGCTTCTTCTTGATGTAGTCGGGGCTTTGCTTTGATGCGATGTCGAGGAAGACACCACCGTGCGGCGAGCCCCGGCCTTCGGCAATCTCCTTGGTGATGGCTTTGGCGACGACGTCACGCGTGAGCAGTTCGGGCGGCCGGCGGTTCTTCTTGCGATCGCCCTTCACCCAGGCGTCCGATTCCGCTTCGGTCTCCGCGAAATCGCCTTTGAACATGTCGGGCATGTAGCGGAACATGAACCGCTCGCCCTTCGAGTTCTTCAGGACCCCGCCTTCGCCGCGGACTCCCTCGGTCACGAGAATACCGCGGACACTGGGCGGCCAGACCATTCCCGTGGGATGGAACTGCACGAACTCCATGTCGATCAGCTCGGCGCCCGCCTCGTACGCGAGCGCGTGGCCGTCGCCCGTGTATTCCCACGAATTGCTCGTGATCTGCCAGGCTTTGCCGATGCCCCCCGTGGCGATCACGATCGCGCCCGTCTTGAACAGCACAAAGCGGCCGGTCTCGCGGAAGTAGCCGAGCGCGCCGGCGATCTTCCCGCCGACCACAAACAGCTTCACGATCGTGCATTCCATGTGCACGTCGATGCCCGAGTGCACGCCCTTGTCTTGCAGGACGCGGATCATCTCGAGGCCGGTGCGGTCGCCGACGTGCGCCAGGCGGCTGTAGGTGTGGCCGCCGAACGGGCGCTGGTTGATCTTGCCATCGGGGGTGCGGTCGAACAGCGCGCCCCACGCCTCGAGCTCGTTGATGCGGTCGGGCGCTTCCTGGGCGTGGATCTGCGCCATGCGCCAGTTGTTGTGCATCTTGCCGCCGCGCATCGTGTCGCGGAAATGCACGCGCCAGTTGTCTTCGGACATGACATTGCCGAGCGCCGCGGCGGCGCCGCCCTCGGCCATCACGGTGTGCGCCTTGCCGAGCAGCGATTTGCAGACGAGCGCGACTTTGGCTTTCTGGGCGCTCGCCTCGATCGCGGCGCGGAGACCGGCGCCGCCGGCGCCGATCACGACGACGTCGTAGCTGTGACTCTTGACGTCAGAGGCGGCCATTAAAAGAGCCGCACGTCGTGAATGATGCCCATCGCGCAGAGCCGGATGTAGACGTCGGTCAGGGCGACCGAAAAGAGCGAGCACCAGGCGAACAGCATGTGATGGCGGTTGAGCGCGCTCACGCCGCGCCACGCCTGGAAGCGCGCTTTCCCGCCGCGGACGCAGGAGAAGCAGTCGACCTGTCCGCCGATGAGGTGTCGCACCGAGTGACAGCCGAACGTGTAACAGGACAGCAGAATCACATTGATGGCCATCACGAGTGTGCCGATGCCGACGCCAAACCCGCGCGGCCCCGCGGCCATCGTCCCGTCAGCGAGGACGCCGTTGACCGGCCAGCGCATCGCCAGAAGGACGTCGTAGGAGAGAATGAAGATGAAGACGACCGCCGCGTACATGGCATAGCGGTGCAGGTTCTGCAGAATGAACGGGAATTTCGTCTCACCCTTGTAGCCGTGGCGCGGCTCGCCGACGGCGCAGGCGACCGGATCGAGGAAGAAGGCCCGGTAGTAGGCCTTGCGATAGTAGTAGCAGGTGGCGCGAAACGCGCCGGGAAAAACCAGAATCAGGAATGCGGGAGAGAGCGGCCACCACGTCGTCTGGATCAGCGGTGAGTAGAACGGTGAGAGATACGGTCCCCATTCGTAGTAGCGGTTGATCCATGCCGCCCAGGTCGCGTACACGCCGAAGCTGCCGAGGACCAGCGCCGTGAGTGCGGGGGCGATCCACCAGGCGTCGCGGCGCAGCGTGGCGCCGAGGCTGCGTTCCTGCAGGTCGCGAACCGATGTCGTCATAGCGTGACCGCCGCCATCGTCTGTTTCACAGCCTCCGCCGATTTCTTGAGGGCGCTCTTCTCGTCCGCCGTCAGCTCGACTTCGACGATCTGCTCCAGCCCGTTCTTGCCGAGCTTGCACGGCACGCCGCAGTACATCCCCGACAATCCGTACTCGCCTTCGAGCCAGGCGGCGCACGGCAGCAGCCGCTTCTGGTCGAGCGCGATCGACTCCACCATCTGCGCCGCCGCTGCGGACGGCGCGTAGTACGCCGATCCGGTCTTCAAGAACGCAACGATCTCGGCTCCGCCGTTCCGCGTGCGATCCACGATCTTGTCGAGCTTGGCCTTATCGAGGAGCTGCGTGACGGGGATGCCGGAAACCGTCGTGTAGGAGATGAGGGGAACCATCGTGTCGCCGTGGCCACCGAGGACCATGGCCTGAATGTCGCGGACGGAGACATCGAGCGCCTCGGCCAGAAACGACCGGTAGCGCGCGGTGTCGAGCACGCCTGCCATGCCGATCACGCGCTCGCGCGGAAACCCGGTCACCTGCTTGGTGACCCAGCACATCACGTCGAGCGGATTGGACACGACGACGACGATCGCCTTGGGACAATGTTGCTTGATCTGCTGCGACACCTGCTTGACGATATCGGCGTTCGTGCGAACGAGGTCGTCGCGACTCATCCCCGGCTTGCGCGCGATGCCGGCGGTGACGACGACCACTTCAGATCCGGCGGCCGGTCCGTAGTCGTTCGCGCCGACGACGCGCGTATCGAAGCCCTCGATGGGCGCCGATTCCCACTGGTCCAGGCCTTTGCCTTGTGGGACGCCTTCGATGACATCGACGAGAACGACAGTGCGGGCGAGTTCTTTTTCGGCGAGGCGTTGTGCGGTGGTGGCGCCGACGTTCCCAGCGCCAACGACGGTAATTTTGGTCAGCATGGTGCGGGGAAGTTAATGGTCCCCTTCATCCTCCTCTAGTGTGCATTTCTCTATGTGGATCGGCACGAAGTCCTTCGACCTGAAACAACGGCGCGCGATTGGCGAGACCGAGCCGGACCTCGGCGCCGCGGTCAGTACGGCCGCGCCAGGTCGAGGCGATCAGCTCCCCGAGCTCTGCGTCACTGGCGCCGCTCCGTAACGGCTCGCGCAGATCGGTCCCCCGCTCCGCGTAGAGACACATGAACCAGGTGCCGTCAGCCGTCAGACGGCTGCGATCGCACGAACGGCAGAATGGGGCCGATGTCGACGCCACGATCCCGAATGTGGTCTCGTCCGGGAGACGGAAGCGCTCGGCCGGTGCGCTGAGATCTCCGGTGGCGACAGGGGTGATAGCACCGTACCGGGCCGACAGAACCTCGAGAATCTCGCGCTGCGACACCACCTGCTCGGCAGACCAGCCCGTTGCGCCACCGACGTCCATGTACTCGATAAACCGGACCTCGGCCTCGTGCGCCCGGGCGAATTCGATCAGATCGACCAGCTCGTCGTCATTCACGCCCCGCATGACGACGGTGTTGAGCTTGAGCGGGAATCCAGCGGCGCGCGCCGCCGCGATCCCCGCCAGGACGTCGGCATGCCGGTCGCTGCGCGCCAGATCGCGCATCCGCTCCGGCCGGAGCGTGTCCAGGCTGACGGTGATCCGCCCCAGACCTGCCTGCCGCAACGCCGCGGCGTGCTTCGCGAGGAGCAGGCCGTTTGTCGTCATGGCGAGATCGCTGATCCCCGTGTTGCCCGCCAGCATGCGGGACAGCGCCGGCAAATCGTGGCGCAACAACGGTTCGCCGCCCGTGAGCCGTACCTTTGACACGCCCAGCGACGTAAACACCGTCACCAGGCGCGCGATTTCCTCAAAAGTTAGAATCGACTCCTTCGGCAGCCAGACGTATTCCTGTTCGGGCATGCAGTAGCGACAGCGGAGATTGCAGCGATCGGTGACGGAGACGCGCAGGCTCGCGAGCGGCCGCTCGAGGATGTCGCGGATCACGAGAGACTCTCGACCCAGGTCGAAGCGCCGTCCGCGTGTATCTCCTTTTTCCATACCGGGACGCGCTCCTTCACCGCTTCGATCACGTAGCGGCACGCCGCGAACGCCTGCTCACGGTGTGGGGCTGCCGCCGCGATCGCGATGCTCGCCTCACCGGCAGGAATGAGTCCCAGCCGGTGCTGCAAAGTTAGACGCGCTTCCGGCCACCGCTCGTGCGCCTCCGCCAGGATCCGTTCGATCTCCTCGTCCGCCATCGCCTCGTACGCCGAGTAGTCGATGGCGGTGATGTCGGCGTCGGTGCGCACGGTGCCGAGGAAGACGCACGTGCCGCCCCGCGCCGGGCTTTGGACTTCCGCCAGGAGGTCGGCGATTTCAATCCGGTGACGCGTGAGATGCATCAGCCACCCGAGAGCGGTGGGAGGAGCGCCACTTCATCTCCCTCGTTGACTGTGGCGTCGAGCTTCACGTGTCGTTGGTTCAACGCGGCGAGCGGTCGCGGCGGCATCGCTTGCGTGCCGGGAAAGACTTCGCGCACACGGTCGATCACGTCGGCGACCGTAGCCGGCGTTTCCAGGTTGATCGCCGACGAGCTGCAGCCGGCCAGCTCGGCATATCGCGCGAAGAACCGCACCGACACCTTGGCCATGATCGATTATAGCCCCCCTCCCGATGCCATGCCCTGCCAGATCTTGGCCTGCTTCGGCGTTGGGCTCGCGGCGCGCTCGAGGGTGACGCGCGACGTCGAACGCTCCTGCACGGTTGCGTTCAGCGTCACGGTGCGGCCCTCGCGTTGCACGGTGATCGTGAGCGGCTGGCCGGCCTTGCCGCGATAGCGCGTCCGGTATTCGCCGCCCCAATCGTGATCGGTCGTCACCGGGATGCCGCCGATGTTGGTGAGCAGATCGCCCGGCTGCACGCCGGCCGTCTCCGCGGAGCTGTTGGGGGAGACTTGCTGCACGACGATGCCGCCGGTCGGCGTGGTGCCGGTCGAGAGCCCGACGAACGGGCTGGTCACGACCTGGCGATGGAAGACGAGCCCCGCCTTTGCGAACACCGTCTCATAGGGGAGCGAGTCGCGGCCGTCGACGTAGCGGCGATAGAACGTGTCGACGTCGGGCATCCCGGCAGCGCGCAGCTCGCTCAAGAGATCAGCGGTCGAGAATCCTTTGTTTTGGCGGTAGTCGTGCGTGTACAGCGCCCGCATCACCTCGTCGAGATTGTGCGCGTTATCGGTCGCGTCCCGGATCGAGATGTCGAGCAGGAAGCCGAGCAGCGACCCCTTCGGATAGTAGAGCTGCGAGCTGTTGACGTAGACCTCGTGGATCCACGTCGCCTCACTGCCATCTTCGACGCTCCAGGGCTCGGGCGCCTGCTCGACCTGGTCGATGTTAGTGACGGCATTCGCGAGGAACTGAGCGGGCGTCCACAACCCCGCCCGCAAGTTGGTGATATCGGCGTAGTAGTCGGTGACACCCTCCGACCACCACAGCAGCGGCGTGTACTGCTCGGCGTGATAGTCGTACGGCCACATCTCGGCGGGGCGGATGCGCTTCACGTTCCACAGATGGAAAAACTCGTGCGACAGGAGCGGATACATGAAGTCGCCAAGGTTGCCGGCGGCATCGGCGAACGCGAGCGCCGGCATGATGTCGTACTGCGCCGAGCTGTGCTCGAGCCCGCCGCCGAAGTCGATCGGCCCGTGGATGACGTTGAAGAAGACCGTGTACTCGTCGTACGGGGGGGGCGTGTCGCCCATGATCCGGTTCTGGACCGGCGCCATCTTCGCCAGGCCGGTCCGCAGGTTGCGCGCGACCGCAGGCGTGTAATCGGCCGCGGGCCACACCGCGATGCGAATCCACTTCCCGTCCGCCTGCAATGAATCGAGGCTGTAATGCCCCACGAACGTCATGGCGTCGGCGAGCTCGTGGTAGTCGGCGGCGCGATAGACGCCGTTCGCCGGACCCTTGAGCGCCGTCGTCACCTGCCACCCCGCCGGCAGCCGGAACCGCACTTCCGCCGGACGTCCGAGCTGTCCCTCTTCGAACATGAACAGATTAGTGCCGAGGAATTGCCCGAAGTCTTCCGCGATGCGCGCAACGGAGAGATCGATCGTGTCGGGCGAGTAATCAAAGGCGACGCTCACGCGGTCGGTCTTGCCGGTGACAACGCGCCACGTGTCTTTGTCGGCGCGGTCCCACCGCAGCGCCTGCCCGCTCGCGTTCTTGGCGCTGAAGCCGTGGACGTAGCGCGCGTAGTTTTGGATCTCGTAGTTCCCTGGACTCCACGCGGGCAACGAGACGAGCAGCGTGTCCTTGCCGGTGGTTGGAAACTCGGCGCTCACGTGGAACGCGCCGGCCGTCAGGGAGACTTCGTACCGAACCGTCTGCGCGCTGAGCGGCGTGGCGAGCAGCAGTGTGAGGGCGAAGCAGGTGAAACGACGCATCATCACTCCGGGCAAGCAGTTGAGAGATACCTAAAACTAGAACGGCCTCGGCGTGAGTGCCGAGGCCGCGTCCCAAGTTGCCGTCACGTCGCGTCTTACGACGAAACCTTCGCGCTCGCGTCGGCGACCATCGCACGCAACTCCTTGCTGGGCTTGAAGACAGGCACCGGACGCGCGGCGACTTCGACCGGATCACCGGTCCTTGGGTTACGCGCCATCCGTGTTTTGCGCTGACGGATTTTGAACGTGCCAAACCCGCGTATCTCAATGTTATGCTGCTCAGCCAGCGCGGCTTTGACGGCATCGAGGAACGAGTCCACGACCCGTGCACAGTCCTTTTTTGAAATGAGGGGACCGGCGGTACGAGCGATTTGCGCGGTGACCTTTTCGACCAGATCGGCCTTCGTCATTGGTCCCCCCCGAACGTCTGCCGGGATGCAAAAGTCGGGGGCTATGATACGGGCTTACTTATTTAGTGTCAAGAGCTTGTAGGAATTGTTGAAAGTGTCCCTGGGCGTCATGTGGGCCCGGCGATGCCTCCGGATGGTACTGAACGGCAAAAATCGGGTACTCGCGGTGCTTGATCCCTTCGACGGTCCCGTCATTGAGGTTAAGGTGCGTGACCTCCAGCGACTTCGCGCCCGGAACGCCGCCCGTCTCACCCCGCACTGCGAATCCATGGTTCTGCGACGTGATAAGTACTTGTCCTGTAGCGAGATCGCGGACAGGATGGTTACCGCCCCGATGTCCATATGGCAGCTTCACCGTCTCCCCGCCCATCGCCAGACCGAGCAGTTGGTGACCGAGGCAGATCCCGAAGATCGGCAGATTCCCATCGGCCAGCGTCCGAATTGTATCGATCGCGTAACCCACGGCTGAGGGATCGCCGGGCCCGTTCGACAGGAAAACCCCATCCGGTTTGAGGGCGCGTACCTGCGTGGCGGTCGTCGCCGCCGGGACGACGGTGACCCGGCACCCGTGCTGCATGAACAGCCGCAGGATGTTGCGCTTCATCCCGAAGTCGAATGCGACGACGTGCTGCTTCGCGTCCGCCGGTCCCTCACTGTACGCCTTGGGGATCGTCGCTTCACTTGCCAGGTCGAGTCCGTTCATCGACGGCGACGCGGCGAGCGCCGCCTTGATCGCGTCGGTCGGCTGGTCGCCGAGTGCGAGCACACCGCGCATCGCGCCGCGGGAGCGGATGTAGCGAGTGAGCTGGCGTGTGTCGACGTCGGAGATGAGCGGCACTTTGGCGCCGGAGAGCCAGTCGAGCAGCGTCCCGGTCGAACGCCAATTCGATGGTGTGGCGGACAGCTCGCGCACCACGACGCCGGCGACGCGCGGCCGATCGGACTCCACGTCGTCGGGATTGATGCCGTAATTGCCGATCATCGGCGCGGTCATCACGACGATCTGGCCGAGGTAGGAGGGGTCGGTAAACACCTCCTGATACCCGCTCAGATTTGTGGTGAAGACGACTTCTGCGTATGCCGGTTCAAATGCGAGTGGCGCCGTTCCGGGGAACCACGCGCCGTCCTCCAGGAGGACGTAGGCAGGTGCTGGACTAGGGCCGGCGATTGCTCGGAGGGGGCGGCGCTGTCGGTTGAGTTTCTATCGGGAGCGGCGTCGGCGCCACGGGCGTGGGGTTCTGTCCCTGGCCCTCGAGTACGGAGCGAACCTGCGTGGCGGACTGTGACATGAACGTGAGCACCAGCGCGAGGAACAAGAAGATCCCGGCGGTCCACCACGTGACCTTCGTCAGCAGCGTGGTCGCCTGACGGCCGCCCATGATGGTGTCGGTGCCGGCGCCGCCTCCCATGGAGGCGAGCCCGCCGCCTTGCCCCGCCTGCAACAACACGGCGACGGCGAGGATCACCGAATCGAGGATCAGGATACCGACAAGGATTCCGTACATGC
>Ga0207653_10000512_pt1 | contig 14801 bp, 25 predicted proteins | sample KBSK5251metaG_FD_184341 | JGI IMG/M metagenome (GOLD analysis project Ga0207653, IMG submission 184341) | Corn, switchgrass and miscanthus rhizosphere microbial communities from Kellogg Biological Station, Michigan, USA - KBS K5-25-1 metaG... | ecosystem: Host-associated > Plants > Roots >...
CGCACCGCCAGGGTGGACCTCGTTGAGCCCCTGATCGAGCGATTCACTTTGTGATACAACCTCGCGTGGTTCCCCCGGTTCCCCCTCGGTCGGTCCAACGAGGCTCTGAAACCGATGCCCAAGTTCACCGCCCCCGCCATCATCGAAGTTCAGATACACCGCGCTCCGGGTGCGCTGCTGGCACGCATCGTCTGCACCGACAGCCACGCCGGGGAAAGCTACACCCTCGATATTCCCTACTACGCGCTGCGGGCGTTGCGCGACGCTGTCGACGGCGTCATTCAAGCGCAACCGAGTCTGGTTCCCGTCACCGTCACGCGGCGCCTCGAGTGACGGCGCGGCGCTCGCCCGCTCGAGCGCAATCCGCCGGCGCCGCTCGCCGCGCTGCAGCAGCCAGCGGTCATAGGCCAGGCGCATCACCTGTAACGCCCTCACGAGCGCCACGGTGTAGCCCTCGCGGTAGACGTCAAATTCCGCATTCGTGAACCGTGCATCGTCGGGCTCGTAGGGCTTGCACGTCGACAGCTCGTAAACGGCTTGTGCCTGCATATCAGACAGGCGTCGGGACGGCGTAGAGGAAGACGTCGATTCCGTGCGTCGAGAGGACGCGGAGCGCGTCCTCGTTGCTGGTGCGTCCGATCGCCACGAGTCGTGGCTCCGCGTCATCAGGGTGCGCCTCGAGCCATAGCTGTCGGTCGACGAGGAGCTGACCCATGACCTCGTGACTGATGTGCGTTTTGCACTCGATGAGCGACGCGGTGTTGCCTCGGTAGCCGACGACGTCGATGCGCTTCTGGGAGGACTGGACGGTATTACGTTGCACGGCGGGTAGATGGGTTGGATCTGGTGTCAGTCCCTGTCCTACGTGGACGCTAAAATCGATGCGGTCGTATTCCTGCAGGTGCTCCAGGAGGTAGTCCCGGATGATGGCGCTCTCCCGATTCGTGCGTTCCGGAAAGTAGGACCGCAGCAACAACACCGGGAACTCGTCGCGCACCCAGCTGTAGCCGCTCACTCAGCACCAGCCAGCGCGCGCAGCATCTTCTTTTCGTGCCTGATGTCCGTCTCCAGGGACTTCAGCTCACGACGGAGGCGCCGCGCTTTCACGCGGAGACGCTCGAGGCGCCTCGCGCAGTCGACGACTTCGTTGGTTCGCCGCGGGCGTGCCTGCTTGGCCGGCAGCTCGTTCTCGAGCACGCGGGCAGCGTTCGCAACCTCGAGGTGAATCGCATTCGACATCATGACTTCCCCGCCGGCGGCGCCGGACGCTTCACGAGCTCGCTCGGCGCCCGCGGCACGATGCGCCCGTCGGCCAGGCGCACATACACGGTTTCCACGACTTCACCCTTTGGCAACTGGAACGAGGACGTTTTCACGGGTTCCACCCACTACCTCACCTTCCTGGCCGCTCACGACGTCGAACACGACGTCGCCGGCGACATGCAAGCCTCCGATCCGGCGCGCCTCGAGCTGCGCCGCGGCGAGCGCCACGCCGATCGCCTCGTTGCGAGCCCGACGGAGCTGCGCGAGCCGTTCACGAATGACAGCGAGTGTGTCGGCCTTCATCGGCGCACCCGGTCTGCCGGCGGCTCGTTGAACGTGATAGCGGTGCGCGGCACGACGGCCACGTCGCCGATCTCGAGCCAGCGCGATCGTCCGGCCAGCATCGTGCGCGTGCGTGCGCGGATCTGCCAGCGCGCCGGCGTCTCGCCGACAATGTCGACGAGCTGATAGGTGCGACCAGCCCACGTCTCGAGCTGCAGGTAACCGACAGAGGGTGTCACCAGGAGTGCCTCACGCCGTGCGCGGCAAACTGAACTCTCTATTCGCAGTGGCCCCGCTCGCCACGATCGCGCCGCTCTTCAGCAACGGCTTCAACCGATACGCCAGGACTGACCGCTCAATTTTGAGCACCTTCGCGAGCTCGCCTGGCCGCTGCGGGCTCTTGTGCCGCAACGCGGACAGAATCGCCGTCGTGTTGTGCTCCGCTTTCACCACGCTCTTCAACCGTCGAGTCTTTTTCCTTCGCACCGACGGCGCCGGCGTCGCAATCTCCCGTATGAAGTGGCGCGTCAGCACCTCGATCACTGAATTCAGAGCGTCGCGTTTCGCCGTCAGGTCCTCGAGCAGGTGCGACCATTCGATAGCAGACATGGCGTTCGCATCAGAACAACAACGTCGCAATGTAGCAGGCCAGGCCGGCGGCGACGAGGTTCACGCGGCTCGGCACGTTGAACGCGGCGACGACGAACAGCACGAACGCGAACACGAGCAGGATGGTGTGCAGCATCGCTAATCTCCCTCGGCGTCGCCGTCTCGCTCGCCGTAGCGATGTTCGACCACCGTTTGCGCCGGCGCCAGTTCCCAGCGTTGCACCGGCGCCGGGTCCGATCGTTTCGCCACAGCTCGCGCGATCGTCTCCGTCGTCGGCGTGATGCAGTAGACCGCGGCGCCGGCGTAGAACTGCGTCGCGATCGTGGCGTCGCCCTCACCGGGCACGTCCAGGCGCAAGAACGACGCCCCGCCGATCGTCTGCTCGCTCAGATAGCCGGCCAGGCGCCGATGCCCCATCAGCTCGAGAATCGCCCACCCGACAAACCCGGAAATATCGGTCATCATCGACGCCTCCGGACGGACGCAAAACCGAGCTGGTCGATGCTCGCTTTCAGCACGAGCGCGTCACGCCCTGGCCCGTAGAACGTGTAGGCGCCGCGGCAGTGCCGCACGACGACCGGTCTAATGCGCTGGTCGTTCGTGCGCTGCCGCAGAAAGCTCACAGCGTCGACCTTTCGCACAAAGTTCTTCTCTATGTCACCGAACCGGACACACCACACCGAGTGCATCGGCTGCGCCTCACGGTCGCTTCCGAATCTCGCGCACCATGGGGAACGACGAGGTCACGCGACGCTCGACGAGCTCGAGGCGAATCAGATAGTCGAGCGACCGGAGGACGCTCGCCACGGGCACGCCGGCGGCCTTGGCGATACTCCTCACCGCGTCGCGTTCGTCCCACCACGTCGCCGGCGTGCCGACGAAAACGGCATACGCGGTGTGTGACAGCGTGAACTTCCCGTGCACCACGGGATCCGGACGGACGTAGCCGAACCCCACGTTACCGCCCTCCAACGGGCGCATGGTCAGCTGCAGCTGAGTCGCCGGCGAACTCGTCGAAGCGTGCCGCACGAATCAACAATCGCTGCACCGCTTCAAACGCGGTCTGCCCATCGCGGAGCTCGCCATGCTTCTCGAGGAGTGCCGTCACTTGCTCAAGCTGCAGCAGCGGGCCGTCGCCGTCGCGTTCCTGCACGAATTGCGCGAGCTCGCGGAGCGCGCGATCGGAGGCCTGCACGACGCGCTCGAGCTGTCGGGCCATCTGCGCGATCGATTTCTCCCGGCGTAGTTCACGTTTGAGTTTCGCGGCTGCGAGCGCTTGCCGCTCGAGGCGCACATCGATGGCCTGTCGCCGCGGCGGTTGCTTGACGGGACGTTTCACCATCTGGACCCTCCGTTCACTCCCCGGCCTGCTCGCCGCGGTAGGCCGCGAGCAGCTGATCGAGCACCGCCAGGAGGCAGTGCGCGTGCACGCTGATTTGTTGCGGCACGTATTGATTCGACTTTTGGCAGACGTAGCAGCGCATCGGGTCGTAGGTGGACGCGGCGATCGGCGACGCGTCCGACGTCGACGCCGACGCCGGCGCCGCGGGCTGGTCGCTATGCGTGTTCTTCCAGTCGGTCACCCATGCCTGCACCACGCCCACCGTCGCCCCGCTTTTGATGGCGTGCAGCAGGTAGTAGCGGCGCCAGCCTTCATCCGGTAGCTTGTTCAGCTCCCCGGCAACCCCGAGCCCGATCGTCCGCTCGCGCACGGCGCGAAAGACTTCGTCGTCGCCAATCACGAGCTGCAGCCGCGTGTCGACATACGGCCGTTTCTTGTTCACGAGCGCGCAGACGGCGTCGATGTCCTGGCTGCACTCGTGTTCGAACAGATGGTGGAAAAACGTGGCCTCTTCGGCCGGGCTCATGTCCTCACGGAAGGCGTTCGCGGCGTATTTCACGCCCTCGAGCGCGGCGGTTTTCGTCGGATAGATAAAGCACGGCACGCTGGCCAGGCCGATCCGTTCGCAGGCCAGATGCCGACGCTCGCCGTCGACGACTTCATAGCGGCCATCGACGCGCACCACGGCCAGCGGAAAGATCAGCCCGCGGCGCGCGATATCGTGCGCGAGCTCGTCAAGTTTGTCTTCGTCGCGTCCCATGCGCGCATCGACCTGCGGTCCGTCGATGAGCGACATGGCCAGCTCGCGATACTCGCGCTCGGTCGTTGCGGGGTTCATCACTTCGTGCCTATGAGCTCTCGGCCGATCCGCGGCGGCACGATCGGGCCGAAGTCTTCGACCCGCGGCAAACGCACGAGGATGCCAGCACCATCCTCGAGGATCTCAACCATCACGGCTTGCCCACAGACCCAATTCATGGCATACAAGAACGGTTTCGGAATGACGACGGCGGCTGAACTCCCGTGCTTACACAAACGCTGCTGGTTGCGCATCTCGGCCCACCCCCATGCTCGGCGACTGTCGCCCCGCGGTTGATCCGTATGACTCGCATGATTCAATTACGCACAAGAACGTCATGCGTTACGCCACCTCACGTAACGGCGGTTAAGCACGGCGCGGAAACTCTTCTCCCAGATCGAGTTAGGGAGTAGTGATCACGTACTGAGGAGAAGAAGGGGTGTGGAAATTGCGGATTCGCTAGGTCAGACGACGTACGCCGGTAGCGCCGCATCCATTATCAGACCCCCTCCAAATCCCCAAGGAACAACGGTATACCCGGTGTCAAGGGGTCCCGGCGGATCGGGCGATCGACTGAGTCAGAAAATGCACAGGCGAATGTGCAGAATCTGTGTCTTGCCTCACCCCTCGTGCTACCGTTCGGGAGTTTTCCACAGGATTTAGGGCCCCTGTGGATGAAATGTCTATATCTTGTGGATAACTCCAGAAGGAGCCAAGCCAAATGCGCGTCCTGCTTCGACTTGTCGTCACCCTCGCGATCGTCGCCCTCGCGGCCGGACCCGCCCTGGCCGCACCACTCGTGCTGCGGTCCAGCCAGGCTGTCCGCAGCCCGGCTGAGTCCGATCACCCTTTCGCTTCCGTGGCGAAACTGGCCGCCTACGGGCTCGCCGTCTTCGGCGCGATTCGCATCAAAGACACCGGCACGCTGGCACAGAAATTCGTCACGCGCGCGAGCGCCGCGGCGACGGATTACCGCGACGGCGTCGCCACGGCCGGCGGCGACTGGGAGACGAACACGAAGAACTCCGAATCGAGCTATGAGGCCGGCGTGCAGGAGGCGATCGGTCAGAAGCGCTTCGGCAAGGGCGTGAGTGCCGCCGGCGGATCGAAGTATCAGGAGAACGCCGTGAAACTCGGCGGTGTCCGCTACGCGCCCGGCGTGCAGAACGCCCAGGGCGCCTGGCAAAAAGGCGTCGGCCCGTATCTCGAGAAACTGAAGGGGCTCTCGCTCCCGCCGAAGGGTCCGCGCCGCTCGCCGCAGAATCAGCAGCGCGCGAACATGGTCGCTCTCGAGCTCGGCAAACTGCGGACGGGTCAGTAGCGCAATCCCGCGCGAAAGGAGTGACCCATGAACCGCATTTGTCAGACCCCTTTGTCGTTCAGCCCTGACGGGCTGCTGCACATGCCGGCGGCGCTCGACACGGTGTGTTCGACCGGCACGGCCATCGGTGCGACCCTCGCGGCGACGACCATCGCGTCCGGCGATTCGTTCACCATCAAGAACGCGCAGCTGAACACCGATGTGTTTCTGCTGCAGACGTGGGTGGATAACCAGGTCGCCGGGATGCTGCGGATCCGCTCGCCGAAGATGCACGACAACGTCGACGCGATCCGGAGCCGCGTGCAGATCGGCGTCGTGAAACCGCTGCTCCCCTACGGCGTGCCGCAACGGCTGTATCCGCAGGACACCGAGATCGTCGAGCTCGCGGGCAGCGCCGTCGCCGGCGACGTCGAGTCCGTCGTGCAGCTGATCTACTACTCCGACCTGCCGGGCCAGAGTGCGCGGCTGTTCACGTGGGAGCAGATCAAAGCCAGGGTCAAGCACCTCGTCGGCGTCCGCCTGGCCATCACCCTCGGGAGCACCGCCGGCTACAACGGCGCCCGCGCCATCAATGCTGACGTCGATTTGCTCCAGGCGAACAACGACTACGCCGTGATGGGCATGACCACCGACGTCGAGTGTGCGGCCATTTGTCTGCGTGGTCCGGACACGGGGAACCTGCGGGTGTCGTGTCCGGGTGAGCCGGACCTCACCGAAGAAGGGACGTGGTTCTTCCGCAATCTGGCGTGGAACTACAACCTCCCCCTGATTCCGGTCATCAACAGCGCGAACAAGGGCGCCACGCTGATCGATTGCGTCAACGACGAGAACGGCGGCACGGCCAATGTCACGCTGTGGCTCGCCATGCTCGGCGCGTAGCGGATCCCTCTGCAGAGACGAGCCGGCGCATGGGTGCCCTCAGCCAGGCGCCGGCTCGTAGTCCAGGAGACGATGGGTATGGTGGAACCGAAAGAGCTGAAACGCGGCGACGCGTGTCCGAGCTGCGATGGTGAGCTCCGACCCGCGCGCGTGCTGAGCGACGACGAGCATCGGCGGCTCTACGATCGCGAAAATCCGATGGCCGTGCCGCCGCACACCGACACGGCGAACGCGCGGCAGCGCGCCGAGCTCGGCGAGCTGCACATCTGCGCGCTCTGCGGCTACAAAACACGCTTCCCCGTCGAGGCGACGAGCGGCGAGTCGGATCGGCCCACCGCGGACCGGCCGGCCGGGCGCCAACCGCCGGCGTCGACGCGGCGCGGCGCGAACGCGTCGTCTGACGCGGCGTAAGGACGTCGCCGCGTGGCGAACGAGCAGGCGTTTCCGTCGTCGGCGCCGACCGTCGGCGGTGGACGGCTCCTGCCGACGCCGGCGCAGTTTTACGTCACCGGTGAGGATCGGCTGCGCCTCCTCTCGGCGAATTCGATGGTCGGGGTCAGCCTGCAGCTGCACTGGCGACACGCCGAGACGAGCGGGCGCACGGTCCCGAACGCCCAGACGCACACGCCGGCGTCCGACCGATCGATCGCCGTGAGCGATTACCCGCTCGGCGTCGGGTCGTTGTTGAATGTGACGGTCTTTGCCGGCGCTGGGACGCCGAAGGTGGGGCAAACCTACGTGATGGTGCAGTTGGTGCGAGGAACCGGCGCGGCGGCGATCGTGCTCGGCACACTCCTGGCCGGCTACGTCACGTCGACGCAGGCGCTCGGCTGGCCCGGCTCGCCGATCGCCGGCTCGCTCGAGGGTGGCGGCGCATTTCGCTCCATTGCCGGCGCCACGCCGGCGCCCGGTGTGGACCTCGCGGAGACGGTGCCCACCGGCGCCCGGTGGGAACTCCAGCACGTGTTTGCGACGCTCGCAACGTCGGCCGTGGTGGGCAATCGCGTGCCGTATCTGCGCAAACAGATCGGCGGCAGCAATGCCGTGTTCACCTTCAATCCGAATCCTGTGCCCGCAGTCACGTTTGCCGGGCTCGGCTGGGCGCCGAATATTCCCGTCGCCTTTGACGCGGCCAACGCCGCGTGGATTACGCCGCTCGCGCAGCCGCTCGTGCTCCAGGCCGGCGACGTCCTGAACACGTTCACGTTCGGGCTGCAGGCCGGCGACCAGTGGGGCAATGTGCGCTACACCGTGCGCGAGTGGCTCGAGGTGAGCTGATGGACGGGACTGCCGCGGACCTCATCGCGTCTCGCGCCCAGCTCGCGCCGTCGCCGTGGTATCTGCGCCTCGACGACAACCTGCGCATCACGAGCTACAACAGCCTGGCCGCGGTCAAGCTGACGATTCGATCGCGCGTGCTCACGCTCAACGGCGACGTGGACGTGTCGTCGGATGGGCAGACCCCGAACACCGATCGCACCGCGAAGACCTCCGTCGTGGCCACGCCGGAAGGCTGGCTGCTCGGCGGCCAGGTCTTTGTGTCCGCCGCGGCGCCGCAGATTGGGCAGACGTTCGTCGTCGTCGAAGTGGTGCGCGGCGCCACGGCCGTCGGGATGGCCACGCAGGTCCTAGCCGCCGGCTACGTGACGGCGAAGCAACCGCTGCGGTTCCCCGATGCGCAGATCGGATCGTCGCTCGACGGCGCCGGCGCGCTCCGCGCGATTCTGACGTCGACTCCCGGAGGCGGCGCCGAGATTTCCGATACGGTGCCCACGGGCGCGCGGTGGGAGTTGATTTCGTGGTGCGCGCAGTTTGTCACGTCCGTCACCGTCGCGAACCGACAGGCGCAACTCATTCTCGACGACGGCACGAATATCCTCTATCGGCTGTCCGCGACGGCTGCGCAGACGGCGAGCACGACGTTTCGGCGGCAGTGGCATCAAGGGGCGAGCTCTTTTATCGTGGACGCGAGCAACAACGCGGTTCTGCCGCTCCCGGTCAATAACCGGCTCGGTCCCGGCTTTCGGATCCGCACGCTCACGGGCGGGATCGACGCCTCCGATCAGTGGAGCGCTGGGGTGATGCTCGTGCGTGAGTGGATCGCGGGGGACTGATGCTGCGCTGCAAATCGTGTCTCGCGACCTACGATCCGCTGCAGGCCGACGGCACGACGTATTTTCACGCGTGTCCTCCCCTCTCGGCCGCGGAGCTCGCCGCGAAAGTCGTCGCGGGCAAAATCGTGCTCCCGATCGACCCCGACACGTTGGTCGCCGAGACCGCGGAGAAAGCGGTGCAGCGCCGCGTCTACGAACGCGCGAACAAACGCGATGAAAACCTCCCCGGCACGAAGCCCGGCGACGCCGGCCAACTGAAGGCCGCTGGCGACGGGACGACGGACCTCGGCCCGAAACCTCCGTCCGTCGTTATCGTGCCGAAGTAACGCCGATGCCCTTCGAGCCTGGCCCCTTCGTCGCGCGCGAGCCGATGCCCCTCGGGCCCCGTATTGTCGCGCCGGGCACGTTCGCGGGGATGGGCGCGACGCTCGTGTCGACGCTCGTGGCCGGCGATACGGTGCTCGGCACACAGGTGCAGACGCTCGCCGGCGCCGCGGCGACGGATCTCGACGGGCCGTTCAATGAGGAAGTGGCGCCGGCGTTCGACGCGCTCGGCGGGCTCGGGCTCGGCGAGGACGACGTCGAGATCGCCGACGTCGCCGTCGTCGCCGATGAGACGCTCACCGAGATCGGCGGGCTCGTGGCCGATCTCCCGGCGCCCGACGACGAGACCGTCCCGCCGGAAGAACCCCCACCCCCTCCAGGGTGGGACCAGGACTAACCGCACACGGAGGGTCCACCCGATGGCGACCGGTCTAACCATCGTCAAGCAAGACACGCTCACCACGTTCGGCGTCGACGGTAAACCGTCGGAGTCCATCCGCGTGCAGTTCATGGTGGACGACGACGGGCCGTTCTTCCGGAACTTCGCCAAAGACGGCTTCACCGGGTTCGCCGCGAAACAGGAGCTCGAAACGTTCGCGCGCGAAGTGCGCGCGCTGCGCAGCTAGGCCCGTCATGGGTGAGCCCGGCGGCGGCGTCGGATTCCTGGGCACGCTCGGCGCCCTGGGTGGTGCCGTCGCGAACGCGTTCAAGTCGTTCTTCGCCATCAGCGCGAAAGAACTGCTCAAGCTGATCAAGTTCCTGCGCGACACGATCCGCGAGATCGGCGTGCAGGCGTGGATCGGGCTGCAGAAACTCGGGCGGCTGCTGCGGCGCTCGCTCGAGGCGCTCGCGCGGCTCATCGGCCGCAACCTCAAACGGTTCATCGTCTGGGCCGACAAAAAGCTGCGGGCGCTCGAGCGCTACCTCAAGGAGTTTTTCGCGCCGGTGCTGCGGTTTATTAAGCGGCTGAAGGATGAAATCCGGCGGTTCTACACGACCTACATCCGGCCGATTATCGACACCATCGAATTCATCCGGGCGGTCAACCGGATCCTGACGACGTTTCACATCACGGTGCTCCAGGGGCTCGACAGCATCCTGGCGCAAGTCGAGCAGCGGCTCGAGCAGCCGTTTCTGTGGATAAATCAGCAGCTCACCAAGATCATGAACGTCATCGACCAAGTGATGACGCTCGACGGGTTTTTCCAGCGGCTCACGCTGATCCGGTCGATGGTGCGCTACGTGCCGGACTGGTTGCGCGTCGCCGTCAACGCCCGCTCGAAACCGGTGACCGAAGAGGACTGGGCGCGCCTCCACCGCGCCTTCGGCGGCTACGCCCAGGAGGAGATCCACCGCGCGGTTGAGGCGTCCCTGCTCGGCAGGGACGGCCTGTATACACCCTTCGTCGACGAATTCGCGATTATCTGGCGGAAATATATCGAATCAGCGTGATGCGCTAGAGCCCGAGCGGACCTGATTTCGTGATGGTCATCTTCGTTCCGAGCGTGTCGTTCAGCGCTTCCAATTGCTCGCGGATGCCCTTGATGTTTCTCGTGACGCTCCACGCCATGTATGGCAGCCAAAAAGCGAGCACCATCGCGGTCATGAAACCGGCGACTGTAACGAGCATTCCGGACAACGTTAGCAAGTCAGCGATCAGTCGTGCCATTTGGACCCCCTGTATTAACCCACCGAAGGATACTCTGAATGGCTGAGTCTGCCGACCTTGAACAGCCTGAAAATTGGCAGGAAATCGGCAAACAGCAAGCGCTGGGCATTATCGAGGCGTTGGCGAAGGCCAATATCGGCGACAGCTTTTCGGCTTTCGCCGTCGACGTTGTCGGTAAAGTGCTCGCGCTCGGCTTCAAGCTGGTTGTTCCTATCGGAGTCGGGCTCGCGAAGGGGATTTCACAGGCCGAAGACGCCATCGGACCGCAGATGCAGGAGATTGCCGCGGCGGCTGCCAGCGACGTGTTCGGCGCGAACATTCCGTCGTCCGCGTTCGGGAAAGGCAAGGGGCCCGGCGGCAATAAGAACCTGACCGAAGCGTTAGGCGCCGGGTTTCTCAATACCGTCAAGGGTGCAGGCGGCACGATCGAGCCGGGCGAGCAGGGCGCACACCGCTTTCTCGGGCTCGTGCTCAATATGGCGCTCGAGGGCTGGTATCAGGGCTGGACCTTCGAATTGCTGTCGTCGCTGGTGCCCATCGGCGACGTCGGCAAGATCGAGTCGTTCGCGGAACTCGACGACACGCTGGCGCAAGCGCTCGGGCTGGGGCGGCTCTCCCGTCGTGTGATCGGACCGATCGTCGACGCTACCTGCGTCGTGCCGCTCGAGTGGCAGACCAACAAAACATACCGCCACACGATGCTGCCGACGGCCGAAATCCTGAAGGCCTTTCTGCGGGGCGACTACTCCGGCACGGAAGCTGCCGAAGAGCTCTCGAGAGCGGGCTACAGCGAACGCCGACAAGAGATCCTCCTCAAGTCGGCCCTGAAGAATATCTCCACCGACGACTGTCTGACCCTCGTGCGGCACGGCGTGCTCGACCGCGGCATTGCGCTCGAGAAGCTCCGCTGGCAGGGCTACGACCAGGGCGAAGCGGAGCTCGCCCTCCTGGCCGCCGAGAACCGGCGGATCGACGCCATCACGGATAACTCGCTCAGCTCGCTCGTCCGCGCCTACGTGAACCGGGACCTGACGGACAGCGAATTCCGCACCTTCCTCCCCGCCATCATTACGGACCCCGTCGAGCGCGACACCTTCGAGACCGCGGCGCGGATTCAGAAAGATCTGAACGTCCAGTCGCTCACGCACGGCGAAGTGATCGACTGCGTCCAGCTCGAGATCCTCCCGATGGCCTACTACCGGGACTGGCTCGAGCGCGCGGGTTATCGCGGGGAGGAAGCCGCGGCGCTCGAGATTCGCCTCCGCATGCGCATGGACGCCACGCGGAAGGTCGAAGAGGAGCGCGCGCGCGTGCTGAAAGAACGCGCGGACGCGGCGAAGGCGAAGGCTGACGCGGACGCGGCCAGGCAGCTGGCCATCGAACGGGAGCGCGCACTCGCGCGGCGCGGGCCCCTCTCCGAGCTGATGCGCGCGTCCGTCCGCGGGCTCATTCCGATCGCGCGTGTCGTCGAAGTGCTGACCGAGCAATACGACCCTGACACGGTCGCCATCTACATCGCGGACCTCGAGCAGCAGCGCGCCGAGTATGTCGCGCAGCAGGAGGCTGCGGAGAAGGCTCGGAACCGGGCTGTCGTGCGGCACATCGACGTCGGCGCGCTCGAGCAGGCGGTGTTGACGCGCGTGCTCACGCTCGATCAGTTCCGGCGGCAGCTCGACGTGCTCCACTTCACGCCGGCCGACGCGGACCTGCTCACGGCGACGCTGGCCGCGCAGATTCTCGATCGCGACCTGGCCGAGAAAAAGCGCCGGGAGGCCGACGCAGCCGCCAAGATTCGATCGATCGATCTCGGGCGGCTCGAGCTGCTCGTGCGCCGCGGCGTCCGCACGTTCAAAGACTATGACGCGCTGCTGCGGTCGCTCGGGTTCGACGAACCGTCACGCGCGTCGATGGCGGCGCTGCTGCAGCTGCTCATCGACGACGACACGGCGCGGCGCAAAGAGCGCGAGAAGGTGAAACCTACTCTGCCGGACAAAGGACTGTCGCTCGAGCAGTTCCGGCGCGGCGTGCTGCTGCAGCTGCGCACGATCGACGACTTCGATGCGTTCCTGACACGTGAGCGTTACACGGCCGATGCGCATGCGCTGCTCGTCGCAGAGCTGCTCGTCGACCTGGCCGAAGCTGACGCCGCGCGGCGGCGACGGGAGCAACCGCCACGCGAGCTGGACCCTCGCGCGTTGCCGCTAGCGACTGTCGCACGAGCCGCGCGGCTCGGCATTGTGCCGCCGGCGCTCTATCAGCAGCGCCTCGAGGCGTTTGGCTACGACGACGACGACGTCGCGATCGAGATGGCGCTGCTGATACGGGAGATCGAAGAGATTCAGGCTGGCCGGAAAGTCGCCACGCCCCTCGAGGCCGAGACAACGCCGGCCGGCTTGACGCTGGCGCAGCTCGCCGCGGCCGTCCGCGCCGGCGTGCAGCCGCTCGAGGCCTATCAGGCGGCGCTCTTCGGCCACGGGCTGAGCGACGGCGACATCGCCACGCTCGTGCGCGTCCTGGCCGACGAGCTCGCGGCGACGACGGCCGCCAAGGCCAGGCGCGACGCGATCGGCAGCTCCGTGAAACCGGCCGGCGTGTCGCTCGGCGTGCTCGAGCAGCAGGTCCGCGCCGGCGAGCTCGGGATCCCCGACTACGCCGCGGCGCTCCAGAGCGCCGGCGTCGACGCCGTCGACGTGGCGCTGCTCGTCGGGCTGCTCGTTGAAGACATCTCGTGACGCTGGGCGGAATATACCAGTCGACGATTGGCGTGAATGATGGCGACGCACCCACACCAGACACCGACGAGCTACGAGACGCTGTTCGCGGAGAACCTCCGACTGAAGGCGAGCGCGCGCACGGGCGGCAAGGCGACGCTCTACGTCGTGAGCACGATTGCGCTGTGTGTCCTGGCCGCGGGCTTCGTGCTCGCAATCACGCTCATTCGCCCCGACAAGGACAACTCGGCGCTCATTCTGACCGTGACGGGGATTGTCGTGCCTGTCGTCACGGCGCTGCTCGCGATGGCCGTGCAGGAAGTGCACCTGGCCGTGAACAGTCGACTCTCGCAGCTGCTCGAGCTCACGGCCGCCGCGGCGAAGGCTGAAGGCAAGTTAGACGGCGCCGCCGATAACGCCGTCGCGACGCACGCACACGCCAGAGCGACCGACGCCCCGTAGCCACGGCGGCGTCAGCAGGCGACGAAACGCAGGAGCAGCAACGTCAGACCACAGAGGAACGCCATGCCGAGATAATCCTCCTGCCGCGGAGACATCTCTACTCCCTACGTCCGCAACCGGCGTTTCCGCACGCAGTCCACACAGGCCGGCTGCGGGCCGAGCTCGTCGACGCAGCGCCGATGGTGCGGGCACAGGTGTGCGTGGACCTGGCCGTCGGTGCGGACGGCGCGCTCTCGGCCGCACCGCGGACACGTCGCTCTCGGCAACAGCTCACCCTTCCGCATGGCGCACCTCGTCTCAGCGCTGGCGCTGGCGCTGTTTCCGCTGCAGCTCGGTCTTCCGCGCGCGTGCGCAGCGTCCGGCGCACGACTTCCGATTGCGACCCTCGAGCGGCTGAGCACAGATTCGGCAGAGCCGCGGGGAAAAGGTGAAGAACGGGCGAACCGGCCGGATCGGCGGGTCGGACGCCTCACAGGCCGGCGCGGGGGCAGAACTAGCCCGCAGAAACGCGTCGGACGGCTCTGTGGAGCGACTTTGCCTCACCCTCGTCTACTCCTGGCCGCCTAACGCCTCTCGCGCTCCGGCGAGCCCGAGAGGCGCCGCATAGCGCACCACGGAGGACTGAATCCACGTGAGCTCGAGAATGCCATCCGCGGCGGCGACGGCATGTCCCAGCCTGCCGAGCGCTTCAGCTCGAGCGAACGGGTCTGCCATGCTGGCGCCGCTCAGGAACACGTCCACGCTGATGCGCAGGCGCCGGATGACGCACTCGCCGACGATCGGCACGTCGATCTCCGAGCGGTGCTCGTCGCAATAGAACGCGTCGTCGAACCAGTGAAGGCCAGGCCGGCGCCATGCAGCCCGCGCTCCGCAGATTGCATATCGGTTCTTCCCTTCGATCTCGAAGCAACGCAGCGGCGGCGTGTGCGCAGCCAGCGGCACGTGCTCAGCCGGGCTTCGTCCGCGTCCGTTTTGCATCGTTTCCTCCGTGCGATTTCATGCCAGCTCGAACTTGGTGCCGGTGGA
>Ga0207653_10000516_pt1 | contig 14730 bp, 5 predicted proteins | sample KBSK5251metaG_FD_184341 | JGI IMG/M metagenome (GOLD analysis project Ga0207653, IMG submission 184341) | Corn, switchgrass and miscanthus rhizosphere microbial communities from Kellogg Biological Station, Michigan, USA - KBS K5-25-1 metaG... | ecosystem: Host-associated > Plants > Roots >...
GAGCCGACGACCCCCAGGCCGTCGTTCGTCGTCGCCTTGACGCTGACACGGCCACTCTCGATGCCGAGAGCACCCGCGATGGCGTCCCGCATCGCGCCGACGTGCGGCGCGAGGCGCGGCGCCTGCGCGATGACCGTCGCGTCCAGCGACGCCACTGCGAGGCCAGCCTCGCGGATCAGCGCGCCCACCCGCGTCAGCAATCCGAGACTGCTGGCACCGGCATAGGCCGGGTCGTCACTCGGGAAGTGGCGTCCGAGGTCCCCGAGATTCGCTGCGCCGAGGAGCGCGTCCATAAGCGCGTGAAGTAGGACGTCGCCATCGGAGTGACCAACGAGTCCGGTCGGGTGCTCGATCGCAACACCGCCGAGAACGAGGCGGCGATCCGCCGCGAGACGATGGATATCGTAGCCGATGCCGGCCCGCGACCCCGTCATCCCGTCACCTGTGATGCAGCGAGCCCCACGAGTCCCTTGGCCACCAGCTCGCGGGCGTATGCAAGGTCCTCGAACGTCGTGATCTTGAGATTGCGGCGCTCGCCCGGGACCATCCTCACCGAGAGCCCCGCCGCGACCACCGCCGCCGCGTCGTCGCTGAACGACCGGTCGCCCGCCGCGGCCCGTGCCTTTTCCAGGAGATCGCGACGGAAGACCTGCGGCGTTTGTGCCGCCCAGAGGCCCTCGCGCTCGATCTCCTCTCGCGAGGCGCCGGCTTCGTTGGCACGGCGCACTGTGTCGGCCAGCGGCAGTCCCGCGACGGCAGACCCGCCCGCCTCCGCGATCTCGACGCAGCGCTGGAACAGACTGGGAGGCACGAACGGACGCGCGGCGTCATGGACGGCGAGCACGTCGGCGTCGCGCGCCGCATCAAGCGCGGCCCACGATGACGCTGTGCGGGTCGCACCGCCGGCGATGACGCGCACGCCTTCGCGGCCGCTCGTGACGGCGGTCACCGCGGCGAGCTTCTCCGACGGCGCGACGACGATGATCTCGCGAAAGCAGCCGGCGACCTCGCCCGCCTGCAACGACCAGAGCAGCACCGAATGCCCGCCGAGATCGGCGAGCACCTTATCGATCCCGGCGCGCGACGAGCTACCGGCAGCGAGGATCGCGAGAGCCGCCGGCACCTAGTGGCTTGCGGCCCTCGGGCGCCGGACCTCGACGATCTCGCCCTTCGGCTGCGCGAAGATCATTCGACCGCCGACGGTCTGCAGCACGCGCATCACGGTGACGGTCAGCTCGGTGTTGATGTGGCGCGCGCCGTTCTCGATGACGACCATCGTCCCGTCCTCGAGGTAGCCGAGACCCTGCCCGGGCTCCTTTCCTTCCTGCGTGATACGCACGGTGAGCTCCTCGGACGGAAGCACCACCGGTCGCACGGCCTTGGCGAGGTCGTTCACGTTGAGGACCGTGACGCCCTGAAGCTCGGCGACGCGGTTGAGCCCGTAATCGTTCGTCATGATCGGCACGCCAAGCTGGCGTGCGAGAGCGATGAGCTTCCCGTCCGCGCCGTTCGCGACCGGATCGGCGTCGAGGAGCTCGAGCTGGACCGTCGCTTCCTTCTGCATCCGCGAAAGCATCTCGAGCCCACGCCGTCCGCGTTCACGCTTCGACGCATCTGGGGAATCGGCAAAGAACTGAAGCTCGGCGAGGATGAAACGCGGCACGAGCAGGGTGCCGCGGATGAATCCGCTCTTCACGACATCCGCGACGCGGCCGTCGATGATCACCGACGTATCGAGGAGTGCGCGCTCGGTGCCCGCGACTCGGTCACGACGCCCCTGCCGGATCTCACGCGCGATAACGCCGAGGTCGTTGCGCTTGATCGTGCCCGCAGCGGCGCCGATCGCGCCGAGGACGAGCGCTCCGATGATCGGTGCGAAGCGGCCGAGGTTACCGGGAAGGAACGACAACGGGAACGCGAGGAACAGTCCCAGGATCAGCCCGACGCCACCTCCGAATGCCATGCCGACCAGATCGCCCGCGGAGGCCGCCTGGATCCGGCGCTTGATGATGCGGGCCGGAAGAACGGTGACGTACGGAGCGCCAAGCCAGCCGAGGATCGCGCACGCGGTCGCGAGAAGAAAGACGACGAGGATCTGATTGGTGACCGGCGTGACGACGGTGACCTCGAGGAGTGTGGCGCCGAGGAAGAAACCGAAGAACCAGCCAATGAGTGCTGCTCCGAGACGGATGAAAGCCACGGTGCTCGCTCCTTTCTATATGAGTGCGGCGAGCGCTTCGTCCGGCCGATGAAGATGTGGCCGCCGACGGTGACGCGACGCCGGGATGAGATGAGATGGATCACAGGACGAGTCTAGATACCGCTTGTTAGGGGTCGGCGATCCCCGAGCGCATGAGCGCCTCGCGCAAGGTGGGCGCGCCGACTACTTCCAAGCCGGTCCCGTTCAGGTCGGCGAGGCTTGCCTGCGGGATGACCGCGCGCTCGAACCCAAGACGCTGCGCCTCCTTGAGGCGCGCTGCTACGCGTTGGACACGTCGCAGCTCGCCGCCCAGGCCGAGCTCGCCGACGAACACCGTCCGCGGATCGGCCGGCTTGTCGCGCAGAGCCGACGCGAGCGCGACCGCGAGCGCGAGATCGGCGGCCGGCTCGCGCACGCGCAGGCCGCCGACGAGATTGACGTAGACGTCGTGCGAGCCGAGCGACAAGCCCGCGCGCTTCGCGAGCACCGCGAGCAGCACCGCGACGCGCTGCGGATCGGCACCGTTCACTGTCCGTCTCGGAAGCCCGAAGTTCGTGGGTGTCACGAGCGCCTGCACCTCGACGAGCAAAGGGCGCGTTCCCTCGACCGTCGGGACGACCACGCTCCCTGCGACGCCGCGGCTGCGCTCCTCGAGGAAGACCTCGGAGGGATTCGTGACCTCGCGCAGTCCCGACTCCCCCATCTCGAAGACGCCGACCTCGTCGGTCGACCCGAAGCGGTTCTTCGTCGCGCGAAGGATCCGGAACGCATGGAACCGCTCGCCCTCGAGATAGAGCACCGCGTCGACGATGTGCTCGAGCACGCGCGGGCCCGCGACGGCGCCTTCCTTCGTGACGTGGCCCACGAGGAAGATCGGGACGTCGTCGCCCTTCGCGACCTCCAAGAGACGCGCGGTGCATTCGCGAAGCTGCGAGACGCCGCCGGCGGCCGACCCGATGACGTCCGACGACATCGTCTGGATGGAGTCGATGACCGTGAAGATCGGCCGCATCTGGCGGATGGCTTCGATCACCGTGCCGAGGTCAGTCTCGCTCAGCACGTAGATGCTGCCGCCCTCGATGCCGAAACGGCGAGCGCGCAGCTTGATCTGCGCGGCGGACTCCTCACCCGATACATAAAGGACGCTGCCGCGCTGGGCGAGCGACGCGGAGGCCTGCATGAGCATCGAGCTTTTGCCGATCCCGGGGTCGCCGCCGAGCAGGACGAGCGAGCCGCGCACGATGCCGCCGCCGAGGACGCGATCGAATTCGCCGAGACCGGTCGGGATGCGCTGTTCCGCATCGGCCGGGACCTCGTTCAGCGCGACCGGTGCGCGAGGCGCGCGTGTAACGCCACGACCCTTGGGGGGAGCGACCACGCGCTCCTCTACCAGTGTGTTCCAGCCGTCGCATGACGGGCAGCGCCCGACCCACTTCGGCGATTGCGCGCCGCAGTTTTGGCAAACGAAGGCGGTCTTGGGTTTAGCGGGCATCGACCCAAGTATCGGGCTGCGCATGACGGGGTATCAGTCGGGTCGCGTCAACGAGACAACGCTCGCGGCGTCACCGGAATCGCTAGTAGTACCGCGGTACTACCCCTATAGTCCCGCCGTCCGGCGGACGCAGGGGGAAGCGAGCACCGGTTCCGAGCTTTTGAGGGGACGGGGTTAAGTGGTGGGGATCCAGCGCTCACGCGCGTGGCTCGTGGCCGTTCTGACGGTCCTGACCACATTCGGCCAACTGCTCCCCGCGGTGCTGCCATCGGTCTTCCAAGGTGTAGCGATAGCGGCCGACACGCTCGACCAGTCCGCGGCACCGACAGGCATCGCCGGCGACTTCGATCTCATCGGTGGCGACGCGAACCCGGCGAGTCACGGGCAGACGGTCACTGCCGGGCTTGGCGGTCCCCTGACAAAGGCCCGCCTCCCCATCGGATGCCCGGCAAACGCCGTCCTCACGCTCGAGATCCAGACGCTCGCAGGAGGACTTCCGAGCGGTGTCGCGCTCGTGACGCAGGCCTTTAGCGGCGTTGCTGACGACGTAACACTAAAGGACTTCGTCTTTGGCGCCCCTGCCACCTTCAACAGAGGCGATCGTTTCGCGATCGTCGCCACCGAACGGAGCAGCGACGACTCACGCCGCTGCCGTTGGCAACACGCCGACGGCGACGTCTATGGCGGCGGCACGCACGTCCTCAAGTTCGGCCTCGGCGCCTGGGACGGCGTATCGGGCGACCTCGGCTTCGAGACGTACGTCGATGTCGCGCCGCCCCTCGTCGTCAACACCACGAACGATGTCGATGACGGGACCTGCGACTCTGCACATTGCAGCCTCCGCGAGGCGATCAACGCTTCCAACGCGAGTCCCGCGTTCGAGACGATCGGCTTCAAGATCCCGGCGGCGGGCACGCCTGTCATCCGGCCCACGTCCGAGCTGCCGTTCTTGTCGGACAGCGTCGCGATCGACGGGACGACACAGCCTGGTGGGTGGGTAGCGATCAGTGGTGAACTGGCAGGCGCCTCCAACGGCCTCATCATCGGTTTTTCTGCCCATGCCTCCACGCTGCGGGGCCTGATCGTGCAGAACTGGGCGTTCGTCGGGATCTCAGTAATCAGCTCCCGCAACGTGATCGCCGGTAATCGCATCGGCACGACCATCGACGGCCAGGGCTTTGCTTCCAACGGTGCCGGCATCGTGATCGACTCACCCGTGGGTAACCTGACTCCATCCGGCATCAACACGATCGGCGGACCCAACCCCGCTGACCGGAACGTGATCTCCGGCAACAACCTCCAAGGCCTGACGATCGCTGCGAGCGCTCACCGCAACACCGTCATGGGCAACTACATCGGTCTCGCGGCCGACGGCCGAAGCGACTTACGCAATGCCAAGGGTGGCGTGCTCATCAGTACGGCTTCCAACGTGCTGCGGGGGAACGTCATCTCCGGGAACAATCTCGTCGATCCACAGAGCGACGGGATTTTCATCTTCGGTGGTGCCGCCGTCGGCAACGTCGTTGCCGGCAATCTGATCGGCCCTGCAGCCGATGGGACGCGAGGTTTTGGAAATCACGGCCGCGGAGTTGTGCTCGCCAATGGCGCGTCCTCGAACCGCATCGGTGGCCCGAGTGCGTCCGACCGGAACGTGATCTCCGGCAACGGAAATCACGGAGTCCAGATCATCGACGCGAACTCGTCGGGCAACATCGTCCAGGGGAACTACATCGGACTCGAGGCGAACGGACAGACGCCGCTCGGCAATGCCCAAGCCGGCGTGGCGCTTGGTCCGAGCAGCGGCCCCATGGCGGCGAACACCATCCTCTCGAATGTGATCGCCCAGAACACCCCAGGCATCAGCATCGTCAATGCGCCTGGGCCGCACGTGGTCCAGCAGAACGTGGTCGGGCTCGCCGCCGACGGCATCACGGCACGTCCGAATTCCAACGGCATCTACGTCTACCTCGGCGAGACACCGCAGGACGCGGCGATGAACATCTCAGGCAACACGGTCTCCGGCAACAGCGTTCATGGGATGTACATCTACGGTGTCGCGGACGCGACGATCAGCAACAACCGTATCGGGCTCACCGCCGGCAGGTCGTTCCAGGGCAACGGCTCGGACGGCATCGCAGTGCTGAACAGCTCGGGCCTGACCATCGAGGACAACCAGATCAGTGGCAACGCCGAGGGCATCGTCCTCGGCTTGAACGACGTCTCGAACCTCCTGCGACGCAACAACGTCTTGAGCAACTCGATCACCGGCATCCTGGCTAACTCGAGCGGCACTGTTGGCAACGTCATCCAGGAAGGCAGCATCCACGGTCATACCGGGAAGGGCATCGCGCTCGCCGGCGGCGCACACAACAGCATCCAGCCGCCGACCATCACGGACGTTGCGTTCACCAACACGCTGATCGTGAGCGGCACCGCGGCGCCCAGTGCCGTCATCCAGGTCTACGCGGACCAGGAGGATGAGGGCATCACCTTCCTCGGCACGGGCTCCGCGAACGCGGTCAACGGGTCGTGGACCATCTCGTCCTGGGCCTTCCCCGACATGCGGGCGGTGTACACCGCGGTCAAGGCTGGCTCGCTGCGGCTGAACGCGACGCAGACGACCTCCGATGGCACGTCGGAGTTCTTCTCGCTGCAGCCGGTCAGCGGTGTGCTCACCGGGCTTGCTGCGTGTCGGCGGGACATCGGCGACGAGGTCGTCATCACCACGACCCTTCCGAACACGACGGTCACGCTCCTGAGTGGCTCGACGATCATCGCGACCACTCAGTCCGATGCCGACGCGACGTTCAGCTTCACCGGGCTTGCGCCGAACGCACCGCTCACCGTGCTGTACGCGGGCACGGTGGACGGCGTGTTCCACACCTGCAGCGTGGACGTGACCACCGACGCCACCGGCGGTGGCGTCGTGCCTCCAGCGGACGCGGTCATCAACCTCGGCAACCACACGTGGCTCACGGCCTACGAGATGACCTCGGGCTCGCCGGTGTACGACGTCATCGATCGCCCGTTCCGACGCACCTTCTACAAGATCACTGTCGGCGCGCAGGAGATCGTCACCGTCTCGCTGACCGATCTCACGCGGAACTACCAGCTCCTCGGCTACAGCGATATCCGTGCTGCCGCGGACGCCTTGATCCACTCGACGGGCTCTCTCCCCGCTGTGCAGAGGCTCGTCGGTTCGGGCGCCGTCTCGGCTGGGGACCTCGACTCAGGCGATCTCGATTCGGGCGACCTGGACTCGGGTGACCTGGACAGTGGCGACCTGGATTCGGGCGACCTCGACTCAGGCGATCTCGATTCAGGCGACCTCGACAGTGGCGACCTGGACTCGGGCGATCTGGACTCGGGTGACCTCGACAGTGGTGACTTGGACTCAGGCGATCTGGACTCGGGCGACCTCGATAGTGGCTACGCGATCACGTACCAGTCCGCGCAGCGCGCCGCACTCCGCTACGCCTCGGGGCACGCGGGAACGACGCCCGAGGGCTTCACGATCCACACCCGCGGCTACAGCGGTGACCTGTACTTCGCGGTCCTCGGCCATGACGGTGCGTTCGACTCGGGCGGCGTGTTCCAGATCACCGCCACCGCGACTCCGGAGAGCGCGGCCTGTGCCCTGGCGGACCTCACGCCCCTACCGCCGAGCCCGGTCACGTGGTCCAGCGGCAAGACGACGCTCATCCTCACGAACACGCTCGCCCTCGGCCTGAGCGGGACGCCGAAGACCGACTTCCTTGCGGCCCTGGGCACGTTCGCTGGTGGCCCGGCGCTGAACGGATTTGCGGTGAACGGTCAGGTCCTTGACCTCGACAGCAACGCGAACGTGAAGACGATGCTCGCGCGCGTCGCACTGACCCCGGAGTGCGTGCCCCTCGTGAACCTCGCGACCGACACGATCAAGGCGCTCATCTGGGGTCCGGGCTCGTTCCGCGCGGCGAACCCCTCGGCGCAGTACGTCGTGTTCGCCGGCGGCGACCACGCGATCCCGTTCCGGCGCATCACTGACCTGACATTCGCGGGCGAGATCAACTACAGCCCGCCGGTGGGTGGGACGAGCGGCGCCTCGCTCGCGAACAACTTCTATCTGACCGACAGCTTCTACCTCGCGGAACATCCGGTCGAACGCGTCGGTCAGCAGGTCTGGGTCACTGAACTGAGTGGCGGCCGGCTCGTGGAGACACCGACCGAGATCCTCAAGAACATCGACGTCTACACGGCGCGTGGCGGAGTCTTCACGCCAACGAGCTCGCTCGTGGCCGGGTATCAGTTCAACACCGACCTCGTCGACGAGCTTCAGACCGGCCTTCAGGCCGGCGGCGCGAACCCGGTGCGACTGCCTGACGACGTGTGGGGAGCCTCGGATATCCGCAGCGCGCTGCTCGCACCGAACTCGCCACGCTACGACGTGATCGCGCCGCAGGCGCACTTCACCGCGACGCGCCTCGTCCCGGCCGACAACGGACAACGCGTGCTGAGCAGCGAGGTGGCGGACATCACGGACGCGCGGTTCGAGGGGACCGTTTGGGTGACGATCGGCTGCCACTCGGGCTACAACATCATCGACTCCGACGCGATCCAGCCGGTGATCACGACGTCCTTCCCTGAGGCCATCCTGCGGAAGGGTGGGTTCCTGTACGGCGGTACCGGCTACCAGTTCGGTGACGACGAGATCCTCGCCAACACCGAGCTGCTGCTGAGCAACGTCATGAACGAATGGCGCTATCGCCAAGACGCTTCGTTCACCCTCTACCCGGGCGGTCAGGTCCCGCTGGGCAAGGCGCTCTCGAACGCGCGCAACTCGTACTTCAATGGCCTGCGGAGCGTGCGCGACATCGACCGCAAGGTCGCCGACGTCGCGACGTTCTACGGTCTTCCCTTCTACCGCGTCGCTCTCAGCGGCGGACGCCTCAACCGTCCGAGCGAGACGGTCCTCAGCACGACCGCGATCGGGACCGCTGGCCTTTCGTACTCAGACGTCGTCGCGAGCTTCTCGCTCACGCCGCACACGGGCTCGAACGGCGGCATCTTCTACGACGCCGGGCCACGCGGTGTCACCGCCATGGCCGCCCGGCCCATCCTGCCGAGCACGATGACGTCGGTCGTCGGTCGGCTCGGCACTGCGCCGACCCTGGCCCACGGCGCCGTGCTGCGCGCGGCGACCTACACGACCGAGACGAACACGCCGGTGCTCGCCATGCCGCAGACCGAGGACACGGTGCCGCCCCCGGGCACGTTCCATAACGCGGCCTTCAGCCCGTGGCTGTTCGACCTGAACGTCCTCGGCGGCCAGTCGATGGTGTTCACGCCCGCGCAGTACCTCTCTGACCCGAGCGGGACCACGGGACAGCTGCGGAAGTACTCGAGCATCAGCACGCGCGTGTACTACTCGACCCGCAATGACCCGAGCGCGCTCATCGGTTCGCCGCTGGTGCGCGGTGTCACGCTCACTGAGGTGAACGGACGCGTTCATGTAGACGTGACGCTCTTCTCTCTCGGCACGTCGACGATCCAGGCCGCGATGTTCACGTACACCGGCACGGCCGCTCCGCTGTCGACGCTGTGGCGTACCGTCGACCTTGTCGGCGACACGCCGATCGCGGTGGAGGGCACGGACCAGTTCAACACCACCGTCGTCGTCGGGCACCTCCAGCACTGGCACACCGTCGCTCCCGGCGGCCCGGCCGGCAGCGTCGACATCGACCCGAAGAACGGCGTGATCAGTCCCGCGACCGTCAACGATGTATTCGGAGTGGTCCAGGCCGTCGGCGACACCGGCGACGTCGTCGTCGACACCAACCAGATGCGCCTGCACAGCATCCCGCCGCAGTCGGCCACGACGACGCAACCGAAGATCCCGACCGCTCTCGCCTTCACGACGCTGCCGGCGTCGCCGACCACGTACGGCGCGTCGCTGAGCGTGGCGGCACGCCTTACGAGCCCCGGCGTCAGCGACATGCACGGCCGGCGCGTCATCTTCCGCCTCGGGCGAAGTAGCGTGAGCGCGATCACCGCGAACGACGGCTCGGTCAGCGCGATCGTTCCCGTCAACGTGCTTCCGGGGAGCTACCAGCTACGGGCGTCGTTCGCTGAGGACGCCACGGCGCTCGGCTCGTCGACGGAAGCGCCGCTCGTCGTCCAGATCGCCCCGACGACCTTCGAGTCGACCACGAACACCGCCACGGTCCAGTACTCGGACAACGTCCGACTGGCGACGCTGCACACGGCGACGGGCGAACGGCTGCGGTGGCAGCCGATCATGCTGAGCCGCACGGACCTTGCGCTCGGCGACGTGCGCCGCGATGTCGCGAGCTTCACCGATGGCGTGGGCGACGTCCGGCTCGACACCATGGACTTCGGCGGGCTGGGCGCCGGTACGTACCCGATCGTCGCGAAGTTCTTCGGCGACGTGCGGTTCGGCGCGGCGACGAGTGGTGTCTTCACGGTCACCGTGCAGAAGGAGCTCGCCACGAGCGAAGCGCCATCACCCCAGCAGGCCGGGGCCGTCACGTTCCGAAGCACGGTCGTGCAAGAGGGCGCGCCCGCAGACCGCGCGCCCGGCGACCTGACGCGCGCCGGGATCAGCTACACGCTGAAGGACGAGGCGGGCACGACCCTCCAGAACGGCACGGCCACGGTCGCGGCGGACGGGACCTGGAGCTTCACGCGCACCGTCGCGCCTGGTATCTACACCATCGCCGCCACGATCACTGGTGACTACTTCACCGGCAGCGGAACCACGATCGCCGTCGCGTACGACCCGACCACGTTCGGCACTGGCGGCGGCACGATCGTTCTCGGCGACACGGCGGTGCCTGTCGCGGCGCGTGGCAAGAAGGCGAACTTCGGCTTCAACGTGAAGTACAAGGACGGCACGAGCATCCCGACCGGAAGCCTGCTGTTCCAGCTGAAGGAAGCGAACATCGATCTCAAGGCCACGTCGTTCGATTGGCTGTCGATCACGCCCGACGGCGCGGGAAAGCGCGCTGAGTTCCAGGCACGCGCGACGATCAACGGCTCAGGGAGCTACGTCGTCCGTGTGATCGCGCGCGACCTGCCAACAGGCGACACGTTCTCGATCGTCGTCACCGACGCGGGCGGCACGATCGTCGTCTCGGCGTCGGGCACGACGGGCAGCGGGAGTATCAAGGTCCACTAAGCCGCTGTGCCACGGCCTCCGTGCGCGCGAGCTCGGTCGCCTCTCCCAGCTCTCGTAAGGTCGCCAGGCTGTCATCCAGAAGACGCCGCGCGCGCTCGCCGTCGCCGATCGCGATCGCGATCTCTGCGAGAACACGCTGCGCCATCGCTTCTTCGTGGCGGGCGTGGATGTCGCTCGCGAGTCGCAGCGCACGCTGCGCGGCTTCCGTCGCCGCATCGAACCGGCCATCTTTGAGCTCAGCAAGCGCGAGCGCGCGGTTGAGCTCGGGCAGGAACTTCGTGCGTCCCACCGCTTCGAGCCGGCGGCCCGCTTCGCTGAGCGCGAGGCGCCCCGCCTCCACGTCGCCTGCCTCGATGCGCGCGGACCCCAGGTTCATCCACACCAGACCGGCGTCAGCCGTCGCGCCGATCGAGTCGAGGATCTCGATCGAGCGCTTGTAGTGCGGCGTGGCAAGAAGCGGCGTGCCGCGCGTGCGATACACCTCGCCGATGTTGTTGTGCGACGTGGCGATGCCGCGCTGATGGCCAACGCGCTCGCGCAGCTCGAGGCTCGCCTGATATTCGGAGAGTGACTCGTCCCAGCGAGCCAGGCGTCGGTAGATCATGCCGAGGTTGCTGCGCACGTCGGCGACCCCGACGACGTCCTGAAGACGCTCGAAAGCCGCACGGCTGCGCTCGTACAGCTGCGCCGCGCCCCTGATGTCGCCCTCGTTGTTCGCGACGTTGCCGAGAAGCTTGAGGCCTTCCGCAACGACGTCGTCGGCACCGGCGCGCTCGGCTTCGCCGACAGCCTGGGTCAGGTTCTCACGCGCGGCGGCGTATTCGCCACGCCAGAAGTGCGCGTGGCCGAGCTGGAGATGGACCTGAGCCGTCTCCGTCGCGTCCGGCTGTGCCAGACCGAGCGCTTCATCGAGCACGACGAGCGCCTGGTCGTAGTTGCCCTTGCGCTCGAGCACCAGCGCGCTCCAACGACGCACGCGCGCCAGTGCCACCTGATGGCCGTCGCCCAGCTTCGCGCCGGCCTGTGTGAACGTGACGAACGCGTCGTCGTAGTGGCCCGTCAGCGTCTGTATCTCTCCCACGCGCTCGAGGATCGTGGCGGCCAGCGCGCCGTCGTCGTCGGTGGCGCGGCGTAGAGCAGATCGGTACAGACGTACCGCTTCGTCGTTGGCGAAGAGCCGCTTCGCACGGTCCGCTGCGCGAACGAGCCAGAGCAGCGCCTTCGTGTCGTTGTCGTCCAGGTCCCAGTGGTACGCGAGCACGTCGACGAATTCGTCGAGCCGGCCCGCATAGAGGGACTCGATCGCCTCGGCGACCGCGCCGTGGGCGGTTCGTCGTTGCGACTGCAGCTGCATCCCGTACGCGACCTCCTGGATGAGCGCCTGCCGGAAGGTGTACGTGAGCTCCGGCGCGACCGAGCGCGTCGCGATGAGACGCTCGTGCTCGAGGTACGCAAGGTCGTCCGCGATCTCTCGATCGGGCACGAGGTACTCGACGACGCGCTTCCAGAACGTTCGGCCGCTGACAGCTGCGAGCTCGAGGACGCGCCGCGGTCCGTCGGGCAAACGGTCGATCCTCGCCTGCAGGAGCTCGCGCACCGTGGCCGGTACGACGACGGCCGCGTCGTCCCGCAGCTCCATTCGACCCGCGCGCTCGATCAAAAGCTTGGATGCCTGCAGCTCGCGGATGACCTCTTCGATGAAGAACGGGTTCCCACCGGTCCGCTGCAGGACCGTGAGGGCGAGCGCGTGCTGCACCGGTACCTCGAACACGGTCTCGATGAAAGCGTGGGCTTCGGCGTCGGACAGCGCCGAGACCTCGATGGTCTCGGAGGGCCAGGGCGGTGCCCAGCCACTGCGCGCCGTGCAGATGAGAAGGCAAGCGAGCTGCGGAATGTCGGGCACGAGCTCGACGAGCACGCCCGCACTCGCATCGTCGATCCACTGCAGGTCTTCGGCGACGAAGACGAGCGGTGCGCGCGCGGTCTGTACGTGGAGCAGTCGACGCAGGATCGTCACCAGCATTCGGCGCTTTGCCTCGGGCTCGAAGCGCGAGCGCTCCTGATAGCCGAGAACGTCGAGGAGCAGCGCGAGCTCCAGTTCCGCGAGCAGCTCGCCCCGATCGGCGAAGCCGGCGCGGATAGCGCGCTCGGCGGTCGCCTCGTCGTCGGTGTAATGGATCAGGAAGGTGCCCCGGATGAGGTCGGCGACCGCGGCGTACGGCGAGTTCTGTTCGAACGAGGTGCAGCGGAGGACTACGCGATCGATCCCCGCGACAAGACCCGCCCGCAGCTCAGCCACGAGCCGCGACTTTCCGACGCCGGCCTCGCCGCTGACGACGATGCGCCGTCCCCTGCCCTGCACGGCGTCGGCGACGGCGTCGCGCAGGAGCTCCAGCTCGATCGAACGCGCGACGAAGGGCGTCGCCTCGGGCGAGATCTCCTCGTAGCGACGGCGGCGCACGCGGTACGCGACGACCGCCTCGGCCTTTCCTTTTAAGGTCAGCGGCGCCGTTTCTTCAAATTCGAAGGAATGGATGGCGAGGTGCCGCGTCGAAGCGCTGACGAGGATCCCGCCGAGCGGCGCCGCTGACTCCAGGCGCTGTGCGGTGTTCACCGCATCGCCGACGACCGTGTACGCCGATTGGACGTCGCCTGCGAGCATCCCGGCGACGACCTCACCGGTGTTGACGCCGATGCGCAGTGAAAGGCGAACGCCGTGGCGACGGTCGAGGTCGTCGTTCAGGCGCGCGATCGAGGTCTGCATCGCCAGCGCCGCATTGATCGCTCGTTCTGCATCGTCCTCGTGCGCGATGGGCGCGCCAAAGACGGCCATGACGGCGTCACCGATGTACTTGTCGATCGTGCCTTCGTAGCGCTGGATCTGGCGGGCCAGGGCACCGAAGTACGACGCGAGGATGCCGCGCAGCTCCTCCGGATCGAGACGTTCCGCGAGCGGCGTCGAGCCCGAAAGATCGGCGAACAGAACGGTGACGACCTTGCGCTGTTCGCCGAGGAGCGACCGCGCGTGGCCACCGACCTGGAGTGACGCGCTTGGCGTCGAGGGCTCCTGCGGCGCGGTGGCGATGGTCTGCAGCGGCGTGCCGCAGTTGGCGCAGAAGCGGTCTGTCGCGCGCACGGCAGAGCCGCAGTTCGCGCATGAGCGACGGGTATGCGTCGGCTCGGCCATGGCCGGTAAGCGTAGGAGTCCGCGGAAGAGGTCTGCTAGGGCGCGACGGGTACGGGCTTGGGCGCCTCGACGGCCTCGGTCTTCTCGATGACGAGCTTGCCGTCCGCCGGGTGGACGCTCACGGTGTCACCGGAGTGGAACTTGCCCTGAAGCAGCATCTCCGCGAGCGGGTCGGCGATCTCGTTCTGGATCTGGCGCGCGAGCGGCCGCGCCCCGAAGTTCGAGTCATAGCCGACCGATGCGATGTGATCCTTCGCCTCGTCAGTGACCACGAGCGTGATCTCTTGTGACGCGAGCTGCTTGCGCACGCCGGCGAGCTCGAGCTCGACGATCTGGCGGATCTCGGGCTTCGTCAGCGGCGTGAAGACCACGGTCGCATCGATGCGGTTGAGGAACTCCGGACGGAAGAAGCGCTTCATCTCTTCCTGCACGCGCTCCTTCATACGCTCGTACTGGGCGTTCATGTCGGCGTCGTCGCCCTCGCCATGCGTGCGGAAGCCGAGCGCGCTCTCGCTCTTCAGCATCTTCTGCGCGAGGTTGCTGGTCATGATGATGATCGTGTTGCGGAAGTCGACGGTGCGCCCCTTGGCGTCTGCCAGGCGGCCCTCGTCGAAGATCTGGAGCAGGATGTTGAAGACCTCGGGGTGCGCCTTCTCGATCTCGTCGAGCAGGAT
>Ga0207653_10000517_pt1 | contig 14726 bp, 14 predicted proteins | sample KBSK5251metaG_FD_184341 | JGI IMG/M metagenome (GOLD analysis project Ga0207653, IMG submission 184341) | Corn, switchgrass and miscanthus rhizosphere microbial communities from Kellogg Biological Station, Michigan, USA - KBS K5-25-1 metaG... | ecosystem: Host-associated > Plants > Roots >...
CCGTCGAGCTGCACCATCGGGCGCAGGTCCGGCGGGATGACCGGAAGGATGCTGAGGATCATCCACTCTGGCGACGCGCCAGAGCGGAGCAGCGCCTTGATGAGGCGGAGGCGCTTGATCGACTTCTTGCGACGCTGACCGGTGGTCGTGCGCATCTCGCCCTGAAGACGGAGCGCGTCCTTCTCGAGATCCATCTGGCGCATGAGCTCGAGGATCGCCTCGGCGCCCATCTGTGCGCGGAAGAAACGGAACTTGTCCGCGGCCTGACGGTAGTCGGCCTCGGTCATGATCTCCTGGAGCTTGATCGACTCGGCGTCCTCACGGCGGTTCTTCGCCTCGTCGCGGACGACCTGGACGTCGGGTGCGATCTCCTGGCGGACGACGCCAAGGTCCTGGTCGGCGCGCATGCGGATATCGGTGATCTTCTTCTCCGACTCGCTGCGCGCCTGCTCCTCTTCCTTGCGGCCGGCCTTCACCAGCGCGTCGAGCTGCTTCTGCAGTGAGCGCTGGAGCTGCGTGAGCATGGACTTCGTGACGTTGTCGCCCTTGCTCGCGACGGTCAGGTCGGCCTGCTTGAAGATGATGTCTTTGGACGCGGGCTTGCCGACCGACTCCTCGAGCTGTTCCTTCACCTTTGATGCGGCGGTCGTGAGCGCGTCGCTGTCCTGCGCGAGCTGCTCCTCCATCTGACGGACCTTCTGCTCGGTCGTCGTCCGGATGCGCATGATCTCGGCGTTCGCGCGCGCCTCGATGGCGCCGGTGCGGTCCGAGATCGTCTGCTCGAGCCGGCGGATCTTCGCCTCCGACTCTTCCTCGATCGTCTGCATGACGCGCTCGCGCTGGTGCTCGTCGATGTGCGTCACGACGTAGAGCGCGAAGTAGAGGATGCGCTCCAGGTTGCGCGGCGACATGTCGAGCAGGATGCCGAGGCGGCTCGGCGTGCCCTTGAAGAACCAGATGTGCGACACCGGCGACGCGAGCTGGATGTGGCCCATGCGCTCGCGGCGCACCTTCGCGCGCGTCACTTCGACGCCGCACTTGTCGCAGATGATCCCCTTGTAGCGGATCCGCTTGTACTTCCCGCAGTAGCACTCCCAGTCACGGGTCGGGCCGAAGATGCGCTCGTCGAAGAGCCCATCTTTCTCCGGCCGCAGGGTGCGGTAGTTGATCGTCTCGGGCTTCGTGACCTCGCCGCTCGACCACGAGCGGATCTGGTCCGGTGACGCGAGCGAGATGCGGATCGCGTTGAACTCGTTGACTTCAAGCATCAGTTATTCACCACTCTCAAGACCGCTGATGTTGATCCCGAGGTCCGGCGACGAGTACGCCGCTGCGTCCTCGATGAACCGGATCTCCTCTTCGTTGTCGTTGAGTACCTCGACCGAAAGACCGAGAGACTGCAGCTCCTTGATGAGCACCTTGAAGCTCTCCGGAACTCCGGGCGGCTGGATGTCCTCGCCCTTCACGATGGCCTCGTAGGTCTGGACACGACCCATGACGTCGTCGGACTTCACGGTCAGCAGCTCCTGGAGGATGTACGCGGCGCCATATGCCTCGAGCGCCCACACTTCCATCTCTCCGAAGCGCTGACCACCGAACTGCGCCTTGCCACCCAGCGGCTGCTGCGTGATGAGGGAGTACGGGCCCGTCGAGCGCGCGTGGATCTTGTCCTCGACGAGGTGGTGCAGCTTCATCATGTAGATGTAGCCGACGGTGATGTTCTGCTCGAAGCCCTTTCCGGTGCGGCCGTCACGGAGCATGACCTTGCCGCTCTCTGGGAGGCCGGCCTCGAGCAGCGCCTTCTTGATGGCGGGCTCGCGCGCGCCGTCGAACACCGGCGTCGCGACGTGCAGACCGAGCGCCTCCGCGGCCCAGCCGAGGTGCGTCTCGAGGATTTGGCCGATGTTCATGCGCGACGGAACACCGAGCGGGTTGAGCACGATGTCGACGGGCTTGCCGTCCGGAAGGAACGGCATGTCCTCGACCGGGAGGATCTTCGCGATGACGCCCTTGTTGCCGTGGCGTCCCGCCATCTTGTCGCCGACGCTGATCTTGCGCTTCTGCGCGACGGCCACGCGGATCATCTTGTTCACGCCCGGCAGCAGCTCGTCGTTGTTCTCGCGGCTGAACACCGCGACGTCGACGACCTTGCCGTGCTCGCCTGAGGGCAGACGCAGCGAGGAGTCCTTCACCTCACGCGCCTTCTCACCGAAGATCGCGCGGAGCAGGCGCTCCTCGGCGGTGAGCTCCGTCTCGCCCTTCGGCGTGATCTTGCCCACCAGGATGTCCTGCGGGCCGACCTCCGCGCCGATATAGACGATGCCGCTCTCGTCGAGGTCGGCGAGCGCTTCCTCACCGACGTTCGGGATGTCGCGCGTGATCTCCTCGGGACCGAGCTTGGTGTCACGCGCTTCGCATTCGTACTTCTCGATGTGGATCGAGGTGAAGCGGTCGTCCTGGACGAGACGCTCGGACAGGATGATCGCGTCCTCGTAGTTGCCGCCCTCCCAGGGCATGAAGGCCACGAGGATGTTCTGGCCGAGCGCGAGCTCGCCGTTGTCTGTCGAGTACGAGTCGGCGAGGACCTGCCCCGCCTCGACGCGCTCGCCGACCTTCACCAGCGGACGCTGGTTGAAGCAGGTCCCCTGGTTGGTGCGGATGAACTTCTGGAGCTTGTAGCGGAACGCCTCGGTCGCGCCTTCCTCGACCCAGATCTCCGCGGCCGACACCGAGCGCACGACGCCATCGGCGCGCGCCAGGACCACCTGGCCCGAGTCCTTCGCGGCGCGGTACTCGATGCCGGTGCCGATGATCGGCGCCTCGGGGCGCACGACCGGAACGGCCTGGCGCTGCATGTTCGAGCCCATCAGGGCGCGGTTCGCGTCGTCGTGCTCCAGGAATGGGATGAGCGCGGCCGACACGGAGACGATCTGCTTCGGCGACACGTCCATGAAGTCCGCATTCGCCGGCGGGGCCTCGTGGTACGCGTCACCGCGGTGGACCTGCACGCGCTCGTCGAGGAAGAAGCCCTTGTCGTCGAGACGCGCGTTCGCCTGCACCACCGTGGCGAGCTCCTGCTCGTCGGCGGTGAGGAAGACGATCTCGTCGGACACGCGCGGCCGATCCTTGGTGCCGTCCTTGACGATGCGGCGGAACGGCGACTCGATGAATCCGTACGGGTTCACACGCGCGTACGTCGCGAGCGAGCCGATCAGACCGATGTTCGGACCTTCCGGCGTTTCGATCGGGCAGATCCGGCCGTAGTGGCTGTAGTGGACGTCGCGGACGTCGAAGCCGGCGCGCTCACGGGAGAGGCCGCCCGGGCCGAGGGCCGACAGGCGGCGCTTGTGGGTGAGCTCGTCGAGCGGATTCGTCTGCTGCATGAACTGCGAGAGCTGGCTACCGCCGAAGAACTCCTTGATCGCGGCCACCACCGGCCGGATGTTGATGAGCTCTTTCGGCGTGGCCTTCTCCGGCTCGACGATGGACATGCGCTCGCGCACGACGCGCTCCATGCGCAGGAGTCCCACGCGGAACTGCTGCTGGATCAGCTCGCCGACGGCGCGGACGCGACGGTTGCCGAGGTGGTCGATGTCGTCAGCGTTGCCCTTGCCGTTGTTCAGCTCGACCATGCGGCCGACGATGCGCACGAGGTCGTCGTTCGTGAGCGTGCGCTGCGACATCTCGAGGTCGAGGCCGAGCTTGCGGTTCAGCTTGTAGCGGCCGACCTTCGCGAGGTCGTAGCGACGGAAGTTGAAGAACAGCGACTGCACGAGGTTGCGCGCGTTGTCGATCGTCGGCGGGTCACCTGGACGAAGACGCTTGTAGACCTCGACCAGACCCTCGTTCGTGTTCGTGGTCGGGTCGCGATCCAGCGTCGACTGAACGTACTGGTGCTCGGGGTCGACATCGATCGCGGTGAAGAGCGCTTTGATCTCTTCGTTCGTCGAGTACCCGACCGCGCGCAGGAGCGTCGTCACAGGCAGCTTGCGCTTGCGGTCGACCTTCACCGACATGACGTCCTTGTTGGACGTCTCGAACTCGAGCCACGCGCCGCGGTTCGGGATGAGCTTCGCGTAGAACAGGCGGCGACCGGTCGTGGGGTCGTCGACGGCGGTGAAGTACACGCCGGGCGAACGCACGAGCTGCGACACGACGACGCGCTCGGCGCCGTTGATGACGAACGTGCCCTTGTCCGTCATCCACGGGAAGTCCCCAAGGAAGACGTCCTGCTCGGAGACCTCGCCGGTCTCCTTGTTCACGAGCTCGACGCGCGCCCACAGTGGCTTCGAGAACGTCAGGTCCTTGGTGCGGCACTCCTCTTCGGAGTACTTCGGCTCACGGAACTCACTCGAGATGAAACGCAGGTCGAGGTTCTTCCCGGTGAAGTCCTGGATCGGCGAGATCTCGGTGAACAGCTCGCCCAGACCTTCTTCGCAGAACCACTTGAAGCTGTCGAGCTGGGTCTGGATCAGATTCGGTAGCGGCAGTACCTCGGGCAGAGACGCGAAGTTGCGGCGAACGCGAGCGGACTCAAAGACCCGGTCGAGGGTGATGGACATAGACGGACCCTCCTCAGGCGCTTAGGTGGGGCAGACGCATAGAGAGACGGGGACAGACCTGTGGCAAGGCCCATATCGTAGGCCGTAATCTACCGGCCGGTCAAGCGGCGGGAACCGCTAAATCTCTACGCGACGCCAGACCTTGTCAAGACCCCTTCTGACCCGCGGGCGCCAGCTGCGGCAGCCGTCAGAAGTCCGTAAAACGGCCCCATCTGCCCCCATTCGGACGGAACACCGGCCACGCGCCTGCGTATTCTCGGCAGGCAGATGGAAGAGCAAGAGGCGTCCGAGACACCACCGCCGGCGGCGAATCGGCCGGTCCTGACGCGGCGGACCGTCCTTGCGGCCGCGGCGACGGCCGGAGCGGGTGTCGCGGCGGCTCGCCTGCTCGCCCTGGCGAACGAGCCGACCTTCGAGCGGGTTCCCGTCACCGGGACGCTCGCGAACAAGACCGGACTCGACTGGGTCGCGCCGCTTGGCAACGAAGCGGCTCGCGTCTCCCACCTTCTCCGGCGGACCACGTTCGGAGCGTCAGCCGAGGAGCTCGAGCGAGCGCAGGCAGACGGCTACGCGCGCACCGTCGATCGGCTCCTCGAAACGAAGACCGCCGAGCCGCCGGTGCTCGCCGGCGCGGACGAGGCGAGTCAGGAGAACCCGCTCAACCCCGGCGCCCTGCAGCAGTGGTGGATCGACTGGATGATCACGAGCCCGACGCCATTCTCCGAGCGCATGACGCTCTTCTGGCACGGACATTTCACGTCCGACTTCCGCAAGGTCGGCAATCAGTTCCCGTTCCTCTACTGGCAGAACCTCACGTGGCGGAAGAACGCGCTCGCCGATCTCAAGACGATGCTCTACGCGGTCACGATCGACCCGGCGATGCTGCGCTACCTCGACCTCGGCAACTCCACTGCGCGAGACCCGAACGAGAACTACTCGCGCGAGCTGATGGAGCTCTTCACGATGGGCCCCGACGCGTTCACCGAGGACGACGTGCGCGCGGGCGCCAAGGCGATGAGCGGCTGGAGAGAGCCGCGCACCCAGGCCATGATCGACGCGGATCTCAAGCGCCAGCAGATGCGCACCGGCCAGCCACCGCGAAACACGCCGAAGGCCGACACCGTGAAGACCGGCATCTACGAGCCGCAGCGCGGCTACCGCGGGCCCGCGTTCACCTTCCTCGGCGAGACCAAGCCGTGGAGCACCGACGCCATCCTCGACAAGATCTTGCAACAGGACGCGACCGCGCCATTCATCGTCACGAAGCTCCTCACCGCGTTCGTGACGCCGGTGCCAGCCGATGCGTACGTCGCTCGCCTCGCCGCGGGATATCGGAAGAGCCGCTACGACACGAAGGCGCTGATGCGCGACATCCTCACGAGCCCAGAGTTCACCGCCGCGGACACGTACCGCGCGCTCATCAAGTCGCCCACCGAGCTGATGATCCACACCGCGAAGGCGCTGGGCGACAAGGCGCTCACGCGCCTCATCGCGGGTCAGGGCCAGGGCATGGGGCAGATGCTCTTCGATCCGCCGAGCGTCGGAGGCTGGCCCGAGAACGAGTCCTGGGTGTCGTCGAACACGATGCTCGCCCGCGCCAACTTCGTGACCTCGGCCGTGCAGGCGGTGAAGAAGCTTCCATCAGCTGGGAACGCGCACAACACGCAGATCGACGGTGTCATGTCAGCGCAGACCTTGAAGCTGCTCAACGAGGCGGCGGATGACCGGCGTCGCTGGTCGATCCTCCTGGCCTCGCCTGAGTTCCAGCTCAAATAAAGGAGCACCGAGATGGTCGCCAGTGTCGACAAGATCGGACGCCGCGAATTCCTTCGCGCCGGACTGGTGTTCGGCGCGGGCGCCGCGGGGCTCGCTGCGGGCTACGCCGCGGTGCCGGACGTGTTCGCACGGGCGATGTACGCCGCGAAGCAGGAGAAGGTCGTCAACGACAAGGTGCTGGTGATGATCCAGCTCGCCGGCGGCAACGACGGTCTCCAAACGGTGATCCCGCTCGCCGATCAGACCTATCGCGACATGCGTCCGCAGCTGTCGAAGTCGGCCGACGAGGCGCTTCCCATCTCGAAGGACTTCGGCCTCAACAAGAACCTCGCCGGGACGAAGAAGCTCTGGGACGACGGCAAGCTCGCGATCGTCCAGGGCGTCGGATACCCGAAGCCTTCGTTCTCCCACTTCGACTCGATCCGCGTGTGGGAGACCGCCGACCCCGAGCGCCGCCAGCAGGACGGCTGGCTCGGGAAGACGATCGCGGACAACTACGACTCCGCCGGCCACCCGCTCGTCGGATGCGCCTGCGGCACGACCGGGATCCCCGGCGCGCTGCGCGATCTCGAGGCGACGCTGACCGTGGTGAACACGCAGCAGAGCTTCAAGTTCAACGGCGGCGACGAGATGGAGAAGGCAATGGGCGCGCTCTACACGAGCACGCCCGGCATCTACGGCGCTCTGTTCGACACGGCGGTCACGACCGCGCGCGACACGGTCGCGCAGCTCAAGACCTCGGCAGCGTCGTACACGCCGAAGGCGCAGTACACGGACAACGTGCGGCTCGCCATCTCGTCGAAGAACCAGCTCGGGGCGGCGCTGCAGCTCGCCGCGCAGCTGATCGTGACCGGCACCGGCGTGAAGATCCTCCACGTCACGCTCGGCGGTTTCGACACGCACTACACGCAGCAGCAGCGCCATGACGACCTCATGGGCTACTTCGACCAGGCCGTCTCTGCGTTCTACACGGACCTCGCGGCGCACGGCATGTCCGACCGCGTCCTCATCGCGACGTGGTCCGAGTTCGGCCGCCGCCCGAAGGAGAACGCGAGCGCGGGCACCGATCACGGCACATCGGCGCCGGTGTTCCTCATGGGCGACGCGGTGAAGGGCGGGCTCTACGGCGCAGCGCCGAGCCTCACGAAGCTCGACACCGGTGGCAACCTCGCGTTCAACGTGGACTTCCGTTCCGTCTATCAGGAGATCCTCGAGGGGCACCTCGAGGTCGACGCGAAGGAAGTCTTCAGCCAGAGCTTCGACAAGCTCGCGATCCTCAGGGCCTGACGTTGGAACGCGCGAGCCTGCTGCGCGCGGGTGCGGCATTCTTCGCGGCCGCCGCGTTCGTCGGAGCGGGAGGTTACGTCGTCGCGCATCCGAAGAACGACGCCGCGCCGCTGCAGCCACCGGCCGAGACGCAGCTCGCGCTGCGGACATCGGCGCCGAGCGCGACGCCCGCGCCCACGCGGACCGGTCGCGCGACCGCGGCACCGCCCCGTATCACCACCGCGCCCGGCGTCCAGGCGACGCAGCTACCGGGCATCACCTACACGCACGTCTCCTAGGTAGTCTGCGGAGGCGATGGAGAGCCTCACCTTCAATGCGCTCGGTGGCGAATGCGAGCTGTACGGCATCGATGTCGACGCCTCGTCGCTGCAGCACGGTCACGCCTGGATCCTCCGCATGCACGACCGTCTCACGCGGTTCGAGCCGAACAGCGAGCTGTCGCGGCTCAACGCATCGGGCGGCCGCTGGTCGCCGGTGAGTCCGGAGCTCGAGTCACTGCTGCGTGAGTCGCTGCGCGCGTTCGACATCAGCGACGGGCTCGTGAACGTCGCCGTCCTCCCCGCGCTTCTCGCCGCCGGATACACGCGCGACTTCGCGGCTGGACCGACCGCGCGCACCGAGGCGCCATCCATACGTCCGCTGCCCGACGTCCTGCAGCTGCGACCCGGCGAGGCACGACTCGCCGACGGCGCAGCTGTGGACCTCGGCGGTCTCGCGAAGGGATGGCTCGCCGACCGTCTGGCACGTGATCTCGGCGAGAACGTGCTCGTGAACCTGTGCGGCGATCTCTACGCGCGCGGCGGCGGAACGACGGGCGAAGGCTGGCCGGTCGGCTTCGGCGACAGAACGCTCCTATTAAGAGATCTCGGAGCGGCGACGAGCGGCACGACGAAGCGCGCATGGGCCGGCGGCCATCACCTCATCGATCCACGCACCGGCCGTCCGGCGCAGACCGACCTCAGCGAAGTCTCGGTGCTCGCCTCGACCGCGACGGACGCCGAGATCTACGCGAAGGTGGCATTGCTGCTGGGTTCGGTCGAAGGGCCGAAGTGGCTCGCCACGTTGGCACACGGCTGGGTAATCACCTAGCGGCGCTGCCTCGAACGTGCGCCGATCGCGCCGAGGAAGGTCGCAAATGGGGTGATGAAGGCGAGCCCGAATGGAGGCCCCAGGAAACCTCCAAGTGCGCTGCTGCAGCTGCTGGCGTGGCCAACGGAGGAGCGAAGCCACTCGACCGCGTAGCACGTACCCGCGACGCGCGCGATCGAGTCGCCGACGCCAATCGCCACGCCAACGATCAACCCGATACCGAGCGCGCGACCGATCGAACCACCGTTCCTGCGCACGCTCCCCCCGAGCAACACGCCAGCGCCGAATAGGAGATACGTAGCAAGCTCCCCGATCTGCCAGCCTCCGGAGCTGCCGACCTCAAGGACCATGAGTCCGGCGAGGGCGGACAAGGCGATCGCGATTGGATCGCCGCGGGCAAGACGAGCACCCACGCCCAGCGTTGTCCCCCAAAACCAAACCGGGACCCTTGCGGGCCCCGGTCCGGCACCTTTCGCGAGCCCACCGACCAGGCGGTGGACCGGCGGACGACAACGATATCGGGGCGCCCTGCGCAACCGATACCGGTAGCAGAACGTTTGGGCTAGTGAGCGGCTATTTGAGCTCGACCGTTGCGCCCGCGTCCTCGAGCTTCTTCTTGACCGCGTTCGCCTCGTCCTTGCCGACGTTCTCCTTGACCGGCTTGGGAGCCCCGTCCACCAGGTCTTTTGCCTCTTTCAGGCCCAAACCGGTGATCTCCCGGACCGTCTTGATGACGTTGATCTTGGAGGCACCGGCCTCCTTGAGGACGACGGTGAACTCGGTCTTCTCTTCTGCCTCGGCCGGGGCGGCCGCACCGCCGCCGCCGCCAGCGGCCGCCGCGACAGCGACCGGCGCCGCGCTGACGCCCCAGCGGTCTTGGAGGTACTTGCCGAACTGGGCGATCTCCATGATCGACCATGACTCGAGCTCGCCCGCGAGCTTGTCGAACTTCGGGTTGCTTTCGGTTGCGGTTGCCATATCTATCTCCTTTTATTGCGCGCGTGCGGTCAGCACGCGGATGAGGTTCTGGGCTGGTGCCTGGAAGAGTCCGGTGATCTGAGCCAGCGGCGCCTGAAGACTGCCGACGATCTGGCCCTGCAGATACGCGCGGTTGGGCAGCCTCGCGAGGACCTGGACGTCTTCGACGGACATCGCCTTGCCGCCGATGAACGCGCCCAGGATCCGCAGCGACTTGAGGACACGCGCCTCGTCGACCATCCCTTTCGCGAGCTCGACCTCGTCGACGCTGCCGAGCGCGACGGCCGTTGGTCCGGAGAGGAGCGACGCGAGGCCTCCGCGCTCCGTCTTGTCCGCGGCGCGCGTGAAGAGGCTGTTCTTCACGACGTGGTATTCCACGCCCTTCGGACGCAGACGCTTGCGCAGGTCTTGCAGCTCGCCGACCTTCAGGCCGCGGTAGTCGGTGACGATGACCGCGGTCGACCCGCGGAGCTGTTCCGCGAGCGCGTCCACGGCCCGGCTCTTCGCCGGGATGCCGCCGCCCTTCCGCTTGACCTTGGGTCCGGTCTTGATCTTCGCCATGTCACCCCCTAAGAACTACGAAGCCCTCGTTCCCGAGCGGAAACGAGGGCAACAGCACGGCGAACCGCCATGCTTCGTTCTCGCCTCCGCAGGACTTATCCCTTTCGGGCGCCGGCTTCTTTGGCTATGTAGTTGTGCCCGGGACCGCAGCGTTCGCGTCCCGGTCTTTTGGAATTATGCGGTCGCGCGACCCGCGAGTCCAAGCGTCGCGCCGAGGTCGAGCTTCACGCTCGGCCCGTGCGTGCTCGTGAGATGCGCGGCTCGGACGTACTGGCCCTTGACCCCCGCCGGCCGAGCGCGGTTGATCGCCTCGACCACGGTCGCGAGGTTCTCGACCAGCGCCTGCTCGCTGAACGAGGCCTTGCCGACGACGGTGTGGATCACCGCGGTCTTGTCCACCCGGAACTCAACGCGCCCGCCCTTGGCGTCCCGGACCGCTTTCGCGACGTCGAACGTCACGGTCCCCGACTTCGGGTTCGGCATCAGGCCGCGCGGACCCAGGACGCGACCGAGCTTGCCGACCTGGCCCATCAAGTCGGGCGTCGCGACGGCGACGTCGAACTCCATCCAGCCACCCTCGATCCGCTTCGCAAGGTCCTCGGCTCCCACGACATCGGCGCCGGCGGCTTGCGCCTCGCGCGCCTTGTCGCCTTGGGCGAACGCGATCACGCGCACCGTCTTGCCGGTGCCGTGCGGGAGCACGGCCGCGCCGCGGACCATCTGGTCGGCGTGCTTCGGGTCGACGCCCATGCGCATGTGCAGCTCTACGGTCGTGTCGAACTTGGCCTGGCTGGTTTCCTTGACGAGCTTGACGCCCTCGTCGGGCCGGTACTCGCGGCTGCGGTCGATCTTCTTCGCGAGCTCCGTGTAGCGTTTGCCGTGCTTCTTCTCTGGCATTTTTAGTCCCCTTTCGGCCATGAGGCCTGCCGTCTAACGCGCGGTCGTCGGTCGCCATCGCGGTGACGTCACCATCGTAACGGGTGCGCTTGCTCGGCAGGTTTAGTTTCATGCGCGTGCCGACGTCCGAGCGCGGCCTCACGCGTCGCACGCTGCTGCGCGCGACGGCCGCTGCGGTGACGGTCGTGGGATGCGGCACGGCGCTGCCCGGGATCCCCGGGCCCGTACGACGAATCGGCCTTCTCTCGACCGGCGCCGCCGCACCTGCCGACGCACCTCCGTTCGCCGCGTTCCGCGACGGGATGCTCGCCAACGGATTCGTCGAAGAGCGTGACTACGCCATGGCATACAAGTTCGGGGTCTTCGACGCGGATCTGCTGCTGCGATGGGCGCGGGAGCTCGTGATGAGCGCGGAGGTGATCGTCGTCAGCTCGACCGGCGCGGCGCAGGCAGCGCGCGTGGCGACGTCGGAGGTCCCGATCGTCATGGTCGCGAGTCACGATCCGGTCGACGCCGGCGTAGTCCTGAGTCTCACGGCGCCGGGAGGCAACGTCACCGGCCAAAGTCTCGCGGGTGGGGACCTGATGCCCGCTCAACTCGATTACCTGCAGCAGATCACCCCGCTGCGTCGTCTTGGTTATCTCTCACCGTCGTTCCCCTCGTACGGTCCACAGTTTCCGAGCGTGACCGACACATTCGAGCACCGGATGCGTAGCGCCGCAGGCGCGTTCGGGATCGAGGTCGTGGCGCCGCCGATCCACTCGGTCGGCGACGTGTCGGGCGCCCTTGCGTCGCTGGCCACTGAGTCGATCGACGCGCTCTACGTGATCGAATCGCCGACGTGGTTCGTTCCTGGTACGTCAAAACCGATCAACCAGGTCGTTGATTTCGCGATCCACCGCCACCTTCCGGTGATGGGCGGACACCGCATGTATGCGCAGGCTGGCGTGCTCGCGACTTACGGCGACACGCGTTCGCTCGCGGAGATGCACCGGTCCGCGGCGACCTACGTCGCGCGCATCCTGCGGGGTGCCGCGCCAAAGGATCTTCCGGTCGAACGGCCGACGAGCTTCGAGCTCGTCATCAACACGACGACCGCGGCAATGATGGGCCTCAACGTATCGCAGAACTTGCTCGCTCACGCGGACGTCATTCACTGACATCCCTCGTCAGCCGATCTCGACTCCCATGCTTCGTGCGGTGCCCTCGACCATCTTCATCGCGCCTTCGACGGAGGTAGCGTTGAGGTCAGCCAGTTTGGTCTCGGCGATCTTCTTCACCTGAGCTCGGGTGATCTTCCCCACCTTCTCCTTGTTCGGCTTGCCCGAGCCCTTCTCGATCCCGGCCTCGCGTCGGATGAGGTCTGCGGCCGGCGGGCTCTTGGTGACGAAGGTGTACGAGCGATCCTCGAAGACCGTCACCACCGCGGGCACGACCGTGCCGGCGAGCGACGCGGTGCGCTCGTTGTACTCCTTGATGAATTGACCCATGTTGATGCCGTGCGGGCCGAGCGCCGTGCCGACCGGCGGCGCGGCGGTTGCCTTACCCGCCTGGATCTGGACCTTGACGATCGCTTTGATCTTCTTTGCCATTACTTCACCAGCTTTTCGATCTGAAGGAAGTCCAGCTCGACCGGCGTCTCGCGGCCGAAGATGGACACCAGGACCTTGACCTTGTTGCGCTCCGGATTCACTTCATCGACGACACCGTGCAGGTCGGTGAACGGTCCGTCCGTGACACGAACGGCCTCGCCCTTCGTGAATGCCACCTTGTACTTCGGCGCGTCCAGCTTGATCTGCCGCAGGATCGCACGCACTTCCGTGTCGGTAAGTTCCGTCGGCTTGTTGCCGCTGCCGACGAAGCTCGTGACGCCCGGCGTGTTGCGTACGACGTACCACGAGTCGTCGCTCATGACCATCTCGACGAGGACGTAGCCCGGGAAGATCTTCCGCTCGACCGGGTGGCGCTTGCCGTTCTTGATCTCGATCTCTTCCTCGGTCGGAACGAGCACCTGGAAGATCTTGTCGCCCATGTCCATCGACTGGATACGGTGCTCGAGGTTCGTCTTCACCTTGTTCTCGTACCCCGAGTACGTGTGGATGACATACCAGCGCCGGCCGGTGTCGGCCTGCGGCTCGGCTGTGGGTGCGGCGGCCGAGGGCCGCTCGGGCTCCGGCTCCGGTGCGGGTGCCTCGACCTCCGGCTCCGCCTCCGCGACGGCACCGGCTCGGCGCAGCAGGCTCTTGGCCTCGTCGACCGAGACCTCCTCCTCGGGCTCCGCTGTGCCGAGGAACGCGCGCGCAGCGAGTGTCGCTTCCTCGTCGGAGAGCTTCGCGGCGTCGATGCCGCTCTCCTGCTCCGCAGCCGCCTCGTCGGGCGCGCCCTGGTCCGCTGCGCCCTCCTGTGGTGCGTCCTCTCGCGGTTCGTCCTTTTCTTCGCTGCGCTCCTGCTCGTCCATGCCGCTCCTTACTACTGACCTACTGCGTCGGTGGGGCCGTTGGCGTCGGCGATCCGACGATGCCCCTGGTGATGACGATCGTGAAGAGGTTGTCGAAGAGGAAGATGTACGCGGCGATCAGCGCGGAGATGACGAGCACGATGAGCGTCAGACGGAGCACCGTCTCACGGCTCGGCCACGTCACCTTGCGCAGCTCGGACCACGCCTCTTGCGCGAACTCGATCGGGCTTTGTCGCGGTGTCCTCGGCGCCCTCATCGCTGCGGTCGTCATACCTGTTTATCCATTCCTTCCAGCACGGCAGGAGAGACTCGAACTCTCAACCTACGGTTTTGGAGACCGTTGCTCTGCCAGTTGAGCTACTGCCGTATGGCTGCCTGCGGCAGCCATACGGCAGCCGCACTGCTCCACCATCTATCTAGTCTCCCGGTGCGAGGTGTGTTTCCGGCAACGCGGGCAGAACTTCGACAGCTCGATGCGGTCCGGGTCGTTCTTCCGGTTCTTCGTCGTCGCATAGGTGCGCGACCGGCAGGTCGAGCACGCGAGCGTCAGGATCGGTCGGTTGTCTTTCGCCATATCGCACCTACTCCAGGATCTTCGTCACGACGCCAGCGCCCACGGTCTTGCCGCCTTCGCGGATGGCGAAGCGCAGACCCTCTTCCATGGCGATCGGGGTGATGAGCGTCACGGTCATGTTGACGTTGTCGCCGGGCATGACCATCTCGGTGCCGGAGGGAAGCTCGGCCGAACCAGTCACGTCCGTGGTCTGCAGATAGAACTGGGGACGGTACCCATTGAAGAAGGGCGTGTGCCGGCCGCCCTCCTCCTTGGAGAGCACGTAGACCTCGGTCTGGAACTTGGTGTGCGGCTTGACCGAGCCGGGCTTGGAGATGACCTGGCCGCGCTCGATGTCGTCACGCTCCAGTCCGCGGAGCAAAAGACCGATGTTGTCGCCGGCCTCGCCCTGGTCGAGGAGCTTGCGGAACATCTCCACGCCGGTGACGACCGACTTCCTCGCGTCGCGGATGCCGACGATGTCCACTTCCTCGCCCACCTTGATCACGCCACGGTCGACCCTTCCGGTCGCGACGGTGCCGCGGCCCTTGATGGCGAAGACGTC
>Ga0207653_10000519_pt1 | contig 14686 bp, 12 predicted proteins | sample KBSK5251metaG_FD_184341 | JGI IMG/M metagenome (GOLD analysis project Ga0207653, IMG submission 184341) | Corn, switchgrass and miscanthus rhizosphere microbial communities from Kellogg Biological Station, Michigan, USA - KBS K5-25-1 metaG... | ecosystem: Host-associated > Plants > Roots >...
GGGGGGGGGGGGGGGGGGGGCCGCCGCCGCCGCCGCCGGAATGCGCGCGCCGATCGTGGTCCCATCTCCTCGCCGCGACTCGATCGCCACGGATCCGCCCAGCAACGCGACGCGCTCCTGCATTCCGTGCAGGCCGAGTCCCGACGCTTCACTCAAAGCGGCAGCGGGGTCAAATCCGACGCCGTCATCCCGGATCGCGATCTCGAGTACAGCGTCTTTGTATTTCAGCACGACGCCAACCCGTCGCGCTTGGGCGTGCCGGGCTACGTTCGTCAGCGCCTCCTGCAGGATCCGATACATCGTAGACTGCGCGAGTGGGGCCATGCGGCGCGGGACCTTGCCGACCACACGAAAGTCGATGGCGATACCAAACGCTTTGGCAAAGTCGGTCACGTGCCGGCGCATCGCTGCGACGAGCCCCTTGTCGTCGAGGACAGCAGGATGCAGGCCTCGCGCCAATCGCCCCACATCGTCCACGGTGTGTGCGGCCACTTCTCGCAGCCGCTGCGCCATCGAGCGGACGTCCGCGCGTCCCGTGGCGTCCGCGATGGCACGCAGGCCTACCAACAGGGTGGTGAGCGACTGCCCGGTCTCGTCATGCAGCTCGCGCGCAATCCGCCGCCGCTCCTGGTCCTCCGCGGAGAGCAACCGCTGCAGCAACCCCAGCCGCGTGGTCTCGGCGTGCTTGCGGTCAGTCAGGTCGGTGATGATCACCATACGAAGGGAGTGCCCGTTTCCGGCCTCGAGCGGCACCTGAGAAAGCGCGACCCACACCGGCGTCGCCGACCCCGCTCCACTCATGATGGCGAACTCACGCCCGTTATTTCGCCCTCCCCGCACGAATGTCTCGAGGCTGTGGCGATCGGCGGGCGCCGCGAACTGCGAGAACCGGGAGCCATGTAAACTCTCGAGTGGTGCGTGCGCGATTTCCGCGAGGCGGCGGTTCCCGAACAGAATCGTCCCATCTGGACTCAAGAGTGCGGCGCCGTCGCTCATCGCGTTCAACAGGACGTGGTACGGACGTGTCGCACCCTCAAACGCGCGCGTCTCGTCGCCGCCGGGACCCGACACGACGACCGCGTCCACCGCACCGCTGCGGATGGCCTCCAGCGTGGCTTCGGCATCGTGCAGACGAGATCGAAGTCGCTGCGTGGGACTGCGGCGCTTGCCCGAGATGCGCTTGCGCTTCATCACCTGCTAGCGGCGCGCGGGCGCAGGTCCAGCCCGACCAACGCACGCTCGGTGTCGGAAAGGTCGCCGACCAGCTTGCGGATCGGTTCGGGAAGTTTCCGGACCAGCGTGGGGAGCGCGAAGATCTGATCGCCACGCGCCAATTGCGGGCGCTCCAGGAGATCGATCACCTCGAGGCGGTAGCGTCCCGCCAGGTGCTCGTCGCAAATGCGCTGCAGGTTCGCCAGCGCCGCGAGTGACCGCGCGGTCTGCCCGGCGATGTAGAGGCGGAGATCGAAGAACTCCGGATCCGCCCTGGTCTTGCGTGGTTTGCGCGGGCGCCGTGCCGACTTGGCTTTCATGGACGGGGCGCGCGCTTCCCGGAGCGTCGTGGCGCGACGGGTTCGTCGGCAGCGTGGGCCGCCCGCTGCGACCCAATCAGCACGCGTCCCTCATGCCGCACCACGTCGACCAGTTGCAGGCCCTTTTGCGTCAGGACGAACTCGCGCACCTGATTCGAGTGGGCCATGCCCCGCGATTTCACCACATCGAGCGTGCGGGTCCGCTCCCCGTTCATTTCGACATTCCGGAGCACGAGCCACGTGTCCATGAATGAGGAAGTGCCAACGTCGGTTCCCTCGGGATGGCCGTCGTCGACGGTCAGCGAAGTGAACAGCGCGGTCATCCCTTGCACTTTCATGAAATCGATCAAGCGCGCGAGCATTGCCTTGACCTCGATCGACGTGCCGACGGAGATCAGGTTGCTGATCGGGTCCACCACGACGACCCGCGGCTTCTTCTCCCTGATCAGCCGGTGCATCGCGTTGAGGTGCCCTTCCAGGCCGCTGGTCGTGGGGCGCGCCGCGTGCACCTGGAGCAGTCCTTTGCGCAGCAAAGGCTCGAGATCCAGGCCGATCGAACGCAGGTTGCGCACGATCTGGGCGGCCGACTCTTCGAACGCGAAGTACAAGGCGGATTCGCCTCGGCGGCACGCGGCCTCCGCGAAGTAGCCCCCCAGGCTGGTCTTGCCCGTTCCCGCGCTGCCAGAAACCAGAATGCTGCTGCCACGGAAGTACCCCTTGCCCCCCAGCATCTCGTCGAGATCCGCAACGCCCGTGGAGAGGCGGCTGGGAGAGACGCTGTGTTGCAATCCCAACGACGTGATCGGCAGCACCGAGAGACCCGACTCGTCGATGAAGAATGGCGACTCGTTGGCCCCGTGCGTCGAGCCGCGATACTTCACGACGCGCAGCCGCCGCGTCGCGTTCTGGTCTACCACGCGGTGGTCCAGCACGATGACGCAGTCGGTGATGTACTCTTCCAGGCCGTGGCGCGTCAGGCCACCGTCGCCACGTTCCCCCGTCACGATGGCGGTGACGCCCTTTGTCCTCAGCCAATTGAAGAGCCGGCGTAGCTCGGCGCGCAGCGTGCGCGTGTCGGACAGTCCGGAGAACAGCGTCTCGATCGTGTCGAGGACCACCCGCTTCGCGTGGACGGAGTCGATCGCCTGCTCGAGCCGGATGAAGAGGCCGTCGAGGTCGTATCCGCCCGTCTCCTGGATCTCATTGGGCTCGACGCGGACGTAGTCCAATGCAAGCTTTTTGCGGGCTGCGAGTGGGCGGGGGTCCAAGCCGAGCGAGGCGAAGTTTAGGGCCAGGTCGTCGATGGATTCCTCAAACGACAGGAACACGCCCGGTTCGTCGAACTGGCGCGCCCCGTTGATCAGGAACTCCATCGAGAGAATCGTCTTGCCGCAGCCCGGGCCTCCGCAGACGAGCGTCGGCCGCCCGCGGGGCAACCCACCTCCGGTGATCTCATCCAGTCCCTGAATGCCCGTCGGAGACTTGGGGACGGGCTGAACCAGGGCTGGACGTGTCGCCGCTTTGGGCATGTCCGGAAAGTACGTCCTTGTTAAGGGACGGACTAGCGGCTACCCCTCCGAAAACCCGCCATTGCTGCGCTTCGCCGTGCTGACGGTTGGTCTGGTCGGCGGCGGGCGGGCGTCGCTGATCCTGGGATTCCCGGTGAACGTGGTTAACCTCAGACAGTTAACCAGCGTCTAATCACTTTGTGTTACTTGACTAAACTAGTAAAGCGGACTCTATTGCACCGTACGCCACCGGTGACGTTCACCGGAGCGGGATGGGCCGAAGATTCCTCACCACTATAGAGAGTCAGTATGAAACGCTTTCCGATCTTCCTCGCATCGCTTGCCCTCTTGGGTACGGCGTGCGGCGGTTCCAATTCCACGGGCAACCAGAACAATCCGCCCAATCCGAACGGGCTGGGTCCGGCTGCCGTGAACCTTCGCAGCGCCGGCGATTACGTCATTTTGGCCAAGTCCGGCGTGTCCACGACTGGCGTCACTGCAGTTGTCGGCGACATCGGGCTGAGCCCGGCCGCCGCGTCGTTCGTGACCGGGTTTGCGCTGTCCGCTCCCGCGACCACGTTTACGACCTCCGCCCAGGTCACCGGTAAGGTGTGGGCCTCCAACTACGCCGTGCCGACTCCGGCGAATTTGACCACCGCGGTCCTCAACATGCAGACCGCATATACGGACGCAGCGAGCCGCACGTCGCCCACCGCTACTGAGCTGGGTGCCGGCAATATCCAGGGGATGACCTTGGTCCCCGGGCTGTACAAATGGGGAACGGGCGTTTCCATCCCCAGCGCGGTCACGCTGTCAGGTGGCGCGAATGACGTCTGGATCTTCCAGATCGCACAGAATCTCACGGTGGGCAACGGCGCCATCGTCACGTTGAGCGGCGGCGCACAGGCCAGGAATGTGTTCTGGCAAGTCGCGGGTCAGGCGACGCTGGGCACGACGTCCAATTTCAAGGGCATCATCCTTGGCAAGACGCTGGTTGCGTTCAATACCGGCGCCGTGATCACGGGCCGCGCGTACGCGCAGACCGCGGTTACACTGAATGCCACGGCAATTACGAATCCTTAGTTCTTCGTAAGGCCTAACGGCTACGCGCCGGGCGGGGACGTTCCCGTCCGGCGCGTCGCTATTTTCACGTAGATTACGGCATGTCCTTTTCGAAGCGTTGGGCGTGCTGCGCAGCGTCGCTGTCGTGTGCGCCGCTCGTCACACTCGCCGCCCAGCAACCCGACACCACCAGGCCCTACACCCTGCCGCCGACGACCGTCTCCGTCACGCGCGCCGACCGGCCGCTCACCCAGATTCCGCAGTCGGTGCAGACCGTCGACCGCGCGCAGATCAGCCGGGCGAGGCCGACGTGGGGCCTCGACGAAGCGCTTGCGAACGTGCCCGGCGTCTTCGTCGCCAACCGCTACAACTTCTCGCAGGATCAGCGGATCTCGATTCGCGGCTTCGGCGCCCGCTCGGCATTCGCCGTGCGCGGGATCAAGATTCTCGTGGACGGTATCCCGCAGACGCTCCCCGACGGACAAGGCCAGCTCACCAATCTCGAGCTCGGTGAAGTCGATCGCATCGAGGTGCTGCGCGGCTCGGCATCGGCGCTGTACGGCAACGCGTCCGGCGGGGTCATCAGCATCTGGACCAAACCGCACGACGTCGTGCGCGTGAGTGAAGACGCACGCTTCTTGGCCGGTCGGTTCGACCAGCGGTCCGGTCGCTCCTGGAATAAGTGGCAGAGCACGACGAGCATGCGAGTGGGCAGCGGCACCGCGCTCGTGACCGTCTCACGCCTCAATTACGACGGCGAACGCGACCACAGCGCGGCGGACAACCGCGTGCTCAACGCGCGGGTGCAGCTGCCGGTCAGTACGCGGTGGTCGCTCGCACTCGTGACGGACGTCGGCGACAATCCGCGTGCCGATAACCCCGGCTCCCTGACGCTCGCGGAGTTGAACGCGAACCGTGACACGGTGCCGCTCCTCAACCGCAATCGCAACGCCGGCAAGGCAGTGACGCAGGTGCAGACGGGGGCCACGCTGCACGGCACCATGGCCAACGGTGGGGAAGCAGCGTTCACGATCTTCGCCCTCACGCGCGATCTCACCAATCCGATCACCACGACTTATATCGACCTCGGGCGGGTGGATTACGGTGCTCGCGCCAGTGTCACGTTGCGTCACCGCCTCACGGTAGGCTTTGATTTCCAGCGCCAGCGCGACGACCGCAAGAACTTCAACTATCTGAACACGCCGGGCGACTCGGCGAAGCCCGATACGGTCCGATCCCTCGATCAGCTGGAGCACGTTACCGAGATCGGGCCATTCGTGCAGAGCGCGCTCGAGCTGTCGGCGCATACCACGCTCACCGCCGGCCTGCGCTACGACTGGGTGAAGTTCGCGGTGCAGGACCGGCTGATCACCACCACGCCGCCGAATCCCGACGACTCGGGCGACCGGCTGATGCGCGCCTTTTCGGGCTCGCTCGGGCTCGCGGTAAACCCGTCCCGCCGGGCGACCCTGTACGGCAACATCGGCTCGTCATTCGAAACACCCACGACCACCGAGCTTGCCAACTCGGCCACCGGCGCGGGTGGCTTCAATCCCGATCTCAAGCCCCAGCAGGCCTGGAATTATGAGATCGGTGCGCGCGCGTCGCTCAGCGAGCGCATTGGGTTTACGCTCGCGGTGTTTCAAGCTGATGTCCGGGACGCGCTCGTTCCGTACGAGCTGGCCGCCCCGCGCTTCTACTATAGGAATGCCGGCAGCACCCGGCATCGCGGCGTCGAGCTGAGCGCCGACCTTACCGTCGTGCCGGCCGTAAGCGTCCACGCGGTATGGACCTATGCCGACTATCGCTATCGCCGCTATTCGTTCACGACTGATACGGTGGTGCACACGCTCGACGGACGCGCGCTTCCGGGCATCCCGCAGAACTGGCTGAATCTCATGGTGCGGGCGCAACCCGCCGCGTTTCGCGGCGCGTGGGCCGAGGTCCAGCAGAGCTACTCGTCAGGATACTTCGTGAGCGATACGCTGAGCACTCGCGCCGCGCCGTGGTGGGCAACGAACGTGCGGGTGGGATGGGAAGGAAAGGTCGGCAGCACGAGACTGGGTCCGTTCCTGGGGATCAACAACGCGTTCAATCATCTATATGTCAGCTCGGTGGTCATTAACGCGGCACGCGACCGCTTCTACGAACCCGCTCCTGGGCGCAACGTGTACCTGGGGCTTTCCGTGGGCGCCGGTCGCTAGGTAGCTTGCACCCATGACACAATCTTCGAGCCTCGTCGCCTTCTTGTTCTTGGTCTCGGCCCCGCTCTGCGCGGCACAAACCGCCACTGCGAAGCCGCAAATCGACTGCAACTGGCTCACCGTCGATACGACCGCCAAGATCGCGACATTCCAGCTCACGTCCGGACTCACACAGCTCAACGGCGGTCTGAATTTCAACGGGTTTAACGACGGCAAGCTGACGCTGACCGTCCCCACGGGCTGGACGGTCGTGATCCGGTTCAAGAACAACGACGCGAACCTTCCGCACTCCGCCGAAGTCGTGGACACGACGAAGCCGATGCCGGCCGGCCCCGTCGATCCCCCGGCCTTCGCCCACGCCATGACGGGCAAGCTCATGACCGGGCTGGCCGCAGGCGAATCGGACTCGATGCGGTTCGTCGCGAACAAAGCAGGGTCCTACATGATCTTCTGCGCGGTGCCCGGCCATGGCCTCACGGGGATGTGGCTTCGCTTCAAGGTGTCGGCGACCGAGAAGCGACCGACGCTGATGGCCTCCTAATACAGAGCCAGCGTCGGCGTGAATCCGGGCGCCTTGCGCGCCTTGGTCGCCTGCTCGAACGCATACGCCAACCGCAGTAACACCGGCTCACTCCAGGCACGCCCAAAAAACGAGACCCCGAGCGGCAGGCCGAGATGGAAGCCTGCCGGCACCGTGATGTGCGGGTAGCCGGAGATCGCGGGGAACTGCGAGCTGCCGGCGCCGCCCCCACCACCGCCGCCCCCCGCGAGGTCCACGATTGACGCGATGCCGCCCGAGGGGCCGAGCATCGCATCGAGCTTGTACTTGTCCATCGTGGCGTCGATGCCCTTGGTGCGGGTCAGGTCGATGCACTTGGCGCGCGCGTCGATGTAGGCCTGATCCGTGAGCGGTCCCCGCGCCTGCGAGGCGATGAACGTCTCCTGCCCGAAGTAGGGCATCTCTTGGGTCTCGTTTGCCGCGTTGAACGCGATCAGGTCCGCGAGCGTGCGTGGCTTTACGCCGGCGGGCATCGTGGCGAGATAGGCGTTCAGATCGGTTTTGAATTCGTACTGCAGCACGTCGCGCTCATTCGTGCCCAGCTGGCCGGCCGTTTCGATCGGGGCAGGGTCCACAACCTCAGCGCCCTGGGCCTTCAGGACCGCGATCGCCTGCTCGAGCACGGCATCCACGATCGGATTGTTTCCCGTGCGTGCCTGGACACCGATGCGTGCGCCCTTCAATCCGTTCGCATCGAGGAACGCGGTGTAGTCCTTAGCGACATGCGCTTGTGCGTCCGCCGTCGCCGGATCGCGCGGATCCACACCGGCGAGCACGGTGAGAAGCGCGGCGGCGTCGGCCACTGTGCGGGCCATCGGTCCCGCGGTGTCCTGGCTGTGGGCGATGGGGATGACTCCCGCTCGACTCACGAGGCCCACCGTCGGCTTCACGCCGACGATCCCGCACGTGTTCGCCGGGCTGATGATCGACCCGTCGGTTTCAGTCCCCACCGCAACCGCGCAGAGATTGGCACTCACTGACACGGCCGACCCGGAGCTCGAGCCCGACGGCGTGCGGTCCAGCACATAGGGGTTCCGGCACTGGCGACCGCGGCCGCTCCAGCCGCTCGACGAGCGGGTGGACCGGAAGTTGGCCCATTCCGAGAGATTCGCCTTGGCGAGGATCACGGCGCCCGCGGCGCGCAAGCGTTCGACCAGAAATGCATCCCGCGCCGCGATGTTGCCCTCGAGTGCGAGGGAGCCCGCGGTCGTCTGCATCTTGTCGTGCGTGTCGATGTTGTCTTTCACGATGACGGGAATTCCGTGCAGCGGGCCCCGCACCTTGCCCCGCTTCCGTTCGGTGTCGAGACCGTCGGCGATCGTCAGCGCGTCCGGGTTCGTCTCGAGCACCGCGCGGAGCGTGGGTCCCTGGCGATCGAGCGCGGCGATGCGGTCGAGGTAGCCTTGCGTGACGCTGCGCGCGGTCAGTCGCCCGGCTTTCATGCCGTCCTGGATTTGGGCGATCGTGGTTTCTTCGAGCGCGAACGCCTGCTGCGAGCGTCCCGGCGCCTTGCCGGGCAGGACGGCACCGACTACAGCGAGAGAGGCGAGCTCCGCGAATTCGCGGCGCGAGAGGGGGTTGGACGAATCAGTCGGATGTCGCATCGGGAGAGCCTATACCTGTCCGCGGGCGCCTGCAAGGCTCAACACGTGTCCTTGGCGCGCCCGTGCGTCACTGCTTTCATCATCCCGATGCCGAGCAAGATGACGCAGGTGATCAGCACATAGACAGTGGACACCCCAGCGGTGACCAGAGCCCACGCCACGCCGCCGATGAAGATCAGGAATCCGATGATATAGAGCGCGAAGGACATAGGGCGAAGCTTGACCCGAGCACCGGCCCGCCGGTATCCCTCGAACGGGTGTCGCCCTGAGTCCCTCTTCTGAGGTACGGACTTCTCTCGCGGTTCTTGGTATCGTCCTTCTTCACCGACACGAAGGAGCACCAATGACACGCATTCGATTTGGCATTCTGGCTCTCGCAGCGGGGCTGTGCGCCACGCCCGCGCTCCAGGCGCAGCATCCCCAACCGACGGAAGGCATCAGTTTCGGCGTGGGGGGTGGTCTGACCCTGCCCACCGGCGATTACGCGACGTTCGACAAGTCCGGCTGGCACGTGCTGGGACTGATCCAGCTCCCGATCGCGCAGTCGCCGATCCACCTGCGGTTCGACGTGATGTACGGCGCGACCTCACACAAGAGCGGCGCCGGTAGCACCAAGCTGTCTGGCCTGACAGGCGACCTCCTCTATCATCTCGGCGAGCGGGCGTCCAGCGTGCGGCCGTACGTCTTGGGGGGCCTCGGATTTTACAACGTGTCGGACGGGTCCTCGACGTCCAAATTCGCCTTCGGGCTCGGCGGCGGCATCCTGTTCGGCGTCAGCACGCTGCACGCCTTTCTCGAAGCGCGTTACGTGAGCGTGCAGACTAATCCGTCGCTGAACTTCGTGCCCATCACCGTGGGCGTGATGCTGCGCTAGAACGCGATCCACCGGACGGCAGCGAGCACCAGGAACAGCAGCGGCGCTGCTCCCTGGATCACTGCGCCACGACGCATGGCCGGCGCAGAAGCCGCCAGCACGAGCGCCGCGCCCAGCATGAACAGGCAGTTCCAGTACACGAGCGTCCACCCGACGCGGGCACGTCCGCTCAACACGAGCGCGAGCCCGCCCAGGGTGCCGAGCGCGAGGAACAGATTGTAGAAGCCCTGATTGAACGCGAACAGCCTCGTAGCGTCGGCCTGCTCGGGACTTTGGCGAAAGCGCGCGCGCACTTGAGGCGTGGTCCAGAGCAGGCTTTCCATGCAGAAGATCAAAACGTGCACGAGCCCCGCGACGATGGCCGCGAGCCACATGAGCGCCGTCATCGGACCTTTTCGAACGGGACATTCAGGATCTGATAGCGCTGCCAGTTCCGAAAATCGAAATGCCACCACTCACTCGGGTTCACGGTGAACCCTTCGGCCTCCAGCACGCGACGCAGCAGCGCGCGGTGCCAGCGTTGGCGCGACGTGCCGCCGGGATAATCGGACAGGGCCCGCGGCGTCGCTTCGTCGTAGGTCGACGGCATCTCGACCGGCGCACCGGTGGCGAGGTCGTAGAGAGTGAGATCCACCGCCGCGCCGCGGTTGTGCTTCGACCCGTGCGCCGGGTCCGCCACGAGCCAGCGGGACTCGGCGGGCGTCGCGTCCCAGAACACCTTCGTCACGTACCACGGCCGGTAGGCGTCATGAATCAGAATCCCGTAGCCCAGGGGCCGCAGGACCCGCGACGCGCGCACGAGCGCACGCGCGGCCGGCCGCTGCAAGAACGCGCGGGCCGAGGAGTACATGACGGTGCCGAGGAAGTTGTTCGTCGTTGCGTACCGGATCTCGAGTCGGATCGTCTTATCCAGCTTCGACGGCTCCACGAGGTCAGGCGCCAGAAACGCGCCGGTCTCGGCGGGAGGCGTCAGCTTGCGATCGCTCCGGAGCAGCTCCGCGACCGGGCGAACGGGCTGCAGACGCAGTTGTCCCCCGTCTGCCGGCCCCAGCTGAAGGCGCCGCAGGACGGCCTGTCCCACGGCGATCTCGGCGGGCCGGAAGGTGATGCGATCACCGTCATAGGGTCCGCGACCCGAAAAGGTGAACACGGACTCCGCGGCTTGCGTGAGCCGCATGGGAGCTGCGGGGCGGAGCAGGGCGACGAGCGCGCCGCCGTCCTCATAGACGTACAGCGTGTCGTGGTTCGATGCGTGCGCCCATCAGACTCAGCCACGCGCTCGGCGGTACTGCGGGCTTTGGCGGCAGTGAGTCGATGAGAGAAGTCTGCAGCAGTAGCGCGACTACAATCATCGCGTCACGCCAAACGTGAACACCGTGCGCGACCGATACGTCGCCCCCGGCCTCAGGATCGTCGACGGAAAGTTGGCGTGATTGGGCGAGTCGGGAAAATGCTGCGTCTCCAGGCACAGGCCGGTGCGGTGTGCGTACACTCGGCCGCCCTTTCCTTTAATAGTGCCGTCGAGGAAGTTGCCGGAGTAGAACTGGATCCCCGGCTCGGTCGTGCTGACGTCGAGCGTGCGCCCACTCGTCGGATCTACGAGACGAGCGGCGTGCACAAGGCTCGATCCCTTCGGACGGTCGAGCACCCAGTTGTGATCGTAGCCTCGGCCAAAGCGCAGCTGCGGGTTGTCCTGTGCGATGCGCGCACCGATCGGCGTGGCGACGCGGAAGTCGAACGGCGTCCCCGCCACTGGCGCGATCGCTCCGGTCGGGATGAGGGTCGAGTCCACCGGCGTGAACGCCGACGCGTTCAGCGTGAGGACATGGTCGAGGATCTCACCTCCCCCTCCCGCGTTGCCGTGCAGGTTCCAGTACGTATGCTGGGAGAGATTCACCGGCGTGGCGTGGTCGGTCGTGGCTTCGTAATCCACGATCAACTCATCGCGCGGCGTGAGCGTATACGTGACTCGCGCCGTGAGCGTCCCAGGGTATCCCTCTTCACCATTCTTGCTCGTATAGCGCAACGTGACGCCGGAGCCGCTGTCGGTCTGGAACGGCTCGCCCGTCCAGACGACCTTGTCGAATCCGCGAATGCCGCCATGCAGCGCGTTCGGCCCATTGTTCGTGGCGAGGCGGTAGGTCGTGCCATCTAGGCTGAACTGGCCCTTGGCGATGCGATTGGCGTAGCGGCCCACGATTGCGCCGAAATACGGCGAGTCCTTGAGATAGCCGGCGAGACTGTCGAAGCCGAGGACGATGTCGTCGAGGTGCCCTGAGCGGTCCGGAGTGCGGATCGAAGAGATGATGCCGCCGTACGTCATCACCCGCACTTCGATCCCGTGCGAATTCGTGAGCGTGAACTGGTCGGCCGCCTTCATCGAGTCACGCAGCACGAACACAATTGACGGGTCAACCGGATAGCGACCGAAATGCGCACCATAGATCGCGAGGCCACCTGGCAGGGAAGCATCGACCTCCAACCTAACAATCATCGCGCCGGTGCGGGCGCCCGCCCGGATCGCGTCGGCGGGGACCGGCACGCGCAACAACTCGCCATACGAGCCCGCTTCGTAGAGATGCCCGTCGTGCGGCTGGGCGTGCCAGCTCAGGATGCCGCGTGAATCGGCCGGATCGTCGGGCAGCTCCCAACGCCCGGCGGGTTGGCCGTTCACGTGCACGTTGACCGCGCTGCGAAATGGCGTCGCGCCTGTCATCGGATAACTGTTGGGGTTGCGGCTCGGATCGTGGAACCCGCCGCCGCGCATGTAGTCCCCGTTGTCTGACGCCGTCGAATCGCGATCCTTGCCGTTCAAGCGCTTGGCGGATGCCTCGACGAGAAACGTCGCGCTCGCGACGTCGCTCGAGTCGAGCCCAGCGGGCCAGGGGATGCGATACTCGAAGAATCCGCTGCCCGTGCCGTTCAGTTTGCGATCGCCCAGGACGGTCCACTGTTTGATGGACCAGTGCGCGGCGCTGACCGCGGTGACCGGCACGCGAGCGACACGAATATCAGGGCGGTCGGGCGGCGTGCCTTCGACAATGAACGTTGTGAAGTTGTGCTGCAGGACCGCGCCCTGCGCATCCTCGAGCCGAGTAGCGAGCACCACCACGGCAGGCTCGTTCGGCATCGTGATGTCGAACGGCGCGAGCTGCCGCGACAGCCACGGCTGGTACGGCAGCCGCGTCACGGACGTCGCATAGCTGCGCCGCTCGCCTAGCGTGTTCCAGCCATACAGCTCCGCGCGCAGCACCAGCGAGTCACCGTAGGCGGTGCTGCCGCTCAAGAACGAGGCGTAGAGCGGGACGGCAACGCGCTCGCCGGGGCGGACGCTGCGGCTCAACTCCGGATCCCCGACGACAATGTAGAGCGGCGCGTGCAAGTCGCGCAGCGACATTCCCGCTACGATGTCGCCCAGCCCCGTCTCTTTCCACGAGCGGTCGAAGCGCCAGTAGCCGTTCCACTCGTTGATGACGTCGTGATGCTCGGTGTAGAGCCAGCCGCACAGCTTGGGGTGACGGCGAAACGCGTTGATCGCGCGATGATAGTCCCAGCTCCAATCGACGTCGCCGGTGCTGCCCTCGTAGCCCCACACGTTGCCGAACTCCGAGTTGCACATCGGCTGGCGCGCCTGGCGCCACCGGGACCGGAAGTTCCAGGTGGAGCCGACAAACGTGCTGTCGCTCAGCCGCTGGACGTGCGCCTCCCAGCGCCAGCCGGGCAGGTATTCGTGCCAGGTATTGAGATCGGTTTCGGTATGGCCGCTGCCGCAGCACACCGAGTTGTCTTCGACGAGTCGGGTGCGATCGAGCGACTTCGCCATACGATAATCGGCCGCGACGCGGCGCTCGGTGGCGGGGAGGTAGCGATCCTGACCGCCGACTTTCGTCTCGAGGCCCCAGGTCTCGTTGAACAGCACCCACGCGAAGACCGACGGATGGTTGTAGTCGCGCGCGATCATGCCCCGCAGTGCGGCGTCGTGCTCGCGGAACGCCGCGGAATCGGGTGGGCCCCACCAGTTCGGCACGTCGGCCATGATGAGCACACCCAGGCGATCGGCCCAATAGAGCTTGCGTGGCGCCTCGATCTTGATGTGCTCGCGCAGGCCATTCAGCCCGATCGAGCGCGCGCGGAAGATCTCATCGCGCAGGACGCTGTCGGTGGGGAATGTGTAATAGCCCTGCGGGTGGTACGCCTGGTCGAGTGCCAGCTGGAGATAGATGGGTGAGCCATTGAGCGCGACGTAGCGGTAGTTGGTGCCGGGCAGATCGACAACGCCGATCGTCCGCATGCCGAAGTAGGTCTGCACGCGGTCCGCGGCGAGTCCAGTCCCGCTCACGCTGACCGTCACCTCGTGCAGGAAGGGATCGTCGAGCGACCAGCGGCGCGCGCTGGGGAGTGGGATGTCGAGATGGACGGTCCTCACGCCGGGCGCGATCTCGTGCGTGACGACTGGGCCGCCCCCCCCGGGGCGATTGGTGAACTCGACGCGCAGCGTGAGCGCGCGCGGCGCAGGCTCCTGGAGCCGGACGTCCACGCCGACGCCCGCGAGGTCGGGCTGCGGGGTGAAGTGCACGAATTCCAACGGATCGCTGCCGCGGGCCTCGAGGTACACCGTTTGCCACATGCCGCGCGCTTTTCCATAGCCCTGCTTGCCTTCGAGCTTGAACGCGTGTGGCGTGTCGTCCACGCGGACAACGAGCCGGTGTGACTCGCCCGCTCGCGCGTGGGTCAACTCGAAGGCGAACGGCGTGTAGCCCCCCTGGTGCTCGCCCAGCTTGCGGCCGTCGAGCCAGGCGGTGGTGCGCCAGTCGCACGCTCCAAAGACCAGAAAGACGCGACGATTGCGCCACGCGTCGGGCACCTTGATGGTGCGGGCGTACCAACCGATGTCCCCGCTGTCGGGGATGCCCGAGAGCGGCGCTCCCCACGAGAACGGGACGAGGATCTCGCGTCCCGCGGGGAGACCCCGGGTTGGCCACCCCGCGCGTTCGCCCCCGCCGCCAGGCGGATCGAACGCGAACTGCCACCGGCCGTTGAGATTAAGCCACTGGGCGCGCTGGAAATCGGGACGCGGATGCTCGGGGAGGGGAATGGTGTCGGCGGAGACAATGGCGAGCGCAAGAAGGAGGAACATGCTTTGTAAGCTAACCGTGACAACAGAAACTGTTGACGCCGTGTTAGCGTTTGAACACCTGGACCCAATACAATGAGCGCCACCTTGCGTTTGACTCGAGCGGCATTCGGTGCCGTGCAGCGCGCCTCCCCGCGCCTCGCCGCGGTGTGGGCGGAGCGGATTTTCTGCACGCCGCCGCGCCGCCCGATCAGCCAGCGGATGGCCAC
>Ga0207653_10000521_pt1 | contig 14665 bp, 12 predicted proteins | sample KBSK5251metaG_FD_184341 | JGI IMG/M metagenome (GOLD analysis project Ga0207653, IMG submission 184341) | Corn, switchgrass and miscanthus rhizosphere microbial communities from Kellogg Biological Station, Michigan, USA - KBS K5-25-1 metaG... | ecosystem: Host-associated > Plants > Roots >...
CGGCGCTGAGGGATTGAGTTTTGACACACACTCTTTACGCCTGGGTGAGAAGCAGGAGGTTCTATTAAAGCCCCATTAATGGGGCTTTTGAAACTTGGTCCTTTTGATTCCCAGGCGTAAACGCCTGGGCTACGGAAAAAAGTCCTTCAAACTGGGGCAATACCTGGCCATCAATTTCGTAGACGATATGGATGGTTAAGGGTATAGTGCTTCGCTATTCGGGCGCTTTGTTATTGATAGACTGTCAGAAGGAACCGTTGAATGCGCAAAGTCTTTCTGGTTAATCCGGCGAACGCCACCGTTGGTTTTAGCGTGATTACGCCCAGGTGGCTTTATGTACTTGCGGGAGCAACCCCAACAGAGCTTGTCGGCGATCCGATCATCATCGACGAGCCAATTACGCCTTTTGATCCGAATCAGGTGAAGGCCGGCGACATTGTCGGCGTCGGAATCCATACGGGCAATTGCCGTCCGGGCTATCGTGTTCTCCGCGAGGCCAAGGAGCGCGGCGCGACCGTTATCGTCGGGGGCATTCATCCGACGATCTTTCCGGACGAGCCGCTCGAGATGGGCGCAGACGCTGTCGTCAAAGGCGGCGGCGATCTCATCTGGCGCAAGATCATCGAAGACGAATTGAACGGCCGGCTGCAACGCGTGTACGACGGCGGCAGAGTTCCGGGAGAGCTGATGGTTAAGGCGCGTTGGGACCTGCTTGATCCGACCAAGTACCTGATGGGCTCGATCCAAACAGTGGCGGGCTGTCCTGAGAATTGCAGCTTCTGCTCGGTTTGGGTAACCGAAGGCAGGACGCCGAGGCTTCATCTGAACGATCAGATAATCGAGGAAGCGAACGAGCTTCATGCCCTGGGTTTTCGGTATATCTTTTTTGCTGACGACAATTTCACCCCAGCCACCTATGGCCGCATCGCGCGCGAAAAGAACCCGGCGACGCAGCAATTGCTCGAGAAGGTTCGAGAGGATCGAATGCGTCTCTTCGATGAATACGATCGAGCGGTACCTTCCTCACTTTATGCTTTCACGCAAATGACTGCCGAAGTAATCAGCGACGACGAATATCTGGATGCGATGCATGACAAGATGCGCCTGCGCGGCGCGCTGATCGGAGTCGAATCGTTTACGGAAGAGGGATTGAAGAGTGCGAACAAGACCTGGAATCCGGTAGGCCAGCGGATGGTTGAAGCAATTCAAAAAATTCAGGACCACGGCATGGTGGTTTTGGCTTCGATCATCAATGGGCTCGAGAGCGATACCCTCGCGACCCTGCGGACGATGCGCGAGTTCGCGGTCGAATCGGGGACTGCCTTCGCCCAGTTTCCGCTCTATAGCGTGTATCCCGGCACCAAGGATTATCACGAGATGCTGCGCGACTTGAAGAACCGAGACCGCGCAGACTATGTGCCGAAACATGCGTCGCAATTCATCCGGGACAAGTTTTGGCTTGATTTTGATCACACCGAGAATACGGTCAAGCATCCGACCCTAACCAACGAAGAGTTGATGCAGGAAGTTGAGAAGAGTTGGAAGCAATTTTACAGCGCGGGCGCAATCTTCAGACGCATCCGGAGCGGCCCGCTGTCCCGGTTCTCGCTGACCGGCAAGCTTTTCTACGCCGTTGCGTGCATCGGCTTTATGTCGCTTTACCCGAACGGCATTGCCGCCGATAACGTGCGTAAGCAAAATCTCGGTTTCTTCAACCGGCTGTGTCTACGCGTGGTAATCCTTCTGACCAGAAGAAAACGGGATTTGTTTGGAATCAGCCGCCCACGGCCCGCCGCAAAACCAAAGCAGGAAGTGTTTGCTTCCGATCCTCATCGCTCAACTTTTCGCGCTGAACTTCGTTGAAATGAATTTCCTTCGGCGCTCGTTAATCTATCTCAGTGCAAGTGTCGCAGTACTTGTGTTGTCTCAACACGCGTCCGCCCAGCGACGGCCCGCGCCTCCTGATAATCAACCGCTCGAGTCGGTAGCAGTCAAGACCGAAATCTATCCCGCAAGCGCAGACGCGAATCAGGAAATTCAGGAAGCGCTCAAGCGAGCCGTTTCAGAAAAGAAGCGCGTGCTGCTCGTCTTCGGCGCCAACTGGTGTTACGACTGTCATGTGTTGGATCGGGCGCTGCATGAAGGCGCCGCCGGACAAATTGTTAATGAGAGTTTCCTTTTGGTCCACGTTGACATCGGCGAAGGCGAAAAAAATCCTGATCTGATCAAGGCCTACCGAATACCGCTGGATAGAGGTGTGCCGGCAGTTGCGGTGCTGAATAGCGGAGGCAAGTTGCTCTACAGCAGCGGCGACGGCGAGTTCGAGTCGGCGCGCACGATGCTGAAGAAGGATTTGGTGACGTTTTTGAATCGTTGGAAATTGCCTCAGCGTTAGCGCGCGTCTAGAGGACGTTTACATACTTGATTCACCGTTACCGTCGTATCGATCGAATCGTAGCTCTCGACACCAGACGCGAGCCGTCAGGGAGCTGCGTAGCAGCCGCCAGAGTTAAGCCCAAGGCGAGGCTTTGCGAGCCTTGGGTCAACCACGCAACGTAATCGAGCCCCGAAGGGGCGACAGCGATCACTGAAAATAGACCGGACCCGGTCTACGAACTCTCTGTCGCCGCTTCGCCGACTCCAATGAACTATTACCCAAGGCTCGCAAAGCCTCGCCTTGGGCTTAACTCTGGCCGCTGCTACGCAGCTGGGGGAGAGGGAGCCAAACTGGATCACTACCTCAATCGTTTTCGGTTGAGTAACGTCTCACTTTTTGATAGCTTCCTTCAACAGTCACCGAAACAAATCAAATTATCAAGGAAGAGGTTATTCATGAAAGTCAGACTGCTTCTTTTCATTGCCATCATCATCAGCATTTCTACGATCACGGCGATTTCGTTTGCCCAGAGAACGCGCGACACGGACAAACCGATTACCGGCGATTTCAAGATCACGATCAAAAACACTATGGCCGGAAACACGTCGCAAAGCACGACGATGATTAAGGGCAGCCGCCAGCGTGACGAGACGAGCATGGCCATGGGCCAAAGCCAGATCAACATCACCCAATGCGACCTGAAGCGGACCATCCAAATCAACGACAGCGCGCGCAAGTACATGATTACGTCGTTGGCCACGGACGAAAGCGATACGACGGGCGGAGGCGCCGGACATGCAGCGGGCGCCGGCACGGACCAGCGCGGCGGGGTGGTGACGATGACCGTGAACACCGTCGACACGGGCGAGCGCAAGGAAATGTTTGGATTCACGGCGCGGCACCTGAAGCGAACCACGATGATGGAGTCGGGACCTGGCGCTTGCTCGCAAAATAAAATGAAAATCGAGAATGACGGCTGGTACATCAATCTCGAATACGGACTTGCGTGCGAATCAGCCAGCCGGCCGACGCAAATGGGCCCAAGGTCGGCGCAGGGTTGTCGCGATCGTTATCAGTATCGCCGGACCGGTCCGACGAACCTTGGCTTTCCGCTAGTCGAAACGACGACGATGTACGGCGAGGACGGCCGCGCGACCTTCACGATGATGAAGGAAGTGCTTGAAATTTCGCGCCAGTCTCTCGACGCTGCATTGTTCGACATTCCCGCCGGATATACTCAGGCAGCCAGCCAGCAGGAAATGTATGGAGCGCCGTCGATGGACCAGGTCATGGCCCAGGCGCGGGAACAATCCAGTCAAACCTCAACGCCGGCCGGCAACCAGACAACGAATGTGCCTTCAACGGCGAACGTGCAGGCCCGGGCGAAAGTTGGCGTGGTTGAATTTAATAACAAAGCGAAGGCGTCGGTTTCGACAGACTCTTTGCGGCAACAGCTGATCGCTGTGTTGAGCGGCAACGGCATCGAGGCAGTCGCGCTGAATGCAAGTTCGGCGAGCGAGGCGGCGCTTGAGGCGAAAGCGAAAGGGTGCACCTACATCCTCTATACCGACATCTCGACGCTGAAAGCAGCTTCAGCCGGAAAGAAGCTGGGCGGTTTTCTCGGCAAAGCGACGGGCGTAAATTCGGGTGAAAGCGGCAAGTCCGAAGCGAAGCTGGACTATCGGCTGGTCCCGGTCGATGGCACCACGCCGAAGCTGCAATCTTCAGCATCGGGCAAAGAAGAAACTGCCGACGCCAGCGTCAATGCCGCGCTCCAGGAAGAAGCGCGCGCGGTGGCCGGCGCTGTAGGCGGGAATTAGTAGTTGCCGGCTCGGGCTCGGCTAGTGCCGGGCCGCGCGATCGTGATTATGTGGCACGCGCATCTTGCGCGTGATTTCAGGAGCGGGACGCCCGGGCCACTTACCAAATTGAAACCGATGGACAGACTTGATTCAGCCTCCGGTGTTTCTTCGAAAAAGAACAATGATCGAAGCGATAATTCGATCGAATCGCTGGAAAGAGTTAACGCCGATCTTAAGGAGCAGAACCGAAAGCTACGTGAATTGGCTGAACACCGGTCTGCGTCGATGGCCCACCTGGCGCATGAACTGCGCACGCCGCTCACTTCAATAATTGGTTTTTCGGAAATCCTGCTCACCCAGGAAGAGTTGACTGATGCGCAGCGTAGCTTTTGTGAACGGATTCAGAATTCTGCGCACCAGTTGCAAAACAGTCTCATTCAACTCGGTGAGCTTTCTCGCCTCGAGACTCTGCCCGATCAAGATCCACCTTCCGATTGAAGTGCAATCCCCGCTGAGAGAAAAGAGTTGGATAGGATTTAGAGGATTGACAAGATGTCCAGGCGGCCAACAATCGTTCTCTAAAATCCTGTCCATCTTGTTAATCCTGTCAATAATCAGACCGTGATATTATTTTCGTTTTAAGCTGACCATGTCTTCAAACCAGAAAGCCCCGCGCGCCGTCGTTGACATCCGCGAAGTTTCGACGATTGACGAATTTGACGCCTGCGTTCGTTTGCAGCGCGAAGTTTTCGGTCTGCCCGATTTGGAAATATCTCCGCGCCGGCACTTGATCGTTTCGCACTGTGCCGGCGGATGGACGCTGGGCGCGTTCGTTGAGGGACAGTTGGTCGGTTTCGTTCATCATCTCGCCGCGGTCAAAGGCGATTACATCTTTGGCTATTCGCACATGATGGCCGTGGCGTCGGCGTATCAAAACAAAGGCGTCGGCGCGCAATTGAAATGGGCGCAAAGAGCGCGCGCTTTACGCGAAGGCCGCGATTTCATCAAATGGACTTTCGAACCGATGCGGGCGCGAAACGCGCATTTTAATTTGAATCGCCTGGGCGTCGTCATCCGAGAGTACGCGGTTAACTTTTACGGCACTGACTATTCGCTCGATCCTGCAGAGAAGGGAAGTGGCGTTAGCGGAATGGACAGCGATCGTCTGTTTGCGAGTTGGGAATTGCGCTCGCCGCGCGTTGAAGCGTTCGCTCAACGGATAGACGACGATCCGGGCGCAGCCGAACGGACGATTGAGATTCCTGCCGACTTCTCTGCGCTGCTTAAATCTGATCCCCAGGCCGCGAAGCGCGAGGTCTTACGTGTTCGTGAAGAGTTTCTGCAAGCCCTCGGCGACGGCTACGTCTGCCGCGCATTCGATCGCAACGCCGCAGGGCCGAAGTATTTATTCTATTCAGAGTAAGTGGGGCAGCCGCGGAGCGGCGTTAGATCTGTAGCCCACGGCGTGGGCCGTGGGTTCGATATCAGGAAACACGTCAGCCCCAGAGGGGCGAAACATAAACGTCCGGATCATTCGGATGTTCTGCCGCTCTGCGGCTTACGTATTAGTCATGGCTTTTTAACCACGGCTCACGCCGTGGGCTACAGATCTAACCCCGCTGCGCGGCTGCACCATGGCGCCGGGACAGATCCAGTCAAACGTTTCTGAAGTCTGTGCACTTTTTAATCTTGCCAAGAAAATCAGTTGAAAAATCCATCAGTGGCTTACGTGACGAGATTCGGCGTCACGATGAGCTCTACTACCTGCAGGAAAATCCTGAGATTTCTGATCGTGAATACGATGCCTTGCTTGAGAAGCTCCGAGAGCTTGAAAGCAAGCATCCGGAGTTGATCACGTCCGACAGTCCGACCCAGCGAGTCGGAGGCAAGCCGGCAGAGAGCTTTCCGGAGTTCATGCATCGGGTGCCGATGCTGTCTTTGGATAACAGCTACAGCATCGACGAGTTGCGCGCGTTTGACGAGCGATGTCGCAAGTTGGCCGGTGGTGAATCTCCCGAGTATGTTGCCGAATTGAAGATTGATGGCTTGTCGCTCTCGGTTCACTACGAAGACGGATCGTTTGTTCGCGGCGTTACGCGCGGAGACGGCTCTCGTGGCGAAGAAGTCTCGTCGAACGTACGGACAATTCGCAGCGTGCCGCTGCAGTTGAATAAGAAGGCAGCAGCGATTGCTCGCGAAATTGAAGTGCGTGGCGAAGCTTACTTCGGACGTCGGATTTTTGAACGCATCAATGCCGAGCGTGAAGAAGCCGGTGAACCGCGCTTTGCAAATCCGCGCAACGCGGCCTCAGGCACGATTCGGCAACTCGACCCGTCGATTACAGCGCGGCGCCGGCTGGAGATGTTCGCCTATGACGTCTTTGCCGGCCAGCGTAAAGCATTCGCGACCCATTGGGATGCTCTCAATTGGGCCGATGCGGCGGGCTTCCGCGTCAACAAGAATCGCGAACTCTGCAAATCGATCGACGACGTGATCGATTTCTGTAATCGCATGGAAGCCAAGCGCGACGATCTCGATTACGAGATAGACGGCGTCGTGGTGAAAGTAAATTCGACTGCTCTGCAGGAGCAATTTGGCGCGACGGGCAAGGCGCCGCGCTGGGCCGTAGCGTACAAGTATGCGGCCCGACAGGCGACCACCAGGGTAAACGACATTTCGGTCCAGGTTGGCCGCACGGGAGCACTGACGCCGGTGGCGATGCTCGAACCGGTCCAACTGGGTGGCGTGACTGTCTCGCGCTCGACGCTGCATAACGAAGATGAAATCGAGCGGTTGGGTCTTTTGATCGGCGATTTCGTTTTGATTGAACGCGGTGGCGACGTCATTCCCAAAGTCGTCAAAGTGATCGAATCAAAACGTACGGGCAAAGAGAAAAAGTTCCGGATGCCGAAGGAATGTCCGATCTGTGGCGGGCTGGTTTCGCGGCCGGAAGGTGAAGCGGTGTCGCGCTGCATTGCGGCGGACTGTCCGGCCCAACTGATTGGACGGATGCTGCATTTCGCTTCGCGTCGCGCGATGCGGATCGAAGGCCTGGGCTATGCGCTTGCCGAGCAGTTACTTGAAAAGAAAATGGTGCGCGATGTTGCGGACCTTTACAGCTTGAAACTCGACGACCTCGCTTCTTTGGAGCGGATGGCGAAAAAATCCGCGTCGAACGTTCTCGCTCAGATCGAAGAGAGCAAATCTCGTGATCTTTGGCATCTGATCTACGGTTTGGGCATTCGTCATGTTGGCGAACGAACCGCCGGCATTCTGGCGCGGCACTTTGGTTCGTTGGATCGACTGGGTGCGGCGACTGTTGAAGAGCTGGACGATATTCATGAGATCGGTTTGACCATGGCCCAGAGTATTCACGATTGGTTTGCCGATCCGGGCAACAAAGAATTGTGCCGGCGGCTGGCCCAGGGCGGAGTGCGCACCGAGAGTATTGAGCAGCCGGCTGCCGAATCGACCGATCAGCGATTCGCCGGGAAGGTCTTTGTTCTTACCGGTACTCTGCCTGAGATGACGCGAGACGAAGCGCGTAGTTTGATCGAGGCCGCGGGTGGGCGCGTAACTGGTTTAGTCAGCAAGAAAACAGACTTTGTTCTCGCCGGCGCCGATCCCGGATCCAAACTCGATAAGGCTAATGAGCTGGGCGTGCCGGTAATCGATGAGGGCGAATTCAAAAAGATGCTAGGATAGCGGCAATGGAAACAACTCAAGATCAAAAACTGGAATTAGCGTACACCCTTTTTTGCGATGACGTTCGGCTTGAAGTCGGCAACAAACTTTCGTACATGGGAGTGTTTCAAAACATTATCGTGCCGCAGTTGCCGGTATGGCTGCCAAAGCTGGCGGTGGTAAATCACTGGCGAGGTGACGGCGCTCATCTTTCCGAAGTGCGGATTCTGATGCCGGATCGACAGCAGGCTTTGGTTGCGTCGCAACCCGCCCGATTCGAGATTACTCACGGCTCAGCCGACAACATCAGTTTTTTTGTGAATGTTACGTTTCCGGTGGCGGGCCAGTACATCGTGCAGACGCTGGTTGACTCGAACCTGTTCGAAGAGCGGATGCTGAACGTTTCGGATCAGCAATTAATTGCGCCGGAAGAGTCTGAAGCCGTGAACTAACGCCGTCAACGTATCGAGGTGGTAACCCAATTTGAAGAGTCTCGATTTAGCCTCTGCGATCTCTGCGCTTATCTCTGCTTCTTCTCTGCGGTAAATACTTTTCGGGATTGCTTAACCGCAGAGGAGCACAGAGGTTTCCGCAAAGTGAGACAGAGAAAAGCAAATCAGAACGCTAACATCCAAAACGCAAGGCGGCACCGAAGTGCCGCCTCTGCGAAAACGGATTGGCCGCTCTTACTCAGAGCATTTGGTATGCTTTGATTTTGTAGTTCAGGGTCGTGGTACCCAATCCCAGGATTCGCGCAGCTCGCGCCTGATTGCCGCCTGACAGTTCCAAAGCGCGACTAATCAGTTTCATTTCAAAGCGCCGCACCTCTTCAAAAAAATCAACCCGAGACTTAAGGCTTAGGTTCTCGAACGTCGAAGAGACTTCGGCGAGAGCATTGTCGTGATCCAATGATTCGGCTTCGTCTAACAAAGCCGTCGCCAGATCCCGAATCTTCGAGACCCGTTCAGCCGAACCAGCCCTTCGTGATGGTAGACCGCGGAGTTGGGGAGTTGAAAGTGATTCGATAACAGCTTTCGCAGTACTCATGAATTTGTCCTCAATTGTTATTGGGGCAGAAACGCTCTGTGTAAATGACGCTGAAATCTGGCGACCGTTAACAGCAAATTGCCGTACCGATCATAGAGACGCCGCAGCAATGACGTGGGTTCCAAGTTTTTTGTTAAGTTTTTGTTAAGCCGGCCGGGAACAAGTTTTGATGCAGGACGTTCGTGGTGGAGTTGACGACACGCGCCAATATTTCAGGAGCTTTGCCGAGAAAGTGGATCACGGCTGATTTTGAATCCGACGCAACGCCTGCGCGAGGATGTGATCGATTTCGGTTAGCGCCGCGGACTTGCGATTAGCAAGTTTCATCGAGCGGCGTCCCAGAAGAACATAAGCCTCCAGCGCATCAAACAGCTTATGTGACGAAATGGTGTCAACGTGCTTCTGGACTGTGGCGATGTCGCCACGCTTGAAAGTTCCAGTCAGGGAGCGCGCTGGATCGGTCGAGGCCAAATTCGCAATCGTGCTTTGTAGCAACGGCAGTAAGACCTTCTGTGATTGATTAGCAGTCAGTCCGCAGCGCTTGAGCATCTCAAAAGCGATATCAATTAGAGCCGTCAGGTTGGGAGAAGCCATTAAGGCCGCGGCGTGATAGAGCGGCTTGGCCTCAGCCTTGATCGTGAATGTTTGAGCGCCCAAATCTCGGGCGATTCGCCGGCCCACTCGCATCGCTGGGGCATCGCCTTCGACCGAGAAAAAGGCCCGGGTTAGCCCCTCAGCGCCGCTTTTGGGCTCGCTGATGGAAACGAGCGGGTGCAGCGCGGCTACTGAGATTCCAAATTGTCGCAGAGGTTTGAGGACGTTCGCGGTAAGTGCCCCACTGGTGTGCAAGGCGACTTGTTTGCCGGTCTCGGTTCGAGATTCCAGCAAGACCGCCAGTTCATCGGCGATTGACGCGATCACGTCATCCGGGGTGGCAATCAGGATTACTGAGCTCTGCCCGAGGAGTTCGCGATGTTTCGGAAGCAGCCGCCGAAATTGCTTTGCCGACAGGCCGACGGCCTGGCCGCCTGCGAGTTGAGAAGCGCGTTTGGCGCTGGTCGCGTGTTTGGCGACGATCAGGTTGAGCGAATAACCAACTTTATCAAGGGCAATCGCCAATGCGGTTCCCAGGCGACCGGCCCCGATAATCGATACGGAAAGCGTTCGGTCTCGCCTGCGAGCCGTTGGTTCTGACTTTCGTTCTGGATGTCGTTTAGCTGTCAAGGGCGGATCCAAGGTATGTACCGCAGACTGTCGAGTCTGCGCTTTTGCTTTCGGAACCACGACCTCCGCAGGCTGGACAGCCTGCGGTACATTCGGTCGTTCTTTAAGAAACTGGCGACGAATTCCTGGCGTCCGGTCTGCGGACTCTAGCACGCGTTTATCGACCGCGCAATTTCGTAGGTTTTTGGTCGCTACTGGCATATAATGCCGGCGTTCGGCAGACGGAACGATTTGCGTAAGAACTTCAAATTCACGGCGCAACCTTCCGTGGCAACGCCCGCATCATAGCGATGCGCGTAACTGTTGCAGTGCCAGCGCCTCGGGTGCTGTTCCCAAAAAAGATAGCGGTCGTCGACAGGAAGACGGCCAACCGAGAGACGAAGCCCGGTGTTTCTCTCCCGGCCTCTTGAAGTTGGAGGTTTAAATGAAAATTCATCTCTCTCGTGCCGTAATTGCATTCGGCTTGGGAGCTAGTTTGTGGTTAGGCACCGTTAGTTCGTTCGCCGCACCGCAGCAGACCAAGGATCAGGATCAATCGTCAACAAAGTCGCAATCACCTCAGAAAGACCAGAAATCCAGTACCACTCAGGCACCCACCCAGACAGCTGCGAACAAGGGAGGGCTTTCAACCAACGAAGACCCGACCATGATCGGGAAGCGGAACATCAATAAAGGGCTGTGGGGCAAACTGGCGGCGGGCACCGAGAGTGAAGTGAAGATGGGCCGTATGCTGGCCGCTCAGGTAGACAAGGAAGCGAAGTTCGTCGACGACCCCATCATCACTGAGTACGTCAATCGCGTCGGGCAGAACATCGTGCTGCACTCGGACTCAAAGGTTCCTTTCACAATCAAAGTCATCGATTCAGACGAAGTGAATGCGTTCGCTTTGCCGGGCGGCTTTTTCTATGTGAACAAGGGTTTGATTCTTGCTGCCGATAACGAAGCAGAGCTCGCCGGTGTGATGGCGCATGAGATTGCTCACGTCGCTGCACGTCACTCAATGGAAAACGAGCGGAAGATGCAGATCATTGATTACGGAATGCTCGCGGGCATCCTGCTGGGTGGACCAATCATCAGTAACGTGCTCTATAACGGCGCGGGATTCTTCGAGGGTATGGCCTTCCTGAAATTCAGCCGTGGCGCCGAAGAAGAAGCGGACAAGCTGGGCGTCCAGTACATGTGGGCCGCCGGGTACGATCCGGGCGCGATGGCCACCATGTTTGAAAAACTCGAGGCCAAAAACAAGAAGAAGCCGGGAACGATAGCCAAACTATTCGCGGACCATCCGGCGCCGGCCGATCGCCGCGCATCAGCTGTCGCGTTGGCTGCGCGTTTTCCTGAGAAGGAAGAATACGTGATTAGCTCGTCTGAGTTTCAGCGAGTGAAGGGCCGTTTGCTTAGATTGTCCAACGCGCGCATGTCGTCGAATGGAGCTATCGCTTCGAGTGATGACGGCACGCCGGGCAGGCCGACGTTAAAGCGACGACAACCGACACCGGACGACCCAACCACAACTACAAATCCGGATGGCACTCCGAAGACGGACACGAGCAAACCAACTGCGCCTACGCTGAGGCGTCCGGATGCGCAACCAACGCCGACGCCGCAGCCTTAAACTGGCCGCGCTGTAATCAAAACGAAAGGCTCTTCAGCTTTGGCTGAAGAGCCTTTTTTGCTGTGTCAGAAGCCCGACCGTAAGCGAGGGCTCGTTTGCGTCACGTCAATTTCGGAACCAGAGAGTCGTTATGCCAAAGTAGCCCTCCCTTACGGTCGGGCTTCTGACACTGCCGCAGCCTCCGCGGGTTTTCCTCGACGAACCTTGCTGGTGAAGAACGCTCGAAAATATCCGTACATCGAGAACATCGCAGAGACCACAACCACCCAGAGCAGCGCTCGGCCGGCTGTGTAAAGCAGGACCTGCCAATCGTTCCAGGTCGTTGCCACTGGTCCGGTGAGGTGCGACCATGCGGTGGCCAGCTCGGGTACGGTCCAAAACTTTATAGCCGGAAAAGGTTTGCCGAAATTTGAAACGTGCGGCGACCCCGGAGAGATCGAGAGAATCAACAAACCGACCGTCACCACCTGGGCGACCATCTTGAACTTGCCCATGCGCGACGCGGAAATAATTACGCCTTCGGTAGCGGCGATGGAACGCAAACCCGTGACGGCGAACTCTCTGCCAACGATGATGACGACGGCCCACGCGGGAGCCAGATGGTTCTCAACGAGTGAAATCAGCGCGGCTGAAATCAGGAGCTTGTCCGCGATTGGATCGAGCAGCTTGCCCAGGGTTGAGACTTGTTTCCAACTGCGGGCCAATTTTCCATCGAAGTAATCTGTCAATGCGGCCGCGACAAAAATCGACACACCCAAAAGATACCTGGGTACTCCCAGCCAGTTTTCGGCCACGGGTGTGAGCAGCACCACCACCAACAGCGGCACAATGAAGATTCGGGAAAGAGTCAGCGCATTAGGAAGGTTCACTTTTCACCCTGAAAAAAGCATGCAAACAATTGCAGTCTAGGTTTCGCGATTTTGAGTGTCAAGTTTGATGTCTTAAGATTACGCGCGCGATCTTGCCGAGTATAGCTTGGTTTGAACTTGGGTTGCTTCTCGATCAATGCAATACCTCGATCGGTCAGCAGCTTGATGATTGCTAAGTCGTTTCAATCTTATTTTTCTGTGCGCCTCGGTGATTCTTTGGGTCAGTGTTCCAGGCCCATTTCAGCATAGGCGCACAGAGACACCTTAGGACGCTGCTGACAAAATTTAGAGGATTGATTTGCATATCTCGTCAATGATGTAAATCATGTCGATGATCCTCCTTCGTGGGAAGATTCGATCTCTAAAACTGGGAGCGCGGGCGCTCGGCCCGCATCTGTGCGACAGGCAAGTGTTGAATGACCATGATGAGGGTTAGCAGACTTTTGTTCGCGCTTCGCGCTCAATGCGGGCGGGGCGCCCGCGGTCCCAGTAGGAAGATATTCTGTTCACTCATTGTTCCCATTTTCCTCTCACAGATTTTTCCGACGGTTGGCGTGGGACAGCCGAAGCTCAACGTCGCGGCAATCGATCGCGCGCGCGTGCTCAAAGCTGCCAATCAATATCTCACCGAAAAACCAATCACGATTACCGCATCATCAAGTCCGCGCTCTGCCGGTGGACCACATGACTTCTTTTCGGAAGGCGATTACTGGTGGCCGGATCCACAGAATCCGAACGGTCCTTACATTCAGCGCGACGGAATGACTAACCCCGACAACTTCGTCGAGCATCGCCGCGTGTTGATGAGGCTGAGCGTGCAAGTTCCTGCGCTCGTCGCTGCCTGGAAGCTGACGAAGGACCGGCGCTACGCGGCGCAGGCGGCGATACACCTTCGGGAGTGGTTTATCGACGAACACACGCGGATGAATCCGAATTTGCAATACGCACAGGCGATTCATGGCCGCAGCACGGGTCGCGGCATCGGAATCATCGACACGATCCACCTGGTGGAAGTGGCGCGCGCGATCGAAATACTAAAAGACTCTTCGGCGTTACCAATGACTGAGTTGGGCGCCATCACGCAATGGTTCAAAGATTATTTGGCGTGGATGACAACCAGCAAGAACGGAATGGAAGAGCGCGATGCAAAGAACAACCATGGCACTTGTTGGTTGATGCAGGTTGCGGCTTTTGCTCAGTTGACCGGCGATCAAAAACTGCTTGAATATTGTCGCGACCGATTCAAGACAGTGATTGTCCCAAATCAAATTGCCGCGGACGGCAGCTTCCCCGAAGAGTTGCGGCGGACCAAGCCGTACGGTTATTCGCTTTTCAATTTGGAAGCGATGGCTACTATTTGTCAGATTCTGTCGACGGCCAACGACAATCTTTTTACCTTCCAAACCAGCGACGGTCGCGGCTTTCGTCGCGCGATGGATTACCTGGCGCCTTTCATCCGCGATAAGAAACTGTGGCCACTTAAGCCCGACGTGATGTATGACACCGAGTGGCCCATGCGACAGAACAGTCTTTTGTTTGCCGGCCTCGGGTTGAATCGTCCGGAATATTTTGAAGTTTGGAAAAAGCTGCCGGCAGATTCGAGAGTTGAAGAAGTGATTCGCAACTTCTTTATTCGGCAGCCGGTTTTGTGGGTTGAATAAGTCGTTTGCGGCAGCTTTCGCGAGAGGCAACGCTGGGTACGCGCGATAAGAAATGTCACAACCCTTTTCGCGGTGGTTCTTTGCGTCTCTGCGTCTTTGCGTGAAGAACCCGGCCACGGCGCTGACTTTCCGGCAGCCAGAAATCGCACTCCCGGCAACCTGACTTCTTGCTGGGAAAACAAGAAAGTTGGACGTTTTGTTTCACAGATTCACCTGCGTGCGCGGTCGTTAGGTCACTCAACTACGATCGCAAAGTATCAACGACGCTTCAATTGATTTCTATCTGGGTAACAAGTCTGGAGAATCTTGTTTTTCCAACAAAGTTTTGCGGCCACACAAACCCCGTAGGGATGAAATGTTTATAGATACCTGGGCTGATTAAGTTT
>Ga0207653_10000523_pt1 | contig 14586 bp, 16 predicted proteins | sample KBSK5251metaG_FD_184341 | JGI IMG/M metagenome (GOLD analysis project Ga0207653, IMG submission 184341) | Corn, switchgrass and miscanthus rhizosphere microbial communities from Kellogg Biological Station, Michigan, USA - KBS K5-25-1 metaG... | ecosystem: Host-associated > Plants > Roots >...
AGTCGCGCGCGCAGGTGATCGTCATGCATGGTCGCCGTTTGCAGCACGTCCCACAGCCCCCAGCGTCACACCGCGTCAATCTTCGCGCGCAGAGATTAGAGACAGGACATTGACTCAACATTGATGGGAGATTGAGGTCGGTCGCTCGGTCGCAGAGTCGGCTCGCAAGAGTGCAGGCAGGGGAGGGACTCGCGCGAGCGAGCCCCTCCGCCTTCTTCTAGTAGCCCGTGCCGTACGCGGAACGCGACACTTTTGCGAGCACCTGCTGCTGGTAATAGACCGGACCACCCTCATCGGCGGTGACGCTCGATGGGTAATGCGTGGACACGAACAGCCCGTAGATGTTCCCGCCTGAGACCGCCAGGCCGAAGTAGTCGCCGATGAACGCGCGCTCGGTGCACGGGTCGCGGTGCGCTGCGCATGCCATTTGACCAATGCCATCGACATGCTGGCCAGGGTTCATGGGGTCCCACGTATACGTCGTGAAACGCGTGTTCGCGAGCACCGGCTGCGCTCCAGTGCCGGTGTCCTTAAATGCCTGGAGCGTCACGTCGATGCAGAAGTTCGTGCGGCCGACGTCAGCGGCCAGCACGCTCGGGTCACTCGGGCACGCGGCGCGGCGGTCGTAGAAGGCGATCGCGACCGCACCGTTGGGTCCCGCGGCGATCGACGGCTGAAACTGGTCGGTGTAGCCGAGGACGTTCGACTCCGTGTTGTCGTTCACCTTCACGGGCGCGGACCACGTTGCTCCCCCGTTGGTGGATTGCACGAACTTCACGTCAAATTGCCCAGCGGCCGCGTCCCAGTCCTCGTAGGTCATGTAAAGGTGCCCGGCGAGGTTCGGGCTTGCGGCGAAGCTTTCGACGATCCCGTCACGGAAGGTCGTGTTCGGAAGGCAGCACGTCGGGATCAGCCCGATACCGGTCACAGCGCGCGAGAACGTGAAGGTCTGCGCATCGTCCGTCGACTTCGCGACCCACAGCGTGACCTGACCGCTCTTCTTGTCCTTCTCTGTCGATGCGAACGCGACGTAGAGGTCGCCGCTGGCGTCGATCGAAGGCTGTACGTAGAAGTTCTGGCGTCCACTGACCGACGGCATCGGGAACGAGTAGTAGCGGGAGAACGTGGCGCCGCGATCGGTGGAGACGGCAAGCCGAAGATCGACCGAGCCGCCATTCGGCGCGCCATTGAAGACGGACCACATCGCATACACGTGGTCTTGGTACCGATGGCCAATGACGTGGTTGACCGCGATCCATTGCTTGTCCTCGACGTGCCCGTACTGGAGGCTCGACGCATTCGGAGACGACTCCAGCGGCTGGCCGCCGTTCGCGGTGACCCAGTGCCGGCCCAGGTCGTCGCTGTACGACGCCATGACGGCGGCGTTGGGGTGCATGTTCTGCCAGTAGGCATTGAAGGGGAGCGTCGTCTGATAGACGCGGCCCTTCGTGTCGAAGTCAGCGTTCGGGTCGGTGTTCATCGTCCACGAAGGCGGCATGTCCTGCGTGCCGACCGTCGTGCACTCGTATCCCTGCACCTGGTTGTTCGAGGCCGGCGTGCCGTTCAGGATCGTGTAGGAGCCCAGGTGGAAGTCGTAGAAGGTGCTCCACTTCGAGATGAAGAACTTCGACGTGCCGACCAGGTCCTCCGTGCCGGGCTTCACCGCGATCCACGACTCGGAGCGGTTCGAGTTGAGCTGCTGCGGCCCACACGTGCCGGGGACGTACTGCGGGTTGGCGGGATACCCACCCCCTGCCACCGGACTGCTGGCCACGACGTTCGTGAATGCGACGGCGCTCGACCAGAGTGGGCTCGCGGCGGATCCGGCCGATGACGCCTGAAGGACGAGTGTTATCGCGAGGATGAGAGCGCCGGTGTGACTGCGCGCTGAGGTTCGAAACATGACTGACCTCCCCATATTCGCGGTCGCCACAGCCCCCGGCCCACCGCCGACACGGGATGCTAGTCCCGAAGTTCTAAAGCGCGCCGATCGCCAGGAGAAGGCCGTCCCTCTTTATCGCGGGGCTCGTGACGATGAAGAGCACGACACCACTGACCGTGGCCTTGACGGTCGCGAGCGGCTCGCCGACCAGATCGACGAGCTCTCCGAGGACATCCCCGGCTGCGACCTGCTGCTCGACACGAACGCGCGAGTGAAAGATGCCTTCCACCGGCGAGCGTAGCCAGTCAAAGCTGCTCACGAGACGCGGCGGCGCGGCCCGCTCCGGCAGGCCATCGAGAGCACCGATCGAGCGGAGGATGTTCGTCACGCCACGAACGTGACGCACGACGTCCTCTTCGATCAGCAGCCCGCGTCCACCGGACTCCGCGAGCATCGACGCGACCCCGTTGAGCGCCGCGAGCGCATACAGCGAACCTGGTCGCTCGCCGGTCGGGGCACTCTTCACCGCCCAGCGCGCTCCATAGGCGTCGGCCATCTTCTTGATGCGCAGGTCGAGCGCGGCCTCACCCGTTTCGCGATAGATGACGAACGGCGTCAGGTCTTCGATGAGGTCGCCCGCATGCAGGTCGATCGCGTACTCACAGCGCGTCACGATCTCGGTCAGCAGCCGGTGCGCAAAGCGCTGCCCCCAAGTGCCCTTCGGGTCTCCCGGGAACAGCCGATTGAGGTTGTCGCCGTCCTCAGGGTTCACATACACGCTGCGCTCATAGAAACCGGGCCGATTCAGGAGCGGGATGACGATGAGGATGCCGCGCACATGCTCTGCCGGCGTGGTGCGGCCCAGGCGGATCGCAGCCTCGATCCCGGTGTACTCGGCGGCATGGATCCCGGCGGTGACGAGCACCGTCGGCCCGGAGACCTTTCCGGTGATCGCGAAGTAGGGCCATTCGTACTTCGCGAGACCCTCGTCACCGGCGAACGTGAAGTGGCCGGCGGCGCGCTGGCCGGCGGCCGGGATCGTTATCGGGCCGAGCGAGGTCCGTTGCGCATGCGTCACGCCGCAAGTCTGTCAAAGGTCGAGTGCGGGTGCGTAACATCAGCCCGCGCATCCGAGCGAAGGAGGACAGACATGCCGGCAAAGAAGGCGAGCCCATCACGCAGTGGACGCGGAACGAACCCGCCTGGAGGCGGCTATGGCCGCGGCGGCAAGAAGCGCAATCCGCTCAAGCCAAAACCCGGGCGGAAGAAGTAGCGCACCACCGCCGCAGCCACCCTGCGCGCAGCGCTCTAGTCGGGGATCTTGAGCTCCAAGCCGGGGTGGATCATGTCGGGGTTGTTTCCGACGGCGTCCTTGTTCGCGGCGTAGAGCTCGGGCCAGCGCTTCGCGTCGCCCATTTCGGACTGCGCGATGTCGGAAAGCGTGTCGCCGGCCTTGACCGTATATGTCTTGGTCGTCGTCGCGCTAGACCCGCCGCGCTCGCCTTGGCGCTGCTCCATGACGCGCTCGGTCTCGGTCGGCTGATCTGTCGTGGGCTGGTCGGTTGCGGAACCGCCTTCGCTACGTGGCATATGACACCTCCGTCACCCACTCACACCGCATACCGCGGGCCACGCACGCCTAGAGCTCCAAAGCTGGGTAATAGTTCTCAACGCCCTCGCGTTTGACCTCTTCGATCCAGCTCGTGCCATAGACAACCTCGCGATCGGCGCCGGCGAGGCTCCACGCATCGCGCCGGTAGGTCCAGTTCGTTGGCTGTAGGCGGTGCGCCTCTCGAAAGTGTTCGATTGCCGCCACCTGGGCGCTGCGAGCGTACAGCGCTTGGCCCAGAGCGAAATGCGCCGCCGCCGTCGCTTCGTCGATCGGTCGTGGTCGACTGCGATGGACCACCTCATCCGGCGAGAGCGCATATCGACTCGCGCTGCCCTGTTGGACCCAGTCGCGAAGCGCTGCGACGTACCGCTCCGCCTCGACATGAAGTGCCTTGACCAGCTCGATCCCTTCACGCTGTGTGGCTGAGGCGTCCGGAGGCACGGCACGATCGAGGTACGCGGGCCGTCGCGGATGCGCGGGCTCGGGCGGTCGCACGATCGTGCCCTCCTCATCGATCCAGATCCCGCTCGGAACGTTGATGATCCCAAAAAGGGCATCGACGAGGTGCGCCTCGTCGATGAGCGACGGATGTTCGGCCGCCGCCTTTGCGATCCAGGGACCAGCGGTCTCGATGCCACGTGCATCGAGTGCGACGGTCACGATCTCAAGACCCTGCGGCCTGAGCTCGGCCCTCAGCTCCTGCCACACGGGCAGGTCAAGCCGGCAGCCTCACCACGATGCCCATGCGACCAGAAGCACCTTTGTCCCGCGCATGGAGGACAGGCGGAACGATCCGCCACGGAAGTCGGGAAGCTCCAACTCCGGCGCAACGGCGCTTTGAAGAGCGCGGCCACCAGCCTCCGCACCAAGCGCCCAAAGCCCGTGGGCAGCGTCGTGAACGAGCGGCATCGAGAGCGCTTCCGCGGCCGAAGAGAGTTCGACTAAGGCCGGGTCGGCGGAGCGGAACGGCACGCAGCGTTCGCCACGGCACAGCCCCTCCGGCTTTGCCCGCCAACCCGTGACGCGCGCGAACTCCGCTACCGGAACGGTCGAGCTTGTGAAGATCACAGAGCGTTTACGGTAACTGGGTGAGAAGGTTTCTTGTTGCGCTCGTTATCGCGAGCGCGTGCGCTCCGATTGCGACGAGCCCGCAGACACCATCACCGACGGTGTCCACGATCGTCACGCCGTCGCTCACGCCAACAGCAACGCCCACACCCTTCCCGACAGCAACTCCAACACCAACACCCGGCGTCATGCCCTTGTTCGATGCGCACCTCCATTACAGCGCGGCCGCGTGGTCCGTGTATCCGCCGGAGACGGTCGCCAAGATGCTCGACGCGGCCGGGGTCCGCTCGGGCCTCGTATCGAGCGCGCCCGACGAGGGCACGTTCAAGCTGAAGGCGGTCCTCGGCGACCGAGTCATACCGATGCTCGGGCCCTACCGCAATGTGGCCGACGTGTTCTCGTGGGCACGCGATCCGTCGATCGTCCCCTACGTCGAGTCGACCTACAGACCCGGCGTGCATCGTGGCTTCGGCGAGTTCCACCTTCTCGTCGGCCAGATCGGCCTCCCGACCGTGCGTTCCCTCCTCGCGCTCGCGCAGCGGGAGAAACTGTTCCTTCAGCCGCACGCCGACGCGCGTGCGGTCGCGGAGCTGCTGAACTACATGCCCGACTCGATCGTGCTATGGGCACACGCCGGTGTCGATGCGACGCCAGCACAGATCGGTGCGCTCCTGGACAGTTGGCCAAAGCTGTCGGTCGAGCTGTCGCTGCGGACCGACATCGCGCCGAACGGAACGCTCGACCCGAAGTGGCGCGAGCTGCTCATCCGACACAGCGGCCGCTTCATGATCGGCACGGACACGTGGACCGCTGGCGGCACGTTCACCGGAAACGAGCGCTGGGACACGTACCCGGAGATCGTGAAGGGCATCCGCGCTTGGCTTGCGCAGCTTCCGCCCGACGTTGCGGAGGCGATCGCCTACAAGAACGCCGAGCGCTTCATCGCGCAGCTGCCCCGCTAAACGTACCGCGCGAGCAGGAGACCAACCGCGAGTGCGACGACAGCGAGCCAGAGGATCCGTAGCGCGCCCTCGGGCGCAGCGATGAGTCCCGCAGCGTCTAGGGTTTCGTGATGGCCGTCCCGATAACGGACCTCGCCGTCGACGGAGAGGCTGCGACGCCGGACCGCCCGGACGCGCGTCGACAGGATGCGCTGCGCGAGGCTCAGTAGCGCAGCCGCTGCGGCGACCGCAACGGCCGGGAGCATGGGAGCGCCCGTCGCGTACGCGGCAGTGAGCACCGGGAACGCGCCCCATGCGAGCGCGAACCCGAGGTCCGAATGGACGAAAGGAGCTTCGAACGCATACAGAAGGACAAGCGCGACACCGGCGGCGACGAACAGGCCGAACACCGGACCCAGCATCGCGACCGCGGCGACACCGAGCGCGGCCGCGCCCGCGAGACCGAGCGCTCCGAGCACGACGAGCACCCGCGCGGGGATCCGCGTTCCAAGCGGACGTCCCTGGAGCTCATCGAATGAGTGCGCGGCGACGCCGACGCCGAGCCCGAACGCGAGCAGCGCGCCGGCAACGATGCGCGCATCGGGCGCGGGCGAGAGCGCAGCGCCGAGCAGCACGTACGACAGATGCCACGCGGTGTACGGCGGATGCAGGAGCGTCCAGTAATCGCGCCAACCGCCTGGCCGCAGCGCGTAGAACGCCGCGCCAAGACGCGAGTCGCTCGCGGCCGGGGCCGGCCCCTTCGTCGCGCTCATGACGATCCCACCGCCGAGGCTCATGTGTCGCGTCCGGACATCGGCAAGCCCCGCATCGCGCCAGTACCGCTCGACGTCGCGCTGCGGATGCGCGCGATAGAAGCGCTCGATGCTCGGGCCGAGGAACGCGTTCACCTCGCGCCACTTGCGCGAGAAGAGCGACCCCAGGGTGGGCATCACGACACGCGTGTACAACCGCCACAGACCGAACGCTATGGGCGAGGACGGGACCCCGAACTCAAGGGCGGCGATATGCCCGCCTGGTTTAAGGACGCGCGAGAGCTCGCGCATGGTCGCCGCGGGATCGTCGACGTATCGCAGCAGGTACGTGAAGGTGACGTGGTCGAACGTCGCGTCGGAGAACGGAAGCCGCTCCGCGCGCGCGTTCACGAGTCCGCTGATCAGGCCGTTCCGCCGCGACGCCTCACCAAGCATGTCCGCGCTGCGATCGAGGCCAACGACCCGGCAGCCGTACCGCTGCGCGAGCTCGACGGCGACGAGCCCCGTGCCGGTCGCGACATCGAGCACGACGTCGTCCGGATCGGCAGCGACCGATGCGACGAGCGCGTGCCGCCAGCGTGGATCTTGACCGAACGAGAACAGCGCGCCGGCGCGATCGTAGGAGCGCGCGATACCAGTGAAGATGCGGGGCGCGTCGGCGGACGGCGGACGGGACAAGGGACATCGAGTATGCGCGGGCCGCGCGCTAGACCGGCATCACCACGCGCGCCGTGCGCCCGGTGCGCGACCGATACAGCTCCGCCGCGCCATGCGCCGCATCCGATCCTGTGCCGGCGTCCGCGAGCGCGAGCACGGAGCCGCCGAAGCCGGCGCCGACCAGACGCGCGCCGCGCACTCCGCGCTGCGAGCGCAGTGCATCAGCCAGGATGTCGAGCTCTTCGATCGAAACGTCGAAGTCCTCGCGAAGCGATGCGTGCGACGCGTCGACGATCGCACCGCAGCGAGCGAGGTCGCCGGCCCTGAGGGCCAGGACGAACGCGCGGACGCGCTCGTTCTCGCTGACGACATGCCGCACGCGGCGCGCGAGGGTCGCGTTCTGCGGGGCGAGACGTTCGACATCGCCGAGCGTCGCGTCGCGCAAGGAAACGATGCCGAGGCGACGAGCGGCGTCATCGCACTGCGCGCGCCGTTCGTTGTATGCGCCCTGCTTCGCGTTGTCGTGCGCGATCCCGGAATACACGACCGCGATCTCGACGCTGGTGGGGATCGGCACGCGCTCGATCTCCGACCTGCGCATGTCGATGAGGAGCGCCTCACCCACGCGCGCGAGACCCGCGGCGAGCTGGTCCATCGTGCCGACGCGCGCTCCGACGACATCGCGTTCCGCCTTGTGCGCGGCATACGCGAGCGCCATGTCGTCGAGCGTGAGGGAGAACGCGTCGCGCAGCGCGCGCAGCAGCGCGACCTCGAGCGCGGCACTCGACGACAGACCCGCGCCGGGAGGCACTCGCGACGCGATGCCAGCGTCGAAGCCGCGGATCGCATGACCGGCCTTCGTCAGCACCCAGGTGACGCCGCGGATGTAGTCGCCCCAGTCGCCGCAGTGCCGTTCCTCGCCGAGCCGGTAGGCGATCGGCATGTAGCCCTCGCTCTCGACGCGGACCACCTGGTCCTCGCGCGGGGATAGCTCGACGACGGTGCGCTGTGGGGTCGCGGTCGGCAGGACGAGGCCCTCGTTGTAATCCGTGTGCTCGCCGATCAGATTCACGCGGCCGGGGGCATCTGATCGGTACACGTCGCTCCTATTAACACGGCGGGCGCAACTCCTGTTCTGCTCCACGGATACTTGGCTCGTGATCCGATACCGCCGCGCCGTGCTTTCGGCGGTCGAGCGCCTCTCGGGACGCCGGCTGCCAGACCTCCGGCGATCGCTCTGGCGCCGCCAGATGTACCTGTACGTGACGCCCGGGGACGTCCTGGTGGAGCGCGCCCTCCGCGGGTTTCCCGACGAGGTGCGCGCCCTGGGCCGGCGTTGCCGGATCATCCGGACGAACGCGCGATACGGCGGCGGGTTCTATCCGGACCGCAACGAGGTCGAGCTCGCCGCGGGCGTCGAGACCTACGAAGGACTGGGCCAGGTCGAGCTCTCCGCATGCCACGAGCTATTCCACTTCGTCTGCTGGAACCACCCCGTGTATCGGCGGGACGAGGACCGCAACTTCGCCTACCTCCGCCGCGCCGTCCGCGACAGCCGCGCGCACCTCGCGGAGTTCCCGCGGTACCGAGACTGGGTCACCGGCTCGTTCCTTCGCCAGGGCGATCATGCGAACCCGGTCGAGTATTTCGCCGACATCCCGACGAACTTCCGTGACACAACCGAGCTGCCCCCGCCGATACGCGCGCATTTCGCGCCGCTGATCGACGGGACCGGCGCCGCCGTCGACTTCACGAGCGAACCGGATTGGCCGATGGACGAGGACTACTTCTCCCTCGCGCAGTTCCAGCGCTGGCTCGCTGGGAACGAGTGACTCGCTGACCAGCGTCGAAGGCGCGATCCTGGTGTGGCTCGCGATCGGAGTCGGGATCGCGGCCGGGGTGTTCATCGTGGCGCGGTCGGCGATCCAGATCGCGAGCGTGGCCTACCGCGTCATCGAGAAGGAAATGGACGCGAGGACCGCGACCCGGCAGACCACGCTTCTGAGCCTCGCGATCCTTGCGGCTCTCATCGTTACATCAGTCGTCGCCGGGTACGCGATCCTCGTCATGTTCGCGACGCTGCTCGAGGGCAGCGGCCTGATCAACGGGAGCTAGATCGTCGGCGTCTCGGGGATAGGACCCTTGTCCACACCGGGCTTCTGACGCGGGACGTCGGTCGGCCCTTCCGGACGCTCAGGCTGTTCGCCGCCCTTCTTGCCAACGTCACCCGGAACGGGCTCGCCCGGACGCGGGGGAAGTCCAGGTTCCTGCATCAAGTCCTCCTGCGATGAAGTCGTCCTTGCGGACACTGATGAGAAGGAGCAGTTGATGTGCCACCGGTCACATGCGATCGGCGAGAAGGCGGACGCGCGATCGTATGGAGTCGCGAACGCCGCGGAAGACCTCGAGGCGCTCGGCCTGGGTCCCGCGCGCGGCCGACGGGTCCGGCAGCTTCCAGCGAAGCTTCAGGCCGCTGCGTGGCGGTACGGGGCAGCTCGAGTCGCAAACGGTGACGACGACATCCCAGCCCTCGCCGACATCATCGACGGATTTACTCGTCTGCTCGGCGATGTCGACGCCGAGCTCGCGCATGACCGAGATGGCGAGCGGATGCACGCGGGTCGCCTTGGTACCTGCGCTCTGGACCTCGAACCGGTCTCCGGCGAAGGAGCGCAGGAATCCCTCGGCCATCTGCGAGCGGGCCGAGTTGTGGGCGCAAAGGAAGAGGACGCGCTTCACGCGTCAAGCATGACGCGCGGCGCCGGAGGTCATCCGGCGCCGCGCAGTCGTGAGCCGCTTATGCGAGAACGGCGGTGCTGAGCGAGTCGATGAGCGAGCGGGGCGTGGTGCCGCCGCCGAAGATCTGCGGACCGGCGTAGAAGATGAGAACGAGGACGATGAGGATCAGCAGGATGATGCCGATGATCATGCCGGCGCCGAAGCCGCTGTCCGACGACCCGCCGGGATTGACGTTGACCTGACCCATGGAGAACCTCCTCTACAACTAACTAGGTCGCTAAAGACGCTCGCAAGCGCCGTGCCGCGCCGCTCGCTCGCTTTTATGCTCGCCGCCCCATGCGCAAAGGGCCGCTCCGTCATAAATGGTTCGCTCTGTTCACCGCGGCCATCGGCCTCGGGTCCATCGCGGACGAGGTCGCCCGGCTGGCACTGCCGCTTCTGGTCCTCGACCTCACCCATTCGATCGCCGCCGCAGCGATCCTGCGCGTCGTCCAATCGCTCCCGTACATCTTTTTTGGCGCGCCCGCCGGAGCCCTCATCGACCGAGTGGACAAGCGCCGGCTCCTCATTGCCTGCGACATCATGGGGATCGCCCTGACCGTCGCGATCCCGCTGTCCGCCATCGGCGGCGTCTTCTCGGTCGAGCTCCTGTATGTCATCGGTTTCCTGCTCGGCACGGTCGAGGTGCTCTGGGGCGTGACCACCGACTTCAGCGTCGTGCCCTCGCTGGTGGAAGAGCACGAGCTGACGGACGCCAACGCGATCTTCCTCGCGGCTGACCGCGGAGCCCGCATCATCGGACCGACGCTCGGCGGCTTCGCGATCGCGGCGATCGGGAATGTCAACGCGATGTGGATCGCCGCGCTCGCCTTCCTGCCGACCCTCGCCCTCTTCTACCGCATGCCGCCGATCCTGGAGATCTCCGCAGCTCAGATGGCGCCGCTCACCGTGCGCAACGTGATCCACGAGATCGGCGACGGCTTCGCGTTCGTGTGGCGGTTGAAGATCCTGCGATGGCTGCTCGTCGCGATGTCCATCGCGAACCTTGGGGGCGTCGGGCTGCGGACTCTCATGCTCTACGTGCTCCGTGAGGAGCACCACCTCGACGAAATCACGATCGGCCTCGCGCTCTCGGTCGGCGGTGCCTTCACGATCTTTGGCTCGCTGCTCGCGCCGCGTCTCGCCCGCGGTCGGCCGATGGGCCACAGCATGATCGCCGTGATCCTCCTGTCCGGGCTCGCCGCGCTCGCGGGCGCGTTCACCAACGACTGGCGACTCATCACGCTCTGCTTCACAGGTCGTGAGCTCGCGTGGCAGGCATTCATCATCTATGCGTTCATCCCTCGGCAGCGCGACGTCCCGGCGAACATGCGCGGTCGCGCGAACGGCGCGTTCCGCACGGTCGTCCTCATCTCGAACAGCGCATCGCCCGCCGTCCTCTCGGCGATCGTCGTCGTGGCCTCGAGCGCCGTCGCGTTCGCGGTGGCCGGCGCGCTTGCGATCGCGAGCGCCGCGGTCGCCGCGGTCACGCCACTGCGTGACTACGCGGTCCGTGAGCCAGACGCGAGCGAGGTCGTGAGTGCGACGGCTCGAGATGAGGCCGTGACAGCATCAGGTGAGGAATGACGACCGTAGCGGTCAAATCAGGCGGGCGGCGCCGGGCGATCGGCGTGATCCTGGTCGTCCTCGTCGTCGTTGCCGGACTGGCCGGCGCGCGCGCCGCGTCCGTGACGATCCAGGAGGATCGCATCGCGATCGAGCCCGGCGAGATCCTGGCCGTCCATGCCCAGACGTCCTGGGGTCTGCCGTTCCGCGACAAGCTGAGCTGGTCTACCCAGCCAAGTGGGTTGGGCACGATGGACGAGAGCGGCGGCTTTCACGCCGGCGAGATGAGCGGCGCAGGGATACTGACGGCGCGCTTCGGGTCGGCATCGGCAGAGATCCCCGTGACCGTCACATGTCCGAAGACAGCGCTCATCCAGGGCGTCCGTTTCGACGTGTCATGCGGCCGGGTCGCGGACGTGTATGTCGACGTCACGGCGGCCGGGGGTGCGCAGCACGCTCGCGACGAGGTCGAGCGTGAGGCGGATCGCGTGTCTCGCGAGCTGCAGATCGTCGCCGACCGCAGATTCCGCGTGTACTACCTCGGATCGACGCGGGGGTTCTCGACGACGGTCGCCTGGCTCGGCCGCGGCTTCTCAACTGGACCGCAGGTCAACGAAAGCGATGCGGCGTATCTGGATCTCGAGGACATCATCGCCATCGACCAGTCGCAGACATCCATTACGCAGACGGCGCAGGCCCTGCGGCACGAGCTCTCTCATCGCTTCCTTCGTCAATTCGTGGGCTACACGAACGTGGCGAAGATCCCGACCTGGCTCAACGAGGGACTCGCGTTCCTCGAGGAGTCAGAGCCGGGATGGCTGCGCACGGAAGCGCGCCTGGTCTCGGCCTCGAGCGCGCACTTCGGCAAGCTGCCGTCGCTCGCGACGCTGAGCGACCTCGGCACCTGGAACGACCGCACCGGCATCGATCATCTCTACCAGTACTACGCCGCGGCGCAGGCCGCGCAGTTCCTGATCGACGACATCACGCTCCCTGGTCTGCTCCAAGTCCTGAAGATCGTGAGCACGGGAGCGAGCTTTCCCAGGGCGTTGGCGCAGGCTGTCCCCACCTTCGACTTCAACGCCTTCGGTAGTCGCTTCAGCGATCGGGTCGCGGCGCTCGTACCAACCTATCCCGGCATCACCGTCGCACAAGGTTCGGCTGACGGCACCGGGATCACCGTGATCGCATACGGCCTCACGCCGAGTGTTCCCGCGACGATCGCGACGAAGGGTCCGCTCGAGCGCGTCGCCGCCGGCAGGGTCGACCCGTACGGGATCTACGTGAAATACCTCGGCGCTGAGTGGCCCGCCGGCGAGTACCGGGTGACCCTCGAGACCGAAGGCCGGCGACTTGAGGTGGCAGCGACCCGCTAGTCACTTTGTCCAGCCGTTGACTGCCGGAATATCGTCCGTTCATGCGAGCGAGTGTCACAGCGCTCGGTTGTGCGGTGATGCTCATCGTCACGAGCGGATGTTCGAGCCAGTCGGGGTCGCCACCGGCCTCCGGATCGCGACCCTCTGCGTCCGCGAGCTCGACCCTCTCCGTGGCGAACACCATTTGTGGCGCCCTTCCGTCGGATATTGCGCCGCGTGTGCTGCTCGCCAGCGATCTCTCCGACCGATGCCCTTTATTCAACGCAAATGACGGGACGATTTTCGGCCGCAACCTCGGCCTCGACCTCAGTCGAGCCCACGGCGCTGACGGCTATCGGGTGGTCATGAAGACCGGGCCAGGGATCCAGGCAGGTGGCTACGCGGCAGTCTCGCAATACGCGGCACCGCCTCCTGCCGATGTGCGCATCGATGTGGATGTGGAGAGAATCTCTGGCTCGGAGAAGACCCTGTTTGGGCTGATGTGCCGATTCAACCTGCCGCGCGGCAATATCGCCTCGACCGCGTACACATTGACGGTCGCAAGCGATGGCACCTACTTGGTTGAGTTTCTAGGAAGCCCGACCGTCTCGAACCGCATGCTCACATCGGGTAAGGCGGTTGTTCCTCAGACAGGTGTTACGCACATTCGTGCCGACTGCATCAGCAAGACGCTGACGCTCTACATCAACGGCCAACGAATCGCGTCGGTCGATGACGATGCCCTCGTCAATGGGCTGTCTGGGATCTACACCCGGAGCACGGACTCGGCTGGCGGAACCATCGCGTTCAGGAACCTTGTAATCGCGAAGCCATAGAGGCTCCACCTAGCGTTGCCAGTTTCGCCTAGATTTACGGTATTCCTGTTCCAACGGCATCGAGCAAGCGCGGCGATTGGCTCACCCTCGGCGAGGCCAGTCGCATGCTCGGCGTGGATCCGGACACGCTGCGACGCTGGGCTGACAACGGGAAGGTCGACGTCTTCACCACCCCCGGCGGTCACCGACGGTTCCTTCGATCGGCCATCGATGCGCTCCTTCCACGTCAGCGCGCGGTCAAGCGTCCGTCGCTCACCGCGATGGGCGAGACGCCCGACAAGATCGCCGCAGAGTTCCGAAAGCGTGTCCGCACCGACGTCACCGATCAGGACTGGCACACGCGCTTCGACGAGGGCTCGCTCCGCTGGTTCCGCGAACGCGGTGTGCGCATGAGCGATCTGCTCCTAGGTCACCTCGATACCGCGCGGCGCGCGGGACAGGACCAGTACGCGACGCAGGCCGAGTCCCTCGGTCGCGAGTACGGCGTCGAGGCGAAGCGCGCCGGACTGTCGCTGGGCGAAGCGACGCAGGCGTTCCTCTACTTCCGCGCTCGGTTCATGGCAGAGATCGCGCATGTCGCGCGTCGTCGTTCGCTCGAGTCCGCGCAAGCGGCCTCGCTCTTCGAGGAGGCCGACCGGGCGCTCGACCGCGTCATCCTCGCGATGATCGCCGGGCATCAGGCGGCAGCGATCACGCCGGCTGGATAGCATCGGGCCCATGCCCGATATCGCTGCGCTGCGGAAGCGCGCGCAGAACGCCATCGATCAGCGGCGCGACGCTCTCTTCGAGCTCTCGCGCGCGATCCACGCGAACCCCGAGACGGCGTATGAGGAACGGCAGGCCTCCACGCGCCTCGCGGACTTCCTCGACAAGAGCGGCTTCAAGGTGACGCGTGGCTACCGCGGCATCGAGACCTCCTATCGCGGAGATGCATCGGGCAAGAACGGCGGCCCGCGCGTCGCGATCCTTGCCGAGTACGACGCGCTCGCGGATCTCGGTCACGGCTGTGGTCACAACCTCATCGCGATGATCGGCACCGCGGCCGCGGTCGGGGTGCGCGAGGTGATCGGCGACCTCGACGGATCGCTCGCGGCGATCGGCGCTCCGGCGGAGGAGGG
>Ga0207653_10000524_pt1 | contig 14536 bp, 11 predicted proteins | sample KBSK5251metaG_FD_184341 | JGI IMG/M metagenome (GOLD analysis project Ga0207653, IMG submission 184341) | Corn, switchgrass and miscanthus rhizosphere microbial communities from Kellogg Biological Station, Michigan, USA - KBS K5-25-1 metaG... | ecosystem: Host-associated > Plants > Roots >...
CCCAACCCAGGGCGTTGCCCTGGGCTATTACATTTCGCGCCTTCGGCGCTGAGATCCCGGGGTTTTGACACACACTCTAAACGCCTGGGTGAAAAACAGCAGGCACTATTGAAGCCCGATTAATGGGGCTTTAGAACTCACCGCCTTCATCTCCCAGGCGTAAACGCCTGGGCTACGGAAAAACGTCATTCAAACTGGGGCACTACCAGCGCGATAGATGACTGAGCCTTCAGCGCGACGCGAGCGTAGCTTTCGTTTCCCTCAACAACCGCTCTAACTCTCGCTTCATTTCCGCGAGCGACGCTTGGGCACGAGGCTCACTGATGAGATTCTTCAACTCAAAAGGATCGACCTTCAAATCGTACAGCTCATCCATTCCCTGGAGTTCGAGATAATGAATGTACTTCCACCGTTGATTGCGGACCGCTTTATATCCCATCTGTAAGATCCGCGGAAACACTTTGTCGGAGTAGTATTCAATCAAGAATGAATTGCGCCACGCGGGCCGTGCGCCCCTTAACAGAGGGACGAGCGAGCGGCCTTGCATGTCTTGCGGGACCGCAACGCCGGTCAGGGATAGCAACGTCGGCGCGAGATCAATATTGAGAGCAAACTCATCTCGGACCGTGCCGGGTTTGATGAGTTTCGGATATCGCACCAGCAACGGGAGACGGATCGATTCCTCATAAGCCAGACGCCGCTCGACACTCAAACCGTGTTCGCCATAGAAGTATCCGTTGTCGCTGGTGAAAACCAGAATCGTATTTTCCAGTTGGCCCGTCTCCTTCAATGTCTTCAGAATCTCGCCGACGCCGTCTTCAATCGCCAACAACGTTCGCTGGCGTTCGAGAATTGCCCGGTCGGGAGTAACCGTTGCCGGACCCAGCGCCGGAAGATTTCCGATTTGACGCAGTAAGGCTGGTTTGCCGGTCGGGGCGCGGCCATAGTTCGCCCGGCGCGGAATTGTCTCGCCGGCAAAAGCTTGTTCATGACGCGGCGCCGGAATGAAGTGCTCGGCATCATTTAAATTGACGCTGCCGTCGTTGTTCTGAGTGACTTCCGGATGAATCGCTTTGTGGGCCAGGTAAACCAGAAATGGTTTGGCATGACGGCGCTTGATGAATTCGATCGCGTAGCCATTGAGTACGTCAGTAATATAGCCGGAAGATTTGATCGACTTGCCGTCTTCGTTGAGCTCCGCATTCAGATAAGTGCCCTGGCCCTTGAAGCTCACCCAACGATCAAAGCCGGGCCGCGGCGTGTCGTCGTTTCCCATATGCCACTTGCCGATGAAGGCAGTTTCATAACCGGACTGGTGCAGCAGATTTGGAAAGGTCCGCAACTGATGACTGGCAGCCGAACGATCGACGTTGTCGGTGATGCCATGCGTGTGCGCGTACTGCCCGGTGAGAAAACTGGCACGCGAAGGCGAGCACAGCGGCGTCGTCATGAAAGCATTCCGAAAGATGGCGCCCTCTTTGCCAATGCGATCGATGTTGGGCGTTTTGATGTACGGATGTCCCGCAATCCCCAGTTCATCCCAGCGCAAATCATCTATGAGAATGAAGACGATGTTGGGCCGAGTCTTCGATGCAGCCGAGCGACGCTGGCCAAAGATCGAAACGGGAAAGATCAAAAGCAGTGCGAGCAGGATTTTGGTAGTTTTAAGTGGCACGCGCGCTTTGCCGGACAATTGAAACCGAAAATCAAGAATTTCGCCGGGATTCTATATGAGTTCGTAAGGGTCAGGCCAGGATTGATTAACACTGCATCGCAGAGCATTCGCCGAGGGGCCGGTTAGGCCCGGCATATTTGTAGAACTTGTGCTGGAAAAACGGGTTTGAGGCCCAAAGGGCCGGCATATCGATACCCGGAACATTTTCGATTAGAGCTAACACTAACATTATGTTTCGCCGTGGACAGCCAAGAATACGTTTGGGAGATATGTCAGCCCTACGGGCCTATTCAGTATCTTCATAGATCTTTCTACAAAGATGCGGGGCCGAACGGGCTCAAAAGAACCTGAGCACGAGCGCCGTCGTATAATCCTCGGCGATGGATTTTATTTCTACACTGGCAATCGGAATGGGCGCGTCCTGGGTGTCAGGCATAAACCTCTACGCCACGGTAGCTACGTTGGGTTTATTGAGTCGCCTGGCTAACCTGAAACTGCCCGGAGAGTTGGACGTCCTCACGAACTGGTGGGTGATCGGCGTCGCGCTGTTTCTTTTTGTAATCGAATTTGTCGCCGACAAAATTCAGGTGGTCGATAGTGTCTGGGACGTAATTCACACTTTCATTCGCATCCCGGCGGGCGCCATACTCGCAGCTACGGCGTTCGGCGATTTTGACCGTCGCATTCAGGCGATTGCCTTGCTGGTCGGTGGCGGACTGGCGCTGAGCTCGCACGGCACCAAGGCCGCGACCAGAGCCATCATCAATACCAGTCCCGAACCAGTCTCAAATATTGTCGTGAGCCTCGCCGAGGATGTCCTGGTCGTCATCTCGATTCTGCTGGCAGTGTTTCTCCCGATTCTCATCTTTTTCGTAATTGCCGCAGGCCTGGCCTTTTCAATTTGGATCCTACCCAAGGTCATCAGATTTTTCCAAAGTGTAGGACGCCGGATTCGAAGGTTATTCAAGCCGGCAACCGCTTGAAGTGCTGAGCCGCGTGTCACTCGGTTAGTTCAGAGTTCAAGCTCCAGCTTGCATGGTTTTGAAGCAAGGCACGACTACGCGATTTCTTCGCGCCGTCAATTGATACAACTCAATATTATTTGGGCAGCCGGCCTTGCCGCTTCAGACATTCTACTGTGGTACGCCGATACGCTTTAAGAGATCGGCAAATCTCTGCTCCGAGCGGAGAGTGTCAAAAAGCGGATCGCTGCTAATCCAAATCATGAGGAAGTATCGCTCTTCAAACGCTTTCTCCAAATTGCTGAGCGCCTGGTCCTTATTACCGAGGCCGACGTAAATCAGCGCGACCCAGTAGCTCGGGACATAACGTTGCTTCGAAATCTCTCGCAGCCGGGAAAGCGCCTTTTCAGCCTCGGGCCGGTTTCCCATGTTTGCGTACACCCAACCCAGCGACGCGACGGCTTGCGGGTGATCATGAAAAGCTTGTTCCCAACGTTGGCAATCTAAAATAGCTTCGGCGTACATCTTTTTCTGGACATACGCTCGAGCGCGGACGTAATAGGCGAAACCCACCAGTTGCGGATCCATCTCAAAGGTTTTGGTAATTTGATTGATCGCCTGGTCGTACTGTCGCGCATGGTAATACGCTTCGCCTAATTCCATGTTGGTGAATGACGAAAGCGGATCGAGTTCACGGCCGCGCTTGGCCTGGGCGATCTCCTCCGGATAATTTCGCATGACTTTGAAATAGCCGCTGTACCCGGAAATGCCTTCGGCATAATTGGGATTCAGTTCAATCGCCCGCTTGTATTCCTTTTCGGCCGCAGCGAAATCCCAATCATAGAAAATCTTCACCATAGCCACCGCCGCGTGTGCTTCCGGCAATGTTTCGTCGAGCTCCAAAGCTTTTTGCGCTTCCCATTTTGCCTGGGGATAAATCTCTTTCGGCGGCAGCACGATATGCGCCATGAAAGCGTGGATTTGTGACAGGCCCGCATAAGCCAGGGCGTAAGAAGGATCGGCAGCGATGGCCTGATTGTAATAGTCGACCGCCTTTTGGACTCCTTCCTCCGAAAACTTGTTCGCCTCGTACCGTCCTTTCAGATAAAGTCGATAGGCTTCGACATTATCGGTCGAATGTTTGGTGATCCGCTTCTGCTCATCGCTATTCAGTCTCAAGCGGAGGGTCTCAGAAATCTCGTTCGCGATCTCGTTCTGCACGGCAAATACATCTGACAATTTCCGATTGAAGCGGCCGCCCCAAAGCTGGGAACCATCACTAGCGCGCACCAGATCGACCTGGATCGTCAGTGTGTCTCCCTGTTGCGAAACCTTGCCGGTCAACAGCGCGTCCACTCTCAGTTCATTTCCAATTTTCTGCAAGTCGGTTTCCCGGCCTTTGTAGCGAAACGACGTGGTGCGCGCGAGTACTTTTGTGCGCGGTAGTTGTGACAGGCTGTTGATGATGCTTTCGGTCATGCCATCGGAAAAATACTCGGCGTTCGGATCACCGCTGGCGTTTACAAACGGCAGCACCGCGATCGAATCAACCTGAGTCGCGGCGGCTGATCGGCCAAAAAACCAATAGGCGGCGAACGCGATTGCCAGCAGCAGTATCGCCACCAACGCAATTACCAGGGTGCGCTTCCTGGCCGCGGTCGGAGATCGATCCACCATTCCTCCGGTCTGTGCCGATCTAATTTGAGTCTGACCGGCAATCGAGCCCGTAGTTCTTGCCGGCGCCGTTGGCGGTTCGCTGATACTTGCGGCGCCGGCGACGCTCCCGGTCGTAGTGGGAATGCTGGATCGCTCAATCTCACTCCTGATGTCCAGATCGCGTCGCAGGGTCTTCAAATCGATCATCAGGTCACGCGCGGTTTGATAACGGCTGTCGCGATCCTTGTTTAGCGACTTGCGAACGATACGTTGTAACTCTGCTGGAGTATCCGGCGCGAGAGTATTCAGCGGCGGCGGCTCGGCTTCGAGAATTGATACGACGGTGTGACTCCTGGTCTCTCCACGAAACGGCGCCCGGCCGGCCAGCATTTCGTAAAGCACCACGCCCAGACTCCAAATGTCTGTGCGCGCATCGAGTTCCTGGCCGCGCGCTTGTTCCGGAGACATGTATTGCGGCGTCCCCAGAACTTTTCCCGGATCAGTCAAAACCAGCGCGCGCGTGTCGGCTTCGTGATCGACCATGTCCCGCGCATGATCCTCGAGCAGTTTTGCCAGCCCAAAGTCGAGTACTTTCACGATGCCGTCACGGCGCACCATGATGTTCTCTGGCTTGATATCACGATGAACGATCCCCGCGCCGTGCGCCGCCGTCAGCGCAAACGCCGCCTGTTGGGCCACGTCGAGCGCGTCGTCGATTTTCATCTTGCCGCGCTTCAAAGTCTGGCGCAGAGTTTCGCCGTCAATGTATTCCGCCGCGATAAAGTGCGCCCCGGCCTCGGAACCAATTTCGTGAATAGTCAGCAGATTCGGATGGTTGAGCGCTGACGCGGCGCGCGCTTCATGATGAAAACGACGCAGGCGCTCTTTGTCGTTGGTGAATTCCGAAGGCAGAGTCTTAAGCGCCACCTTGCGCCCGAGTTTCGTATCTTCGGCAAGATAGACTTCGCCCATTCCGCCGACACCGAGAAACGAAATGAGGCTGTACCGATCCGGAAGATCGGTGCGCTGCAGATCGATTTTCGCTTTGCGTGAATCAGTGGAAGTTTTGCCTGACGTCTGCGCCGAAGTTTGGGTGACCGCCGATGTCTCTTCCGTTCCCAGGAATCGTCGAATCTCTTTGACGAAAGTGCCCCATGACGGCGCGCCTTCAAGCAGTAAGTGATTGCGCCCTTCAAGCGGAACAAACCGCGCGCCCGGAATTGTGCCGGCGAGTTTTCGTCCTTCTTCAAAAGGAACTCCCGCTTCATCGCGGCAATGAAGTACGAGCGTAGGCACCTTCACCTGTGGCAGGAGATCGACGACGTCGATGTTGCCCATCTCGGTCAATAACTTGACCGCATTCTCAGGCGACGTTGAGATGCGCTGCAGATCGTTGAATGACTGTGCTTGTTCGGGAGTGGCGTCGGGCGCATACAGCGAAGTCCAAAGCTGACGAAACGCCGGATTGTCTCTGCCCCACCCCAAACGCACCAGGGTGAGTTGCGCTTGTCTCTGTTCGATCTCCTCCGGCGAATCGCGCGTAATCCAGCCACGCGCGTACGCGCCGTAAAGGATTAAGTGAGAAACTTTTTCGGGATGACGAACGGCATACGCGATCGCGACTGCCCCACCCTGAGAAATGCCGAGCAATGGAAAGCGTTCGAGTTTGGCGGCGGCCACCACCGATTCCAGATCATCGACCCAGGCATTGAACGAAAGATCGTCAACCTTCCAATCAGACAAACCGTTCCCGCGCTCGTCATAGCGGATGAAGGTGTGGTCGCGCGAAAACTCTCGGAGCAGATGCCGCCAAATCGGACTCTGCCAATCCCACTCAAGATGACTGAGCCAGTTCGCGGCTTTCAGTAAAGGAGGACCCTGGCCCACGGTGGCGTAGGCAATCCGCACGCCGTCGTGAGTGGTGCAAAAATGGATTTGCTGATCCATAGGGGAAGCGAGAGTCGTGGCCTTAAGCCCTATGCCTTCTTCAGGCGCGCATTCTAACTGAGTTTGGAAGGATGAGGCTAGAGAGTGGCACGGGCGTCCCGCCGTGAATCACGCGCAAGATGCGCGTGCCACGGTGCGCCGCGTTTTATGCAGCGATGGGTCTTAACTTCGCATAGTCGCGCTTGTTGGCTTGCGAGGCGTCCCACAAATCCACCGCCTTCTGCAAATTCATCCAGATGTCGGGAGTGGTTTTGAGGACGCGGGAAAGCCTGATCGCCGTGTCAGCCGTCATGCCACGTCGCACGCGAAGTCTGTCAAGCTCTGATTCAGACCGGGGCTTTAGCCCGGTCACGCTGGTATAGAGAAAGCAGCAGAACCCGTTTTCACGGTTTCGCTTCTTCTGAACGGAGATGGCCATGCTAAAAACTGTCGGCTAACTTACTGAATAAGAGAAAGCCGTTAAAACGGCTCCCCTGGAATTTCACCACGCTCCGTCACCGGGCTAAAGCCCGGCGTGAATGAGAAAGTAATGCAAAGCTCGAAGCGCTCGCCAATTTTCACGCGTTCTTCGCGGACGTTCGGAATCACATTCCGTCTCAGCGCTTTTCACTCATGTCACGTGCAAAGCTCGACAACGCCGGCATCTGTAAATCAAATGCGTCGGGATTCTCTCCAACAATGGCGGCGGCGAAAAACTGAGGCACGTACCAGGCGCTTTCTTTTTGAAAGGTCTGGTCCAACTTACTGCGGTTGGCAAAGAGCGTCCAGAAATTACGTTCGTAATTCGCGTCTGTTTCTCGCAACTGCCGCAGCGAATCGCGGACCGAATTCTCTCCGCGATTGTAGCTGAGCAAGACGAGCGTCATGCTCTGCGCATCGTCGCCTAATTCAGCCATGCGGTCCGCGATGTAATGCGCGGCCGCCGGAGCCATTTTGTTTACGTCGCACATCTCGGCGCGGGAAACCCCATATCGCTGAGCTGTACCCGGCAGGAACTGAAACAGGCCTTTTGCTCCGATTTCATTTTCGTAACACGGCCGGTATGCAGATTCGATCATCGGCAGATATACAGCTACGACGATCGGAATCTTCCGCGCAGCAAATGCTCGCGCGATGACCGGAACATATTCGGGGGCACGCGCATAAACGTCGCGCAGGTTTTCCTCGTCCGGTTTGAGCGACGTGCTGTTTCGGCGCGCTGCGTACCGATCGACGCGCGCCTTGATCACTCGCAGCGCTTCGTTATTCAGCTTCACCGGACGATCGCCCATCATGTTTGAGATACGTTGTTCCTGCGCCTCAACGAACGCGAGTCTTTCAGCTTCGCTCATTTGCAGATAAGACCTGGGCGCGACGACTGGTGGGATAGTGGATGCTCGGTAACGCCGATAGACGAACGCAGCCGCGAACATGACGGTGATTAACAGTGCGGCCATCGTCATCACGATCGCTCTTCGAAATCCTGATGTGCTCGTTTGAGCGGCGAGACTTCGAAGCTCCTTAACCTTCGTCTGCGTACTGATAGCAACGGCGCCGGTTTGTTTATTGGCCTCAAGTTCTGTCTTGATTTTTTCGAGACTGGTCCGCATTTCGGCGGCGGTCTGATAGCGCTCGGCGGGCTCTTTGCAAAGCGCTTTGTCGATCACAAGTTGAATCTGCCGGAGCTCTGCCGGCGTTTGCGCTCTGGTCCCAAAAAGTGGCTCGGGCTCACGTTCCAGCATTGTCACCAGCGTGTCCGCGTTTGTCTTTCCGTCGAACGGCCGCTGCGTGGCCAGCATTTCATAGAGCACGACGCCGCAGCTCCAAATGTCAGTTCGTTCGTCAACGGGTAAGCCGCGCACTTGCTCAGGCGACATGTACCCGATGGTCCCCAGCATAACGCCGACGCCGGTTTCAGTTCGTATGATTGGCGAAGTCGTCGATGTGGTTTCCGGCGAGGGCTTCTCCAGTAACTTCGCAATGCCAAAGTCGAGAATTTTGACGACTCCATCGTGACGCTGGATAACGTTTTCCGGTTTGATGTCGCGGTGAATTATTCCGGCGGCGTGCGCGGCCTCCAGACCGGAAAGCAACTGACCGGCAATTTCCAAAACATCTTTCAAAGTCAGGTCTGCGGCGCGGATGCGTTCGCGAATTGTTAGCCCATCAATGTATTCCGTAGCGATGAAAAAGATTTCGCCGTCTTGTCCGATCTCGTAAACAGTCAGAATGTTTGCATGATTCAACGCCGAAGCTACCCGCGCTTCAGCCTGAAAGCGACGCAACAGCGCATCGTCAGAAACGAGCCAGGCGCGGATAACTTTGAGCGCTACCAGCCGGTCGAGCCGGGGATCGCGCGCCAGATAAACTTCGCCCATCCCCCCGCTGCCGATGTGCTTGATGATTTGGTAAGGCCCGATCTCACGACCGGGATGCATTTGCGCATCACTATTGATAATGACTAGCGCGTCCTGGGCAATCGCGGACTCTTCAAAAAAGTCTCTCGCCTCGTCATAAGCCTCGACCAGCGAGTTTGTTTCGCGCTCTAGTTCATCATCGCCGGCACATGCTTCATTGAGGAACGCTGCGCGATCCGCCCGCGGCCGATCAAGCGCCGACTGCAAGACTTCTTCAACTCTCTGCCAACGTTCGGGTGTCATAGTTCAGAGTTCAACCTTCAGGTTGCTCATGCTTTGGGGTCGCAAGCTGAAGCTTGAACTCTAAACTCTGTTCCATGTTCATCCGTCGAAATAGCCACGCCTTCGCCGCGCGCCAATCGCGGCGCACTGTCATCACGGAGATTTCCAGGGCTTCCGCGGTTTCCTCCAGACTCAAACCTCCGAAGTAACGCAACTCAACCACTTTGCTTTTGCGCGGATCAAAGTTCTTCAGTTCATCCAGCGCTTCGTCGAGAGCAATCAGATCGCGGGCCCGTTCCTCAGACATCAACGAAGCCTCTTCTATCGAGACCTGCCGGAACTCGCCTCCGTGTTTGAGGTAACGCCGCCGCCGGGCATGGTCGATCAGAATGTGCCGCATCACCTGCGCAGTCACGGCAAAAAAGTGTGCACGATTTTGCCACTCAGGCTTCTCTTGTCCGGCGAGCCGAACATACGCCTCGTGAACCAGCGCCGTCGTCTGCAGGGTGTGCCCATTGCGTTCATGCTGAACGTAGCGGTGGGCAATGCGCCTCAGTTCGTCATAGATCAATGGCGTAAGCTTTTTGAGCGCAGACTCGTCGCCCTGCTGCCAATCAAACAGCAGCTGGGTCACGCTCGAAGCTGATACACTCATCATTTGTAAATCAGAGAAGAACCGAGCGGCGATCTTATCACTTTTCAACGAGGACTAAGCCGACCGAAGCGACTTCAGATTAGCAAAATATTTTTCCGACTTGAGTGAACACTTTCAGCGTTCTTTCTCGCTACGCTCCGCGTTGCTTTGCCGCAAAAATTCAGAGCCAACGCGCCGTAGCGGCGACATATTTGTAGAACAATGGCGCGCAGCCAATCCCAACTCCTGAGGAGCGGCACATTCTGTCGCCCATAAATGGGCTCAGAACATCAAAGAGCCTCCGTTTCTACAAATATGCCGTGCCTAACGGCACTTAACACAGGTTACGCTTTAAGTTCCTTCAAACGTTCTCAACCTCGCTTTACCTGACTTTTGAGGCAAAGCCGCTCCGCGTGCCACATCCACCTTTGAACACTTTTGAGTCTGGTTCTCGCTTATCAAAGTAGGGCCGCACAATCGGCTCGAGCAAAATCCAAGGAACTGAGAGGAAATCTGATGAAAACCCAACGAACACTTCTCGCACTACTGGCAATCACAATTTGTCTATTCCACGTTTCAACTAATGCCGCAGCGCAATCAACCGTAACTTACCAGCAAATGACGCCACCGCAGCGCGCGGCATTTGTTTCGGAACAGGCGCGGCGCGTAGCGCGCCAGATGTCCGGGCGGGACTATCAATTCACTGCTTCGTTCGACGTCGAAATTCAGAAAGCCGTCGATGCTTATGCGCGCCGCGTCGGCAACAACACCAAAAGCGATGCTCGCTTGATCTTTGAGCGGGGCCAGACCGTGGCGCCGACTCTGATCGGAATTTTCAAAGCGCGTGACGTTTCACCGTTGATGGGAATTTATGTTCCCCTGATCGAATCGGAATACATCAATCTCCAGTCGCCCAACGAGGTCGGCGCAATCGGCATGTTCCAATTCCTGCCCAAGACCGGACAACACTTCGGCTTGAGCACGGCTGATTTATTGGATGTGCAAAAGTCTGCCGATGCCGCGGCCCGCTATCTCGCAGGCGGCCTGAAAAAATTCAACGACGATCCGATGAAGGAAGCCCTGGCACTGTTGGCCTTCAATCGCGGCACCGTAAGTGTTGAGCGCGACCTGGCCGCGCTCGTCAACGAAGAGAATCGCGCGTGCAGCATCTGCGCGCTGACGGAACAAAGCGACAAGCTCGACGCGAATTTCCGAGAAGAGAATGTCTATTACGTACCGCGATTTTTCGCCGCCGCAATCATAGGCGAGAACCCGCGCGCTTTCGGTTTGCAGACACCACCACTCTCTTCGCTCTAGTGTCAGAAGCCCGACCGTGAGGGAGGGCCGGTAAGGAAGCTCGCCCTTCCCCCACGGGACGGCTTCTCGGTTTTTGACTTTGCGTGTCTTTGCGCCTTCGCGCCTTTGCGTGAAATGAATCTTCCGCGTGGTGGATCTCACGCAAAGGCGCAGAGACGCAAAGGAAAACCGCAGAGTAGGACCCTACGCGCGCACGGGCCGGTGACACTCCTCTTCCAAAAAAGTTCGTCCACCGCCAAACACTCCACGTCTAATATTTCGGTAAGGGTTCGCCACGAATTAATGCTGATTCGTAAGTGAGTCAGCGTTTTTCTCCTCCTGCCTCTTCGAGAGGCGGACCTTGAAATTGCAAAACTACGCAAACTTGGACCAAACAAAACAGGAGGAAGAAATAATGAAGAGCAGACTTTTTCGCATTTCGTTTTTGATGATTTCAGTGCTGGCGCTGATAGCGACCGCGTCGGCCCAGCGCAGGATTGACGGCGGAGAGCGGCGCGAGTTGCGCGCGGATCGTCACGAGATCAGAGCTGATACCCGCGAGATTCGCGGCGATCGCCGTGAGATTCGCCAGGATGTGCGCGAGCGTGGCGCCGATGTGCGTGAATTGCGGCAGGACCGGCGCGAAGGTGCATTACCCGCAGAGTTGCGCGCCGACCGGCGAGAGATCAGAGCAGATAGCCGCGAGGTTTTTGGGGACCGGCGAGAGCTGCGCGGCGATTTGCGAGACCGGCGTGGTGACGTTCGTGATCTGCGAGGAGATCGAAGGGACGCCCGGCACGATTAAGATCGTGGGTGTGATCCGACCGTCGGAGAGGCCTCGAAAGAAAGCGGCGACAGGTTGCCGCACTCCAAAAAGATCAGCGTGGCTGGAGTTTCGATCCCGGAGGGGCTGATTCCGGAAAATCCTACCGGTCACATTGTATGGGACGGGCAAAGAGGCAGGCTCGTCCCATTTTTTTGGAGTGCGCCGGGAGAGCGAAGCGGCGACGGCGCTTTGGATCCGCGACAGGACCTTGAATTGATTGTTAACCCAACGCTCATTAACTATCAGGTGAGCTGAAAGATTATTAGATCCAATCCAAAGCGCCGTCGCCGCTTCGCTCTGCCGGCGCACTCCAAAGTACTCGCTTCTCAACTCTCGCATCCAACTGCTAGACTCTCTCTCATTCAAGTGGAGGTTTTCAGTTGTCTCTAGTCATTTACACCAAGCCCGGGTGTCCTTATTGCCAGCAAGCACGCGATTTCTACGACTCGAAAGGTATCTCGTTTATTGATCGCGACGCGCAAACCAATCGCCAGTACCGAGCCGAAATGTTCAAGTATTCGGGCGGCGATCCTACCGTGCCCTGCATCGTCGAAGACGGAGAATTCAAGCAGTCTGGATGGGGCAACCCTTTGCGTGGTTGAACGGTTCATGACTAACGAGCCGTGAGTTCGTTGCCAGAAGTGAGTTGTTTCCCCGAAGTGATTTGTTCCGATTTGTAACTTAACCGCCCGCTACCGCAGGCGGTTCCGGCAAGGAGACTTCAATGAAGTATCGAGCCGTTCTTCCCTTATTCCTGATCACGATTTCAATATTTACCATGAGAGCCATGGCCCAGGATGGAAACACGTCGATGATGTTGCAACCCCCAACGACTGAAAAGAAACCGAAAACGACTGAAATAAACGGCGACAAACTTGTCGACAATTATTTTTGGCTGCGCGAGAAAACCAACTCGGCAGTCATCGCGCACCTCGAAGCCGAGAATGCTTACGCGGCGGCACTGATGAAACCGACCGAAGGTTTGCAGCAAAAGCTCTACAACGAAATTCTGGGCCACATCAAACAAACCGACGTGAGCGTGCCTTACCGTTGGGGCGATTATTTTTATTACACGCGCACGGTTGAGGGACAGCAGTATCCGATTTTCTGCCGCAAGCTGAAGAGCCTCGACGCTGCCGAACAGGTTCTTTTGGACCTGAACGAAATGGCCAGGGGTCGGAAGTTCATGTCCGTCGGCAGCTTTGTGCCGAGCGATGATGGAACTCTGCTCGCCTACTCGACCGACAACACCGGTTACCGGCAGTACACGCTGCATGTGAAGAACCTGAAGACCGGTGAGATGTTGGCTGAGAACATTGAGCGCGTCGACAATGTCGCCTGGGCCACTGACAACAAAACGATCTTCTACGTGACCGAAGATAACGTCACGAAACGCAGCGATAAGTTCTTTCGCCACGTGCTGGGCACGGACAAAACCGATCTGGTTTATGAAGAGAAGGACGAGCTGTTCGACATCGGCGTCAGCCGTTCGCGCGACAAAGCCGTAATCCTGCTTGGAGCTTTCAGCAAAACTTCAACGGACTTTCGTTTTATTCCCGCGAGCGATCCCAACGCGGCCTGGAAGATTATCGTTCCACGTCAGGCCGATCACGAATACGACGTCGATCATCGCGGCGACCTTTTCTATATTCGCACCAACAAGGGCGCGAAAAACTTTCGCGTAGTGACGGCGCCGGTTTCCGATCCTTCAGAAAAGAATTGGCAGGAATTTGTAGCCCACCGGCCGGCAGTAAAAATCGAAGACCTCAACCTGTTCGCCGATCATGCAGTGTTATCCGAATGGGAAAACGGGCTCGAGCAGATCGAGATCGTTGATTTCAAACAAAACCAGCGTCATCGAATTGTTTTTCCTGAACCGGTTTATTCGACCAGTGTGAGCGGCAATCGCGAATTCAACACGACGACGCTGCGCTACAACTATCAATCGCTGACCACACCGAGTTCGGTTTTCGACTACGACATGAACTCGCGCAAAGCGAGTTTGCTGAAGCAGACCGAAGTGCCCGGCGGCTTCGACAAGAACAACTACAAAGCCGAACGCATCTTTGCGACCGCCGCCGACGGCACGAGGATTCCGATGTCGGTGGTCTATCGCAAGACTGTGAAGCTGGATGGTTCGGCGCCGGCGCTGCTTTACGGCTATGGATCGTACGGCATTTCCATTCCGCCGACTTTTTCCGCTGGCCGTCTGGCGTTGCTCGATCGAGGAGTTGTCTTTGTCCTCGGACACATTCGTGGTGGCGGCGAACTTGGCGAACCCTGGCGCGATGCCGGCCGCATGATGAATAAGATCAATACCTTCTCTGACTTCATCGCCTGCGCTGAGCACCTCGTCAATAATAAATACACCGCGAAGGATCGGCTGGTGATTCAGGGTGGCAGCGCCGGTGGCCTTTTGATGGGCGCGGTCGCGAACATGCGGCCCGATCTTTTCAAAGCAGTCGTGGCCCAGGTTCCTTTCGTCGACGTGCTGAACACGATGCTGGATGCGTCTCTGCCTTTGACGACCAGCGAATATATTGAATGGGGCAATCCGAACGAAAAGGCCGCCTACGATTACATGAAGAAGTATTCGCCTTACGACAATATTCATAAGGCGGATTACCCGGCGATGCTGGTCAAGGTTTCGCTCAACGATAGCCAGGTGCCTTATTGGGAAGGTTCGAAGTTCGTGGCGAAGTTGCGGGATCTAAAAACGGATAAGAACCCGCTCATCCTGAAGGTGAACATGGGCGCCGGGCACGGCGGAGCTTCGGGACGCTACGACGCGATTCACGAGACGGCGTTTGATTACGCGTTCATGCTCTGGCAAATGGGCAAGATGAATTAATTTTGGAGGGCGCCGGCAGAGCGAAGCGCGACGGCGCTGTTGATGGGATCGTGTCGGAAGCCCGCGCGTCA
>Ga0207653_10000527_pt1 | contig 14496 bp, 6 predicted proteins | sample KBSK5251metaG_FD_184341 | JGI IMG/M metagenome (GOLD analysis project Ga0207653, IMG submission 184341) | Corn, switchgrass and miscanthus rhizosphere microbial communities from Kellogg Biological Station, Michigan, USA - KBS K5-25-1 metaG... | ecosystem: Host-associated > Plants > Roots >...
AAGAGAGGAATGAAGCCACAAAAAGGCACATAAGGAACGCAAAGGTCATGAACAATTTACTTCAAGACATTCGCTTTGGAATCCGCATGCTGCTCAAGTCGCCGAGCGTCAGTATTGTCGCAACTATCGCACTCGCGCTCGGCATAGGGGCTAACACCGCGATCTTCAGTGTCGTCAACGCAGTGTTGCTGCGTCCGTTGCCGTTTCCAAATCCCGAGTCACTTGTCACGCTGTGGGAAACGGACACTCAGCTCGGTTACAAGTGGGGGTCATCTTCGTATCCAAACGTTTTTGATATACGCTCACAGAATACGACTTTCGAGCGCGTCGCCTGTTACCACAGCAGCGACAACATCATGACCGGCCGTGGCGAGCCCGCACGATTGCGAGGCACAGTTGTCACTGCGGATCTCTTTCCGCTGCTCGGGGTGGCCCCAATGCTTGGCCGCAACTTTCTTCCCGAAGACGACAAGCCAGCCGAGACGGGCAGCGTCGCCATTCTCAGCCACGCGCTTTTTCAAAAACGGTTCAATTCCGACCCTTCCGTGATCAATCAGGCGATCACGCTTGACGGAGTCAGCTTTACGGTGGTTGGCGTGATGCCGCCGGATTTCGAGTTTCCGATTCAGAATGATCCAGTCGAAATATGGACCACGATCGCCTTCGATGGCGGCGGGAAATCTCCCGTCACAAACAACCGCGCCGCGCACTTCCTGCAAGTGATGGGACGTCTTAAACCAGGCGTCACGCAAGAACAGGCGCAAGCTGACCTGACGGCGATAGGTGCGCGTCTCGAACAGCAGTATCCAGACACAAACACTCACAAAAGTGTACGGCTCGACCCAGCTCACAATACGTTGGTCGAAGACGTTCGTCCGGCGCTGCTCATACTTCTCGGCGCTGTGGCGTGCGTATTGTTGATCGCTTGTGCGAACGTGGCAAACCTGCTGCTCGCACGTGCGACCGGCCGTCACAAAGAGATGGCGATTCGATCGGCGCTGGGCGCCAGTCGTGCGCGTGTCGTCCGGCAGTTGCTTACTGAAAGCGTCATGTTGTCGTTGCTCGGCGGGGCGGTCGGACTGGCGCTCGCCGTATGGTGGTCCGATCTCTTCCTCGCACTCGGGAAGGAAGATATTCCACGTGCTTCCCACGTCGGAATTGACTGGCGTGTGCTCGGATTTACACTCGGCGTCTCATTGCTCACCGGACTGATCTTCGGATTAGCACCAGCGTTTCATTCGTCGAAGACTGAGCTGGTCGAATCACTGAAAGAGAGTGGACGCGGCGCAAGCGCAGGAATACGGCGCAACCGCGTTCGCAGTGTGCTGGCGGTGACTGAGCTTGCCATCGCCGTCGTGTTGCTGATCGGTGCGGGCCTGTTGATTAAGAGTCTCTGGCGCTTGCAGAACGTCAACAGCGGTTTTCGTCCTGAGAATGTTCTTACTGGCATCGTGACGCTTCCGGACATCAAATACAAAAAGGATGCCCAGTCCCGGTTCTTCATTGACTTGAAGAGCCGTCTCGAGTCGACACCGGGCGTGCAAGCCGCCAGCACGATATTTCCACTACCGCTCAGCGGCAACCACTGGAGCATCTCTTTCGAAATCGAAGGCCGGCCGCTGCCGCCTAAAGACCATCCTAATGCGGATTTCTTTTGCACCGGAGTCGGTTATTTCCGCGCGATGGGAATTCCTGTGATCAAAGGCCGCGACTTTGACGATCGCGACAAGCACGGCTCAAATCCCGTGATAATCATCACCGAAACGTTCGCCCGGCAATACTTCCCGAACGAAGAACCAATCGGGAAGCATGTGAAGGCCGGCATGTCCTCGATCCCAGGTGAAGACCCGATGATGCGTGAGGTCATCGGCGTCGTCGGAGACATTAGGAACAGCAATCTCAGTCGTGCGCCGCGCGCCGCCTACTACGTGCCGGCCACGCAGGTGCCGTTCTCTCAGATGGTGGCGATAGTGAAGACAAACAGCGAACCTCGCAGCTTCATCCCGGCGATGACGAAACAAGTGGCTGCGATGGACCCGGACATTCCGTTGTTTGCGGTCAAGTCGATGGAAGAGTACATGTCGGCCTCGGTGGCGGCGCCACGTTTCAGCACGACTTTGCTCACGATCTTTGCCGGTGTGGCACTGGTGTTAACGATCGTGGGGTTGTATGGCGTCATGAGTTATTCGGTGGCGCAGCGGACGAATGAGATCGGGATACGGCTCGCGCTTGGTGCTCAATCTCGCGACGTGCTGTTGATGGTAGTGAAGCAGGGATCGACGTTGATTCTGTTAGGGCTCGTGATCGGCCTGGCGGGCGCGTACGCATTGACGCGTTTGATTGAGAGCCTGCTATTTGGCGTGACGGCAAAAGATCCGTTCACGTTTGCGGCGGTTGCGGTGTTACTGGCAGTAGTGGCCTTGATAGCGTGCTACATCCCGGCGTGGCGCGCAACAAAAGTCGATCCGCTGGACGCGCTGCGTTACGAATGAAGCCACAAAAAGGCACATAAGAAACAAAAGTACAAAGTACAGAGCACTAACATGAACAACTTACTTCAAGACATCCGCTTCGGAATCCGCATGCTGCTCAAGTCGCCGAGTGTCAGCATTGTCGCAACGATCGCGCTCGCACTCGGCATCGGGGCTAACACGGCGATCTTCAGTGTTGTCAATGCTGTGTTGCTGCGGCCGCTGCCGTTCCCGGAGTCAGAATCGCTCGTCTCTCTCTTTGAAACAGATCGTCAGCGCGGTTTGGAACGCGGAACCCATTCTTATCCAAACTTCTTCGACATACGCGCGCAGAATACAGTGCTCGAGCGAGTAGCGTGCTTTCACAGCAGCGACTTCATCCTGAGCGGGCGCGGTGAACCCGCAAGATTGCAAGGCTCGGTCGTCACGTCAGATCTCTTTCCGCTATTGCGCGTGCAGCCAATACTGGGCCGCACATTTCTTCCTGACGACGATAAGCCGTCGGAAAGTGGCCGCGTAGTCATTCTGAGTCAACCGCTCTTCCAGAAGCGCTTCAACTCTGATCCGGCGATAGTGAATCAGGCGATCACGCTCAATGGGATCAGTTTTACTGTTGTTGGCGTCATGCCCGCGGGTTTCGAGTTTCCGATTCAAAACGACCCGGTGGAGTTATGGACCACGATCGCCGGCGATGCGTCAGGCGAGACACCCGTGACCGCCCAGCGGGGCGCTCACTTCCTGCAAGTGATAGGGCGCCTTAAACCCGGCGTTACTCAGGAACAGGCGCAGGCTGAAGTCACGGCGACAGCGTCGCGCCTGGAACAGCAATATCCCGATACAAATACACATCGCAGCTTGCGCGTTGATTCTGCTCTGACGGCACTGGTCGGAGATATTCGACCCACGCTGCTGATTCTTCTTGGCGCCGTTGCTTGCGTGCTGTTGATAGCTTGCGCGAACGTTGCGAACCTGCTGCTGGCGCGTGCCACGAGCCGTCATAAAGAGATGGCAATCCGCGCGGCCATGGGCGCGAGCCGCATGCGCGTCATCAGGCAGTTGTTGACCGAGAGTGTGTTGCTGTCGTTATTGGGTGGGGCAGTCGGATTGCTACTGGCAGTTTGGTGGTCCGATCTCTTGATTGCGCTCGGCAAAGAAGACATTCCCCGCGCGGTCAATGTTGGAATCGATCTGCGCGTGCTGGGATTCACGCTTGGTGTCTCGATTTTAACAGGCGTGATCTTTGGATTAGCGCCGGCATTTCATTCAGCGAAGCGTGAGCTAATCGACGCGCTGAAGGAAGGGGGACGCGGTACTAGTGAAGGCGCGCGGCGCAACAAGGTTCGCAGTGCGTTGGTGGTGAGTGAGCTCGCGATTGCCGTCGTGCTGCTGGTGGGCGCCGGGCTGTTGATTAAGAGTCTCTGGCGTTTACAAAAAATGAATAGCGGGTTGCAGCCCCAGAATGTTCTTACCTTCAACGTTGGCCTTCCTGAAAAATACAATTATGAGAAGCAGGCGCGGTTCTTCATTGATTTAAAGTCGCGGCTCGAATCGCTGCCCGGAGTGCAATCGGCGAGTTCGGTACTGCCACTGCCGTTGAGTGGTGACCGGTTCGTTATCTCATTTGAGATCGAAGGCCGGCCCATGGCGCCGAAGGATCATCCGTCCGGCGATTTCTTTGCGGCGGGTGTCGGCTATTTCCGTGCTATGGGGATTCCCATAATTAAGGGCCGCGATTTTGACGACCGCGATCGGCATGGATCAACTCCAGTGGTGATCATCACCGAGACGCTCGCTCGCCAGTTTTTCCCGAACGAAGATCCGATCGGCAAACGTATCAAACCCGGTATCAATACCATCGAAGGTGAAAAGACGACGATGCGGGAAATTATCGGCGTTGTTGGCGACGTCAGGAATCGTAGTCTCGACACTGCGCCAAAGCAGGCCTATTACGTGCCGCAGACGCAGGTGCCTTTCGACCAGATGGTGATGGTAATAAAGACGGGGGATGATCCACACAATCTTATCTCCGCGGCCACGAAACAAGTGTCGGCGATGGACCAGGATATCCCGGTGTTTGGTGTAAAGACGATGGAGGAGTATTTATCCACCTCGGTGGCTGCCCCACGATTTAGCACGACGTTGCTTACGATTTTCGCGGGGGTAGCACTGGTGCTGACGGTGGTGGGTTTGTATGGCGTGATGAGTTATTCGGTGGCCCAACGCAGGAACGAGATTGGAATACGGCTCGCGCTCGGTGCGCAGTCTCGCGACGTGTTGCTAATGATTGTCAAACAGGGATCGCTGTTGATCGGGTTGGGACTGGTGATTGGGCTCTCGGGAGCGTTTGCACTGACGCGTCTGATAGCGAGTATGTTGTTTGGAGTTACGGCAAAAGATCCGTTGACGTTCACGGCCGTGGGGGTGCTTCTTGCAGCGGTTGCATTGCTGGCGTGCTATGTGCCCGCTTTGCGTGCGACCAAGGTCGATCCTATGGAAGCGCTACGGTACGAATAGGGCCACAAAAAGGCACAAAAGGAACACAAAATGACGACGCTATTGGCTGATATACGGTTCGGGGTTCGGATGTTGTTCAAGAGTCCGATGATGACGCTCATCGCGCTGCTGGCGTTGACGTTGGGTATTGGTGCGAATACGGCCATCTTTAGTGTTGTCAATGCGGTGTTGCTGCGCACCTTTCCGTATTCGGATCCGGAACGAATTGTTTTGGTTTGGGAGAAGAGGCAGGGGGGCCGGACGGATCAGAACGTCATTAACCTCGGTAACTTCTCCGATTGGAAAGAACAGAACCAGGTCTTCACTGACATGGCCGTGTTTTTCGATCGCACGTTCAATCTCACGAGCGACGGCGAACCTGAAGAAGTGCCGGTCCAATTCGCCACCACCAATCTTTTCTCCGTACTCGGAACCAACGCTTTGCTTGGTCGGACTTTTGTCGCTGACGACGGAAGCGACGGTCAGCCGCGCGTCGTCATCGGTTATGCACTTTGGCAAAGACGGTTCGGTGGTGACACGAACATCGTCGGCCGCCAGATCACACTCAACGAAAAGCCGACGACGATCATCGGTGTACTGCCTGCAAACTTCGGTTGGCACATTCAAAAAGGGACACAGGCCAGCAGGCCCGCCGAGATCTGGCTGCCTTTTCAGCTCACAAACGATTTGCGACAACGCCGCGGGCGGTTTGCTTCCGCTGTTGCACGCTTGAAGCCTGGCGTCTCGATGGACCAGGCAAAGCGAGAGATGGACACGATCGGTGCCCGTCTGGCGCAACAGTATCCGGAGTTCAATGCCACCTGGGGCGTGAACGTCGTGCCTTTGCGTACGCAATTCACAGGTGAGATCCGCCGGCCGCTTTTAATCCTGCTGGGCGCCGTCGGGTTTGTGCTGCTGATTGCGTGCGCAAACGTTGCGAACCTGCTGTTGGCCCGCGCTAGCGCGCGACGAAAGGAGATTGCGGTTCGCGCAGGACTCGGTGCGAGTCGTTGGCGGATCGCGCGGCAGTTGCTGACCGAGAGCGTCATGCTTTCGCTCGTCGGTGGAACACTGGGCGTGCTGGTCGCGTGGTGGGGAACGAGGGCGCTGGTCGCGCTGAGTCCGCCCGCACTCATTAATTTAAAGACTGTCGGCGTCAATCTGCCGGTGCTCGCGTTTACGCTCGGTCTGTCGGTCATCACGGGAATCGTTTTCGGACTCGTACCCGCGCTCGAAGCGACGCGCTTCGATCTTCATGGCTCACTCAAAGAAGGTGGAAAGAATGTCGGCGGCACTTCAGGTAGCCATCGCGTCAGAAGTCTTTTCGTCGTGACGCAGGTTGCGCTCGCGATGGTGTTACTCGTCGGCGCCGGGCTTTTTATTAGAAGTCTCCGGCGTCTTGAATCTGTCGATCCGGGATTCAATGCAAACAACCTCCTGACGATGCGCGTCACCCTGCCGTTCGCAAAGTATGAAGAGGAGCCGAAGCGGATCGAGTTCTTCAAAAAGGCACTCGAACAGATGCGAGCGATTCCCGGTGTTGAGGCAGCAGGTGCGATTAACTCCGCGCCGTTTACTGGTCTTTACCCCGGTACGAATGTCGAAGTCGATGGACAAAAATTGCCGCCTGGTCAGGAGCTGAAAACAGGCGTCTGCGTCACCGATGCCGACTATTTTGCGACGATGCAGATTCCACTAAAACAGGGCCGGATGTATACCGAGCAGGAAGCGACCGAGATGCGGCACGTTGTGCTGGTGAACGAGGAGTTTGTGCGCCAGAACCTCGGTGGTCTGAACCCGCTCGGCAAGCGACTCACGATTTACATGAAACAAGAGAACGTGCCGACGGAGATCATCGGCGTCGTCGCAAACCACAAACACCTCGGGCTCGATCTTCCAATCGAGCCGATGGTTTACTGGCCGCACTCCGAGCTGGTCTACACGGGAATGACTTTGATGCTCCGCACGCGAGGTGATGCAAACGCGATCGCGCCGGCCGCACGCAACGTTATTCGCAGTCTCGATCCACAACAGCCGATCGGCGAAGTCGCCACGATGGAGAGTCTGTTATCGACCTCGGTCGCGAGATCGCGGTTCAGCGCGTCGCTGTTGACAGTCTTTTCATTCGTCGCGCTCGTGATGGCGGCGGTCGGGATTTACGGCGTGATGTCGTATTCCGTCTTGCAGCGCACACACGAGATCGGCGTGCGCATGGCGCTCGGCGCCGGGCGTTTCGACGTGCTCAAGCTGGTGGTGAAGAAGGGAATTGTGCTGGGGGTTATTGGTGTTGCTGCGGGGCTTGCTGCTTCGTTCGCATTAACACGACTGATTTCTTCGTTGCTCTTTGAAGTGACCGCGACTGACACGGCGACGTTTACGGCTGTGTCGGTTGGTTTGTTTGTCGTAACGCTGATTGCGTGCTATGTGCCCGCGCGGCGCGCCACGCGAGTCGACCCGCTGAAGGCGTTGCGATACGAGTAAATCACTTTTGAGAGGATTACAACATGGCCACGATTGTTGCCCACGATCGGCGTGTTTGGCAGTTCGATCCGGCGTATTCAACGGTGGAATTCACCGTCAGGAATCTTTGGTACAACGTTAACTGCCGTTTCAACGTACTCGAAGGAGCGATTGTGCTTGATGAGGATGATGTGCGCCGCTCATCCGTCACGGCAACGATCAAGGCAAACAGTATCGATACGGGGAACAAGCGCCGCGACGCGCATTTGCGGTCCGCGGATTTTCTCGATGTAGAGAAATTTCCCGACATTCAATTCAAGAGCGAACGAATCGCGCGCGGCAGAGACCGCGACTCGCTCGAGCTCGAGGGCATCCTGGTCGTCAAAGACAAGCGCGTGCCGGTTTCGCTCGCCGTCAACGAGATGGACCGCAGCCGCTCGCCGAAAGGTGAAGAGTTTATTTACTACAGCGCCACCGCAGAAGTAGATCGTGTTGCGTGTGGGGTTAATTACGGACCGGGAATGATCGGCCGGAAGTTGAAGATTACGATCAACATACAGGCTACAAATAAGAAATAGCCGCAGATGACGCGGATTAAATCCGGATTTTTATCTGTGTTATCTGTGGCGAGGAGATTGGATTTTATGAAGTTGCTCAAACACTCAATCAAGGCACGAGTCCTCTGCCTGCTCGCCTCATGCATGGCGTTGCTCCTGTCTGCGCCGCTGCCGGTTTACGCGCAGAAGAGCCGCAACGAATCGCAGAGCACGATGAGATGGGAACATTCGGACGACGGGCTCAGACGCCGTCTCGAGATCCGCGGCAAGGCTGAGTTCACCGACGACTACAGCGACATCAAGAGCGTTACCGAAGGCGGGTGGGTCATCATCGAAGAGCACCGCGACAGCCAATCGTATCGCTACGAAGTCAGACGAGATGCGAGCGGGCAAATCACGCGCGCCTTTTTTGTTAACGGTGCGGCGCAATCGATGGACGCGAAGGCGAAGACCTGGCTGGCGAAGTTTGTCCTCGATGCCGTTCGCCAGGGTGGAATCGACGCCGACAAGAGAGTGCAAAAAATTCTCTCGCAGCGTGGCGTTTCCGGAGTGCTCGCGGAAATCGAGCAGATCTCCGGCGACTATGCGAAGCGTCGCTACTACGAGGAATTAATCAAACAGGCAAATCTCAATGCCACTCAGTTGCGCGATGTGCTGCGACAGATGCGAAACATCGCTTCAGATTACGAGGTGGCGCAGTTGTTGATCGGAGTCGCGCCGATGCTGACCGGCAAAGAGGCTGCGATACAGCCGTTTTTCGATGCTGTTGCGACTATCAATTCGGATTACGAACGCAGTCGCGTGCTCCAGACTGTGTTGAAGCAGGGCACTCCGAGCCGCGCGCTGCTGGTGTTGATTGCGACGTCGACAAAAAACATCTCTTCGGATTACGAGAAGGCGGGTGTGCTCAAGAAAGTCGCTGCTTCGTATCTCGACGATCCGACGCTGCGCGACGTCTTCTTCCAAACAGTTGCGAGCATTGAGTCTGATTACGAGCGGCGTGGTGTGCTGACGGCGCTGGTGAAGACGGGAAACCAGGGCGAGGGAGTGTTGCGGCTGTTGCTCGATTCCGCCGCGGGAATGTCTTCGGATTATGAGAAGGCGACGTTTCTGATCGCGGTGTCGAATGTTTACACGGGCGACACGCGTTTGAAGAGTGCGTTTTTGAAAGCGGTGGAAACGATCAAATCGGATTACGAACGAGGGCGAGTGCTGTCGGTGCTGCTGAAGAATAAGCAGATCAGTTAGAGCCACAAAAAGGCACAAAAGTATTTTTGTGGGCTTTTTTGTGCTTCTTTGTGGCATTCAGATCGATGATTAAGGACGTTCGCTACGCATTTCGTGCGCTTGCACGGCGACCGGGGTTCACTGCGGTGGCAGTGATCACGCTGGCGCTGGGGATTGGCGCGAACACCGCGATCTTCAGTGTGGTGTATGGCGTGTTGCTGCGGCCGCTCGATTTTCCGCAGGCGGAGCGGCTCGTGGCGTTGCGTGAAGCGAATGCTTTGAAACAACCCGATGCGCAGATCGCGCCGGGGAATTTTCTCGAATGGCAACGACAGAACACGGTGTTTTCGGACATCGCGGCGTATCGCACGGTGTCGTACAACTTGACCGGTGATGGTGATCCGGAGCGACTGCTCGCCGGCCGGATCTCAGCGGGATTGTTCAAGACGCTTGGTGTGCGGCCGGTTGTGGGTCGAGACTTTTTAGCGGAAGAGGATCAGCCTGGACGCGAGAAGGTTGTGATTATCGGCGCCCGGCTTTGGCAGCGGCGCTTTGCGTCTGACCCGGGGGTCGTAGGCCGGAGTCTGAAGTTGAGTGGCGAGGACTTTACTGTCGTCGGTGTAATGCCGGACGGCTTTCGTTTGGCGGATCAGAGAGAGCGAGAGATCTGGACGCCAATCGCGTTCACGGAGAACGAAAGAAACCTGCATCACGCGCGTTACACTGAAGCCATCGCGCGACTCAGGCCTGGCGTCACGTTGGACCAGGCGCAAGCTGAGATGACTGCGATTGCCGGGCGCTTGTCGCAGGAGCATCCAGCGGCGAATGAAGGCTGGACGGTCAAAGTCGCGCCGGTGCTCGACTTCGCTGTTGGTGATGCGCGCAGGATTCTGTGGCTGCTCTTCAGTGCGGTCGGGCTGGTCCTCTTAATCGCTTGTGCAAACGTTACAAACCTTCTGCTCGCACGCGCTGCCACGCGCCAGAAAGAGATGGCAATTCGTGTGGCGTTGGGCGCCGGGCGGCTACGCATTGTTCGCCAACTCGTGACCGAGAGCTTGTTGCTTGCACTGCTGGGCGCGATTGCAGGTTGGCCGTTGGCTGTTTGGGGCCTCAAAGCGTTGCTGGCAGTCACGCCGGCTGATCTGCCACGTCTCGATGCGGTGGCGATCGACAATCGCGCGCTGCTGTTTACACTCGCGATCACGGTGATTACGGGAGTGATCTTCGGTCTCGCTCCTGCGCTCCAGTTGGCAAACACCAACGCGAATCAGAATCTGAAGGACGGTGGGAGTGAGGGGAATCGCGGTGTAGCGGGCGGACGCATCGGTAGTTTGCTCATTGCTGCTGAAGTCGCGATCGCGGTTGTGCTGCTGGTTGGCAGTGGGTTGCTGCTGCGGACGATCTGGCAACTCCGTCAAATCAACCCCGGCTTCGACGATCGCAACGCGCTCGCGGTCACGTTGCAGCTCTCTGAAAAGAAGTACGCGGATGCAGCGCGTGTCGCGTCTTTCAGCAAACAACTCGAGCAGCAGGTCGTTGCTCTGCCGGGCGTGCAGGCGACAGGAGTCGCGCGGATTTTACCCATCGCACACGACCTTCCGGCGGGGTTTTACGTCGAAGGGCGGCCACGCGAGCCTGATAACCAGTTACCACAGACAAATTATTCCGCAGTCTCGGGAGCTTATTTCGGCGCGATGCGAATTCCGCTGCTTGCGGGTCGCGTGTTCAACGATCGAGACGATCTCCAGTCGCCGCGAGTCGCGATAGTTAGCGCTGAGTTGGCCCAACGTGTGTTTGCCGGTGAGAGTGCGATCGGGAAACGGATCAACGTCACTACCGGGCCCGAGAGTTTTCGCGAGATCGTAGGCGTCGTCGGCGATGTGAAGCAAAAAGGACTCGCGCAGGAAACACGGCCACACGTGTACGAGCCGTTTGCCCAGGCGCCCGACCCGTTCATGACGCTGGTCGTACGCACCGCAGGCAATCCCTCAGCGATCGTTCCTGCCATTCGCGCGAAGGTGTTCGAGTTGGACCATGAGCTGCCGCTACAACGCGTCACCACGCTCGACAAACTAATCTCGAGCTCCATCAGGCAACAGCGGTTCGCGTCCCTGGTGCTTTCGGTGTTTGCAGGCGTTGCGTTGGTGCTCGCGCTGGCTGGTCTGTACGGCGTGATTTCCTACTCCGTCGCGCAACGCACGCGTGAGCTTGGGATTCGTGTCGTGCTCGGTGCGCAAGTGACGGATGTCGTCGGACTCGTGCTCAAACAGGGAATGACCTTCGTGCTGATCGGCGAAGTCGCCGGAATCGCCGGCGCGTTTGCCTTAACCAGATTGATCGGCGGACTCCTTTTCGGCGTATCACCCACAGACGCAAAAACGTTCGTCACCGTCGCAGTTTCATTGTTTCTCGTCGCGCTCATCGCGTGCTACGTGCCCGCGCGCCGCGCAACGAAAGTGGATCCATTGGTAGCGCTGAGAATCTAACAGGGAGGACCTGGCGCGGCGGCTCATGCTTGGATGGGGTCAGTACCGTAACGCGGTAGCGTCGGGTGACCGACGCAAAACGCTAGCGTGATGTTTACGGCGACCCGACGCTACCGCGTTACGGTACTGACCCCATCCAGGCACGTCACCAAAGCCCAAGTGGAAAGCGAGTACCAAGACCGAAGACTAACAACATTATGGAAAACCTGATCAAAGACATTCGCTACGGCGTTCGCATGTTCACGAAGAATCCCGGTGTGACGCTGGTTGCAGTCGTCACGCTCGCGCTCGGTATTGGCGCCAACACCGCCATCTTCAGCGGCGTTAACGCGTTGGTCATGCGACCACTTCCTGTGCCTAAGGCCCACCAACTCGTACGCCCGATGGAGACCACGGAAGACCGTGGCCTGACCGACGAGTTCTCGTACCCGGACTTTCTCGACTATCGCAATCAAGCTACATCCTTCGCCGGCCTGACTGCCGAAGACATGGTCCAGGTCGCCATCAACTCTGAAAATCAGAACGACGTTATCTGGGGACAGGTCGTGTCCGCCAGTTACTTCGACGTGATGCAGGTGAAGCCGATCATGGGCCGTGTGTTTCTGCCCGACGAAGACAAGACGATTGGCGGCAATCCCGTCGTCGTGTTGGGCCATAGTTTTTGGCAACGCCGGATGGCGGCCGATCCAAACGTCGTAGGCAAGAAGGTTCAACTGAACAATCACGCGTTTGAAGTGATCGGCGTTGCTCCCGAGTATTTTCACGGTTCGAAGTTCGCTCTGGCGATGGACTTCTGGGTGCCGATCTCGATGGCGGAAGACCTTCGCCGCAACACGGGAATGCTCACCGACCGGGGCAGCCATTGGATGGGTGTGGTTGGACGGCTTAAGCCCGGCGTATCGATGGACCAGGCCTCAGCCGAGATGTCGGCAATCGCCGCCCGCTTGAACCAGACTTACCCGGACTATCGCGCGAACAACACACAAACGAAGGTCATGGGCGAAGTCGAAGGCCGCTTCGAAGACATGGGTGGCATCTTCCAGAGTGCAGGCGCGGTCGCGATGGCCATCGTCGGACTGGTTCTCCTGATCGCGTGTGCAAACGTCGCGAATCTCATGTTGGCGAGAGCGGCGGCACGGCGCAAGGAGATCGGAATCCGCCTCGCTTTGGGCGCGAGTCGCGGGCGTCTGATTCGACAACTTCTCACGGAGAGTCTTCTGCTTTCGCTACTCGGCGGCGCGCTCGGATTGCTGCTCGCATTCTGGGTCAGCGATCTGATGGAAGGTTTTATTCCGATCCTCGAATACAACTTCATCAGCGACTTCTTTGCGCTTGACTCGCGCGCGCTCGTGTTCACTCTGATCATTTCATTGGGCACGGGGCTCGTGTTTGGTCTCGCACCCGCATTGCAGTCGTCGAATCCTGACGTCGTGCCGGTGCTCAAGGGCGATCCGGAAGCTGCGCGGAGAGGAAAGAGAAGAGCGTTTGGTCTGCGAAATGTGCTGGTCGTGGCGCAGGTCGCATTGTCGCTGGTGGTGCTTGTTTGCGGAGGTCTCTTCATCAAGAGTTTCCGCAAAGCGCAGACAATGGATCCGGGTTTCGACAATCGGAATGGATTGATCGTTTCGTTGAGCCCGCAGTTGATCGGTTACGACGACGAACAGACTCGCAACTTCTACAAACAAATCGTCGAGCGTGTTTCGCACGTGCCGGGAATCGATGCTGCTTCGATGGCGCGTACGCTTCCGCTCGGCGACAGCTCGAATTCAAATGGCCCGATCCTGAAAGAAGGCGAGACGCTCGCGCGTGGCAGTGCAGGACGCAACATCATGACGAATGTTGTGAGTTCCGGCTTCTTCAAGACCATGCAGATTCCGATTCTCGAGGGACGCGATTTTGACGATCGAGATCAGCAGAAGACGCAAAAGGTGGTGATCGTAAATCAGCGGATGGCCCAGACGCTCTGGCCGGGTGAGAGTGCAATCGGAAAACGGATCCTGATCGGCGCTGACAGTCACGATCCGCTGGAAGTTGTCGGCGTGGTAAAGACCGGCAAGTACCGCGCGCTCGCAGAAGATCCGAAGCCATTCTTTTACTACCCGATCAGCCAGCGACGCCCAAGCACGATGATGATGGTGATGCGCTCGAGCGTCGACCCGCGCAGTCTCGTGAGCGCGATCCGTGGTGAAGTGCAGGCGCTCGATCGACGCGTGCCTGTTTCGGGCGTCAAGACGATGGACGATCACAAGACGTACGCGTTGTGGGCGCCGAACATGGCGGCGAGTTTTTCGCTGGCGTTTGGCGTGGTGGCGATCCTGTTGAGTGCCGTCGGACTTTACAGCGTGATGGCTTACGTCGTTTCGCAGCGCACGCGTGAAGTCGGCATTCGCATGGCGCTCGGCGCGAATCGGGCCGACGTACTGAAGATGATTACGCGACAGGGAATGCGTCTGGCGGCGGTTGGAGTCGGCATCGGGTTGTTGCTGTCGCTGGCGCTGGCGCAGGTGTTGTCGTCGCTGTTGATTGGAGTGAGTGGTTACGACGTGACGACGTTCATACTCGTCCCGGCGTTGCTTGCGGCGGTGGCGCTGGTGGCGTGTTACCTGCCCGCGCGGCGCGCGACGAAAGTCGATCCGCTCGTGGCACTCAGGTATGAATAGAAATCTACTTGGACGAGGTCAGTACCGTAACGCGGTAGCGTCGGGTTCGGTGTCCGTCCCTTGCCGATTAGGGTCAACAGGCGACCCGATGCTACCGCGTTACGGTACTGACCTCGTCCAAGACGGATAACTGACGTTTAGG
>Ga0207653_10000529_pt1 | contig 14391 bp, 11 predicted proteins | sample KBSK5251metaG_FD_184341 | JGI IMG/M metagenome (GOLD analysis project Ga0207653, IMG submission 184341) | Corn, switchgrass and miscanthus rhizosphere microbial communities from Kellogg Biological Station, Michigan, USA - KBS K5-25-1 metaG... | ecosystem: Host-associated > Plants > Roots >...
TTGTCTCTGGTGCTCATCGCACCCGGGGGCCACCTGCTATCGTACTCTCTGGAAGGCTTGCCCTAATTATGGCCTAAGTCCCACTTTTAATCACACCCGCTTCGGTGTCTGCCGGTGGGAGCGCATTGGTTTCCACTGCGCTCATTGCTATGCTAGCAGCTTCAGTGGCTGAAAGGTGTTCATCCTCTAAAACCGCGCGCAGCTCATCTGCAAGCAAATCGGGCAGTTGATCGAATGCCTCGGCACTCTTAGCAATCAAGGTTCGATGTAACAAGAATGCTCCATCCATGCCCTGATGAAAGCGTTGAAGAATGCGTTTCGCATTCCGTCTGATTGCACCCATTCAATGAAGAGCATATGAGGGTAGAATGCCAGCATTCATTTCGACAAACTCGTTGATAATTCGTTTCGCGAGATCTGAATCGCTCACCGTAAACTCTTCCTCATCCTTTCCAAATCGCTTGCCTTCCTTACCAAAGACAACTAGACGAATAGCTCCCGCCTGAAGCCGGCACGGCGATCTAACTGGTTCCGCTTCAAATCCATCCCTGCGGAGCCTATCGCCAATCGAATTGGCGACTCCCTCAAGCGAAGGATCGGTCGTGTATATTGACAATAGTCTTGTATGATGAGGAAGTTCATCACGACTCTGCTTCATGATTGCCGAGAGTAGGTTCAACACCTTTTCGCCCCTATCGCCAGAAAAGATCCAATCCAAAATGATAATGTCTGCTCGTTCACAAAGTTTGAAAATTTCGGAACCCGGCTCAGTCGGAAAATCAGATGGTGGTTCATAGAGGGCGCAAATTATCCCTTCCTGGGCGAAACTGCTAACCAGTTCTCTAGGGTGGTACGACTGCACATTCTCGTCCGCCTCCAATGACTTCGAGTCCTCGATGTGTACTGAATCTTCGGGAACGTAGAGCGGCTTGCGAGGAGTGAGAAGATCAACCGGATTCACTGGCTTCCCAGAGTGCTTATCGAAGATGTCATCGTCAACGAAGACCGCACTCTGTAAGTAGCGACGGGCTGCTTCGCGGGAGAATTCCTCTAGTTTTGTCATGGCTGAAGTCTTAGACTCGGTGCTGAAATGTAAAAGGCAACTGAAAACCCTTCAGGTGGATCGCCCAAATGCAGATACATTTTCTCAGCCGCGAGCGCCTTGGCGGATATGTAAACCCCTAAACCGCGTCCACCCGGCTTTCGAGTGAAGCCGCGCTCAAAGATCCTGTGATGATCGCGCTCTTCAATTGCTGGCCCGTTGTTGGCAATAATCAGATCGCCGCTCGTAACGTCGAATCGTAGCTTGCGCTCGCTACGAGTTTGAGTCAGCCAAAAGAGAGCGTTGTCGACGAGATTTATGAATGCCGGGTAAAGGGTTGACGGATAGCAGTCTACCGTTGCAGCTAGAAATGCGGGCGTGCAGTCAATAGTAATCCTGTGTCTCCCTATACGATTCTCAAATAAGTCCATGACGTAGTTGCGGATACTCTTGCCCGAAATCTCCTGGCTTGTACGATGGAGTCGACGCTGCAAGGGAGTGAATAACTTCAAATGACCATCCAAGTTTTCAAAGCTACTTCTGATGTTCTGATATACAGGGCGCAAAGTTGCGCTCCTCTGAGAAACCTGCCCAAGTTCTCGAATGCTCTTTCTCACCTCCCGAATTGCAGCCGCAAATTCGTGATTGATGATTGCTACGGCGAGACCTAGTTGAACCATCTCAAAGTTTTCGTCCGCTTCTTCTTCGAGTGCAAGCATCCGTTGTTCGAGGGCTTCCATGATTTGCGAGGGCTCGTCGCCTGCCGCTTGCAGGTTTTCGGCAAGAGAAGCCAGCATATCGCGGGCAGCTATCAATGCATCTCTATGTCGACTTTCTATTTCGGTTAAGTGGGTTTCCCAAGCTTTGCGCTTAGCCTCAATCTGCTTTGGGCTTAGCGAATCCAAATCCGTCTCCCTCAGTTCACGTTCAATCTGCTCCACGGTTGCGTCCAGTGCGCTCATCGCCTTCTGAGTAATGTCCAAGACGCTTTTTCTTGTTTCAGTGGCTCCTTCCCTCGTCTGATTGACCACTTCTCTAAGCTGCCTTTGCCGCTCGTCTGCCAATGTCTTGATTCGCTCCTCGAGGCGCTTGCGTTGATCTACATAAAGTCTTGCTTGTCGCGCCGTTTCACCTAATGTCCGTGCGATGTCCTCTTCATACGGCCCAAATATCTGCGATTCCAACCGAGTCTTCTCAATGTGGTATCCGTCAAACTCGCGAGCCAGCTCCTTAGTGAGAGCCACGCCAGGTGGCCTTCGGCACGTGTACTTGTCACGTATTTGGTTCAGCCCGGCCATCGCCTCACGTTCCGCCCGAATCAACGTTGTTGCCGCCAAGTCGGGGTCCTCAATTTGAGATGCTGCTTGCATTCGGGTTCGTGTTAGCTCCTTAAGTTCTGCTATAGCCGCCTCCGGTGCGCCTGAATTAACCAAGTCAAAGAAAGTCTGTAATGCTTTGCCGAAGCGTTTTCGCTTCTCAGTGGACTGCTTCTGCTGTCGAGCAAGAGCCTCAGCACGTTTCCTCATTTCAAGTTGCGTCTTCTCAAAGAGCTCGCCCTTCTCGGAGTCTTTTCGAAAGAATTCTGCCGCCAGTTGAACAAGCAAATTCATTAGGATCTCGCGCAACTGGCGATAAGCCTTATTCTGTTGAAATCCTTCGCGACCTGCCTTTTCCTGTAGCAGCTCATTCGCTGCTCTTGTTAAGAGCACCGCTCCAAACATCCTTCGATAAGAGAAGAAGTAATAACCGAGTCCTTTTGAACGCCGCTTCTCAACTTCTAGCCAGTCAACTGAAAAATCACCATACGGTAGAATGCGAATCCCATCACGATAAACGTACAAGCTTCCGATCTTGTCTAGTTTTCGACTTAATTCAAGGTAGTCATCTCCACTGACTAGTGATTCTCGTTCATGTCCCATCAGATAACCGAAAACGACAGTGAACGGACCACATTCAGTAGGGGATTCACTTCCTCCGGACCATTGCACAACAACATCGCTATACTCCTCCTCATAAACACGGAGACTACCTGTGAACATTCCGAATTCATCAACTGTCCCGCGCAACAAATGATCCGACTTCCTTTCAAGTTCCTCTCTGGTGAAAAAGATGTTGGGATCAAGCAGTTCATCGCCAGATATGGCCTCGGCAACCCAACGTCGAAACGAGGTGGAAATATCCACTCCTAAACCGGAGCCGAAGACGTTATCCCCAAATCCAAGCAGCTGTTTTCGAAAACTATAGTCGCTGTTTTTCTCTTCGACAGCGAGTTCCATTGCCAAGACGGGATTCGCAGGAGCTACGATGAAGTGTGTCCCGGCCCTATTATTGTCTAGGCTCAAGAAGGGATGTTCGCGAGCCGAAAAAAACTGATCGAGATCGATAGGATCGGGTTGGAATGATTTGATTTCGGCGAGAATCGCTCGAATAGGGGAAGCGAGCCCTGGATAACGTTCGCGTACTTGCTCAACGCAGCTGACTAGTGATGACTTGAGTTCATTAACATCGTCACTGTCCGGCAGCCCTCCTCCTTTCACTATCTTTAAGGGTATATCGATCTCATCGAGATTTAACCCGGGCAGTTCAAACAGGCCCCAATGAACAAATCCCATAACCAAATCGTGAGTGCCGTTCGATCTCACCGCCCTCGTCATTACTAGGACCTGTCGGCCAAGGAGCGCAATCGCTAATCGTCCGATGCCCTTCTCGCCAACAACTATCCGCCGCCGCATTCTTGGAGGACGAAATTGGGACTCTCGATTCTCCTCCGTTTTGCTTTCAGTACCTAAAACAAGCCACTTCCCCTCAAAGTCCTCGTTGGTCATTCCGACGCCGTCATCGCGAATAACAAGAGTTCCCTCAGCCTCAAAAAAATCTATCCGAACCTGCTTGGCGTAGGCATCGTGCGCGTTCTTGAATAGTTCGTTGATTGCGTTTTGAGTGCCAGCGATCTGCTGGCGACCCAACATATCAACAGTCCTAGCTCGAGTCCGAATCTTAGCCATTAGAAGCGATGGAGAGCAGGTGCTCGCCGATTCGTCGCGCCAGTTCCGGCGGGACAGCGTTACCAATCTGGCGAGTTAAGCTGTTCAGGTTCGTAGCGTGAAAAACAAAGTCCTTTGGAAATGTCTGCAGCGTTGCACCCTCCCGAATCGAGATGGCGCGATGTTCATCTGGATGTCCAAATCGTCCGTTTGAGAAGCTATTAAACCTTGTAGTAATGGTCGGCGCTGGCCGATCCCAATACATCCGTCCATAGACATCACGAAAAATGTGGTCGCGCCCGCAGTAGGCTGGGATTTGAAGCTCGGCATTATCTTTCCACGCTTCTCTGCTGCCACCAGACTTAGCTGTCAGTCTCATACGTTTAAGATTCGAAGGCGATAGCGAACTTGCAGTGTGCTGAAAACTTGTTTCGTCGCGGTGTCCTGCGACAATTCGTTGAAACCCGTGCTGCTCACCAATGAACGCTGCAACTGTTAGTGCTGGATCCTGCGTCGCTTTGGGTAACTCGACGGTCGAGGAAAGGCGCGTGGCGATAAGCAGATAACGGATTCTATTCTGGGGCACACCAAAATTGTTTGCATTGATTATCCCATCGCTCCAGGCATAGCCATGGCGCTTAAGAAACTCAATAAAAGCCGGGAGAACGGTATGTTGTTTCCAAGTATAAAGACCGGGCACATTTTCGATGACGACAAATCCGGGACGAAAATACCGGATGAACTTCTGAAAATGCCGCAAGAGAAATGCCGTTTGAGCCGATTTTGTCTTATCGGTTCGGATCTTGCTCCAGAACTGACAAGGGCTACAGCCTGCGAAAACCAAAGAGGCGTCGTCGGGTTGAAGACCAAATCTCCTGCCCAGTTCTGGCGCGCTCAGTGTGCAAACATCGTGTTTGATGAATCGTGATCCAGAGATATTTTGTTCGTAGGTTGTGCGGCAATCTTCGTCGTTATCAATTCCCCCGAGAACCGTGATGCCCGCTCGACTCAGGCCAAGGCTCATCCCGCCCGCACCGCAGAAGAAATCAATTGCCCGTAGCATGGTGTGTTTCGTTTCTGGCATCAGATGAATCGAAGAATGCGCAGTTAGCTTGGCGAGGAGGAGACTGAAGCCGCGCCAGCAGGGTTGAAAGGTAGTTGAAGTCCTCCTGCCAAGCAGGTTTTATCAAAAGAGTCACAAGTTTTCAACAGGTATTCTACAGCACTCTTCGTTAAGTGCACGTCACTAAGCGATGCGGCTCATTCTGTTGGTTCTGATTACCGAGGGTTGATTGAGAACGCTGATGCTTCGCGTGGGTGACTTCTTAGAGAACTCCGCGCAACGCGATCGACAACGTAGACGCTCAAGCCGATCCTCGCGCGCCCGCTCTCGCCTTCAGCCCTCTGGTGAGCGGCGTGAGGCGAGGCGGCGGGTTACCGAAGCACTCGTGAGTTCTCGAAGCGCGTCCTTGCCTACCCATCGAGCCGAGGGCTCAGTAGACTCTGCAAGGCGACGTGCTATCACCATAGCTGCTGCGTTGAGAGCCGGATTGCGTTTTCCTATCGCTCGCAAAGCCATGTTCACTGCCTTCTTCACGAAGTGACGCTCGTCGCTCGCGGCTCGGAGGATCAACACTAAGCCCTGGCGAAACTGCTCGTCCGAAGCGGCCTTGTCATGCACCGTGAGCGACCACAACAACGCAAAGCCCGCGCGCTTGATGAACTCGCTTTCTTGTTTGCTCCACTGAGAGACTTTGCGCCACGCGTGCGAAGTGCGGTCGAACAGGTTGAAGCACAGCGTGTCGCAGATGCCCCAGTTGTCGAAGTCTCGAACCCACTCGTCCATCTGCGCCGAAGTCACCAGCGCCGGGTCGTCGACGAACGAAGTCAGCATTCGCGCTTCGTACCAGCCGGTTTCCCAGAGCGCCAGCGCGAGTTCGTGATTCCGCCCGAGCGGGCGGGCTACTTTTTGAATGTTGGACATCGACACGCCCAAGGCTTTGGTGGTGTAGACGCCGTATCGTTTTGTCATGTCTTCGAGGACTCGCTTGTCAGAGAGTTGCTTGAGCGAGGCGAGCACGGCTTTGACCTGACGCTCGAGTGAAGGCTGCGAAGTGTTGTTGGTCCTGAGTGTTGTTGCAGTTGGGTTGATGGGCGCCTTCGCGGTTTGAGGCTTCTTCTTTGCTCGATTAGCGAGAGCAGTCTTCCTTGTGGGTTTTGGAGGGCTGGTCTTCATCCGCTTCGTAGTGGGCATGAGCGCTCTTCTTTATTTCCAGAACAATCTCTACAAACCCGCGTAGCGGGCGAAAGCATGTAGCCCAGGGCAAGTCCGCGCAGCCCTGGGGATCCGGGTCGCAGTGGCAAGCCCGCGTAGCGGGCGGCAGAAGCTGCGCGGATGGTCTATGTCTCGTCTACTCCTCTGTCGCCCACTACGTGGGCTCAGGATCACTGGGCCAATGCTAACCCAGGGCTGCGCGGACTTGCCCTGGGCTAAATGCTCTCGCCCACTACGTGGGCTCAGGATCACTGGGCCAATGCTCACCCAGGGCTGCGCGGACTTGCCCTGGGCTACATGCTTTCGCCCACTACGTGGGCTCAGGATCACCCGACGGGCTATCTGATTCGCCATCCTTTGTCGATGTAACGATACGGACCGTGACCGCCATACCGAAACACACTCACATCGGTGACTTGAATCGCTGCGCGATATCGGCCCGCCGCGGTAGTCTTCAATATCTTTGTTTCGGTTTGAATCTTTTCTTCGTCGGGTCCGTTGCGAAAAGCTTCCTTGAGCACCCGCCCACCAAGACCCTCTCCCGCGGCTTCACCTTTCAGAATCAGCACCGTCGGCGCGATATCTACGTTAGCCGCCGCCAAGCGAATCGTAACCCCGCGCTTGAAGTCGGGACCCCACATGATCAGCGTGTTGTGTACAAGCCACGGGCTCAGGCCTCCGTGGCCGCTTGCGTTTCCAGTGAGGGGCCCGGTGCCGCCGCTGCCTTCGGTGTAGTGCTTACCAGCAACTCCGAACGCATTGACGCCGGAGCTCCAGGGCAGGGTGAACACGATATCAGGACCGCGGTGAAAGTTTATCTGGTTGATCAACTCGAGCGAGAAGGTCCCTGATACCCATCCCAGCTCATCCTCTGCTTTGCGCTTACGCACAGACTTCGGGCCTCGCGCGCCGGGCATTTGTCCCTCAGTAAAGACGACATCGACCCAATCCTGTGATTGCAAAAAGCGAGCGATCTTTCTGATCCGCTGCGCGTCTCGATTCCTGACGTGCACGAGGACCGACTGTCCGTTTGAGGCTAACACTACATCGTCAGAATCAGCGGAGGTCTTGAGACCCGCTTTGATGAGCGCTTGCGTCGCGTCTACTTTGAAGTCGTGCAGGCTGAAGCCATGATCTGAAGCCACAATTACATCGGTCTTGTCCTCGAGTCCGAGTTCCCGAAGCCTCGAAAGCGTGAGCGCGAGATTGCGATCGTTATTCGCGAGCGCCGCGCGGGCTTCGGGTGAGCCCGTGCCGTGACTGTGCTGAGCGCCATCGGGCTCGGTCTGCCAATCGATCAAGACTTCGGGTTTTAGCTCCGGCAGGACATATTCGCGAAGCACTCGGTCGGCCCAATCGACTCCTTCGCTGTTCTCTTCGGTAGGCGCTTTACCGAAACGTGAGAGGATGGCGGTACTCACGTCATCGGGATAAGCGACGCGTTTGCCCGGATCGAAGTTGCCGTTCACCACTACGCCGACGCCTTCAGGTGCGCGATGATTCAACAGCAACGCGCTGCCGGTCGAGCCGGAGCTGACCGCGGCAAACCGAATGCCGTGCGCTTTCAGGTATTCGGCCATGCTGGGCATGAACAGCAATCGGCCTTCGGTGACGTCTCGCAGCTTGAGCAACTGGCGATGGTCGCTGGTGTTGAACGGATGCTTGGGATTCACTTCGGGCACGAACATCGCGTTGCTGACGAGCCCATTTACTCCGGGATAGTGTCCGGTCGAGATCGCGGCGGCGTTGACTCGCGTGACCGTCGGGAATACCGAATGCGAGTTGATGTAGTTCACGCCTTCCTGACGCAGACGAAAGAGAGTCGGCGTGTCTTCGGCATTGATCGAATCGGGACGAAGGCCGTCCATAACAACTATCAGGATGAGACGCGCGGCCGACGGTGATTGTCTGGATGCACGGGCGCTGGGGAAGATTGGAGCACCGAACGTGGCTGTGATGAGAGCCAGCGCCAGCGCAAGCAGAGCGGTTCGCATTCTGCGCTTTGAATTATGTTCTTCGCGTCTCATTTTCCATTTTCCATTTGAGATTTTTCATTTGCTATTTGTGAAGCGAGGTGGGCGATGATAGCCGGTGTTGGCGATGCCGGGCAAATGAGTTGATAGGAAAACCAACGTGAAGATGACAGTGACAACGACGTTTGGTAGTACCGGCTTCAGCCGGAAGTTGGTAGCTGTCTTACAAACTTCCGCCTGAAGGAAGGAGTCTGTCGGGAAAAACTCTGCGCGTTCTCTGCGTTCTCGGCGCCTCTGCGGTGAGCTGTTTTTTTCGGGCAAGTTCACCGCGGAGACGCAGAGCCCGCTGAGATTACGCAGAGAAAAAATATTTTCCCCGAAAGGCTCCTTCTTCAGCCGGAAGTTGGTAGCTGTCTTACAAACTTCCGCCTGAAGGCCGGACTACAAACAGTTGGCGGGCGTCACGACTTCTGTTGATTCTCGATCTGGGCGCGGAGGCGCTCTACTTTTTCTCTCATCTCAGGCGTGAATTCTTCGCCGAAGTCTTCCGCCTCGAACACCGGGCGAATCTCTATCTCGCTCGGCGTGCTCATGGGGTTCGGGCAACGCTTGACCCACTCGACAGCTTCTTCCATCGAATTGACTTTCCACATCCAGAAACCCGCTATCAGTTCTTTCGTTTCGGCAAAGGGCCCGTCGATAACGGTTCGCGAGTCTCCGGCGAACCTCACGCGTTTGCCTTTCGAACTCGGATGCAGCCCGTCGCCCGAAAGCATTATGCCGGCGTTCACGAGCTCTTCGTTGAACTTCGTCATGTCGGTAAGAATCTGCTGCTGGTTTGGCATTACGCCCGCCTCTGACTCTTCGGTAGCTTTGACAATCACCATCACACGCATCGTTATGTCTCCTATGTTTTCAAATTCAGAGCGGGGATTCGCGTCGGTCTCACCCGGCCAATCCTCGCTCTCTATCATAGGGTCGAATGAGCGCGGGCGAAATCGACACGAGCACATAATTTTCTCAAATCTCTTCAGCCTAACCTCTGCGCGCTCTGCGCCCTCTGCGGTTGGATTCCCGGATATGAACCGCGGAGAACGCTGAGGGCGCAGCAATTTCCGAGGCGGCAACTCTCCGTGATAACATCGACGAGCCCGAGTTGATTGCGAGAGGCGGAGCGCTCAAATCCAAGACGGGGTCTCAACCTTAGCGGAGGTATCCATGTCTTCCAATCAATCAACAAAGCTTCTCCGGGCCGCGCCGTACTTCCCGGTCCCGGACGTCGAACGCTCAATGAACTTCTATGATCAGGTGCTTGGCTTTCGATGCGAGTACTCGGCGGGAGTTCCTCTCCAGTTCGCGATCTGCAGCCGCGATGGTCTGGCGATCATGCTTCGCAGAGTCGACGCATCTGCAATCGTTGTCCCAAACGAAAAACAGGGAGGAACCTGGGACGCGTTCTTCTGGGTTAACGATGCGGACGCGTTGCATTCGGAACTCAGTGCGAAGGGCGCGGATATCGCATACGGTCCGCTGATACAGGAATCGTATCGAATGCGGGAATTCGCGGTGCGTGACAGTGATGGCCACGTGCTGGGTTTTGGTCAGGCTATCGATGACCAGGGTTGAGGATGCTTGATGCGCGCTGTCGTATTATAATCATCGCGTTAAACTCCATCATCGAAGCAGGTGTGAAGTATGCAGCGAACATTCATTCTTGTGTTGCTTCTGTTGTCATCCGCGATTGCCGCAGGAGCTCAGCAGCGAAACGCGCGCATCACCGCGATACTGCCGAGCTTTGGCGTGCCCGGAACAACCGTGACGATTCGAGGGGCGGGTTTCATGGGCTTCGAATCAGGTTCCTGGATCAGCAACAGCGCCAGCGACCCAGCGCCCGGAGCAGTCGAGTTCAACGGCGTGCCCGGCGAGATAGTCTTCTGGCAAGACGATCTGATCACCGTCAAAGTGCCGGGCGGCGCTTCAACCGGCCCGGTTCGAGTCATCAACCCCGGAGCAAAGGTCGCGGTCACCGGCGCTTCGTTCGAGGTGCCGTATTCCGAAGGCGGCGGGTCTCGGGGTGGTTCATCCGCTGAAACGTCGCGAGGCTCGCGCACGGAACCGGCGACGGGTGGTGAATCAGATGGCTCGGTCGACGGGTTCCTCAGACGAGGCTATGAATTTTCCATAAGAAGGGACTATCGATCGGCAATCACACAATACGATCGCGCGATCGCCGCGTCGGGGGGAAACTCGATGGTGGCTCTTGAGGGGCTTGGATTTGCGTACTCACGGCTCGGAATGTATGACGAAGCGATCTCGGTTACAAGTAGAATTCTCACGATTGATCCACAAAATGGGCGCGCGTATACCAGTCTGTGCTGGTATTACAGCCTTTCCGATCAGCATCAGGCGGCCGCGGACGCCGGGAGAATGGCGGTCAAGTACGCTCCAACGGAATTTGCGAGTCACACGAATTTGTGCCGCGCTTACAACGATCTGGGCCGATATCAGGACGCCGTGTCGACATGCACTCGGGCGCTCGAGCTCAAGCCCGGAGACGGCGAAACAAATTATTATTTGGGCCGCGCCTACGAGGGCTTGAAGCAGCCGGCCAAGTCTCCCGCACTATTCCAGAAGGCGGTCGCGGGTCTCCTTCAGTACATCCGCGAGAACCCGAATGACGCGGATGGTGATTATCTTCTGGCGAATGCTTACACAGCGACGAAGCAGGATGAGCTGGCCGTGCGCGCGTACCTGAAAGCGATCGACCTCAAGCCGCGGTTTCCGCAGGCGCGTTACAACCTCGGAGTGATCTTGTTCATAATGGGGCGAACGAAAGAGTCACTCGATCAGCAGGAACAGCTCAAGTCGATGGATTCGGCGCGGGCGGCGCGGCTGCTTCAGTTAATCAAAGGCCGTTGAATCGTCCGGGAAGATGCCTTCCAATTAACCCCCAACTTTAGTTGGGTGTCGTGGGTGCGAGCGCATTCCTTAAAAAAACACTGAAAACAGTGAAGAGTCTGGCGCCCGTTTGAACACCTCACTGAAGTGAGGTGTTCATGACAGCACAGCGTGATTACGCGTGCGAAGTCCCAGTTCTACTACTCTCACCTAACGGCATTCAAAATGTCCGAATAGAGAAAATCTACCGGCTGGGCAAAAGTCGATACCGTGTTGCCGGTCACGACCACGACCATGTCATATCTCGGAATGACGAAGATCCATTGATCACGCGCCCCCGCGGCAGTGTAGACGTCAGCCTGTGCACCTCGATCTCTTCCTGAGCCATCTAGTGGCAACAGCCACCATAGATAACCGTAATCAACCTGATGCGAACCGAACGTGCGCGGGTTCCTCACGTGATGCTGCATCGATTCGTCGAGCCATTCGCGCGACACGATTTGCTTGTCTTCCCACAGACCCTTCTTGAGCACGAGGTAGCCGAGCTTCGCCATGTCTCGAGACTTCATGTTGAGCCCGCCGCCCATGTGAGGCAGATTGTCAGGCTCGCCGTAGTACCACCGCAATTCTGTGATACCGAGAGGGTCGAAGAGCTTCTGCTGCGCGAAAACGTCGGTCGGCATGCCAGAGACATTTCGGATTACCCCTCCAAGCAGGATTACTCCGCCGCTGTTGTACTCGAAGCGAGTCCCCGGCGTTTCGCGCATCGGCCAGTCGAGCACGAACTTCAACCAGTCACACTGGCAGTTGTTCAATTGAAAAAGCGGCGAGCCCTGATACGGGTCCTCGCCCCAGTCGAGCCCGGTCCGCATCGTGAGCAGATCGCGTAGCGTCATTGCGGACTTGAGATCGTCGACGTTTCTAATCCGCCGATACTCGGGGAAGAAACCGAGGACCTTCTGATCCAAACTTGAGATCAAGCCTTGCTGCGAGGCGATTCCGATCAGCAAAGAGGTCACGCTCTTTGTGTCCGACTGGAGCGTGTGCAGATCGTCGGGCCGCGATCCGTTGAAATACTCATCGACGACGAGATAACCGTTACGCACGACGAGCAGGCTGTCGATTGCCGCGATTTTATTCTTGCGGATGCGCTTCACGAGCTTCTTAAGAATCCGGGCATTGAGTCGCTGTTCCTCGGGAGACGATGTCCGCCACTGACTCGTTGGGTAATAATTACCGCCATCCTGCGGCCGAGCCTGGGCCGGCCAACAAGTGAGAAAGAGTCCGATGACGGCAACGAAAGCAGCCGCAAATCGCGAATACCCAAAATGCCGCAGTGCCAGTGCATGCAGCCGCCAGGTCGAATGTGTGATCGTGGGTTCTCGCATAATCGCTCCCATAAATCTCAGGCGCAAAACAAAAGGCCCCTCGCGAGGGCGCTCATTCGCGAGAGGCCTGGAGACGGCACACCCTCAGAACCTGCGAAATCCAGAGAGGGAGGATTTCGGAATGAGTTCAAACCGTCAATTAGAAAACTACTCTATCGCGTAAAGCTTTCCCGTGACCGAACCGAAGTAGACCGCTCCCCCGCCCACGGCAACGCCCGCAAGCAAGCGGCCATCGGCCTCATAGCTCCAGAGTTGTTGCCCGGTCCTCGCGTCGAGAGCATAGACATGCCGCGAGCCTTCTCTTGCCGGGAACTCGTGGTTACCCACCCCGAAGTAGACCACGCCATCACTCACTATCGGATCAGCGACCGCCCAATCTTCCGTCTTGAATCGCCACAGCCGCTCACCCGTCTGGGCGTTGAACGCGTAGAAGAACTCGTCTTTGTTCCCAGCGAAGACCGCTCCGTCGGCGACGGCAGCGGCGGACCAAACGTCGCCCTCGCCCGGGGCACTCCACAGGACGGCCCCGGTCTGGCTGTCGATCGCATAGAAGTTGCCGTCACCGCTACCGGCAAAAACCACTCCCGCGCTGATCGCCGGCCCATTCCACCACTGTGCGCTTGCTTTCTCCAGCTTCCACTTCTCCTGGCCAGTCTCACTGTTAAGCGCATAGAGAGTATTCTCCGCGGCAAGGAAGATCGTTCCGTTATCGTATGCGGCCGGCCACAAGGAGCGCCGGCCAGTATTTATTTTCCACCGCTGCTCTTGAGTAGTGATATCGACGGCGTAAAACAATCCATCGGCGTTTCCAAAGTAGACTGTGCCGTTGACGATCAAGGGAGCGGTCCACACGACGTTCTTCGCTTTGAACTTCCAGAGCCGGTCGCCTGTGGCCGCATCAAGGGCCCAGAGACGATTGCCCTCGATACCGACATAGACAACACCATTGGCCACAGCCACCGGCGAGAATGCGCTGCTCGAAGGCTTTGATTTCGACGACCACAACTGAGCGCCAGTGACGGCGCCGTACGCGTGAATCTTGCTGTCCGCTCCGCCGAAATAAAGCACGCCGTCCGCAAACACGGGTGACTCGTGCACGATGGCGGGGATCGGAACGCTCCATCTGAGCCGTGGATTCTCGCGGATTGCCGGTTGAGTGTAAGCGCCAGTTCGTTGCGCATCGCCTCGATAGAGGGCTCCTTCGGAAACGGCTCGCGGGGTTTGCTTAGCCGTCGTCGGGGGCGCGTAATTGGCCGCAACAAGAATTGCCACGATTGCCGTGAGCATTGTGAATCTTCGCCGCGTGATCGTGATCGACATCATTGAGACGTCTTCTCTCCTCACTCGTTGGTATTGCACGGGTCTGCTGGTTTCTTGTTGTTTAGACAGCGGGCGATCGGAGTTTCTTTCAAAAAGCGTCGATGACCGGGGGCGCGACTAAACAACGGATCATCACAAACACCGAACGGCCCCGACAACCCGCTCGCGTGCGACAGCCGCTTTGCGAGCGAGGACCTCGCGTAGCGGGCGACAGCGTGTAGCCCAGGGCGAGTCCGCGAGCCCTGGGTGATGCGCGCAGCCCCCGACAAACCCGCGTAGCGGGCGACAGCGAATCCATTTGCGTTGAGGCTCTTCTATCGCCCGCTACGCGGGTTCCAATGACGAACGAGACGGCAGACCCAAGGCTGCCCGGACTTGCCTTGGCCTACACGCTCTCGCCCACTTCGTGGGCTCTGGAGTTTGGACAAGTTAAGTACGTATGTTGTTTATTTGATTGACAGACGTACTTGCGTTATGGTATCCTCTCGCCCGAGATTGCAGCCCGCTTGGG